>Ga0209302_10000716_pt1 | contig 19169 bp, 19 predicted proteins | sample ArcOceMetagenome_2_FD_187445 | JGI IMG/M metagenome (GOLD analysis project Ga0209302, IMG submission 187445) | Marine eukaryotic phytoplankton communities from Arctic Ocean - Arctic Ocean ARC135M Metagenome (SPAdes) (version 2) | ecosystem: Environmental > Aquatic > Marine > Oceanic | place... | reverse complement strand
GATGGTATTCATCGTGTTACTAAATTAGGTAATATAGCACAACCTAATACATTCTACATTGATAGATTTATTGAAACAGATGGTACAAGTCAATCTGCATTTGTATTACGATCAGCAAGATTTAATCAACTTACTGATATTACTGCATCTGCCGCGCCTACAAACACTTCATATAATTGGAACACTGGTGACTTGGTTTGGTCTACAACTGACAGTGTGAGTGGTCTTGCAGCAACACAGGTGTACAAATACAATGGAACTGAATTTGCATTACACAGAGAGAATAGTACTCGTGTAACTAATGCAAATATTGCTAATGTATTAATTTACGATGGTGATACCGATCAAACTATTAGTGAAATGGAAATATTCGATCCGTTGCGAGGAATCATACCCGGCGTTGCAGACAAGGAACTTGATTTAAAAGCGTCAGTAGACTTTGCAGTATACAATACATCTACTGATATTGCATACAACATAGATGAACATAACTCATGGGGCAAAGCAGAGATAGGCAGAACTTGGTGGGATACCAGTAAGGTAAGATATTATGACTATGAACAAGGTGATAATGCATATCGTGCGAGAATGTGGGGCAAGCAATTCCCTGCTTCAAGTATTGATGTATACGAATGGACAAAGAGTTCAGTGCATCCAGAAGATTGGGCAGATGCAGTTAAGTCTAGCACAGAACAATATGGTGTAGTAGCAACTGGTGAAGTATACAGTGTGTTTGATAAATCAATCAATGAAAGTTTATATTATTATGTTACATTGAATGAATGGAATGATATACTTAAAAAGTACGATGTGGTATATTATTTCTGGGTTCAGAACAAAACCAATACAGAAGATAATCGTTCATTGACAGTAACACAGATTGCAAGTATCATATCTAATCCAACTGATAATGGTATCACATGGTGCGCTGCTATTGATAGTAATGCTATGATTGTTAACAATGTAAAATATATGATTGGCGACAAGGGAAGTGTGCTGCAAGTAAATATGAAACCTACTGTTGTAGTCGCTACACCTCATAGTGAATCATCACATAGTATTTGGACATCAATCAAAGAAAATGTTGACAGCATTCCTGATTACTGGTATATTGGTATGCGCGATAACTTAACAGAAGAAGTAGTTAAAACAGAACACTTTAGTTCGCTCACACCAGCGAATGAATCAACAGCGGGACAAACATTACCTTCTATTAATTTACACGAATACAATCGCTATGGTGATGATCGTAAACTACGATTTAATAATAAGACATATTCACAGGGTTGGTTTAAAGATACATGGACTGCTCGTAGAGAAGCAATCGTTGCTATCAACAGTCTATTAAAATCACAGAACTTAATTCAAGAGTTGGATGGTAGATGGGATAGAACAATTGGTTCAGTCGTAGATGCATCTGGTATTAATTTGGATATGACAACTCTTTGGGATTATACAGATTTTATTCATGCAGATAGAACAATAGACACAGTACCTACGATTCATGTTACTTCGTATGATGCATTAGCGGCTATTGATACTAACAGTCATACAATCGCATTGTTCAATATTGAAGGTGACATAACTCAGTTAGACAAGAGTGAGATATTTGAATGGAATGCTAATCTAAGAATCTGGGTTCTTGTTGAAAAGAAAAATGCAACAATCGCATTCAATGACTTCTTATATAATAAGAATTTATTCAACGGGTGGGATGGTGACAAAGGTTGGACAGGAACCAATTGGGATAGCAATCCAGCAGCATTTATGCAGCATGTAATATACGCTTGTCGTTATGATTTGTTCGTAGAAGAATATATTAATAACTTCAATAAACTGTTCTTTGCAATAGTGAAATACGCAGTATCAGAACATGATATGGTTGATTGGGTTTATAAGACAACCTATGTACATCTTAATATTGTTACAGATATTGAAACTGGTAAGAATAAAACCACAAAATATAATCGTTCAGTTCTTAATGAGGTATCTGGTTATATAAATACTGTGAAGCCATTCCATACCAAAGTCAAGACAGTACTAGAATCTTATAAGTCTAATGATAAGTTATCTGCGAAAGTAGAGGAACTTAGTAGGACTATGAAAATCACAATGGATACTGGTGATTATTTAGATCATACTAAGTATGATACTGAAAATACTGTTATCTCTTCTAGTTTCACTGATACACCATCAGATATAATTGAAAGTACATTTACTGACACACTAACTGATGAGATACATAGTGTACCATTCATCAGTCTTAGTAATTTAAATAATGTGTATAATGAATACAGACGTTCTAATGTAACACCTCAGTTCAATGAACAAGTATCTTTTAAAGTTATAACAAATACAACAGGTAGTGTGGTTGATGCAAATACTCGCACATATGCATACATACAAGATAACTGGTTGAATACAGCAGCATTTAGTCTACCAGAAAACCCTGATCTTGAACTACTCAATATTGACTCTACTATTGATACTGAGATGTCGTATACTGATACTACTATCGCATTACCAACAGGTCATGGTGTTAACTTTAACGCATTAGGTGGATTTGCGTATATTGATGGTGAAATAATTCAGTACACACAAGTCAGTGGTGACAAATTAAATAACATCACACGCGCAATGTTTGGTACTATAAATAGAACACATAGTGCTGGTACATTAATCGTAGATGTAACAAACGAACAATTAGACATATTCAAGACATTGAAGACTTATAACATCAATGGACAATATGGAACTAGTCAACGATTTGCTTATAACACAAGTAAAACAATACTTGATGCTACTGTCGTACATAGTGATGTACACGAATTACAAGCAAGCGGAAAGGGCGTAAGTTAATTATGCTAAATACAGTAACGGAGAATTTTAATGAAACAAATTGTTGATGACAACTCAATGCTAGGAATGGACGGACACGTTCTGATTAGAGACATTGATACAGGCGAAGTATTATTAAACAAGCACAACGCGATTAACTTTTATAATATGTCAATTGCATTGTCAAGTTTATTAGCAAAGAAAGAAGATGATGCATTGGGCGCGTTTAATATCGCAACGTTGGAACTGGGAAATGGCGGTACAACGATAGACGGAAGCGGTAATGTATTCTACAAAACGCCTAATGTTGCAACTACAAATAGTACATTGTACGCACAAACTTATTCTAAAAATGTAGTGCCAGCAGATGCAGATGTAAAGAACAAGATTGATGTAACTACACACGCTGGTCAAGTATATAGTGACACTGTTGTAACAGCAACATTACTTTATGCAGAACCAGCAAATGGTGCACCTAGTGATACTAATGGTAAAACTTATGATGTAGATCAGAGTCCAATTGATAATGACAATGGTGCTGGATCTTATGTATTTGATGAAATGGCATTACAAACTGCGTCTGGCAAGTGCTTAACGCATTTGATATTTCATCCAATTGAAAAATCAGCAAATAGACAGTTAGAAATTATATACACCATTCGTATCACGGCGGGGGCTTAATCATGTCATATCCAGTAAACAACTTTGGTAACACAAGTGTAATCACAGTAGATGATGGTACTGTTAATACCGAAACTCATATGCAATTAATAGGAAAAAACTTTTATGGGTATGGCGAAGCGATAGCAGAAAATTTTGTACACTTAACAGAACATTTCGCTGGTGAAACAGAACCATTGATAGTTAAATCAATCGTTGGACAACTGTGGTATAAGCCCTCCGAGGAAAGATTCTACAAATTTAATGGTACGAATTGGTCAGCATTGGCAGGCGCATCTACTCGTATAGAAACTGTATTAGACTCATCTGATGGTTCACATACTGTTACCGTAATGTATGATGACGCAATCGCTATTTCAGTTCTTAGTTCAGAATTATTCACAGTGAAAACAGGACAGACGTTACAGACAGCATTTCCTATCATAAACATAGGTATCACAATGAATAGTGGTACTGGATACAAGTTTCATGGTACAGCGACAACAGCACAATATGCTGACTTGGCTGAGTTATATGTTAGTGATGCATCATACGAACCCGGCACTGTTGTTAAAATTGGTGGCGAAGCAGAAGTTACACAAACAACTGAATTATTCTGTGCTAATGTATTTGGTATCGTATCAACTGATCCAGCATACTTAATGAATAGTATGTGCGAAGGTACTACTGTTGCAGTAGCATTAACGGGTCGTGTTCCTTGTAAAGTAATAGGTCTTGTTAAAAAAGGCGACCGTATCTTAGCAAGTGAAGAACCTGGCGTTGCTCGTGTACCAACTGACTATGAGATGAGAGATGTTAAAGATTGGTATCGCATTGTCGGTAGAGCATTAGAAGACAAGACGACCGAAGGTATAGGTTTAGTAGAAGTAGTTGTAGGAGCGAAGTAACAATGCCACCTATTTCAACTGGTGATCTGATAACAGCAGTTCAATTTAATGAACTGGTAACTTCATATAATAAATTATGGGGAGACAATGTGGTATCTGCATTATTTGCAGATATCACTACTAAATTCGCAGAGCATTCACATGGATGGGGACAAGTAACGGCTGAGCCAACTGTAATAGCAGGAGTTGACAAAGTAAAATCTAGTGATGTCAATCAACTTTTAGCACAGATGAATGCCGGACTGTATCACTACGATGAGACTTCTGCATTGATACCACATTTTAGTACAACGGTGATTAATGCTTCTTATATCACAAGCACTATAGAAGATAAAATTACAGACATGTCTATAGAAGAGAATAGATTTAAATCTAATGATTTGGTAGAAGTCATAACTGATGAGCTGACCGATACGTCTATTGACGTATGGGATGATTATATAATTTCGGTTGCAAAAATAAAGTTTAGCAGTTACGATGAAGCACGATATTTTTTCAACGCTGGTGGCAAATTATCTGTCAACTTAGAGCAAAGTATGGACGTTACTGATGAGAGAAGTTGGGAAAGTATATTTAACACAACTGGTGAGATTCGTATTTCAGCACTTGATATTATAAACACACCAGTGGTCGGTGATAATACATATACTAAGCCTGGAGGATTCTATGGTATCAATCCAAATGGCGAGTTCACTGATTTATTTACTATTATTGGATATGTTGCATCTGGCGATTACGCATACAATGCATACTCTAACAGAAGTATTAAGATATCTTTGAAAGCAGAAGAAGTTACAGTAGGTGGAGAATTTAATGTTTATGTTAAGGTAACATTAACTGATGATATTACATCTGGAGTGATTAGTGCAGCAATGATTGTAGATTATGGATATGTAACACAGAACACTACGCCTGTACTAACAGGTGGTAGTTTTGACGCACCATTTACAGCAGTTGAAAATAACGGTACTACTCACGTATATCAATTTATTGGAAAAACACTTCCGTTATTTTCAAGTGACACTACTTGGGGACAATCAGTAGAATTTGTAGAACCGGGATATGTAGTCCCAGGATACACAACAGAGGAATAATACAATGGCAATTACAAAAAGTATAGGAGGCGCAGCCCTAACACATGCGCAGATGAATGAAAATTTTGATGAAGTAACATCAACAACCACCATAGCAAATACGGCTACTACGAATGTTGCAACCGCATTAACCCAAATTGGTACACTAGATAGTAGAATACTAATAACTGAAAACGATATAGAATTTTCTACATTAACTATCGCTAATCTAACGTCTGCTATTGCTACCGCCCAGGCATCCGTAGATGCAGTTGTGATAGCAGCAAATGCTATTGCCGGTGGAGATTTGACATTGTATACTACATTAGCTGCACATAATTTACAAGTAACAGCAACTACCACTGAGATTACAGATGCTATTGCAGTAGAAGCAACTCGCGCTGGACTTGCAGAAGTTGCAAACGCAGATGCTATTACAGCAGAAGCAACTAGTGCCGGACTTGCACGAGTTGCAATAGCATCTATAATTGCAGCAGAAGCAACTCGTGCTGGACTTGCAGAAGTTGCAAACACAGATGCTATTGCAGCAGAAGCAACTCGTGCACAAGGCGTAGAAAGTACATTAACTACTCAGATAAGTACATTACAGACAGAACTAGATGCCAATCAAACATCGGCTGAAACTATTACCACTGGTGTAATTTCTGCGTTAACCGCAACCAACATTTCACTTGCAGCGTCTAATGTAACCTTGCTTGCATACAAGCCTACTGGTGACAGTGGACTAGATGACTTAATAGATTCTTTGGTCGCACAAACAAATACATTGATCGCAGAAAATAACACACGTATTACCTTATTAGGTGAAGATTTTACAATATAATTTAGTTGACAAATCACATCCATTATAGTATAATATAAATAACTTTAACTAATAAGGAGTTATACTATAATGGATGATCGCTTACAGAAAGCATTAGACTTCTCTAATTATTCACTTACAATATCAAATCAAAAGAAAAATCTAAAGAACCGATTAAATCAAATGCTATTAGTACATCATAACAATGGTTTATTTGTTGCAGATCCTACTACTATCAATTTTGTATGTCACCTGTCTAGCACACAAGACAGTGCAGTATTTTTAGATACAAAAGAAAATCCTATCAGGGTTTCCGATCTACTTGCATTTAAAGTAAAATTGAAAACTGCATATGACGATGCTATGCGTGAATACGAAGCAGAATTTAATAAAATCAAAAAACTTCGTAACCTTAATAAATTGCTGGAAGATTAATGACAGAAGGAATTTGTTTCTTTGCTTACAATAATGAGCAAATAGATTACGTTAAGTTAGCAACCATTGCTGCATCATACGCAAAACTAAAATTAAACAAACCAGTATGCTTAATAACTGACGCTGGATCATATTCATGGTTACAACAATCGCAACCTAAAAGTCTAATAGATTCATGCTTTGATCATATCGTATTGACCGATGATGAAATGAAGAAGAATATTCGTACTCACAATGATAGTCCTTGGACGAACTTTCATGCACAATTTAATAACAGCAACAAGCATAAAGTATTTGAGTACACACCATTTGACAAAACCATTCTACTTGATATTGATTACATTCTAAAGACTGATTTTTTAAATATGGCATTCAATTATGAAGGTGTTGCAATGTATAGCAATGCAATCAATATACGCAATGATCTACCTAATTTGTTTGAACGACAATTGTATGATGTGGGTATTCCTATGTGGTGGTCTACTGTAGTATATTTTGACAAGTCAGAAGAAAGCAAAATCTTTTTTGATACTTGGGCACATGTCGCAGACAATTATGACTTCTATCAATATCTTTATAACTTCCCTGGCAAACTATTCAGAACTGATTACTGTACTAGTATAGCAATACACATTATGAATGGTATGATGTCTGGTGATGTAGTACACGACTTTGGTGGATTACCTATGCAGAACATGTCACAGAATGATGATATTACACAAGTAATAAACTTGAATGAATGGGTGTGCTTGGCTACTGATACGATAGAAGATTGGAAGCAAATCGTAGTACGACATAGCAATCAAGATGTACATGTCATGAACAAACGAGCATTAGATAGAGTAGGTGATAGATTACTGGAGTTGTTTTATGAGTAACGGATATGTAATATTGGCATTCACCGCACAAGAACAAAAGGCTGCATCTGCATGTGCGTACAGTATAAAGATTCAGAATCCCAATGCACATGTGAGTATGATAATTGATTCACTTGATAATGCAAATGATGCATATGAAGAACCGTTTGATAACATCATTGAATTGCCGTTTGATGTCGTAAGTGACATTCGTGCAAATGATTGGCAATTAAAATACGTATCACCTTATGATAATACCATTGCTATTGATTGTTACTCGCTCGTAAAGGAAAAGCACGATAATCTTTGGGCATATCTTTATAATTATGAAATGTGTTTTAGTATTAAGACAATGGATTTCAAGACTAATATTTCTGATGATGTACCAGAATGGTATGAATCATATAATATAAAGAAAGTATCATCTGATTTGTTTTATTGGAAAAAAGATACAGATAAGTCGGATCAATTCTTTTCATTATCTAAACTGTATATGACAGCATGGATAGATGTATTGAGAGAATTTATACAGTTTCAATATATACCAACTGACTATGACTCGCATTTAATGCACTCATTTATTATTTCACATCTTGGTTTGTATAATGATGTGACACCACAACATGCAAATATCCTTGAGATTATTGACATGAAATTAATGACTAAATATTTAAAAGAGAGTGATAGAATAGAAAACAATTGGTCGGACTATATCAATGTATGGATTAGTGCAGACGCGAAGTTGAAGATACAGAACTACGCAATCAATAATACTATTTTTTATAAAGACACAACATTCATAACAGACGAGATATATGACGAACACCGAAAGCATTACAATACCCAAAACACCTTGGTGGATTAAATACCAAACCGATACTGGTAAGGTAATTGGATTGTCATCCAATGAATTAAAATCTACAAACAAGAAGCATGGTGTCACTACTACGTACAATGAATTATGTCGCAAATTGATAAGGGGAACTGTACCTTTCAAGGCGTGTAGTGTTGTCTGGGATGTAGAAAGCGAAGCATGGGATATTGATCTAAAGCAAGATGTACTATCTATAAATCAATCAAATACAAATTTTCTATATCAAATTCAAGAAAAACCAGCAACTAAATCTGATGTATTGATTCGTGTATACAAGAAAGAACATATCGTGGAAGTGTCAGTTAATATTGAAAACATAAAGAAGTCAATGAACTTAACTGCTATTAATGATATTGCTAATAAAGAAAACGCATTGCTCAATTTATATTTCACAAAGAAGAATGATCCCGATTATCTGATTCAATCAGTTGAAGTTGACCCGTTGTTGCTATTCAAACGAAAGTCAGCACAGTTTAAATTACCAACAGATTGGGATGATGTATCATTGTTCACACGACCTATATTTAAAAATTACAGTCTTGAAATATTTGAAAGATACATTCCAACAAGATTGGCTGAGAATAAGAGTACATTGTTACAGCATTCAGTTACAAGCGACAAAGATGCACACTTATTAATTACAGCAGCAGATAATACAATTCATATACATAGTAACCTAGATGCAAAGCAAAGTTACTTATTGGATACACATAAATTTACAGATTCAATGTTACAATTTTTAGTGTGTGATGAATCAATAGATAACTTTGTAGGTGCGTTTGAAGTACCAGCAAAGCATATAATAAACGAAGATGATATAAGCATTGATGTAGATTTTGACATTCCGTTGAAACCATTATTCATTTTCAAGAACAAACATATAGCAGTTAATTTTACAGGAGATAGTAATGACTAATATGGTAAGCGTGAATGATTTTGATATCATTTACATAAGTTATGATGAACCAAACGCAGATGAAAACTTTGCAGACTTGTTAGACAAGTGTCCATGGGCACTACGCAGTCATGGTGTATGGGGAAGTGATGCAGCACATAAAGCAGCAGCCGCATTATCTGACACAGATCGTTTCATCACAATAGATGCTGACAATATCGTAGACCCAAACTTCTTTAATGTTGAATTGGATATGGATAAGATAGGTAACACTGATGTTGTTAGTTGGGCTGGTAAGAATGAAATCAATGGTTTGATTTATGGCAATGGTGGAATTAAGTGTTGGCCCAAACCAGTTGTAGAACAGATGCGTACACATGAAGCAGCACCCGAAGGTGATAAGCGTGCACAGGTAGACTTCTGTTGGAACATCAATTATGTGCAAATGAACAATGTATATTGTAATGTAATGAACAATGCAAGTCCTCTACAAGCATGGCGTGCAGGATTCCGTGAAGGTGTTAAGATGGGACTAGTTGATGGTGACATTGTAGACCCATCAAAGTTGAAAGAAGCAGTACATAAGAAAAACTATCAACGATTACTTACATGGATGTCTGTAGGTGAAGACTCACTGAATGGATTGTGGGCAGTCTATGGTGCACGATTGGGTTGTCATATGACCAATGTACTCAGAAAAGATTGGGATTGGAAAAATGTACGAGACTTTGATTGGTTGACTAATTATTTCAATGACGAGGTTTTCCCACAGTTTGAAGGTGGTGATCAGTTGTGTGTGCGTACTGGTAGTAAGTGGGATCTAGGTAAATTGAAAACCGAAACAATTAGATTAGGTATTGAGTTACAACGTGAATTACAATTAGAAATCGCAGACTTAGACGTACATGGTTCTAAGTTTTTCAAGACTGTTCAGATCAATCCTAGTCGGTTGGGTGCACAGATCAGAGAAGATCAAGTCATTGACACACTAGAGTAATATATAATGAAAGCAATACTAGCCGCTGATACCGATTGGGGTATTGGCAAAGATGGTACAATGCCATGGCCCCATAATTCAGATGATCTTGCATGGTTCAAAGAGTGTACCATAGATTCTACTGTGATCATGGGAAGAAAGACGTGGGATTCATTACCTTTCAAACCATTGCCTGATCGTCAGAATATTATCGTATCAAGAAAATTAAATGTTGACGCATACTATAACTGTGCTATAATGGGTATTGACATATTAAAAGAGTTAGGTCAACACTCATCTGAGTCTACTTGGATCATCGGTGGTGCACAACTCTTAGAAACAATGATACCTTTCATAGATGAAATATGGATTAGTCGCATTGACGGGACATATGCATGTGATACATTCTTACCAGAGCAATTGATTAAAAAATTGTTCAGATGTACAAATGTAGATCACGACAAATTAGCAATAGAGAAATGGGTTAAGATTTAATGAAACAATATTTACAATCGCTGTATGACGTGCGCGAATATGGCGAAGATAAAACTGATCGTACTGGAACTGGTACTCGTAGTTTGTTTGGATATCAGTCAAGATACAATTTACAAAATGGGTTTCCAGCAGTGACCACAAAGAAGTTAGCATGGAAATCGGTAGTAAGCGAACTGCTTTGGTTCCTTGAAGGTAGCACAGACGAGAGAAGATTGTCGTATATACTTCATGGTACTCGTGATACCAGCAAGAAAACTATCTGGACTGCTAATGCAGACAATCAAGGTGCTGCATTAGGATACACCAATACAGATGAAGTCAAAGAACTTGGACCTGTGTATGGTAAGCAGTGGGTAGATTTCGGTGGTGTCAATCAGATTGAATGGGCGATCAACGAGATCAAGACTAATCCTGATAGTAGACGTATCATAGTGAGCGCATGGAACCCACCATTGATTGATAAAATGGCATTGCCACCTTGTCATACAATGTTTCAATTCTATGTGATAAACGGAAAATTAAGTTGTCAGATGTATCAGCGCAGTGCTGATATGTTTCTTGGTGTACCATTCAACATTGCAAGTTATTCATTGTTGGTTCACATCATAGCAAATATTTGTGACTTAGAAGTAGGCACGTTTGTGCACACGATTGGCGATGCACATATATATCATAACCATGTGACACAGGTAGACGAGCAATTGACTCGTACTCCTAAGAGTTTACCAACACTACGTATTAGTAAGAAATTCACATCGTTATCTGATGTGTTAGCATCTTCTGTAGAAGATTATCAATTATTGGATTATAATCCGATGCCTAGTATCAAAGCCCCAATGGCGGTATAATGAACAAGTCAACAGCAGTGGTAGTTTCTGGTGGGTTTGATCCGTTACATAGTGGACACATTGCTATGTTTGAAGAGGCACGAAAACTTGGCGACTACCTTGTTGTTGCTGTGAACAGTGAAGAATGGTTGACTCGCAAGAAGGGTAGACCGTTTATGTCGTTGTCTGAGCGAATGTATATTATTAAGAATCTTAGTATGGTCACAATGGTAACTGCAATTGATGATACTGATGATACTGCGATAGATGCAATATATAAAACCAGAGAAGTATTCCCTACAAGTAACATTATTTTTGCTAATGGCGGTGATAGAACGTCAGAGAATATCCCAGAGATGTTATTGTTAAAACTAATGAGCGATAATCTATCATTCGTATTTGGTGTTGGTGGTACAGAAAAAAAGAATAGTTCCAGTACTATATTAGATGATTGGAATACACACCGAACTGAACGAGATTGGGGTTACTGGCGTGTGTTAGATGATAAAAAAACTGTGAAAGTAAAAGAACTCGTTATCATGCCTGGAAAAAGTTTAAGCAATCAACGACACGAATTCCGTAACGAAACATGGCATGTTATTAAAGGTGAATGCAAAATTCAATTTGATCATCAGTTTGATGATATTGAATTTACAACCACCGCAACTATGGGTGACATAAATATTATACCTATCATGGCATGGCATATGGCATATAACGATACCGATGAACCTTGTCATATAATTGAAATACAATCTGGTGAGCAATGCACCGAAGAAGACATAGAGAGAAAAGAATGAGCAAGAAACTAAAAGATTCAAATTTAGAAGTGCACACTGATGGTGGAATACATGGATCACATGAAAACAAAATTGCAATGCGAGATTTGTTAAATGACAAGGGTCCAGGTTTCTGCTTGGCGAAATGGACACAAGTAACTATGCATCTTGGTCAAGGACTGACGCATAGTTGTCATCATCCGGTCGCACACAAAATTCCATTAGATGAACTAAAAGAAAATCCTAGCGCACTACATAATACCTCATTTAAAAAATCAATTAGAAAGGAAATGCTTAACGGTGGTCGCCCGACAGAGTGTGACTTTTGCTGGCGCATAGAAGACAATACTGGTGAGTTCAGTGATCGTACATTGAAAAGTTTAGATGCCTATAGTGTACATGATCACGACAGTATTGTGAGTATGTCTGGTGATGAAGATGTAATTCCAAAGTATGTTGAAGTTAGTTTCAGTAATGTATGTAATTTAAAATGTAGTTATTGTGGTCCCAGTTTCAGTAGCAAGTGGATAGAAGAAATAGCAACACATGGTGCTTACGAATTGACCGACAATAAATATAACGGAATCACTAATGTTCAGTATAAAGACAGCGAAGACAATCCGTACACTGATGCATTTTGGCAATGGTTCCCCGAAGCATCTGCATCTATGCATACCTTTAGAATAACTGGTGGTGAGCCTCTAATGAGTAAGCATACGTTTAAGGTAATGGAATATTTGTTAGCAAATCCAAATCCAAATCTAGACTTTGCAGTAAATAGTAATGCATGTGTACCAGATAAACTTTGGAAAAAGTTTACTACCCTATCTAATGAATTGCTACAAACTAAAAGTGTCAAAGGTATTAATTTATTTGTAAGTGCCGAGAGTGTAGAAGAGCAAGCAGAATACAGTAGATATGGCATGGATTGGAATATGTTTACAGAAAATGTAGAATACTTCTTAGATAATGTTGATGGTGCCCGTGTTACATTTATGGCGGCGTTCAATGTGTTTAGTATACCATCGTTTAAGAAATTATTAGAATATGTTTTATTTTTAAAACAATCATATAACGGTAACGGGTTGGCTGAGTGGTTTGAAGAATGTGGACTTAACATATCATATACCTATCAAGATAAATTTATGACACCTATTTTTAAGGATAGACCACGTGCTGAATGGAGCAATCGGGTAGCAATTGATATACCCTATGTACGTCACCCTAAATTTTTAGATGCAAATATAATTACGTTAGCATTAGTACAAGACTATCTATATCCAGCAGCAGAGTTTATGTATAAAAATACGACCACTGACGGATGGGACGATGGTCTTGGTTTTTTGGCAAACGAGTCATTGAAACTAAGAAGAATCTTAATTGATATACTACAGAATATAAAAGATCAAACCGCACCAGATAACACAACCACTAATCAATCTATATCAGCAAAGCGCGTAGACTTTGTTAAATTTGTAAACGAATATGATATTCGCAGAAACTTAAATTTCTTAGAAACATTCCCAGAGATGAAAGAGTTTTATAGGATATGTGAACTAGAATGCAAAAAAAATGAGACAGTAAATGAAAACCAACAATAGGATAGTTAAACTAACACCAGAAATAAATCCAATAACGTTCAAAGATGGTCGTGGAATTATACAAACATTTTTTCCAAAACAAGACAGTATCGTAGAATGGAATTATATTGTAACACTTAAAGGTGCAGTAAGAGGTCATCACTGTCATAAAGAATTTGATGAATACATTATGATTGTTGTAGGCGAAGGAGTATATACCCAAGTCATTGCGGACGAAGAGTATGTAACGCCAGTAAGTGCTGGCGACTGTATATATTTACCAATGAATGTAACACATACATTTTATCCAACAGCAGATTGTAAAATGATTGCAATGATAACCAAGCGGTGGGACGATTGCGATGAACCAATAACAAGAGCAGACACATGAGAATAGCAATAACGGGAGGCGCAGGATATGTAGGCTGTCGCTTGAGTAAATACCTACTTGATCAAGGACACACTATAGATTGCATTGATTGGCTAACATGGGGCATTGAACCTATATTAAATATAATTGATCACTCAAATTTTAACTTACATCGCATAGACATATGTACGCCCGGAGTTGAACCAATTCTGCGTAACGCAGATGCAGTAATACACTTAGCAGGCATTGTTGGCTTCCCCTCGTGCAATGCTCAACCAGATTTGGCATATAAAGTCAATGTAGATGGTACACAACGAGTTATCAATGCAAGTACAGATAAAATATTTGTATACGCAAGTACGGGTAGTGTATACGGAGAGATCGGGGATATATGTACAGAGACAGTTGAACCAAATCCAATTAGTTCATATAGCGTATACAAATTGCAAGGTGAGCAAATGCTCAATGGTACTGACGCTGTTATATTACGACCCGCTACTGCATTCGGAGTCAGTAATAGACTTCGTAATGATTTGCTTGTAAACGACTTTGTGCGCAAGGCCTGTCTAGGGGAGGATATGGTATTGTTTGAAGGACACTTCAAACGTACATTCATTAGCATTAATGATTTGGTTCGTGGTTTCGCAATGAGCATTGAACGCTTTGATGATATGAAAGGACAAGTATGGAACATTGGTGATGAAAATTTAAATCATACGAAGTTAGAAATATGTGAAATTATCAAAAAACATATACCATCATGGAATTTCAAAGGCAATGACACCTTACAGCATGATCAAGATGGAAGAAACTATTTTGTAGATTACACAAAGATTCGACAATTTGGATATACTGCAAGCGAAGATTTAGATCATGGGATTCAAAATTTAATCAGAGTTTATAAAAGTCTACAATAATGTTACTGATGTGTTTGATATCATCGTCATTTAAATTAGACTGTCCTGGAATCTGCAAACCCCTGTCTCCTATGTAGTCGGTCACAGGTGTGGGTGTATTCCAGTTACTATGAAATGGTTGCCCTGATAGACTGTAATAACATGCTCGGTTTCCAATTCCATTACTACTAAGATATGCACTCAACTCATCTCGGTTGTCAACTAGAATTTCTGGATATGTGGGCGTAGTATAATTTAGATCAGTGTCAACAAATTCACATGTATCAGAAAGTAACTCTCGATATAAGTTATATATTTCTCTCTTGCGCTCTACAATCTGTGGTAACTTGTGCATTTGTGGAACACCGAAACTTGCTTGTAAATCTGTAAACTTAAAATTCATACCCATTATATTATAAACTTCACCCACCCCAACAGTACGACCAAAGTTCTTAATCGCATGTATGTGATCACTAATGTCTTTGCTGTTAGTAATGATACAGCCACCTTGTCCAGTAGACACCATTTTTGGTGCACCAAAACTAAACACACCAACATCTCCCATTGTACCTATATGTTTATTACCATGCCAACTGCCCAACGCTTGGGCTGCATCTTCAATTACAAAGCAACCCTCATCTCGTAATTTTTGTATACTCGTGTCATAATTAACTGGAGATCGTCCGTTTATACTACTAACGTAAACAACACGATTTGTAACTTTACTAAAATCTAATGTATAACTTACTGGATCAACATCTAATATATCTGGTATACCACCCATTAGTATTGCACCGTTTGCAGTAGCGGCTTGTGTATACGCACTTACATTAAAGTGTTCACCTGATTTTATATCACTAAGCATACTTGCTAATAGTAATCCCATCGTTGCACTAGGAACCATATGTGCATACCTAGCACCTGTATAGTCACAAATTGTTTTTTCCATTTCTCGTGTTTTGGTGTGTTCCATTATCCAGCCACCACTATTAATGTAATCAGTTACACTATCAATTTCTTCTGACCCATACACTGGGTTCATGTGACTGCTAGGTGTTATCATAATACCACTCGTATGTTTCTTGTAGTGCATCTATCATGGCGTAGTCTTGTGTCCATCCTAGATTTTGTAATCTAGTGTTACTGATGCTGCGATGTTTGCTACCTTCGGGTCTGTCGGTGTTATACCAAAGTCTTCCTGTAAATCCACTGATAGTTTTTAATGTCTCAGCAATTTCCCTTATGGTGGTTTCTGTTCCGCTACATACATTGACAGTGTCATACAGATCATTATTTAAAATTATATCCATTGCAACAACTGCGTCTTTGATATAAAGTAGATCCCTGCTTTGATTGCCACTGCCCCATATCTCAATTTCAGTGTGGTTATGCTTAACCGCATTAACAAATTTTTGCATAAGTGCACCAATAACATGTGCATGATCTCCTGTACGATCACCTGGACCAAACAAGTTTGTATTAATGGCAGTACGCCATTTTGTATTCTTACGCTCATTACTCGCCCGACATTGATACATTCCAACTAATTTAGGCAATGCAGTTGTCAAGTATCCAGCATATGGTTCTCCATCCATTAATTGATCTTCGGTAAATGTCTGAATGTCGCTTCCTTTATGTGGGTAACTACATGCACTACCTTGTAATAGTAACCGTTGTATACCTAGTTTGTCGGCTGCTTCAAATATATTATTTTGTATTTTTAAATTGCGAAGCATCAGATCAAAACTACGATCAAGATCCTCTTGTAAACCACCTACGGTTGCTGCATTTAACACCACGTGAGTTGGATTTGCATTAGTCAGATCATCTAATGTTTTTTTGTAATCCGTATAGTCTGTTGAATTGGTATTACCTCCCACCGCATTAGTATGTAGCGTGTAATGTTTTCCAACTAATCCTCTATTCCCTGCAATATAATATTTCATTTCTCGTTACCTATATCTATCATTACTTGTTTAAGTATTGAATTGCATCTATCTAAATCAATAGTATTATTATATACATTTTTTACAATTGAACTTTGTGATAAATCTAAATCTTCGTAATACACAAATTCCAGTTTACTAGATTGTGAATTTGCAGTTATTGTAGTTATTGTAGTTATCATGGAATCGATCCATTCGTCTACCTTTAGAATATGATGACAGCCATTCTTAAATTCGTTGTAATCAAATTTAGCATTATCATCAGTATAAGTTACATTAAACCACATATCTGATGTGTTACCTATAGCGAGGCTAATAGCCTGTGCTACTTTGTCTTTGCGCCTTAATATCTTTATTACATCTACGTTATTAATTATATCAACTAGCAAGTCGTCTGGGACAACATGATCAAAATGATATTTCATTATTTTAAAACACCAACTATCTAATGATTTGATTTCTTCCCATCGTTGGCATCGTGATGCATCTGCCATCAATTCCTCACAAAAATTTATATCTACCGATTGTGCATCACAATACGCAGTGCTGCCAGTGCGCGGACCAGAGATAACTAATATTTTCATGATTTTGTCACCACATAATAATTAGTATTAGGATGCATATTAGAAAGTCCTTCTTCTACATATCGTGAGGATGTTTGAAAGGTAGCAAGGTACTCTTGTTCATCACTTAAATTTTGATGTGAATATACCCATGGACGGGGATGCACTATTGCAGCACCATTAGTAGTTAAATATTTACTTATCGTATTGTTAAAGTATTTTAGTTCTGATATATTAAACGGACTAAAGAATGTTTGTACTGTATCGTTGTTATCGGTTACTTGCCAATTACCATCAAAATTAAATCCATCATAGCAAAATACTTGATTAGTTTTCCAATAAAAGTTTGACTCAAATATTAATATCAAATCATAAACTTGTGGCAATTCAAATTTCTCTTCTGCCTCAATTGATAGATCGTAAGGTTGTATGTCAAATTCTTTCCATAGTATATCAAATTCTTTTCTTTTAAACTCACTCTCACTCATGCGCTCACTACAATGCACGTTGGTAAATCCATACTGTTTAAGACAAAACGACATTACTCCGAACCATGTGCCTAAATCTAAAATATGTGCATCTTTTGAAAGATCGTCAATGCCTGCATTGGTTAACATATGAAGATGAGGTTCCCAATAACTCATGTCTCCTGAAACCAAATTACGAAAATACATACTCTTTTCTACTGCCAGCATTGGTTCCCAGTCATGTGTTTGAATAAAATTTATGAACCATTCTCTGAACATCTATACTACCTCTACCATTGGCATTGCAAATACCATTTGACCACCAGCATGAAGCCAGTCTCTTTCTTTTTCCATAAACATATCTTTGAATCCAAAATTTGGTACAAAGAATACATCTGCTTTTAATTTTGCTTCACTCTCTGCTACTATTGGAATTCCAGTACCAACAGTGTATCTTCCAATCTTATCTGGATGAATCTCTGCTACTCCATCAAAAAACTTTCCCAAATCCCACAACTGTAATAGTGTATTGCCTTTTGTACTTGCGCCATACACGTAGCAGATTTTCCCCTGTTCTTTAAATGATTCAAATATTGCATGTAATTTATCACGTGTTATTATAATGCTATCAAAGAAATCCTGTAAACCACTTACGTCTTCATTATATTGTACACTACCTTTGTCGATATGTCTACCCCATAATTGATAACTTCCACCCTGTATGTCATTTTCTTCTACACGATATATTTCTAAACCATTACGTTCATATAGTTCAACCAAACTCTTGTAGGTATAATACTCTAAATGTTCATGACATATGTTACCAAGATCACGTTTGTTGAGCATGGGAGCAAGCGTCATTAATTGAGCAACGAAAATACCATCTTCGGTCAGCGCCTGCTTTACA
>Ga0209302_10000713_pt1 | contig 19198 bp, 34 predicted proteins | sample ArcOceMetagenome_2_FD_187445 | JGI IMG/M metagenome (GOLD analysis project Ga0209302, IMG submission 187445) | Marine eukaryotic phytoplankton communities from Arctic Ocean - Arctic Ocean ARC135M Metagenome (SPAdes) (version 2) | ecosystem: Environmental > Aquatic > Marine > Oceanic | place... | reverse complement strand
GGAGTGAGATGTAACAGGGGGGGGGTGGCCGACTAGCGGAGGGAGCAGGGAAGATGGGAGAGCTCGCCCGAGCCAATGCAAGGGGAAACGTGTGTGTGTGACAGAGGGGGGGGGCCGCAAGCGGCTCTCGAACGGGGAACGCTCTTCGACGAGGAGCGCGCGAGATGTTTCCCGACTTGTGGATGACGCCCTGGTCAAAGGTGATTTCCATATAGCGCGGATCGTTGAATGGCTTCCAGCCGTGCTGTCGAAACTGCACGCCGACCCGCGGCAGAGCGTACTTCTCGTTCGAGTCACGCGGGAATCGATTGCGCGACTCCGTCACCAGGGGCGGCAGAGCGATAAAGTCCATTGTCGAAGAGACCATGCGCAAGAAGAAGACGAAGGCCAAAAGGATGGTGCCCGTGGCCCCAATAAAGCTACGGTACGGGTAAAACTGATACGACGGAATGTACGGGAACTGGTCGGCCCACTTGAGGTCATCTGTCCTAGGGCACAGCCGCTTGTGCTCCTCGACGTCTACGCCTTCCACCTGGCGCGAGCGGTCATCTCCAGCAGCAAGTGGCGCCTTTTCGGACGCAAGTGCCTTCAGCCGGCGAGCAGCCCCCAGCATGGCGACGGCCGAGAGTTTGGATTGGTCCGGATTCTTCGCGGTCCCGATTCGGGGTACCGACGGCGGTTACTCGTCCGGATGCGGATGGCAGATAGTTACGTATTTGAAAATGGGATCCGTTTTTGGCCATATGCTAGACTCGGCGACGTCAATTCTTAAACCGGCGCACAGCCGACAGCCTACCTACGGTACTCGCTCGCATTCAATCACAACTCATATTCATACCCTCTCATTCCTCTCGTACTGTACTGGCACAGTACTGTAACTAATAACTAATGATGGTAGTAGGGGGGTGGGGTGCAGTGAGTGTGGGGCAGGCCGGCGTACATACCTACCCAGTTCAAGGTCATACAAAAAATATTAAGCTCGCTCGCGTCTTACTCGCGTCTCGCTCGCAAGTTATGCAATGTTACAAAGGAACCCCAGGGTCTTAAAGAAACGTCGAGCCGTGCTCGGGTGTCTTAACTGTGGTCTTCTGTAAGATAACCCGCCCTATTAGATCAATCAGTGGATAGGGCAGGGCGCCTGGCTTCTAAGCGGAAGGTCAGGTGCTCGATTCCCTCTGGGGTCGTTCTTTCTGGGGGATGGGACCGTTGAATTGTCTGCGAGGCTTGCGTTGCCCGAGCCCAGTGGACGGGCCCAATAAATTCCTGCGACTAAACGAGGCTAGAACGAACCCGGTGGTCGTACGTATCTCCGTACGTACGTAGGTAGGGGCAACGCGGAAGATTCTCTGTGACTATCCTAACCTAAGATCGTGCGGCCAAACTGATCTTTTTTTCTCAAGCACAGGAACCTATCGTCCAGTCCAAGACGGTCCTCCAAAAAGATCGGGGTCTGCAAATATCTCTGATAACTCTTGCCCGCGTTGTCTTGGCTGATCCCCGACTGGTTGGTGCGCATGCTGTTGCCATTGCAGTGTGTCTGGCTGACCGGCTGCAAGCTCATGCACGTTGACCCAAACCTGGCCACACCGCGCGCCCCAGCCTTCACGGAGTCGCCGCACCACAGCAGCAGGCGCAGCGCATTAGCGCTCAGCGCACTGGCTGTGGCGGTGTTGCCGCCGCTCGTCATGGCAGAGGCTGCCACCGCAGCAGACGGCATCGCCGGCCGGAACGAGCGCATGGTCGTCCCCATCCTCGGCGACCTCATGGGCCTCGCCGGGCCTGGTAAGATGCGCATACGATGCACGCGGTGTCTTCATCTTACCGTGTTTACCGTCCCACCCACAGGTGGCTCACTGAATCGCGCGCAGGCGCAGCTCGGTAAGCTGGCCGAGTCGTTGGGCCAGCTCGAGCAGCTCACCTCGGATCTAACGTATGCCACACAGGCATTGAACTGAACTGAACCCCAGACAGCAGCTCAGACAGGTCTGCTACTCACACGGGCGCTCTGTTTGAGACAGGCTGCCCGAGTACACGGGCTCCGGCGAGGACAGCGTGACGCTCCTACGGCTCTCCTCGATCTACTTTAAGACGACCCCGGCGGTGATGGTGATACAGTTGCCATCATAGTACTGTAGATGATGCTCCTACTCACTATTAGTACACGTGTTGTACACCTTACTACTCACTAGGTGATGGCCGCCAAGATGATGCCGCTGCTGAGCGCCACGGAACGAAGCGAGGTCGGTAGCCTAGCCAACTACCGGTACTCACTACTCACTGCTTCTGCTTGCTACGTACTGCTCACTCCTCACTACTGGCTAGGTCGAGGCCCTGACCAACGCCTTCGAGGGCTCGATCCAGGCTCTTGAGCAGGGCTGCCGGACCAACGAGGTGGCAGTGCAGTAGCAGTGCAGCTCGCTTTGAATGACCCCGTACTACTTCCTACTTCCCACCTCCCACCTCCTACTACTCACTCCTCACTAGGTGCCAGTGCAGCTCGCTGCGGCGAGGAGAGCCAGCGGCCTGCTCACACGGTACCTGACAGTCGCCGCCACGCACTACGCAGTGCCCCGCATCAACGGGGCAGAGGCGGTCAGGCTACCGTTCCTAACCCTGGCCCTGGCCCTAATCTCCTAGCCCTAGCCCTAACTCTAACTCTAACCAGGTGAGGCTGCCGTCTGACGCCGTGAAGCGCGACACTCTGACCTCTCTGGCTGCGGGGGGCGGCTGTACGGCCGCGAGCTGTGAAGCCGTCGGCCTCGCCAACAAGCTGACGACGCCTAACGAGGTGCTGGCGATACAGGTGCCAGCGATGGTGCCGATGCCGGAGGCCGCGTCCGCGCCCGCCGCGTCCGCGTCCGCCACGGCCGCGCCCGCCGCGGTTGCGTCCGCCGCGCCACTTGCCACCGCGCCACTCGCCGGGGACGGGCTGGCGGCGGAGCTCGTGGCCCTGCAGGCGCAGCTGGCGGCGCTCAAGGCGGTAGCGGGGCAGCAGTGAGAACCCGGTGGTGCCAATCTGGTATTAGTTTAGGTAATGCTAATGGCTCAATGCAAATTATACGGCTTACGTTTAGTATATACCGAGAGGTATATCTATAAGGGCCGAAAAAGCCCGTAAAGTAAATCCTGCCGTATCGCGTATGAGAGTCATCTCGATTCTCAATTCTCATTTCTCAGCATCATCTCTCGCACTCGGCCTACGTGGTATTTGTACATGTGGGTGCTTAAAAATAACACACAAATCACAATTGGGCCCAATCTTGTTTTTTTATAAGTAAAGTACCACGCCCAATTGGCGATTGCAGTTTGTAAAGCCGTACCTTACTCACTACTCTCACGTGTGCTCACTCCTCGCGGCGCGGCGCCTCGTGACGGCTTTCTCGTTTCCCCCTTTAGTCGCCTCGCCACGGCTTACTGGATCACTGCCCCTTAGTCGCCTCGCTCAGCTCTCGGCGGTCGTTGCGTTTCCGCTGCTCAGCGTAGAGCCGCGACCGTTGCTTCTCGGCGAGCTCGAGCCGCGCTGCCTCCTTTGCGTCGGTACTGCCCGTCTGGTACGGTAAGAGTGTGCGTTGTGAGCGTGTGTAGCTCACTACTCGGGCAGGCATGGCAGAGGGCTAGCTCGATAGGGCTTGTCGTTGAGACTCAATAGACTGTAACTGCCGTGTGCCTGGTAAGGTCGCACGCGCTCCGAGTGGCTGTCGAGCCACTCGTCCGTCTCCGAGTCGTAACCGTCGAGCGAGATCTTGATCTGCGTCCGCCCAGCCTGCAGTGGAAGTGCAAGTCAGTGGAAGTGCAAGTCAGTGGAAGTGCAAGTATAAGTACAAGTACAAGTGGTAAGTAAGCACGTAGTAACCATATAGTAAGCAAGTAGCAGGCACGCAGCAAGTGATATCATAGTCTACGTCCGCCCAGCCTGCTCGCGGTGCAACAGCACGCGACCCGGCCGCCACCGCCCGCCACCGCCCTCGCGCCCCTCGCGCCCCTCGCGCCCCTTGCGCCCCTCGCCGCCCTCGCCCTCCTCGTCTTCCTCGCCCTCCTCGTCTTCCGGTGAGAGCGCCCAGACCTTGCTGCCCACAGCGGGCGCGGGCTCAGCCTCCGGGGCGGACGCGGGCGCCGGGGAGGGCGCCGCTGCAGGCGCCACGGAGAGCGCTGTAGAGGGCGCTATGGAGGGTGCCGCGGCGGGCGCCACCGCCGCCAGGGCGGGCGCCGGGGCAGGCGCGGGCTCGTTATGGAACGGGCGGAGCAGGGGATGAAGGGGGCGGCGACTTGGGAGCTGTTGGTGGGGGAGGACTGGCTGTTGGGCTGGGTGGGCGGGCGCGGGCGCCGGGATGGTCACCGGTTCGGCCACGGGCGCGGGAGCGGCTTTGGTTTGGCCAGACAGGCCATCGTCATCGTCGTCGTCGTCGCCATCGTCGAAGAGGCTCGACGAGCGAGGGCCGCTCCCGAACAGCCCCGTTGCGGCAAGTGCACTATGGAAACCCTCCCAGCGCGCGGCCGCCGCGGCCGCCGCCTCAGCCTCTGTGTGCGCCTCAGCCGCCGCTGCCGCCGCCGCCGCCGCCGCCGCCGCCGCCGCCGCCGCAACCTCAGCCTCCGCTACCGCCGCCGCAGCCTCAGCTTTAGCCTTGGCCTTTGCCGCCGCGGCCGCCGCGACCGCCGCTACCGACGCCTCTGCCTCCACCTCCACCTCCGCCTCCGCCTCCGCCTTAGCCTTAGCCTTAACTGCTGCCGCCGCCGCCGCGACCGCCGCGACCGCCGCCTCCGCCTCCGTGTGCGCCCTGGCCACCGCCTCGCGATCGGCCTCCAGCGCCAACGCCAGCGCCTGCGCCTCGCTTTGCGCCTGCGCCGCCCTTTGCGCCTCTGCCTGCGCATGAGCTTTGTTCCCCGTGGCGGACGAGGCGCGTGCAGGCCTCGCGTTGCCCTGCATGAACGGGTTGTCCATGATACGTGAGGCTGCCTGCGGAACGGCCTGCGCCGACTCCACAACGCGTGTGCTCTGCGACCCTGGCGGCGCCACCTTTGCCTCTGCTGGCTCCGCCTTGGGTTCGACCAGCACCGTCTTCTCGGCGCGGACGACAGCCCGCTCAACCTGGCCGGCCTGGTCGTGGAGCGAGAGGGCGCGCTCGCGGAAGGCCTCCATTGACATGGCGGCTCGAGAGGAGGAGAGCTCATTGAGGTGCTCAACGCTGCCCGCCCGGCGGCGGTCGGCCTCGGTCATGTTGTTCTCAAAGGTCGGGTCGGTGTCCCAGTCGTCGTCGTCGTCGTCCGCCATGCCGGATGGAAGAGTGTTCCGTCACGAGCCAGCCGTTCGCAGGGGGATCACCACGCCACGCACCCACGCCACGCCACGCACCCAAGCACCAGCGCGGCGCGAGGGGGGGGGGGGTTATAACGGACGACATGCGCGGTAGCGACCACATAGCTGCCCACCCGCGCGGAAGTATCAGATTGTCGTCGAGCAGGCCAGCGCACCAGCTTACTTTCTATGCAACTTGAGAAACCTGGGCGACCAGCTTCGACCGAGCCGGGCGGTGGTGGCGTGTGGCTCGCAGATCTTCCTCCTGCGCTCTAGGCCAAAGTGTGACTGCATGACAGCGTTCTACTCACTCGTACTGGCGTTGGCCCTTTCTTCTCGCGGCTGCGAGGCAATCGTGGCAACATTGCCATGGTGGCGGATGGAACGTGGCGTGAACGCACGCCAGCGTATTGCGGTCCAAGCTGCTATTGTTCCGGACCCGGCAAGCGCAGGCGACGGACCGAATCAACCCATCGCCGCAGAGCGCTACGAACTCATTCATGACCTCGAACAAATTCGCAAGTTCGAGCGCATGTTCTACGCTCCATCTGTGGACAGCACGTTCATCATCTACCTTGCTGCACGCAAGAAGTATGACCCTCTTATGAGGAAGAGCCAAGGCTTGGCGTGTTTCTGCCGCAAAAAGATCCACTACGCCAGCCCCGACTCCGACAGCCGCGCCCGCCTCGAGTACGATGTGCAGAGCTACATGGTGCCAATGGGCACGTATCGGATTAACCTAAGGAGCGAGCAGGGCGACGAGGACGAAGCGATCAGGACTGAGTCGATGGCCATATATGCTAGCCTAAACCCTCGGGACTCTGCGAAGGCAGCGGCCGAGCTCTTCGGCTCGATGAGCACGCAACTCACCGGCCAGGCATCCGGCAGCGGCGATTTGCAGACTTTCGCTCGAAAGGCCGCACGCTACATGAACCTTCTATGCAAGTACGGTACCAGGAATTTCATTGGCATCGACTTGGACACAAAGGACCAAGAGACATACTCGCAGGTTATCGCAGACCTAAAGGCGCGCATTACAATTCACGCCGTCATCGAAACACGAGGGGGATACCATATCATCCTTGCCAAGTCGGAGTTGGACAAGGCGAGCAAGGTAGACAAGCGGTTCATTTACACCGTCCTCAAAGAGAGGGACGCCATTGACATAATCAGCAATGATCTCTTCTCGCCTATTCCTGGCACGTATCAGGGTGGGCACCGCGTCCGATTCGTCGACTTTTAGTGATCTAACGGCCCTGGTGCGGATTATGAGGACGAGGGCGCAGATTATGATAGCCACCTGTCTCATGTGTGGTGTCGTCGATCACGAGTGTGCAAGTTGTGCGTGAGCTATGCTCAATTTGAGCCGTAAGATACAGAGAAGTTTTATGTCAGGCGGGTTTTCGCACTCATCACGTGGTCGGTGCATCGGTGCAGGATGACTGGAATTCATCACGCCTTCTACTTTACGCTCTTTACTGTACACGCGTCTAGACCCGTAGAGCTTACGGCATGTGTTGTTTTGGGTGTAAAAGCATGTCATGCCTTGCTTGTTTCTCAAAACGAAGGGCCATTACCGACACTGGCCTGATACTTAATACAGAGACACGGGCCGCTTCGACGCAAGGTCACATCACGCAAAAGCCGAAGTTGTACTTTTCATTTGGGTCCATGGAACATCTAGAAGGCTCTGCAAACTAGGAGAGCTTGCGCCCTGGCGGCATGATGGAGAACCTGCGCCCAGGCTGCAAGACGAGCACGACCTTGCCCTTTTTCATCGCAGTGACGTTGGAGAGCGAGTTGGGCCGGCCGCAGATCATCACCTCGTCGGCGTCCTGCAGCTTCGTGTGGCCGTGCGGCACGATGGGTATCTGGCCACGCTGGATGGTGAGCACCTGGATGTCGTCAGGTTTCGGGCTCGGGCTCGGGCTCGGGTTCGGGTTCGGGTTCGGGTTCGGGTTCGGTTTAAGGTTAAGGTTCGGGTTAGAGAGCACCTGGATGTCGTCGGGTAGCTTCATGTCTTTGATGCGGGTGCCAGCCTCCTTGCTGGTGATGGTGACCTTGATGACATCAGCTCCCGGGTCGTCCTGCAGCAGCATGATTGCCGACTGCGGCGACGCGACGAAGCGGTCGAGGAGGTTGGACATGGAGCCTGGTTAGGCTTAGGGTTAGGGTTAGGGATAGGGATACGGATAGGGTTAGGGCAAGGGTTAGGGTTAGGGTTAGGGTTAGGGTTAAAGTTAGGGTTACCTGAGGTGCTTGATGCGATGCACACGTCGCCCGATCCCGCACCAAGGGTGCCCAGCGTCATGAAGCGTTCCGACCATGCGGGGTCGAGGCACTGCACCACGCAGCGCGGTATGTCGAACTTGCACTGGAGCAGCTCGCACGCGTCATAGTTGAGCTGGTCGTCCTGCATCATCGAGACAAAGGCATCAGGCTTCGCCTTGAGCAGGATCTGACGCACCGAGGCCTCGTCGACGCAGTCCGCCATATCGTAGTCAAGCACCTACAGCTTTTAGGGTGTGTGAGGAGCCGCTCTATGGGTAGGCTAGTAACAGGCCAGCCTGCTAGGGTTTGCCATTCGAGGCGCAATACATCTGTATCTGTGTCTATATCTGTGGTGGTCAAGCACCTTCCACTCAATCTTGCAGCACTTGTTGCCGTGCGCGCCCGCCCGCACCTCCCATTCGAGGAGCTTAAGCGTGATGACGGGCGGCGCACCTGGGTAGGGTTAGGGCTAGGGTCAGGGCTAGGGCTAGGGCTAGGGCTAGGGTTAGGGCTAGGGCTAGACTTAGGGCTAGGGACAGGGACAGGGTCAGGATTAGGGTCAGAGGTCAGTGGGAAAGGTCAGGGTTAGGGTCAGGGTTAGCGCACCCTCGGCGCCGAGCACACACGCGTGCCCGATCTTGTCTACATACTGCTCACCGGTGAGCCAGAGTGCCAAGCGCAGTAGCGGCGCACCGATGAGGAGCTCGAGAAAGATGAGCGCGCCCGCCACCGCCGCAAACGTGTGCGGCTCGACACCGAGCGCGGGACAACGCGCCTGGAGCTCCCACAATAGGCAGAGCGCGACGGGACCCTGTAACAGGTTAGAGTTGGGGCTAGGGCTACGGCTACGACTAGGAGGTAAGGGTCAGGGCTAGGGTAAGGAGGTAAGGGTTAGGAGGTAAGGGTTAGGGTTAGGAGGTTAGTGTTGGGCCTGGGCGTGCGCCTGCAGCACGCGGTCGAGTCCGGAGCCGCGCAGCTTCTGCAGCCGGCTGTCGGGCGGCAGGCTGAGCCAAGCACTCGCGAGGCCGAGGAGCCATACTAGAAGAGAGCGGACGAAGAAGAGGGCGAGCGCAATGAGGCCTGAACCGATATAGACAGATAGACAGATAGACAGATAGACAGATAGACACACGAGCTATGCACATGCACATGCATATGCACATGTACATGTGCATGCACATGCACATGTTCATGTGCATGTGCATGTTGCATGCGCATGTGCATGTGACATGCACAACATGTGCATGTGCATGTGCATGTTACATGCAGCGTGCGAGACGTAGCGTGATACGTAGATATCTATCTTTCTATTTATCTACCTGGGCCGCCGAAGATGGTTGAGGAGTTGAGCCACAGCCCGGAGAGCGTGCCTGGTTAGGGGTAGGGTTAGGGTTCGGGTTAGTATTAGTGTTGGTGTTAGTATTAGTGGTAGTGTTAGGGTTAGTGTTAGGGTAGCCCGGAGAGCGTGCCGAGCGCGGGAAGCGCGTACGGCTTGAATGGCTGTAGCATCAGGCGCCAATCTGATTTGACCTTCTGGTCCCGCTCCCGCCGGGCTGCGTCACTCGAGCCGTAGCCAGCTAGGCTACGCCTGCCCGCCGTGGCCTTCTGCGGCGAGTTGTCCGTGTTGCACAGTAGGAAGGAGGCGAAGAAGCAGCATGCCCACGGCTGGAAAGGGGTTAAAGTTAGGGCTAGGGTTAGGGGCTAGGGTTAGGGTCAGGGTTAGAATTAGAGTTAGGGTTAGGGTGAGGACTCACTTGGAAGGTGAGGGCGAACGGCGGCCCCCACAGCGCGGGTGACGGCGCGTACGTCAGTGTTAGCTCGCCGGTGTCATTCTGCCGTGGTTAGGGTTGGGGTTAGGGTTAGGGTGAGGAGGCGTACACACAGTGCTCAGGAGCATTGAGATTGGGGGCAGTGCACGCGGGAGGGTATGGCGCACCAGTCGATGGACGACGACGACGGGAGCGTCGGAGGTTGGGAGGCTCTCGAGGTACTCGGCGAGCCAGAAGAGTATCGCGGCGACGCCAAGCACGAGCACCTAGGGATAGGATTAGGGTTGGGGTTAGGGTTAGGTTTAGGGTTAGGGTTAAGGTTCGGGTTAGGGCTGGGTTAGGGTTAGGGTTAGGTTGAGGGTCAGGGTTACGGTTAGGGTTAGGGTCACCATCTTGACGGCCCGGTCAGTGGCGTCCGAGTAGTGGTGTCCAAGCTTGGGCGAGATCCTACCGAGCCAAAGCTTCAAGGGCACGCGCGTTGCCGTGACGATGGTCTGCCAGAGAAGGAGTGTCATCAGCAACCTGGTTAGGGTTAGGGTTAAGGTTAGGGTTCGGGCTAGGGCTAAGGCTAGGGCTAGGGCTAGGGTTAGGGTTAGATGTCATCAACAACGAGAGCAGTATCGACACGATCGTCGACACGATAGCCCAGACCTGGTTAGAGTAGGGTTAGGGTTAGGGTTAGGGTTAGGGTTAGGATTAGGGTTAGGCTTAGGCTTAGGCTTAGGCTTACGGTTAGGGTTAGGGTTAGGCTTACGGTTAGGGTTAGTGTCAGGGGTCGACATGAGAGCCCAGACCACGCCGTGCTGTCCGAAGCCGATGGCTGGTGCCGCCAGCAGCAGAAGCAGCGTCGAGAGGATGGCGGTGCCCGATGATATCCGCAGCCCGGCCGCGACGTAGATGCCCTGCGCACGCGTGTGTGTGAAGTGTTTTGATTTAGGTTGTGTAACCGCTCTACGGGTAGGCTAGTACATGCCAGCCTGCTAGGGTTTGCCATTCGAGGCTCAATACATGTACATGTGCATGCACATGCACATGTATGTGTATGTGTATCTGTGCCTGCGCACGCGCCTCGGTCGCGATGTCCACGTACATGCTCGGCTCGGCAGCAGTCGCGACTACTCCAATGGCAGCGGCCGTCGCCATCGCAAAGCCACCAGCGGGCACGGGGACATCTGCGGACAGTGGCAGGGGGGGGCGTAAAGAGAGGCAATCGGCCGCGAATTGTGCATGGGGCGGACTTACCGATTGGCTGGGAGTTGCAGTCCGGCACGGTTGCGAACCCCTGGGTGCCGAGCAGGCCGAGCAGAACGAACAAGCCGGCCCCGAAGCACGCTGCCACGTAAGATACCGCCGCGAAGGACACAGACTTGACGTAGTACTTTAGCTCGCCAGCAGAAGCTAATTGCGTGGCCGTCTCGAAAGCGGTGAATGCCTTGCAGAGGACCATGACCCACTTGAGGTCGTCCAGGGCGTGGGCGGTGACAATCATGTCGAGCATCCGCTCCGTGCAGACGAACCCCAGCAGCATGTACCCGACGAGCTTGTGCGAGCAGGTCAGTTGTGCAATTATCGGACCCGCCACCGTCGACGAGATGATCAGGATGAAAGTTAGCACGAGCACCTGCAACGTCGAGGTCCGGGCGGCACCACAGCCCATACTCCATGCGGACGCGGTGTCCCACGAGGGCACCGTCTCGTTTATAATGTGCAGGGTCGGGCTGTCCATACCGCGGCCAGGGCGCGGCCGCGCTGCTCAGTGACCGAAGCGCCGGTCGGTAGGGCCGCGTTGGTCGGGCCACAAACATGCGTCGCTTTGGGCGTATTTGGGCGTATTTGGGAGAGAGAGAGAGAAAACGAGAAAGGGGGGCTTTGCGTGCGTAGCCGCGAGGTGATGCACGGTCGGAGGCGGCGAGCCGCCGACGACTGTGTAACAAATCGGCGAGCGCATGTGGGGTTGCGTGTGCGCGGGGTGCGTGTGGCGCGCGCCGGCGCGCGGTCTCGCAGGCGCCCAGCCCGCGTGTGCACCATCATGGGCCATGGCTCACTCGTGTCGTACGTGTCTCGTGTGTCGTGTCAGTCACGACCGTCGACCAGCACACACACAGACAGGTGCGCGTATAGAGAAGCGCGCGCGCACACGCGTCCGGAAGGCGGGATGTTCATGAAGGATGTTCATGAAGATCAAAACTCGGTCATGCAGGAACTACTGTGTACGTAAGCGATACAACAGTACTCGGTCACTTCAGGCTGTGTCTGCGCAGCTCAGACAGATGGTGCCAAAGATGATTGTGGTGACGCCGGAGAATTTGAGCCAGCTCTTGCTCTCGTTGAGAAACACGATGCCCACGACGGAGAGCGCCGCCATGACGACCGCACTCCACACGGCGTACGCCACCGAGGTTTCCAGCGCGCGCAGGGAGAGGTTGAAACCGTAGAAGGAGGCTGCGTAGAACACACACGCGACCACGGAGGGCAGAGGCTTTGAGAAGCCCTCTGCCTTGTCCATGAAGATCGTGCTCACGAGCTCAAACACAGTCGCGGCGAAGAGCACGCTCCAGCCCTGCGCAGTGCTCATTGCTGCTCCACCTCCACCGCGCAGGCGAAGCGCCGAGCGGGGCTGCACCGCCTCCTGCTGCAGTGCACGCTTCGGCATCGCACGAGGACGGAGCGGCTGAGTCGGGCCGTGCCGCGTGGCATCGCACGCTGCCGTCGCGGCGACTACGAGCAGTAACCATCTCCGGTCAGTGCGCGCCATGCCTGTGTTGGCGCGAGAGCACGATGAGACGATGGATGAGCACGGAGGTCGGAGCGGGGGTGAATATGGGGTGAAGATCTGAAGCCACAGGAAAGAGAAGATAAGATAAGATAAGAAGAGAGAAGAGATAAGAAAGAGAAGAGATAAGATAAGATAAGATATCTATCTATCTTATCTTATCTTATCTATAAGATAAGATGAGATAGAGATAAGATTATCTTATCTCTTATCAGGAAAGAGAAGATAAGAACCTCTATCTTATCTCTTATCTTATCTTATCTCCACAGGAAAGAGAAAAGATAAGATAAAGATAAGGAAAGTGTGACCGGAGGGCGATGGCGCAGGAATCTTGTGCTCGGTGACGTTCTGGCCGAACACGACTCACGAGACTCGAGAGAGGGGGGAGCAGCGGGCACGACGGGTCCCCTGACTTTTTTAGAACACACATACACACACACACACACACACACACACACGCACACACACACGCACACACATACGCACACGCACACACACACATCCAATCTTCCCCGCAGCGCCCTCCTCCTCGTCGCCGCCACGGTCTCCGCATAAGGGTTAGTAGAGCTCCGTCGCTCGAGTGCTGCCGTATCCTACCGCGCGCGCTCAGTCCACCTTGACGGCGCCGTAGATCTGCAGCACGAACCACCACGAGCACATGTAGCCCACGGTGCCCGTTACGAGCAGGAAGCCCATCGAGGCGACGAACATGTATCCGAAGTAGAGCATCGTGCTGACGACGCCCATGATCTCGAGGGTAGAGGAGAAGTAGACGCCGCTGTAGCCGAAGAGGAAGAGGCCCGCCGAGCCCGTGTTCAGGAAGGCGCGCCACTGCCACATGTAGTTCTCGTTGCACAGCTGGAAGTAGCAGAGCACGATGGCCATCTCGCCGCACGTGACCAGCAGGATGAAGAGCACGAGCGCGAGGAAGCCGAAGACGTAGTAGAAGCGCTGCAGCCACACCTGGTTAGGGTCAGGGTTAGGGTCAGGGTTTGGGTTAGGCTTCGGGTTGGGGTTAGCAGCCAGACCGAGGACATGATAAAGTAGAGCTCGATGAAGACGGCGCCGAAGGGCAGGATGCCGCCGATGAGCATCGTGAAGAGCAGGTTGAGGTACCAGGCCTGGCTGGGGATGACGCGCGGGACCATGTTGGTCTTGACGGGCGGGTCCTTGAGCTCGCGCCGGTAGCCAAGCCAAACGCCGACCCACACGAGGGGGAAGGAGATGAGGAACCAGATGCAGAGCAGCGCAAACATGGTGCCGAAGGGCACGGCGCCCGAGGAGGCCTGGCCCCATATGAAAAAGTTGAGGACGAAGAAGATGAGGAAGGTGACGCCCGGGTAGAGGAAGGCGGTGAGCAGCGTGAGGGCCTTCCACTGGATGCCCTTGAAGGACTTGTAGACGATGGCCGCGCTGTCAGGGTCACGGTTGGGGTTGGGGTTAGGGTCAGGGGTAGGGGTGGGGTCAGGGGTAGGGGTGGGGGTTGGGGTAAGGGGTAGGGTAGCAGTAGGGGTGGTTCAGTGTCAGGGTTACCTGTAGCCTGCAACGCAGCCCATGAGCACGAAGAGCAGCAGCGTGACCGTGAGCATCGAGCCGCGGTTGGCGGGCGATAGGAAGCCGAGCATCGCGCACGCGATCGAGATGAAGGCCATGCAGAGCAGCTGCATGCCCGTGCCGAGCGAGGTGGCGAGCAGGGTCGACTGCGGCGGCGTGCGCAGCACGTCGGCGTGCACGAGCTTCCAGCCGCTCTCCTCGAGCAGCTCCTCCTTCTCCTCGGCGCTGTTGTACTCGGCCAGGTCGCGGCGCAGCGTGCGCACCATGATCATGGCGACGATGCCCGAGAGCAGCAGCACGATGACCAAGGAGTTGAGGATGGAGAACCAGTGCACCTGGTCGTCACCCATGTATAGGTAGAGGTCCCAGCGTGAGGCCCACGCGATGTCCGAATGCTCCCACACGACGTCGTACGTGAAGATGACCTGCTCAGGGGTGAGGGTTTGGGTTTAGGCTGGGGGTGGGGGTGGGGGTGAGGGTGAGGGTTAGGGTGAGGGTTAGGGTTAGGGTTGGGGGCTAGGGTTTGGGTGAGGGTTAGAGTGGTGGAGGTGACCTCGTTGCTGACGGCGGGCATGGGCGGCAGGTCGGGCCGCAGCGGGACCGACGTCAGCTTCGGGTCCTTGGAGTTCCACCTGGGCGCAGAGTGCGTATTAATAGTGTCATGAACAAGTGCAGGGTCGCCAACTGGTGCGGCATCGACAGGGCAGAGTCAGCAACGGCCTAGCGACGGCCTATTGGCGCGGCCAACGGCCTAGCCGCGGCGTGTCCGCCGTGGAGGGCAGGCGGAGCGACTCCGAGGCGCCCACATCGTGTGCAGAGGCAGCCGTGGCACGACCACGAGGCCACTTCCTTTCAGCAAGCGGCGGCACTCGCCCTCGTAGGTGTGCTTGACGGAGTAGGCCTCGACCTCGAAGCCGACGATGCGCGCGCCCGAGAAGGTGTCCGACTTGTGGTACTTTACGATGAAGCGCAGGTGGTTGTTCTGGTGGGGGTGAGGGTGAGGGTGAGGGTTAGGGTTAGCCTGAGGGTGGAGGTTGGGGCCAGGGTGAGGGTGAAGGTGAAGGTTGGGGTGATGGTTGGGGTTGGAGTCAGGGTTGGGGTTGGCGTCAGGGTTGGGGCGAGAGCGGGGCGAGAGCAGCGTGCGCACCACGTAGGCGGTGCCCGGCTCCGTGCCCGGGATGTCCTTGCTGCCTATGAAACCCAGCCGGAAGCCGCTGTCCAAGGCAAGGCCCGCGCGTGTGAGCAGCAGAGCCTAACGCTTGGCCTGCTCGTCCGGGCTTCGAACAAACCCTAACCCTAACCCTTACCATCTCTCCTTCTTGGCGCCGTTGACTAACCCTAACCCTAACCCTGTGTGGGGTCACAGCGCGGTTCGAGCTGTGTGGCGTACCGGTCGTACATGTCCTTCTTGGTGCCGTCCGGCATCTCGGCAATCATCTTCGTGGCGGCGGGCAGGTTATCCATGATCATGTGGATGCGGTAGTCCATTCTCACCTTGTTCACCAGGTTGGTCTTCTGCGCGCGGTTGAGCTTGCTACGGCAGCACACCTGGGGTGCCACGGTAGGCGGTGCGGCGGCACTCCTGAGGCTGGGACGGCACGGCACCTACAGTGTTGCCTCCCCCCGGGGGGCAAGCCGCCCTGTGCCTCAGGCACGTACGGCACGCAGGAGGCTGGTACACGCACCCCGTTCGTACAGTACGGAGGCCGTGGGGCTTCCGTGTCAGCTTGGCAGCAGACCTTGAACTCTGACTTGCCCATGAGGATCTCGTAAGGCGAGTTCTGGATGACGGCGCCATGCAGCACCTCGCCCAGATTCTCCGCCACGCGGATCTTGCCCTCGGCCGGCTCGCAGAACGGCAGACTGTAGTAGTCGTACGGCAGGTGCGTCTTGGGGGACGACAGCTTGTGGACGCGGATGTCCACCTTGTCGCCGTCCTGGTACTCCTTGGGTGCGACGCCCGGCAGGTAGAAGGCCTGAGCCCCAGAGGCCTGCGAGCGGCACGGGAGCGCACTCAGGCGGACCAGAGAGGTCCAGCGCTGACGAGGAGGCGGCGAACGCGTGCGCGAGGCGGCTAAGCAGAGGGGGCGCTGCAGTTGGTGGCATACACTAGGCTTGTTGGCGGCGCCCCGGCTGGCATGCGATTGGTTATTTGGTTGGGCTCTGATAGGGTGGCTCTGATAGGGTGCGCCAGCTAGCTGAGAGCTACAGAGGAGTCGGCGTTTCAATGGGCCGCGGCCGCACCAGCAGAAGGCCGAACGGTAGCAGCCTTGGCATGCTGAGTTCAGTAGGCGTCGCGCTGGCGAGTGGGGGTTGAAAAAGGGGCGCAGCGCTAGGTCTGCTTAATATTCTCTAAGAGCAGAGAGAAGATAAGCGTTAACCTGATCTTCTGTCAGACTGCAGCGGCGCGCGAGCTCCCGCCTCCTGATTTCCCGATGATCGCGACTGTTGTTTCCACTTCTTCCATGGAAACAGGAGCGGTGGAAGAAGCCTTTTTTAGAGCACGTCCTCTGTCACAGTGTGTATCGAGCGTTATCTTTCGCCGCAGCCTTCAGGAGCTTGCTGCATGCTGGGAAACGCGAGCCGTGACTGTGTGTGAGACGCGGCGCTCCCCGAGTTTTGCGCGCGCGGGGCGAAAAATCGGGCCAATTGTCGCTGGTGTGCCGTTTATTGAACGCGTTTAAAGTCTAAAAACTGTGTTCGGAAAGCAGCTTGCAGCTTCCTCGGCCGCGATCGTGCCCCGAAAGGACGGGGCACGGCGAGCCGGGAGAGGAAAGTCTGCCCCCCCTGCGTGCTCGGTTGATCTCACTCGGTGGCGGGTACGGCCGCATCCGCCGGCTCCTCGCCCGCCGCGCGCCCCTTGATATAGCTGTCGAGGTCGGCGTCCATGTCGTCCTGCGACATCTTGACCACCGGCGCCTTCTTCTCCTGCAAGGGGCGAGTGATGGGGGGGGTGAGGTTCGCGTTGGGGGTCCTCAATGGCGGGCCGGAAGGTGGGAGGTGCCGCCGGGACGCTGCGTTCTGTGGCGTCCTAGGTCAGCGGCGCGTGCGCTTCCTTTCTAGCAGATGTCTGTTCTGTTCTTCTCTCTGGCAGCGGGGGCTTAGAGCGCCGAGGCTTGGGTGCGTGTGCGGGCGGCGTTGGGTGGCGGCTAGCTATGTCAGCCCGCCAGACGACGTGTTATGGCCGTCAACGGCTTAGGCACTGCCTGCCTGCCTGCCTATCTCTGAGCAGCGGCCGTGGTCGCGGCTCGTGTGCTATTATGGGCAATCTATTATGGGCAATGCTGGCGGCCGCACCTTGGGCTTCTTGGCGATGCCCTTGCCCTTCGAGGCGACGCCCCCGCCCTGCGCCTTGGCCCCGGCCGACTTCTTGATCTGCCGGCACGAAACGGCCGCTCAGCGAGAGTGGAGGCGGTCGGTGGGAAACCGTGGGAAACCGGCGCAGCGGTGGTGACGGCGGCGGTGGCGACGGCGGCGGCGACGGGGGTTGGTGGCGAATGGGGCGGCGGCGACGGCGGTCGCGAGGGTGGTGGTGGCGATGGTGGTGGCGATGGAGGTGGCGGCGATGGCGGCGGGGAGGGTGGTGGAGAGGGTGGTGGTGGCGGTGGTGAGCGTGGTGGGGACGGAGCGTGGTGGTGGCGCGCACCGCGCCGCTCGACTCAGCCAGCGCAACGAGCGTCTTGGTGAAGGCCGCCAGGCTCTCCTGGGCGATGCCAATGTGCCCTGAGTTCTTCCCCCACTGGTGCTCGATGTACAGCCCGTCAGTCACGCGCTGGAAGACAAACGTGCCCTTGTTCGTCTTCAGTGTCTGCGGGCCGCGGCCACCGCCCCCACCGCGGCCGTTGCTGGCAGCGCCGCGGCCAGCGCCACGCCCTGCGCCGCGGCCTGCGCCGCGGCCGCCGCGGCCGCTGCCGCCCGCCGCCGCGCCTCTGCCCTTCTTGCTGATCTTCACCATTTTCGCGATCGCGCGCCCGTGTCGGTGGTCGTTTCTTCGGGGCGGTAGCACGGGCCTTTCCGCTCCGGGTGATTTGCCCCGCAGTTTCTCCCGCGTCTATGGTCCCCGCCCTGTAAAGAGAGAGAGAGAGAGAGAGAGAGAGAGAGAGAGAGAGAGAGAGAGAGAGAGAGAGAGAGAGAGAGAGAGAGAGAGAGAGAGAGAGAGAGAGAGAGAGATTGGTCTTAGTAAGACACGACATTCCTAGGTCGCGAGCTACACCTCACGCTCACGGGTTCTCTTCGTCAAAGGAGGGACACGACCGTGACACGACGACGAGTGTTAATTTTGTGAATTTAGCTCTTTATTGACGGTGAAAACCTAAGAGGCTTGGTACTAGTAAACTTGCGAGATGTCCGGGATTTCTCATCTGGCAAGTTCGATCACCACCGCTCGCAGCGAAGCGTCGCCGCGTCTCGTTTGGAGCCTCAGGGGGTTCAGGGCCGGGGTCCTGACGGGCAGGAGCTAGACGCAGCGCTCTGCGGCAGCGCACGGGGCTGGGCGGCAGACGCTTGCGGTTACAGCGAAGTCTCAGACTCAGGCCACGACGGTCTGCAGGCAGACGCAGGGCTCCACAGTTGCCTGGCTCATTGCAGCCTAGGCTCTGGCGCGGGCGATACTGAGCCGAGCAGCGACGCAGATAACCGAGAGCCGGAGCTGAACGAGGCCACCCTCTTCATTGGCGACCTCGCCAAAGAGGTCAACGAGTTGGACTTGCGCAGAGCCTTCACCGAGCATGGCCAGGTGCTCAGCGTGGATATAAAGCGGGATCGCAGGACGCGGTCGAGCCTGGGCTACGGGTTCGTCCAGTACGCATCCCGCAGGTGCGTGCGCCTCCCTGCCGGCTCGGGCGACCCAGGCACGGATTCGTGCTGGCGTGGCGGGCCTCACCCCAGCTCTGACGGGTGTCTGCAGCAGTGCAGCGCACGCGCGCCTCGCCCCGTGCCTCACCCCAGCTCTGTGTGTGTCCTCGCAGCGAGGCATGCCAGGGCAAGCGAGCGATGCAGAAGTGCAAGCTTGGGAGCCGCAATATCCGCGTCGGCTGGGCCCAAAAGAACACCAACCTCTTCGTGGGCGACCTGGACAGCAGCGTCTCCAACGAGATGCTGCGGCGGGCGTTCGGCGCGTTCGGCGCTCTCGTCATCGAGGACACCTTCATGAAGGTGCGTGCTTTTGCCCCGTTTCAAAAGCGCGTCGGACGCACCCCCGAGCGCATCGAACGCACGCGCACGGCTGCCCTTCGCTCCCTACCGCACGCACGCGAGGATCCACGTCCCGCCACCGTCCCGCCACCGTCCCGCCACCGTCCGAGCCTCCTGCTCTGCCCTTCTGTCTGCCGCAGGGTGAGAACTACGGCTTCGTGCGCTTCCGCAACCGGCAGCACGCGGAGCAGGCCAAGGAGGCGATGGAGGGCTGCGTGCTGGGCAAGCGGCCTATCCGCGTCGGCTGGGGAGAGGCGAGCACTCAGCGCAACTGCGTCCACGTGCAGGTGATGGCCCTGCCCCTGCCCCTGCCCCTGCCCCTGCCCCTGCCCCCGCCCCTGCCCC
>Ga0209302_10000712_pt1 | contig 19203 bp, 5 predicted proteins | sample ArcOceMetagenome_2_FD_187445 | JGI IMG/M metagenome (GOLD analysis project Ga0209302, IMG submission 187445) | Marine eukaryotic phytoplankton communities from Arctic Ocean - Arctic Ocean ARC135M Metagenome (SPAdes) (version 2) | ecosystem: Environmental > Aquatic > Marine > Oceanic | place... | reverse complement strand
CTGTAGTTTCGGTGCATGGAAAGTCTTTTCGCCGTTAATGGTGAATGTTGCGTGGGTGAGGTGGGTGGTAGATTTGCCGGTGTTTTTGGCATGGTTTCCGTTACTGGTTCTGCCGGATTGGTTTCGTTTTGAGTTGTGTTTGAGTTGGTTTCATATTCGTCCATGATGTCGTCCTCTATTTCTCGGAAGAAACTTCGTGGTTTTTTGTGGGTGGACTTCACCGGACTATTTTTTACGGTTAGTGGTGGTGTATTAGTAGGAGCTATTGTCATGGTGATGTCAACGTTCAAAACTCAAAAGAAAGAAACTGAAAATTTCCGTTTCGGGAATATGTGTGTAATGTGTCTACTCTATAAAAAGAAAAAACCCGGAACATGTGTGAAGATGTGTTCGTGTAATGTGTAGGATGTGGTTTTAAGTGGAAAATACCGTTACGCGGCGTTGGTTACTATGGGGGAAGTTATTTTTTGGAACCCTATGTTGTTAAATAGAATGTTTTTACTCATCGCTGATGATAGGCCCGTTGAGAACGCTGCGATTTGGCTGTGTATGTAATCCAGGAAAGTATCGCTACTCCACCTGCCCATTAACCGTATTGTCGCGCTGGACTGGTGGTTTAGGTGTAGTGCCATCGCGCCGCCGGCGCGTAAACTATGTGAGCTAATTTGATCTGGATTGAAACCGTACGTGCGTAATCCGAGTCGTATGACTGCTGCTTTGATTGCGGAATTGATGTCTGTCGCTCGTAGGACTCGGCCCGATGGGTTTGCAAAATATGTGCTAATAATTGTGTTGCCATTCGACGTGTGAAGTAATATGTGATGTATTCTCCGGATTAAAGCTTTTACTGGGCATGTCTCGCCTTGTTTTGCTTCATGGTGAATGGATTGGTTTCTTTTTCCGTTCTTCTGGTTATCTATGTTCAATGTTGCTGCTGTGCAAGTATGTAACAGTGTCGCTAACGGGAGAGTTTTATCCAAAATGGTGTTGTTGTTCCAAAATGTTATATCGGTAACCCGAAATTGTTGCGTTCTGGTACGGTTGGTGCTTTCCCGAGTGTATTCACCCACTCGAAGTAGATAGTAAAATGCGATTAGGGCCATGTCTCCAATAGCCTTGTGCTTGGCGGTTCCCGATTTACCGTATGTGTACATGTATGCTGGGACCGTCAGAGGTACTGCTAACTTGTATTTCGGGGATGGGTCGTTGCGTCTGTACCCCTCAAGAAGTTGGCTGATTTTTTGATGATATTTTCCTTGCGGCGTAACCACCGGGTTAGGTTGTCCGTCCATTTCAAACTGCGCTGCAACGGCGCGTAGCGATACTTGGACTGTTTGGGCTCGAACTTCTCGTTTTCTTGGAGAAACGCCTCCGGAACGCACATGCTGTGCGAACAAAACCAACACATCGATTCGTTCCGGTTGAGAGAGTGTACTAAGTTTGGTGTCAATGCCTTGAAAGTTGAAGTGGAGGAACCTTCCCCAAGCTGACCAAAAACGTGTCCTTTCTTTGAGAGTCGACGCCACGATTCCAAAGTCGATTGCTGATTGAGCAGTTCGGAAAAGATTTTTGATGTAACTTTGTCGCTGAACTGGAACAGCGTCCAACAGGCGCCCTGAGGAGGAGGAAAATGGATGGAGAAATCTGTTAGGAATGCAGTGTTGTTTGTGTTATGTTTGCGTGACGCTACATCCGCCATTGTGTTGAAAATTCCTGATATATGTTCTACGGAAAGAAGGGCTGTTTGTTGTTCGTGAAGTCGGACCGCTAGAGCTCGTAGTATTCGTGCTGCAATTGGCGATGTGCTAGTCCGGAATTTGTAGGTCCATGCGACAGCTGGTAAATTATCACACCAAATTGCCACGCTGTTGTGTTTCAATGTTGTTGTATCCACTGCCTGTTCCAGAACCAACCAATGGAGTAGGATTCCGGTTAGTTCCAGATCCGAAATTGTTATTGTTCCTGTTTTGTTGGACGAAGAGCAGAATTGGTCTCTTATTTCTTGAGGCCACTCGATGAACCATACTATGGGTATCATGCTGCTGGTGCCGCCGAACCAAACTCCTCCGACTCCCCATTTGGAGGCATCAACGAAACCTTGGTATTGTGGACGGTGTTCGACTAGTTCTTTCACATGTGTGGGCCTGCGTCCTACCAATCGAAGTAGAGCTGACCAATCGCGGAGGATGTTACGTAATTCGTCTGTCATGTTGATGTAGCGTTTGTTTGTTTTTCCCGCTGTTGCAAGGTATCTATCTAGTTGTCCCATGATTGGTTTGCCACACGGTATGGAAATGGAAGTGAATTGGAGTCTGCCGTGTAATTTCTGAAATCTTTTTAGTTCGAGTCGTTTGATGCGGCGGACGTCCTTGAGTTCCGTAAGAATTTCTTTGCACTTTTTCTGAGGTAGTTCTATTGTTCTTGCTAGGCCGTCAAAAAGCCAACCCAACACCTCTTTCCGGAGTGCCCATGTTCCATCTTCGATTAATTTTTTCTCTGATACCGGTGGTCCCATTTTGCTTCCTGTTAGTTCTGGAGGTGGGAAAACGTTATTGATACCTTTGAGAATTTTTCTGGATAATTGTCGTAGCTCGTTTTCGTCGGTGCTCTGGAGGACTCCAATGAAATCATCGATATATACCTCTACCATTTTCAGAAACTTCGTTTTGTCTGATCCGGAATGTGATGGTCCTTTATGTTTTGGGATTGATGCCCAATCAATGTTCATCATTATGTCCTCCATCGGTTGTTTGGGGACGGGAATGTCTGAGTGCATTTCTGCCTGTATAACATCGCGTGCCGTTTCGGTGGCTGCACAGAAGAATGGTGGCGATTCTGACCATCCCATTTGGAGTGCGTCCGGGATGACGAGTTGAATTGGGTCTCCTTGTTTACCACCTGGAAGTACGTATGCAAAATTCCAAGCATCGTCCGCGCTTACTGCCATTCTCCAGTATCCGTCTTTGAGGTCGACTTTGGAGAACAGGAACGGTGTTGATTCATCTTTTGACAGGGCCATAGCCCAGATTATTCGTGGTATAACATTTCCTAGTTCAAACATAGCATGTTGTGGTGCTTTCGTTTTATCGGATGCTTCATTGACTGAAGCTAAACGTTTTCCATTAAGGAGTAACTTAAACGACAAGTCTAGTATCATCCTGAATTTACGTGATTTATGTGGTATTGCTGCGATGGGCGATATTTTTAGGTTTGGTGGTACATTATCTTTGATGTCGTTCCATTTTATTAGTCGACAACAGCCCTCTGCCACTCTTTCCATTGCCTCTTTTCTGCACGCCTGTGCTGCCTCTTCTTCATTTGCACTCGCATGTGCTCCGTTGTTGATTGCTGCCAGTAATTGCTCGTAACTCCAGTTGTCTCCGCAGTCCACTGGGCAGCCCTGGAGTGCGTATTGTAGTAAGTCCGGGCCCGCTGGGTGGTCAAGTACGTCGTTTCTAGGGAACATTAGACCTCGTACAGATTTTATTTGTTTGCGTAACTTACGTTGGGATGGTGTTAGTGGTGTTTCCGGTGTTGGAGTGTGTGGTCGTTGTGGTGGTGATGGTGGTGCTGGTCTACAGTTAGCTGTACGATATGGTGTATCTACTCTACACGGTGATCGGGGAGGGTCTCTACTGGGTTTCGCTCGTTGAGTTGCGCTTAGTGGGAAAAAGAGTATGATGTAGTAGGCGGTAGAAATGTATTAGAAAATGTAGTTGTTATTTTTTACTTTGTATTATGTTCCGGACATTGATATGTGTGGTGGGTTGTGCCGATGTGGCCGAATTGGTGTTGCTTACATTGCTAGTCCTTTGCGAAGTATTTCCAGTGCCTTTGTTGGTTTAAATTTAGTGGTGTCGAATCCGTGGGTGCCTTTACGTCTACATCGTTTTTTGCATGTGCAGTATAATACCCATACTAGACAAGTTCCTTCCGGAACTCCTAATGCATCTGAAAGGTCTTTGTCGGTATTGAACCCATTTGCTATACGTATGTCCGCGATCTTTGGTACATATTCATGGGTTTTGAGGTAGTCTTTGATGATTTTCTTTTGCTCTTCACATCCGTGCCCATTGCGGAAAATTTTTCCTGAATCTTTCGGTAGTGTTGTTGGTGCGCTTTTTGTCGTACCGTCGTTGTTACGTTTTGTTCCCGCATTCCGTGTCTGTCCGTTGCGCGATCCTGGTGAAGTTGATGCTGGAGGGGCTGTTTTCGGGGACGTAAATAGGGGGCCGTAACTGTAGGATAGGGACAAGTTGTTGTTTTCAATGCCCTGAATTAGAAAATCGATGTTAAAAAGTGGGAAATTGCCCATGATTAGATCCTGTTCCGTGCAGTATGTGTTAAAGTATTTTTCGAGGTGACGACAGAGTTGATAGATGATTTCGTTGCCATACGTTTGTTGAAAATTTGCCATGCTTTTAAGTCGGGTGTAGTTTGCTCGTAGGACCTGAATTAGTTGACGTATGCCCTTTGCTGGGGACGACCATTGGGTTAGTGAGCTTGTCACTGCCATTTGGTTTAAGATGATGACATTAAGCGTTCCATCTATGTCAGTTGGGAGTATTGGTGATCCCGCTTTTGATCGTTCGATATCCGCTGGTGTTTTTGTTGTTGCTTCCGCATTGAGTCGATTGAAATATTGTAGATTTTCATGCTCCGCTGTTGATCGTGATATAAATGTTAGAGGTCCTAGGCCTCCCGAGGGTTTCATACCGTCGTAATTTTTTGGTGCAAATTGGCCCGATAGAATAGTGTCTGCGAAATCCTCTGTTAAGATACTCGAGAAAAGTGGGTCCTGTTGGACCAGTGGTTGAACAAAATTGGAGTTGACCACTGCTTTTCGTTCTGCTTTTGTTGTTGCTTCCAGATATTTGATCCATTTTCCGTTTGTTTCCTGATGAAAGAAATGTTGTTGTTCTTTGGTGAAACCTGCCCATCCTAGGATGTTGCAAAATTGTACCGACATATCCTCCTCTTTGTCCTTCATAGGTTTTAAGCTGGCTGTTGGTACTGTTGTTTTTAAAACTTTCAATGCGTTCATATCTGCTTCGTTGAGGAAACCATTGCATGCCTTCTGGTGTAACTCTTGTAACTTTTGTGTCGCTGATGTCTGTAATGTTGTTGGTGCTGCTGTGATTCCCGACGTAAACGGAAATCCTGTTTGGCTAGGGTAAGAACCGAAGTGCAGATTGGGCCCTGCCGGTCCGTGCATTCCGAACATGTTGTTGTTAGTTCCTATGCCAGTACCGCCGTAACCTAGAGTTTCTCCTGTGCCGAGATGATTGTTGTTCCACCCTGGGTGTCCCGCCATGTTGGTGTAAGTTTGGAATGTAGATGGATGGTTGTGACCTGGTATGTGGGAATTGAAGTTGAAATTGAACGGCAAAGTTCCCCTTCCGGTATGTGTCCCGGTGTGCATGGGTGGTGGTACCTGTGGTGCAAGTTGATGTGGTCCTAGTGCTGGATCAAATGCCAACGTTCGTTGTCTTGTTCCTAGTACCTGAACTTCGGGTTCCTCACCCGTTTGTCCTGATGGTGTGATTGTTGCTGGTGCCTGATGCGTTGGTGGTGCTGTTGTTGTAGTCCGAGGTGGGACTGTTGTAGGTGGTGGTGTTGATGTTGTTGCCGGGTTTGTTGTCCCTCCTGGTGGAGGTACCGTTGGTGGAGGATGGAAGGGTTGTCCATTTTCTGGTCCTACATCTTCCCCTTCCTCTGGTGGTCCTTCCGGAATAAATGCTGGTGCTAACGTGTTGCGGATTCCTTCCGCGATCCTTTTCCCGAAAGCATTATCCTCTTCGCCTTGATGGAAAGCCTCGCTAATGTCGTTGAAAATTGTGCCCGACTGGTCCAGGGTGAAAGATGTTGGTGTTGTTGGGTTTACCTCCAATTGACTACGTGAATGATCTTCGTTTCCTGATACCAAAGCTGCTCGTAGCCAGTCCCGAAAGAGGCGGTTACGGGTTTTTTCCAATGGTGCTGACTGTTTGTCGTAAAGATGGAAGAGATCTCTTACACTCTTGAACGTTCCACCTTCTTCGTCGAAGCAGCTTGCTACCTGATCCGCGCGAAGTGGAATGACTGGTAACATTCCTTGTCGCATTACCAAAACTGTTGGTACGTACAAGAGTTCCCTGTTGGCCCGACTGTTGTAGTTCTTTGAGAACTTGCAGATTCCTTGTTGCAATGAACCCGAAGTAAAACTGAGTGGGATCGGTGCATGTTCGATGGTAACGCATAAGCGATTATCATCCACTGCCCCGACGTACATGAAGACTGATACCTTGTCTTTCTTGTTGGTTAGTACACCTACAAAGAGTGACCCGAGTTGCCATTCGAATGGAACCGGTACGTGGAATTCGTCCGTTGCATACTCAGATGTGATGAGTTTGCCGTTGTCCGGTTTCTTTTCTTCGAGTGCGATAAGGCGTTTGAGGGCTCCGTTGGTGAACATGATGAATGTTGGCTTGAGGTTGAGTATGATGGTTGAAGGTTTGAGGGTTTGAAAGTTTGAGCTAAAACGAATTGTGAGAACGTTGTTTTGATATTCTGCGTTGCGTGTTTTTGTGATTCGGTAACTTGGTGTTTGTGTGAGGTTTCGTCGTGAATGTTGCCTGTAATGGTGTGTGTTTTTGTGATGAAAACCTAATTCCGGAATCGTGTGATCTATCTCTTATCGGTTGATGTTTTGGTTGTTCCCGAGAGGATCGGTGGCCGTTTGGTTATTTGTTTAGCTGTTGGTTTTTTGTATCGATGGGCGTTTGCTGATACATTGGCGCGTGATTGGTAAACCCACGGTAGGGTCCCTACACTTGATCCTACTTTTGCCCAATCAGGTATTTCTGTTCCGGTGGACTTTCTTCTTGCCCAATCGATTTCGTTTGCGCTATAATAGTGTTGCATGTAATGTTCTTTCGGATCGTATTTTTCTGTGGGGTGTTCCGTAATCCCTAGTCTCTGATGATTTCGTTGTATACGTTCATACGTTATGGAACATAGTTTCGCTAATAGATCGATTGGTTGTGCTGCATTTTCATCTTTAATAGATGCAGTGTCTGATTGGTCTTCGTTGCATTCGTAGCTTGAGTTACCGATGGTTGATGTATCCGATTCGTTTCCGAGACATCGGAGGGAATCGCATTCGGTGCCTAATATATCGTTAACAACTGGTCCTGTCCGATAGGAGTCGTTTGCCGCTTTTCGTGTTGGCATTGTCATATTTTTCTTAAGGGAGTCGATTCCTTTTGCCTCTCTTTTTTACCTATCAGACACTTTCTGTATGTAAGTTTCCGTTATTTTGGTAGATACCGCGTTATCCGCGAGTGTTTTTCATTTTTCGGGTTTTTCGCAGTCTGGAGTGATCTTTGATTGATTACCTAGTTGCGCCATGCGTGCTCTTTCTGTTTTTTCCTCTAATTACAATAAAACACGTCACATATACTTTTTCTGGTATGGGTGTAGTTTTATACCTAGTTTCTATGTTAAAGTGTTTTTCTGTACGTAGTGCGTGCTTTACTAGTGGTTAAAAATGTGTTTCGTGATTTGTTAACCTGTTGTATTTAGATTATGCTTTTTGGGCTATTATTGTTTTGTTTATTATTATTTTGTCGGTATTCCTACTTGATGTGTTGAAGTGAAAATCTTGTTGATTCCGGAATCCTCTGGGTTGTATTTCTATTCCGGAATCGTGTTTTTGTCGAAGTCGGAGTTTTTTGATTCGTTTTTGTCGATACCTAGTGCGCGGTACTCCTGCTCCTTTCCGGTATTCTTGATTGGTTGATTTGGGGGCTCGTGTAAGGTTATTGTGGTTGTTCGTACGTCTCCCGTTGTTGTAACAATTTTATGTGTCATTGTTGCGATCCAACATTTCGTTTTGTTAGCTGGTATCGTTGGTTGACATGTGTGTCATTTAAGATGGTATTTGTCCTTCTTTTCTGTCTCGTCTATATATATCTTGTTATATATGTTCGTGATTCCGGACCTTTGTATCCGGGAATTGGTTGAATTATTTGTATTCTATTCCTTTTGTCGTCTCTCGCTTCTGATTGAGACTTTTTAGGTGTTCCGTTTTGATGGATAATATCTATTAGTGTGATAATATTTATTAGTGCGGGTGTTATTTTTGTTGTTATCTTTTAGTGGTTGCTGGAGTTGTTATTGAAGTTCCCCATAGCTTAGAAGGAAGAAGCGCTTACAGCGGTCACGTCAGCTCCAAAGCTGCCGTACAACAAAGATGAAGATATACAAAAGAATGAGAATGTAAATTCGGGACAAGGTAGTCTCTGGAATCCTTGTTTCCTTTTTACATTTCTCCTTTGGCTCTGCGCTGCGCGCTTGAGACAAATCGTTACCCTCCACTTGCTTTGAGACACTAAGACTAAAATTAAGAAAATTACATAATTTTAGACAGAGTTCTCATGCGACTTGGTGTTGGGGCACGTTTCTCTTGTTTCATCATAATTGTTGAACACGTAATGGGTCTACTAGTGTAGACAGTTCATGGTAAAAAATTAGGTTGATTGTTGTCAGTCGTGGCTAACTCGGGACTGATCTGATGTGACCTAGTTTGTTTCTAGGGGATTCGGGAATTTAGTATTCCGGAATCCGCTTGCAACTAATGTTCTGTAATAGACTTCTTCCAGGAGTGAGGAATGGTTGTGGAGAAGGAAGAAGCGCTTACAGCGGTCACGTCAGCTCCAAAGCTGCCGTACAACAAAGATGAAGATATACAAAAGAATGAGAATGTAAATTCGGGACAAGGTAGTCTCTGGAATCCTTGTTTCCTTTTTACATTTCTCCTTTGGCTCTGCGCTGCGCGCTTGAGACAAATCGTTACCCTCCACTTGCTTTGAGACACTAAGACTAAAATTAAGAAAATTACATAATTTTAGACAGAGTTCTCATGCGACTTGGTGTTGGGGCACGTTTCTCTTGTTTCATCATAATTGTTGAACACGTAATGGGTCTACTAGTGTAGACAGTTCATGGTAAAAAATTAGGTTGATTGTTGTCAGTCGTGGCTAACTCGGGACTGATCTGATGTGACCTAGTTTGTTTCTAGGGGATTCGGGAATTTAGTATTCCGGAATCCGCTTGCAACTAATGTTCTGTAATAGACTTCTTCCATCAATCCCATTAATTGGTGAAATAGGGGAAGATAGATTCCGGTCATAGCGTGGCTGTGTTAGGCCTGGCGATGTGCACGGACGTGAAGCTGAACTACAGAGTAGTTGTGCGGAATGGTGCTATGTGATGTGAGTGAACCTGTAGTTTTGTTAAGTTCTGAATTAGTTTGTAGACTGTAAGGTGTATTTTAATTGTTTTGTTATTAATTATCTAGTTATGCTATTTGCTTTGCTTTTTTGTGATGCGTTCCGGTCGCAGATGTAAAGTGACTCGGTTTCCAATTCGTGGCGAGGAGGTCGTTGTTGTGTATAGGCCTCTCGAGGTATTGCTAACGTCGGTGTATATCCTGGTTTTGTTTGTACACGACGTTTGTTGGATGAAAGTTTAACGTTGGATGTGTTCGTGTAGGATGATTGCGCTCATTAGTGTGAGTTCCTTGACTTTGTCATCTCCCGGGAAGATTTTTCCCGCGACGAGGAGGTCAAGTTTGAATTGGTCTTTCTGTGCTAATGCATCATGGACATTCTGTCCAAGGACATAGCAATGGAATTTTGTCTTTGTGTTCTTGCCCTCGTCATTGCCTCGTGGGGTAATGATTGCATTGAGCATAGGGACGTAGATGACATACCGGTACATGTAGGTTGTTTCTCCTGTCGCCCGTGCTCGCATGGCGCAGACTATGGGATGTGCTGAAGGCATCAAACCGCCAAAGTTTTTGCCGGAGCGGCCCTGGAGTAATCCAAAGATGGTGGAATCGTGATGGAGTTTATCTTGTAATAAGATATAGTTTTCAGCGCATAGGACTTTGTTCATTTCTGCATCATTGAACAAATCGATTAAGGGCAACACGTTGTCGTTGACATTATTTGAGTCCAGGAGGTTGTTAAACGAGGCATCCGTGAATGTTTTTCCCGTGAAAGATGCCGCTGTTCTCAATGTGAAGCGTTTGTTTTCATGTGCATTGCAATGGAGGTTGAGGTCTCCCGACAGGAGTGGGTATCTGGCTCGAATCCACTTAGTCATTGTTTCGTCCGGGATACCTTTGCATTGTTTGGTTGTTGGGGCCCAGGAGAACTCTGGTACCGGAATGTCACCTAGCTTTGTTTGTGTAAACGCGAGGCTCCGTGCTTTGTAACTTGGAGTGGACCATTGCTTTACGTTTAGATCCGTGTCTTTGTTGGGAGTGTTGTCTTGATTCATGCTGGGAGTAACGTGTGTAGATGTGGCGTCGTATTGGCTGCTTTCCAGTGCTAGTGCTAACGCTCGGTCTTCCTTTGGATCAACGCGTGGGTTGTTGGTAGTGGTGGTTTGAGTTGTGTCAAGTGCTGCTGTACCGTTTGCGTCCTTGATTTTGTCCTCGGAAACGTTGGGTTTTGGGACGATGGCGTTGTGCTTAGTTTCTACACCCTGCGTGTGTTGTTCCTTGGTGATTGGAGAGGGCTCCTGGTCCTTGTTGGGAACTTTCGACGCTGTTAGGTCGAGGATTTCGTGTTCGGTGTACTGTGCTTCTGCTATATCGATGCAGGACCGGAGGTGGGCGACTTCTTGGACGGTGATTTTGTTGCCGTCGTACCTGATCTTGTTGAATGAGGAGCACACTCGCTTGTTGATGCTGTCGATGCGCTGCTCTGCCAGTCCTCGTTTGACGGTGGGATTGCTCATTGTTACTGGTGTATTGTTTTCAAGTTTTCGTTTGTGAATAGCGTTTTGTTTGTTCGGGGAATTCGAATTGTGAGGCGATACTGGAACTTTGGTGAATGTTAGTTGTCTGTAGTTTCGTTGCATGGAAAGGTTTTTCGCCGTTAATGGTGAATGTTGCGTGGGTGAAGTGGGTGGTAGATTTGCCGGTGTTTTCATTATGTTTTCCGTTACTGGTTCTGCCGGATTGGTTTCGTTTTGAGTTGTGTTTGAGTTGGTTTCATATTCGTCCATGATGTCGTCGTCTATTTCTCGGAAGAAACTTCGTGGTTTTTTGTGGGTGGACTTTACCGGTGTATTTTTTACGGTTAGTGGTGGTGTGTTAGTAGGCGTTATCGTCATGGTGGTGTCAAATTTCAAAACTCAAAAAAGAACGAAACTGAAATTTTCCGTTTCTGGAATAAGTGTGTAATGTGTCTACTTTATAAACAAGGGCAAAAAACTGGACATGTGCGAAGATGTGTTCGTGTAATGTGTAGAAACGTGGTTTTAAGGGGATAACTACCGTTAAGCGGCGTTGGTTACTATGGGGGAAGTTATTTTTTGGAAACCTATGTTGTTAAATAGAATGTTTTTACTCATCGCTGATGATAGGCCCGTTGAGAACGCTGCGATTTGGCTGTGTATGTAATCCAGGAATGTATCGCTACTCCACCTGCCCATTAACCGTATTGTCGCGCTGGACTGGTGGTTTAGGTGTAGTGCCATTGCTCCGCCTGCGCGTAAACTGTGTGAGCTAATTTGATCTGGATTGAAACCGTACGTGCGTAATCCGAGTCGTATGACTGCTGCTTTGATTGCGGAATTGATGTCTGTCGCTCGTAGGACTCGGCCCGATGGGTTTGCAAAATATGTGCTAATAATTGTGTTGCCATTCGACGTGTGAAGTAATATGTGATGTATTCTCCGGATTAAAGCTTTTACTGGGCATGTCTCGCCTTGTTTTGCTTCATGGTGAATGGATTGGTTTCTTTTTCCGTTCTTCTGGTTATCTATGTTCAATGTTGCTGCTGTGCAAGTATGTAACAGTGTCGCTAACGGGAGAGTTTTATCCAAAATGGTGTTGTTGTTCCAAAATGTTATATCGGTAACCCGAAATTGTTGCGTTCTGGTACGGTTGGTGCTTTCCCGAGTGTATTCACCCACTCGAAGTAGATAGTAAAATGCGATTAGGGCCATGTCTCCAATAGCCTTGTGCTTGGCGGTTCCCGATTTACCGTATGTGTACATGTATGCTGGGACCGTCAGAGGTACTGCTAACTTGTATTTCGGGGATGGGTCGTTGCGTCTGTACCCCTCAAGAAGTTGGCTGATTTTTTGATGATATTTTCCTTGCGGCGTAACCACCGGGTTAGGTTGTCCGTCCATTTCAAACTGCGCTGCAACGGCGCGTAGCGATACTTGGACTGTTTGGGCTCGAACTTCTCGTTTTCTTGGAGAAACGCCTCCGGAACGCACATGCTGTGCGAACAAAACCAACACATCGATTCGTTCCGGTTGAGAGAGTGTACTAAGTTTGGTGTCAATGCCTTGAAAGTTGAAGTGGAGGAACCTTCCCCAAGCTGACCAAAAACGTGTCCTTTCTTTGAGAGTCGACGCCACGATTCCAAAGTCGATTGCTGATTGAGCAGTTCGGAAAAGATTTTTGATGTAACTTTGTCGCTGAACTGGAACAGCGTCCAACAGGCGCCCTGAGGAGGAGGAAAATGGATGGAGAAATCTGTTAGGAATGCAGTGTTGTTTGTGTTATGTTTGCGTGACGCTACATCCGCCATTGTGTTGAAAATTCCTGATATATGTTCTACGGAAAGAAGGGCTGTTTGTTGTTCGTGAAGTCGGACCGCTAGAGCTCGTAGTATTCGTGCTGCAATTGGCGATGTGCTAGTCCGGAATTTGTAGGTCCATGCGACAGCTGGTAAATTATCACACCAAATTGCCACGCTGTTGTGTTTCAATGTTGTTGTATCCACTGCCTGTTCCAGAACCAACCAATGGAGTAGGATTCCGGTTAGTTCCAGATCCGAAATTGTTATTGTTCCTGTTTTGTTGGACGAAGAGCAGAATTGGTCTCTTATTTCTTGAGGCCACTCGATGAACCATACTATGGGTATCATGCTGCTGGTGCCGCCGAACCAAACTCCTCCGACTCCCCATTTGGAGGCATCAACGAAACCTTGGTATTGTGGACGGTGTTCGACTAGTTCTTTCACATGTGTGGGCCTGCGTCCTACCAATCGAAGTAGAGCTGACCAATCGCGGAGGATGTTACGTAATTCGTCTGTCATGTTGATGTAGCGTTTGTTTGTTTTTCCCGCTGTTGCAAGGTATCTATCTAGTTGTCCCATGATTGGTTTGCCACACGGTATGGAAATGGAAGTGAATTGGAGTCTGCCGTGTAATTTCTGAAATCTTTTTAGTTCGAGTCGTTTGATGCGGCGGACGTCCTTGAGTTCCGTAAGAATTTCTTTGCACTTTTTCTGAGGTAGTTCTATTGTTCTTGCTAGGCCGTCAAAAAGCCAACCCAACACCTCTTTCCGGAGTGCCCATGTTCCATCTTCGATTAATTTTTTCTCTGATACCGGTGGTCCCATTTTGCTTCCTGTTAGTTCTGGAGGTGGGAAAACGTTATTGATACCTTTGAGAATTTTTCTGGATAATTGTCGTAGCTCGTTTTCGTCGGTGCTCTGGAGGACTCCAATGAAATCATCGATATATACCTCTACCATTTTCAGAAACTTCGTTTTGTCTGATCCGGAATGTGATGGTCCTTTATGTTTTGGGATTGATGCCCAATCAATGTTCATCATTATGTCCTCCATCGGTTGTTTGGGGACGGGAATGTCTGAGTGCATTTCTGCCTGTATAACATCGCGTGCCGTTTCGGTGGCTGCACAGAAGAATGGTGGCGATTCTGACCATCCCATTTGGAGTGCGTCCGGGATGACGAGTTGAATTGGGTCTCCTTGTTTACCACCTGGAAGTACGTATGCAAAATTCCAAGCATCGTCCGCGCTTACTGCCATTCTCCAGTATCCGTCTTTGAGGTCGACTTTGGAGAACAGGAACGGTGTTGATTCATCTTTTGACAGGGCCATAGCCCAGATTATTCGTGGTATAACATTTCCTAGTTCAAACATAGCATGTTGTGGTGCTTTCGTTTTATCGGATGCTTCATTGACTGAAGCTAAACGTTTTCCATTAAGGAGTAACTTAAACGACAAGTCTAGTATCATCCTGAATTTACGTGATTTATGTGGTATTGCTGCGATGGGCGATATTTTTAGGTTTGGTGGTACATTATCTTTGATGTCGTTCCATTTTATTAGTCGACAACAGCCCTCTGCCACTCTTTCCATTGCCTCTTTTCTGCACGCCTGTGCTGCCTCTTCTTCATTTGCACTCGCATGTGCTCCGTTGTTGATTGCTGCCAGTAATTGCTCGTAACTCCAGTTGTCTCCGCAGTCCACTGGGCAGCCCTGGAGTGCGTATTGTAGTAAGTCCGGGCCCGCTGGGTGGTCAAGTACGTCGTTTCTAGGGAACATTAGACCTCGTACAGATTTTATTTGTTTGCGTAACTTACGTTGGGATGGTGTTAGTGGTGTTTCCGGTGTTGGAGTGTGTGGTCGTTGTGGTGGTGATGGTGGTGCTGGTCTACAGTTAGCTGTACGATATGGTGTATCTACTCTACACGGTGATCGGGGAGGGTCTCTACTGGGTTTCGCTCGTTGAGTTGCGCTTAGTGGGAAAAAGAGTATGATGTAGTAGGCGGTAGAAATGTATTAGAAAATGTAGTTGTTATTTTTTACTTTGTATTATGTTCCGGACATTGATATGTGTGGTGGGTTGTGCCGATGTGGCCGAATTGGTGTTGCTTACATTGCTAGTCCTTTGCGAAGTATTTCCAGTGCCTTTGTTGGTTTAAATTTAGTGGTGTCGAATCCGTGGGTGCCTTTACGTCTACATCGTTTTTTGCATGTGCAGTATAATACCCATACTAGACAAGTTCCTTCCGGAACTCCTAATGCATCTGAAAGGTCTTTGTCGGTATTGAACCCATTTGCTATACGTATGTCCGCGATCTTTGGTACATATTCATGGGTTTTGAGGTAGTCTTTGATGATTTTCTTTTGCTCTTCACATCCGTGCCCATTGCGGAAAATTTTTCCTGAATCTTTCGGTAGTGTTGTTGGTGCGCTTTTTGTCGTACCGTCGTTGTTACGTTTTGTTCCCGCATTCCGTGTCTGTCCGTTGCGCGATCCTGGTGAAGTTGATGCTGGAGGGGCTGTTTTCGGGGACGTAAATAGGGGGCCGTAACTGTAGGATAGGGACAAGTTGTTGTTTTCAATGCCCTGAATTAGAAAATCGATGTTAAAAAGTGGGAAATTGCCCATGATTAGATCCTGTTCCGTGCAGTATGTGTTAAAGTATTTTTCGAGGTGACGACAGAGTTGATAGATGATTTCGTTGCCATACGTTTGTTGAAAATTTGCCATGCTTTTAAGTCGGGTGTAGTTTGCTCGTAGGACCTGAATTAGTTGACGTATGCCCTTTGCTGGGGACGACCATTGGGTTAGTGAGCTTGTCACTGCCATTTGGTTTAAGATGATGACATTAAGCGTTCCATCTATGTCAGTTGGGAGTATTGGTGATCCCGCTTTTGATCGTTCGATATCCGCTGGTGTTTTTGTTGTTGCTTCCGCATTGAGTCGATTGAAATATTGTAGATTTTCATGCTCCGCTGTTGATCGTGATATAAATGTTAGAGGTCCTAGGCCTCCCGAGGGTTTCATACCGTCGTAATTTTTTGGTGCAAATTGGCCCGATAGAATAGTGTCTGCGAAATCCTCTGTTAAGATACTCGAGAAAAGTGGGTCCTGTTGGACCAGTGGTTGAACAAAATTGGAGTTGACCACTGCTTTTCGTTCTGCTTTTGTTGTTGCTTCCAGATATTTGATCCATTTTCCGTTTGTTTCCTGATGAAAGAAATGTTGTTGTTCTTTGGTGAAACCTGCCCATCCTAGGATGTTGCAAAATTGTACCGACATATCCTCCTCTTTGTCCTTCATAGGTTTTAAGCTGGCTGTTGGTACTGTTGTTTTTAAAACTTTCAATGCGTTCATATCTGCTTCGTTGAGGAAACCATTGCATGCCTTCTGGTGTAACTCTTGTAACTTTTGTGTCGCTGATGTCTGTAATGTTGTTGGTGCTGCTGTGATTCCCGACGTAAACGGAAATCCTGTTTGGCTAGGGTAAGAACCGAAGTGCAGATTGGGCCCTGCCGGTCCGTGCATTCCGAACATGTTGTTGTTAGTTCCTATGCCAGTACCGCCGTAACCTAGAGTTTCTCCTGTGCCGAGATGATTGTTGTTCCACCCTGGGTGTCCCGCCATGTTGGTGTAAGTTTGGAATGTAGATGGATGGTTGTGACCTGGTATGTGGGAATTGAAGTTGAAATTGAACGGCAAAGTTCCCCTTCCGGTATGTGTCCCGGTGTGCATGGGTGGTGGTACCTGTGGTGCAAGTTGATGTGGTCCTAGTGCTGGATCAAATGCCAACGTTCGTTGTCTTGTTCCTAGTACCTGAACTTCGGGTTCCTCACCCGTTTGTCCTGATGGTGTGATTGTTGCTGGTGCCTGATGCGTTGGTGGTGCTGTTGTTGTAGTCCGAGGTGGGACTGTTGTAGGTGGTGGTGTTGATGTTGTTGCCGGGTTTGTTGTCCCTCCTGGTGGAGGTACCGTTGGTGGAGGATGGAAGGGTTGTCCATTTTCTGGTCCTACATCTTCCCCTTCCTCTGGTGGTCCTTCCGGAATAAATGCTGGTGCTAACGTGTTGCGGATTCCTTCCGCGATCCTTTTCCCGAAAGCATTATCCTCTTCGCCTTGATGGAAAGCCTCGCTAATGTCGTTGAAAATTGTGCCCGACTGGTCCAGGGTGAAAGATGTTGGTGTTGTTGGGTTTACCTCCAATTGACTACGTGAATGATCTTCGTTTCCTGATACCAAAGCTGCTCGTAGCCAGTCCCGAAAGAGGCGGTTACGGGTTTTTTCCAATGGTGCTGACTGTTTGTCGTAAAGATGGAAGAGATCTCTTACACTCTTGAACGTTCCACCTTCTTCGTCGAAGCAGCTTGCTACCTGATCCGCGCGAAGTGGAATGACTGGTAACATTCCTTGTCGCATTACCAAAACTGTTGGTACGTACAAGAGTTCCCTGTTGGCCCGACTGTTGTAGTTCTTTGAGAACTTGCAGATTCCTTGTTGCAATGAACCCGAAGTAAAACTGAGTGGGATCGGTGCATGTTCGATGGTAACGCATAAGCGATTATCATCCACTGCCCCGACGTACATGAAGACTGATACCTTGTCTTTCTTGTTGGTTAGTACACCTACAAAGAGTGACCCGAGTTGCCATTCGAATGGAACCGGTACGTGGAATTCGTCCGTTGCATACTCAGATGTGATGAGTTTGCCGTTGTCCGGTTTCTTTTCTTCGAGTGCGATAAGGCGTTTGAGGGCTCCGTTGGTGAACATGATGAATGTTGGCTTGAGGTTGAGTATGATGGTTGAAGGTTTGAGGGTTTGAAAGTTTGAGCTAAAACGAATTGTGAGAACGTTGTTTTGATATTCTGCGTTGCGTGTTTTTGTGATTCGGTAACTTGGTGTTTGTGTGAGGTTTCGTCGTGAATGTTGCCTGTAATGGTGTGTGTTTTTGTGATGAAAACCTAATTCCGGAATCGTGTGATCTATCTCTTATCGGTTGATGTTTTGGTTGTTCCCGAGAGGATCGGTGGCCGTTTGGTTATTTGTTTAGCTGTTGGTTTTTTGTATCGATGGGCGTTTGCTGATACATTGGCGCGTGATTGGTAAACCCACGGTAGGGTCCCTACACTTGATCCTACTTTTGCCCAATCAGGTATTTCTGTTCCGGTGGACTTTCTTCTTGCCCAATCGATTTCGTTTGCGCTATAATAGTGTTGCATGTAATGTTCTTTCGGATCGTATTTTTCTGTGGGGTGTTCCGTAATCCCTAGTCTCTGATGATTTCGTTGTATACGTTCATACGTTATGGAACATAGTTTCGCTAATAGATCGATTGGTTGTGCTGCATTTTCATCTTTAATAGATGCAGTGTCTGATTGGTCTTCGTTGCATTCGTAGCTTGAGTTACCGATGGTTGATGTATCCGATTCGTTTCCGAGACATCGGAGGGAATCGCATTCGGTGCCTAATATATCGTTAACAACTGGTCCTGTCCGATAGGAGTCGTTTGCCGCTTTTCGTGTTGGCATTGTCATATTTTTCTTAAGGGAGTCGATTCCTTTTGCCTCTCTTTTTTACCTATCAGACACTTTCTGTATGTAAGTTTCCGTTATTTTGGTAGATACCGCGTTATCCGCGAGTGTTTTTCATTTTTCGGGTTTTTCGCAGTCTGGAGTGATCTTTGATTGATTACCTAGTTGCGCCATGCGTGCTCTTTCTGTTTTTTCCTCTAATTACAATAAAACACGTCACATATACTTTTTCTGGTATGGGTGTAGTTTTATACCTAGTTTCTATGTTAAAGTGTTTTTCTGTACGTAGTGCGTGCTTTACTAGTGGTTAAAAATGTGTTTCGTGATTTGTTAACCTGTTGTATTTAGATTATGCTTTTTGGGCTATTATTGTTTTGTTTATTATTATTTTGTCGGTATTCCTACTTGATGTGTTGAAGTGAAAATCTTGTTGATTCCGGAATCCTCTGGGTTGTATTTCTATTCCGGAATCGTGTTTTTGTCGAAGTCGGAGTTTTTTGATTCGTTTTTGTCGATACCTAGTGCGCGGTACTCCTGCTCCTTTCCGGTATTCTTGATTGGTTGATTTGGGGGCTCGTGTAAGGTTATTGTGGTTGTTCGTACGTCTCCCGTTGTTGTAACAATTTTATGTGTCATTGTTGCGATCCAACATTTCGTTTTGTTAGCTGGTATCGTTGGTTGACATGTGTGTCATTTAAGATGGTATTTGTCCTTCTTTTCTGTCTCGTCTATATATATCTTGTTATATATGTTCGTGATTCCGGACCTTTGTATCCGGGAATTGGTTGAATTATTTGTATTCTATTCCTTTTGTCGTCTCTCGCTTCTGATTGAGACTTTTTAGGTGTTCCGTTTTGATGGATAATATCTATTAGTGTGATAATATTTATTAGTGCGGGTGTTATTTTTGTTGTTATCTTTTAGTGGTTGCTGGAGTTGTTATTGAAGTTCCCCATAGCTTAGAAGGAAGAAGCGCTTACAGCGGTCACGTCAGCTCCAAAGCTGCCGTACAACAAAGATGAAGATATACAAAAGAATGAGAATGTAAATTCGGGACAAGGTAGTCTCTGGAATCCTTGTTTCCTTTT
>Ga0209302_10000710_pt1 | contig 19211 bp, 16 predicted proteins | sample ArcOceMetagenome_2_FD_187445 | JGI IMG/M metagenome (GOLD analysis project Ga0209302, IMG submission 187445) | Marine eukaryotic phytoplankton communities from Arctic Ocean - Arctic Ocean ARC135M Metagenome (SPAdes) (version 2) | ecosystem: Environmental > Aquatic > Marine > Oceanic | place... | reverse complement strand
TGGGAGTGGGACGCCTTCGGCAGCAGCAAGGTGGCCAAACAAGGGTACCTCCGGGCAGCTCTCCGGGGTGTCCTCAGAGCGCACTACTCGGCGGTTCCACGCCTCGGCTAGGGCCCAGAGCAAGCGGCGGCGGCCGCGGCCCGCTCGGAGACGTCGACGCTTTTCTCGGCTAACGGGTGATGGCGCCGTAGTACCTCTGGCGAGCCGGAAGAGGGGACGACATGGTACTGTCGGCGGGCCCCGATGCCACTGCGGTCTTTATAATTATATAGTACGGGGCGCGTTGAATGTTGAAAGAATGAGTCTTGATAGATGATATACTTGAACCCAAAGGTTTTCGGGATGCGGATCGGCTTGGACGTTTACTTGAACGCAAAAGTCTCAAACCACCAACACACACCACGCGTACGAGGTACACCACACATGGAGCAGGAAGCACGCCCGAACTTAGTACCATGGTAGTAGTTGGTACACACCCAAACCACATAGAATCAAGAAGCTGCGCCTCCCATGCGGCTCACGCTTTCAAAAGAAGGTCCAAAGCAAGCCCGCTTCTCTAACTCTATCTCAGACTGAGCTGATCCAGATCGATGTCAAGCTGCTCCTTCGCCTTGGCCTTGATCACGGCGGGCGGGTCGTCCTCGTGAGTTGTCTCGAAGAACGTGCGCAGCGCCCTATCGGAGGCGAGCTCCGACGGCCACGGCGCGTCGAAGGAGCGCGGGTGGCGCTTGAAGTACGCCTCGGCCACCGCGTTGAGCTGCTCGCCAGCCGCCTGCTCCGCAGCATACTCGCGCAGCTTGTCGCCGATGCCCTCGTCGGCCGCACTGAGCAGCAGCTCCACCTAGATAGGAATAGATAAAGATAGATGGATGGATGGATGATGGATGGATGGATGGATGGATGGATAGATAGATAGATAGATGGATAGATAGATAAATAGAATAGATAGAATAGATCGAAAGAGAGATGGATAGATAGGCTATATATCTATCAGTTCCACCCGCAGCTCGTGGTCTGGCTGGCCCTTGAGCTCGCCCTCCTTAATTGCGGCGCTCCGCACCTTCTTGAGCAGCTCCTTGTTGCCCTCGAACGGCTTGGCCCGCGTGTTGAGCACCACATGGTACTGACCGGGCCGGTCCTGCCGTGCCGTGCGCCCTTTCCATTGGATCCACTCACGCTCGTCAGGCACCGAGGTAGCGATGACCAGCATGCCTCCGTTGGCGTTGGCCTCCTTATCCACCACACGGAAGTCGTGCCCGCGCCCGCCGAAGCGATCGGTGACCGTGACACGGCACCGATGGTCCTCTGCGGTGCCTGGTTGGGGTTGGGGTTGGGCTGGGGGTTGGAGTTGGAGTTGGGGTTGGAGTTGGGGTTGGGATGGGGTTGGGGTTGGGGTTGAGGCTGAGGTGAAAGTTAAGGTTGGGGTCAGGGTTGGGGTCAGGGCTGAAGGTCAGGGTTAGAGTCCTCTGTACAGTGCCCAGGCGCTTGGTTGCGTCGTCAATGAGCGTCTGCCACTCCGCCTTGAGGCTCCGACCGTCGGCGTCGAACTCGGAGAGCCGCTGCACCTCCTCGGTAGGGATCGCCTTGCACGCGCGCACCTGGTTAGGGTTAGGGGTAGGGTTAGGGTGGTTAGGGCTAGCTCGGTGGGGATCGCCTTGTGCACGCGCGCACCGCGCGGTGCAGCGTTGCCAGCTCGTCGTTGGAGGCGGCGATCAGGAGCACGGGCACCTTACGGAAGTTGCGCGCGCACAGTTCGACGGCGCGCGCGATCTGCTTCGTCGCGCCGTCGCACAGCTCGACACCATGGTTGATCACCACCTTGCGTGGGGTGCCGACGCAGGTGTCGAGGAAGCGGGGCACGTTGAAGCGGAGCGCGCCGTAGGTCTTCGTCAGGTATGCCAGCTCCGCCTTACCGCCCACTGAGCCTGTCAGGCCGAAGATACCGGCGTACCTGTAGATGATGGTTAGATAGATAGTTGGGTGTCACTCGCTACACGGACTCGCACGCTTCACGGTATCCATCTATCTAACCATCTCTCCATGTTCCATGTACCGCGTACCTGTTGAAGACGTAGGGCGTGCAGACGCACGCGAAGTGCGACTCGCTCTGCGGTGCGGCGCCGCAGAGGCTGTAGTTGAGGGCCTTGAGCCATGCGGACGTGAGCGGCACCTTGGGCAGTAGGCCTTCGTCGTTGAGCTGCAGCGCAGCGCGCTGGCCATCCTCTCTGGTGATGACTCGGAAGTCCTCCCCCTCGACCTTGGTCACAAGGTTAGGGCACGGTTAGCGTTGGGGTTGGGGTTGGGGTTGGCACTAGGGTTGGCACTAGGGTTTGGGTTAGGGCGTGGGGTTAGGCTCAGGGCTTAGGGTTCGGCTTAGGCTCATCCCCCTCGACCTTGGCAGCCGCCGTCTCCCAGTCACGCTCGGCGTCGCGCCAGATGCCCGCCTCCACGCCCTCCGGCCTACGCCCGCCCTCGCGCAGTGCTTCGAGGCAGAGGGCCATAGCGGGTGTGCGCTCGACGTCGAGCTTGACGTAGTGCGCGTTGGGCTTCTCGTTGACAATGAGGTCATCCACCTCGTTAGGGTTAGGGTAGGGTTAGGGCTAGGAGTAGGAGTAGGAGTATAGGGTAGGGGTAGGGGTAGGGGTGCGGGTAGGGCTAGGGCTAGGGCTAGGGCTAGGGCTAGGGCTAGGGCTAGGGCTAGGGGTTATTGTAGAGGTAGGGTTAGACGATGAGGTCATATCGACCTCGTCGACGATGAGCACGCTGCGGCCCAACTCGAGGCTGCCATCGAGCATGCGTCGGAGGAACATCTTGCCTATGCCCTTCTTCAGGCAGTAGCACACCTGCACGGCCGGGTCGGAGAGGGCGGCGGCGTTCCCCGTGTCCTTGCCGCACGTGACGCCGCACCGCTCGAAGAAGGCGAGGTTCTGCGCGTAGTCGCGCTCGAGCAGCCCCTCGTTGTTCTCGAGCACGTGCACCTTGAGCCCGTGTAGCTTGGCCATGAAGACAGCAAGCATTGCGATGACGATGCTCTTGCCCTCCCCGGTACCCATCTGAGCGATGAAGGCCTTCAGCGCGAGGCCGGGCTTCGGCTTGAGGATCATGCTGCTGCGTGACAGCAGGCCGGAGCCGCCCGTGCTCGGTGCGCTGCTGGGAGCGGCGCGGTCGGGTGCGAGGTGCTCAGCGAAGAATCGGCTCATCATCATGACCACGAGCGCCTGCGTGTGGTGCGGCGTCAGCGGCGGGTACTTGCGCTCGATCATCGTGCGCATCCAGTGGGCGGTCACGTCGGAGAGTAGCTGCAGCTCAGGCTTGCCCTGGCGGGGCGGCTCCTCCTTGGACGCCGCCACAAGATCGACCAGCAGCTCGGGCTGGTTGAGGAAGTCGATCTGCGCGAGCTTGGTCGGGTCGAACATGCCCACGTCGCCGTACGCCTGGAGCGTAGCCGTCACGAGCTGCCGCACGAGCGCCTGGGCCTCGGCACCGTGCGGCGCCTTTCGGTAGAGCAGCTTGTCGGCAGCCACCGCCTCGAAGAGATCATGGCTGAGCCCGAGGTCCTCGCGGAACATGTACTTGACCATGAAGCCGACGTTGGTCGCTTCCTTGAAGAGCAGCGACCACTTCGAGGGGAGCTCGCTCGTGACGTAGCCCTGCAGCAGCGTGGTCATCGCCTGCTCGCACAGCGCCATGCCGTCGCCGCTGACCGAGCTGATCGTGGCCACGCCGTTCTGCGCCACCTCCGACAGCAAGGGCAGCGGCAGGCCCGCGAAGTCGTCGGGCTGCTGCTTGACGCGCTGCTCGAGCTTGATGAAGATAGAGAGGAGGAAGTGGCGCTGGTCTGCATTGCGCTCGAACTGGTCGAGCACCTCAATGGTACGCCGCGCGATCTCAGCTGGCGCGGCGCTGCCGGCGGAGGCAAGCTTGAGCAAGAGCGCGAGCAGGCGGGAGTAGAGCAGCAGCCTGCTGCCATCGGGCAGGTCGAGTGTCGCGCCGCCGAGCGCGCGGTAGTCGGCCTGGATGCGCTGCTTGGTGCACAGCGGCAGCACCTGGTTAGGGTTAGGCATAGGCTCAGGCTCAGGCTTAGGCTTAGGCTTACGTGTAGGGGTAGGGGTAAAGGTGGGCGGCAGCACCTCGGCATGCCAGAAGTAGCGTGCCGTGACGAGGTCGTCGCTCTGGGTGAAGAGTCGCTCGAGGCTCGCATCGAAGGCACGCTCAAGCAGCAGCTCGTTGAGCTTCGCGCGTGCGGGCGTGCCGAGTTGCAGCAGCGAGCGGAACACGTGCGGTACGAGGCGGGTGAAGGCCGTCAGCTTGGCCGGTCGCGCGAGGAAGAGCAGGGCAAGGGCCATCACGATGCGGCTGTCGCGCTGCCGCGTAGCGTCCAGCACAAGCGCAAGCGCCGCCGCCTCCTCCTCCGCCGCCGCCTCCTCCGCCGCCACCTCCTCCTCCGCCGCCGCCGACGCCTCCACCGCCGCCTCCTCTTCCGCCTCTCCCTTGGCCGTCGCTGGCATCTTTGCGCCGCCGCGCGCACGAAGCGTCTCTTCCGCCGCCTCCTCCTCCGCCGCCGCAAAGGGTGTGATCTCTAGCCTTGGAGATATCTTGGTTAGGGTCACCTTCTGCAAGATCTCCACGCCCACCTCCTCGGTCTCCTTCCCGATGCGTGCCGAGACTGAAGCTGACAGCGAGAGGTGGGATGAGGGCGTGTGATAGAGCGAGAGCGGCGACAAGATTGTCGCGTCACCCATCGCTTCCTCCGCGGAACCTAAGCTCCATCGCCTCCTCCGCTCAGTGCGCATGGGGCTGGTGCCGATGCGGGCCGGTGCCGATGGCGGGCCCTCTCCTCCCCCTTCTTCGAGCACGGCCTCCGAGCTCGAGTTGGAGGTGAGGCCTTCGAGCTGGTGGTGCGGCGGACGTGCGGGGGGTGCCGAGCAGGTTTGGCTCACCGTCTTGCCAGCGACGTCGAAGAAAGTGAACCGCCGAGCGCCCGGTGTGTCAAGATGTGGCTCGTCGCTCTTTCTCGTCCAGGGTGTGCTGGAAGAGAGCGACGAGCCGATGGAAAGCATCTGGAGCCTCTGAGAATTCAGGGAGAGAAGCGAACCCTGGCGGAAGTCGGGGGACGACCAGCGTCTGCAGCGGCCGGGGGGGGCGGACTGGCCGCCATCCGCCTTCAGGCCATCCTCGTCGTTACTCAAGCGGGGCGCGTGGCTGAAGCTCACGAGGCTCAGTCCCACTGTCGACTGCAGGCTACTGGCTTCGGCCTCGGTCTCGGTAGGACGACCAGTAGCCGCGAGGGCGGGTAGCCGCTTTGGCGTGACCTGGAGAGAAGCTTCCTCGAGCAGCGGGCGGAAGTAGGCGGCGGCGAAGACCTGGTCAGGGTTCGGGTTGGGTTCGGGTTGGGGTTAGGGTTCGGGTCGGGGTAAGGGTTAGGGTAAGCGCTAGTGTTAGAGTTATAGGCGGCGGCGAAGACATCGAGGAGCGCGGCGGAGGCGTCGGCAGCAGCGTCGAAGCCGACGAGCACGTCCTCGTAGACTGGCCCCGCCTGGTGAGAGGCAGGGTTCGGGTCAAGTTAGGGCTAGGGGGCTGGGGGAGTTAGGGTTGAGGTTTGTGCGGTGCGAGGCAGGAGGCACCTCGTGCGCCACACGCTCGAGGAGCGCGGCGACGGCCTCGGTGATGGCGTGGTTAGGCCGACGGGCATGCTCCTCGAGCCCGCCCGCCGAGCCGCTCACGTGGCCGCATAGCGCGGCGAGTGCGCTTCGGCAGACCATGCCGAGAGCCGTGCCTTTGCCCGGAACAGAGGCCGTTCGGCCGTCGGCCTTGGCTGCCTCGCTCTGAAGGAAAGCCCCAAGGATGGCGGGCTGCTGCTGCAGCGCGGCCTTGAGCAGGGCTGTCAGCTTCTTCTCGTTGCGCAGGTCCGGAGAGCCGCCGAAGAGAGTGATGCCCGTCGCCGACCAGAAGAAGGGCTGCGCCACGAGGGCGTCGTCGGAGGCAATGCGCTCGACGACCGAGCGCTCCATGGTGCGCGTCGCGAGCAGTGTTTCGCACAGCTTGGCGCGTGCGGGGGTGCCGCGGGCCAGGTAGGAAGTGAAAATGGCAGGCACGAGTGACTGGAATCCGTTGAGGCGTGCGGGCTGCACCACGAAGAGCCTCACTAGCGCCAGGACAGCGCGCTCGCTGCTCGCGTCGGGAGCTTGGGACTGGGAGAATATGGTATCGCTCAGGTGAGCTGCGGCGCCAGCGAGGGCCGTGGGCGGTGCCACTGACGAGGTTGTCATCTTCCAGAGGGGCAGGAACTCCGCAAAGGCCTCCGGGCTGACCATAGACGCGCCGAGAAGGCGGGCGACGCAGGCGTGCGCCTCGCCGAGGTTGGGCCAAGAGGCTTCTGCAGCCTCCACGAGGTCCGAGGCACCGTTGGTGCGAGCGCAGTGGACCTCGAGCACCGCGAGCAGCGTCCGGGTGAAAGCGTGGCTCTTCAAGGCCGTCACGGCAAGCTGCACAGTCTCGCTGGCACTCGCTGGTGGCGGCGTCGCTTCGAGGAGCACTCGCACCAGCTCGCCCAGCCACGTGTCCACAAGTGGTCCTGATATGCGGTGATTCGCTGTCTCCTGCGCAACCGCATCGGCGAGCAGGCACACGTACTTGGCGGTGGCAAGCGGGTCGACGACACTTATTTCGCGCGCTACCGCATCGCACACGAGCTGGTTCAAGTAGCCGCCGGCGAGAGTGAGGCAGAGTAGCATCTCGGCCTTCTTAGGCGCGAGCGGCAAGAGCAATGGAGCCCAGCTCAACCCATCAAGGCCTTCTAGCTCCTCCATCGCAATAATATGATCCAACTTGACGCAGATGGCGACATCAGCGGACCGTGTCGGTTCCTCCTCGTCCTCTAACGGAGCGCCGCAGCATCCGAGAGAGCTCTTCGGCTTCTTCTTCTTCTTCTTCTTCTCCTTCTCCTTGATCGAATGTTGCTGCACATCTCGCTCCTTGGTCCCATTGCTGCGCTCGACCTTGCCGAGCTTGCCTTTAGCGAGCGTCGCAGAATAGGCAGAGTGCTCTTGCACCGCCCATCCGGCCTCCCGCGCGGCGCGCTTCGAAGCATACGCAGCGAGCTCCTCCATGTGCTCCGCCGCTTCCAGTAGGGCGAACGCCTCGGAGGCGTTGGCCACGTTGCGGCCTACCGCCTGTCGCAACGAGTATGCCTCCATCGCCAACTCGCTGTCAGCGCGCCGCCATGCGAGCTCTGAGCGTTGGCCCGCTTCCGCCTGCGCCTCCACGTGGGCCGCCATGTCGAGGACGGTGCGGCGGCGCGTCTCCTCCAACTCGGCCGCTTCCGTTGGCTCATCCCCCGCCATCAAAATTGGTGGACCCACCGTCCCAGCCGCCGTCGCAAGCTTTGCGTCTGCCTCAACCGCGGCTGAAACGCTCGCCGTCGCCACCCGCTGCGCCGCCTCTGCCGCGTCGCGAAGGGATGCCGATTTCTTGCGACCAGCGACCAGCGCAGCGACCGACTCGGCCGCCCTTGCCTCGGCGGTGACACGCCTGACCGCCGCGTCCTCCACAGCCTTGGCCTTGATTTCGTAAACGGTGGGCATCACCACGCGTCCCTTGCCAACAACGAGCTTGGCCTCGCACGCCTCCAGTAGCCGCGGTGTCACGCCGGCGCAGCGCGCCTCTGCAACGAGGCGGTTCACCTCGTCGGGTGAGCAGTGGACCCACTCACCTCGCCGGGTGGCAGCAGTCACAAGCTCCGCCCCGATCGCGTCGCGCGCGGTCTGCGCGGCCTTGGCCGCCTCCAGGGTTACTGTCGCCGTCGAGACCAGGTCGCCGCCATTGGCCAGCTGCCTGCCGCTGAGGGCCACAGCGGACGCCAGTGCCTCTGCTGTTGCCTCCACGTCGATCTCGAGCGGCGGCAAAGACACTAGGCATTGGAGGAGGCTGCCGGCTGCGCGGTGTGGCGCCCTGGCCCTTTCAGAGGCGCACAGCACAGTGTGGGCGGCCTCCACAACCGTCATCGCCACCCCACACTCGCTGCCTACCTGAATGACCTCCAGGATCGAGGCCCCGCAGTTGATGCCGTCGCCCGCGACACCTTCCGCACCCGCCACGTTGAAGCGCTTCAGGCGCGAAGCCGCTTCGTCGCGGCGAGTCGCAGCCACCATTGCGTCGCGCGCGAGACCAACTGTCGCGGTATCGACGGCCATCTCCTCGCCTGCAATGATCGCCGCCTCGATCCTGTCCACCTCGAGCAGCAGCGGCGCCAGCCGCGTGCAGCGGTGGATCTCGGCGACAACAGCACGCCGCTTGGCGGCACGTGCCTCCGCCTGCACGCGTTGCGCCACCTCAAGCACCTGGTGGCCGTCTGCGAGCAGCGAGGTGAGGTCCTCGGGCGGCGGCTCACCCAGACTTCGTTTTGGAGTTCTTGGAGTTGCCTCCGCAGCCGCCTTGATGCTCGCATCACCGCTCCAAGTGATGTCGAGGCTGGTGACGGCAATACTTTGTGCGCGAGAACTCGGTGACGATATGTCGTCAGGGAGTCTCTGAGAGCCGGCACGTGACAACTGCTCGAGCAACTCGGCGTCATTGGACGCCTTGATCGCGACGAGCGACGACAGCGCGGCGCCCAGTGCCTCACAGCTGAGTTCGACACACTGCACCTGGGTTAGGGACAGTTTCGGAGCGGAGGTCAGAGGGGAGGTTAGCGTTGGGATATGAGGGCTAGGGCTAGGGTTAGAGCTAGGGCCAGCAGGACCAGGGCGAAACCTTGGGGTTGGAGTTGGAGTTAGGGAGGTGGGGTTGGCGTTGTAGGGTTGAGTTAGGGTTAGGGTCAGGTTCAGGGTTACAGTAGGGTTAGGGTCAGGGTCAGGGTTAGGGTTAGGGTTAGGGCTAGGGCTAGGGCTAGGGCTAGAGTTAGGACTCGGGCGAGCGTCACCTCCATCAGCTCTCGAACCTGTGAGACAAGCTCCTTCGTGCGTGCAGTGCGCTGCGCCCGCTCCGCGTACTTGTACTTGCTCCGGCCTTGCTTGAGGAGCCGCTCCGAGCCGCCGCGCTGCTCGACGGCATCTAGCTCAGCCTTCAACGCACTGCAGTCGACCTGTCGCGGCGGCTGCCGCAGAAGCTTTTCGAGCTCAGCCGCCTCCAAGCTCCCTCGACGCTCGAGCGGCGTCACCATCATCGTGTTGCTCCTCACGATCTTGCTCCCTGAGGACGTGTCCCGCTGGACTTTGAGCGAAGGGAACATCATCCTGTGGTCAGGGTCAGTGGTCGGGGTCGAGGTTAGGGGGTTGGTGCCCCCCCGCAGCGGCGTGCTAGGGAGGCTGCGCTATGGTTAGGACCACAGGTGCTAGGGCCAGGGCTAAGGCTAGAGCTAGGGCCAGGGAGTAGAGCTAGAGCTAGAGTTAGGGCTAGGGCTAGGGCTAGGGCAGAGCTAGGGCTAGGGCTAGGGCCCTGGGCGAGAGCGGCTGGCTAGAGCTTGGGTCGTGGAGCTGGGACTGGGGCTGTGGGGGACTGGTGTCTGGATCCCAGGGCTTTGGCGCTACGCGCCGCGCTCACTTCCGCTGCCAGCTTGTGTCGCCGGCGCGCGGCCGATCGATCGAAGTCTCAACTCCGACTGTTGGACGCCGACTCGCACTGTCCACTCGGTGCCTGTTACAATTATACGTTGCCCTTTCGGTTGACAATATTCCGCGGATATGGACATGGAAATGGACATGCACCATGGACATGGACATGGACATGGGGCGAGAGGAGCAGATACATGCCAGCCAAGGAGACACAGTCCCAGCTTTACTACTCATCGACGTAAGACGCAACCACACGAACGGAGGGGGGGGAAGCGACGGGCACAGCGGAAACAGACACAACTAAGATGAGTGCACTTTCCCCTGGGGCACGACACACACCCTCGTCCCCTGAGCCCGACTCAGACCTTGCCAGCTTCACTGGCAAGGCCTTCAAATTTTAGATTGCCAGATCCATCTGCGCCTGAGCGCTCAGGCGCTGATGGATCTGGCAATCTAAAATTTGGTCGCGCGGACTCGCCCATGTGGCTTCCAGTACCGCTTCATATAGAACTTCGATATGGGCCGCAGCGTCCGGTCGCGTCTGAGCAAGCAGAAAGAGCACAGATGGCCCACAAGGTTCCCGTCGCAAGCCGGCGGCACCTTGCCAGCTTCACTGACGGCCACCATCTGGCCGCGACGCTTACCTAGTAGCGTCGAACTTATGTGTGAGTTCAGACGACGTTCTAGAGGAGGGTCAAGGTTTGCAGGGCTGATATGGCGATGAAATTTGCGGCCAGGCGGTTGTGCACTGTTGCGCTGAAGCTGGCACTGGGAGATATCGGAGCTTTCGTCTTCCGACCTTGCGCTTCGAGATACAACATCGGCCGACCTGTTCGATGGATCGTGCCGGACAGATTTTTCTGATTATCCACGACACACACCCAACTCATACGGTGCGCAGAGAGGCACGCGGGCACATTTCAGTCGTCATTTTCGCCACCAAGACGACGTTTTTATACAATTCTGAGCACACCACGTGAAAGCTATGGTCCGAATTACCCTTAGATACGAGTCTCGCTGGCAGAGTCCCTCAGGGGGGGAAAGTCGCCCGAACATTGTACCCTAGAAAGCCACTGCGCACTGGGTGGGCGCCGGCGCTACACGCTCGTCGAACAGCGTATAATAGTGTATTGTGGGTGCGTGTGCCTCGGGCGGTCCGCTCTTTGTGGGCCGTCTAAGGCGTGAGTCTGAGTCCTCGACCCGCGACCAAGTGTAGAGCCGGAGCTCGCCAAAAGAGTTCGCATATATATATAAAAGATGTATTAGTAGTAGTAATGATTGAGTTGCATCGGTTCCCCGTCTTTCCGTTCCCCCCCCCGGGTGTCGGACGAGATGCGCTATGGTCGTAGCTCTCGCACTGTTGGTGCTCGCGCCGGCTCTTCCACACTCCCGTCAGTGGCCCACTGGCCGCAGCTCGCGCGCCACCTGCAGCTGCAGCTCCTCGCGAGCAGCGCATCTGCCATCTCCCAATAAGGAGGAGATCACTCCGACCGCCGGGCTGTCGGTGGGCGTACCCCACCGCCACCCCTCCCACTTTCCTGGAAACAGAGCCTGTTCATCACAAAGTCTTAGAACACGATTATGGCCTCAAAAATAGGCGTTACGCCTTTGCCGTTTTGGAGAGAAACGCGCGATTTGAACGGAGGTACCCTCTTTTGTGTTTATATCTTGTAAATATAGTTATACTTTGACTCGACTGATAGACCACAGTTTTTCTCGCGAAAGCTCAGGACGGGGGGGGGGTAAACACAGCGTACCATTAGCTGTACGAAACTAAGATGAATGGTGTACTTCCCGTAGGGCACGACACATACCCTCGTCCCCTGAGCCTGACTCCTCCAAATCCCCGTGTCGACGTCCGTGCTGCAGCTTGTCGAAAGCGTCGTGCACGGCAGCCTTCACGGCAGCGCTGGCAGGGATGCCCCTCAGATACAACCGCTCGAGCGCCGGCAGCGCGCCGCTGTTGAGCGCAGCGGTGAGGGCGGCACAGCCGGTGTCAGTCACCTGGGTGCCCATGAGGCCGAGCGCCTTGAGCTTCGTCAGCCCTTCACTCGGCGGCGGCGGAACACCTGCCGGCGGCGGCGGCGCCACGAGGGCGGCGAGGCCCTCGTCGCCGATCAGGTTGTTGTACGCGAGACTAAGCTCCTCCAGCGCGGGCCGCCGCCGCAAGGCTGGCGCGAGGGCCACCAGCCCCGCGTCGCCGATGGAGACGTTGCTCAGATGCAGGGTCTTGAGCCGCGGCAGGGCGCCTCGACCCAGGGCGGCGGCGAGGGCTGAGGCGCCGGCGTCACCCACGCGTATTTTAACAATCATTAGCGTAGTCACGGCCGGGAGCGCGCCCGCGCCCAGCCTCTCCGCCAGCCGCTGCACGCCGTCGGGGCTGGCTGAGCTTTCGCTGAGGTACAGCCTCTCGAGCGCCGGCAGCACCGAGCCTAGCGTGCCCAGCAGCGCCAGGTCGGCCGCGGAGAGGGGACCTTTGCGGTGCCAGGACACCCTCTTCGCCTCGCGCAGCGCCTTGCAGCTCCGCATGCCCACCTGGAGACACAACGCTGTTGCCGCTTCGTAATCAGCCTTCAGCTGCTGCCGCAGCGCCTGCGTCGACACCCGCAGCTCGTGGCTGGCGCTGCTCAAGTTCACGGCGACGCGCGGCTCGAGCACGTTGCACAGCTGGACGAAGATGATGCGCTGCTCGTCACCGCTCAGCGCCGCGAGCGCCATCGCAGCGCGGCGCGCGGTGAGGATTCCTAGATTCTACACCCAGGCGAGTTGAAACCTCCAGGCAATGAAATCCGAGAAAAAACCTGAAAAAAACGAATTCAGCCGGAGCACGGTCGGCTCAGCCGGTCCCGCCAGCCCACGGCCGCCGCTCGCCGCCGCACACAGGCCTGCTGCCGCGCGCGCGTGCCCCGCGCACGACGCCGGGCGGGGTGCACCTGCGGCCACGCCTGCGCCCCGCCAACAGCCTCTCGGTCGTGCGCGTACGCGGGCGGCGGGGAGTGGTGAAGGAGGTCGGCGTTCGGTGGGTATAAAGAAGGTGCGAGCTCAGCCTGACTTCAAAACCCGTGCCCCTCTATTGGGTTGTGTACGCCAAGTGTTCGGATGTGGGCATCTGGACTACCAGTACACTGGTGTTCATTGTGTGTGTTGCCTTCCTGTCGGTCGTCCAGCCCTAAGATTGTTGGTCCGATCCCATGGCGGGCGCGGAGCCGACGCTCTGGGTTTCCGGCGCACCGACCTCCCCCACCCAAGGCAAAGTGCTACAACTTGGCCCGCACTCTATTTACTTAGTCCATCTTACTTATACCCAAGATCGTACCCGTTACGGTTCGCCAGCACGGCGCGCTGCCCCGTCCAGCGTTATGGCACCCATTAAGAACAACCCACCACAACCGCCACGAACTCAAACCAAGCTCAAAAATTACTATCCGCTAATTAATATCCGCAACAGTGCCAACACTTGGCCCGCACTCCACTCTTTACTTAGTCCATTTTACTTATACTCAAGTACCCATTTAGAACAACCCCGGACCGCCACGAACTCAAACCATGCCCAAGCCATTGCTGCCCGCTAATTAACACGGTAACGTGCTAAAACTTGGCCCGCGCTCCTTTATTACTTAGCAGACTTCATTCCTCCATCCTCAAGTTTGCTTTCAACTCTCAAGTTCATGACTGCCCCTACGCGCTGTGTTGGCGGCAAGAGTTACTCCCAATTAATACCCCGAATGCAATCACGGCCGAGCCGCACCGCACCGCCTCGCGGTCCCGAAGTGACGGTAAGAACTGTATGACCAGTTTGACCGCGCGTCGCCGATGTCGACAGCGTTTGCGCGTCCATGGTACCCATTTGAGCGACCCCGACCGACCGCAAATGGACTCAGCCATGCTCAGGCATTCTGTCCGCTAATTAACATTCGCGACAGGTGCAAAACTTGGCTTGCACACTCAATGAGTGCTACTTCCTTAAAGTTTATACACAAGTCCTTCTCCCCCCACCACTCGCCGCTATCTCCTCCTCCATTGTCCGCGCCGACGCCCTCTCTATCCGCAACCACGCGGCGTCCCTGGCATTCCAGCTCTCCCACGGCATCATCTAAGCACGCTCTGCCCCACGGGTCAGATAATAAGATAAGATTGGTGGGTTTCACAAACGACACGACTCGCATGCTACACGATTCCGCGATGCTGGGCCCCTCACACCCAGACACAAAGGCACGGTGTGCGGTGATGATGATACGCCCCTATGAACCTAGGGACTCGGCCCGGTGGCGCTGCTGACTGCAGTACGTGACCGGCGGGCCTTGCCTTGCACCCTCCGAAGGGGAACTACACGGCCTTGCAGCCCCTGACTGGCGCGGCGAAACACGCATGGGGCGCACGAGCACGTTGACACAAAGATCGAGAGTGGACTTCGAGAGCTCGTAGTCGCGCGGTGACCGGTATAGGGTTCCCTACACCGGGAACCGGCCCTTCGCCGCACGGCGGAGAGGGACCTCAACTAGAAGTAGTCGCGCGGTGACCGGTATAGGGTAGAGGCGTCCCTATACCATCTTATCTTATCTATCCACGGGTCATAGGTAAGTGCCACGTCCGTTGTTTTGTTAATACCTGTCACAAGTTTGCGCGCCGTGCACAGGAGCAGCGCATGCGTGCCACGGCTGCGGCGAGCGACGCCTCGTCCGACTCGCCGTGGGATCGCGCAGGCCGCCAGTGGGCGGCCAGCGCGGCGCCGGCGCTCGCCTGGGCCGGTGTCGGCGTGCCGTTCGATGTCGTGCGGACACGGCTTCAGACGACCTCAATGGCGCGGTTTCGTTCAGCATGGCACTGCTTGGAGCACACGGTGCGCACCGAGGGCGCGCTGGCGCTCTGGAAGGGGCTGACGCCGCAGGTGCTCATCTCGCTGCCGTCCAGCACGTTGCTCTTCGGCACGTACCAGACGCTGCGGCCAAACCGCCCGAGCACTCAGAGCAACGCTGCGGCCGGCGCCGAGCGGCGTAGTTTCTACGCGGGCGTCTTTGGAGCCGGCTTCGGGTCGGGTGTCGCGCTCACCGCCTTCCAGAACCCGTTGGACGTGTGGCGCACGCGGCTGCAGACGACCTACGGCGATGGCGGGCCGCCGCCGCCACCCACAACGGCGCGCAACGCCTGGCGCGGCGTCTCGCTCACCGCGGTGCGCAACCTCCCCGGCAACGGGGTCTTCTTCCTCGTGCACGAGTGGCTCGATGCGAACGTGCGCGAGCGCATCAGCGGCGACGGTGGCCTCGCAAGCCCGGCGGCCGCGGAGATGCTCTGCGGCGGCGCCACGGGCGTCGTGTACAATCTGCTGTGCTCACCGGTCGACGTCGTGCGATCGCGGCTCATGGCGACGTCGAGCGGCGACGTCTGGTCTCACGCGCGGGCCGTGCTGCGCGAGCACGGCGCGCTGCGCGGCTTCTTCCGCGGTGCCGACGTGACGGTGCTTAAGGCCTTCCCGACGAACGCCATGGGCTTCCTCGCGCTGAGCAAGGCCAAGTCGCTGCTCGGACTGCTCGGCGACGACCACGACGGGCGCCCAAATACATCGTAGAGCTTACCGTAGTTTGTGTAGTTATTGTACCACACAAGACGCGCGTACACATTGTTTCAGTTCTTCATGTATAGTTCTACCTATGAACCTTCTGGATCTGCCGCGGGCGCGGCGCGTACCGGGGCGGGGACTGTTGGGCTCACTGTGCTCGAATACTAATAGCCCCCCGTTCCCCTACCTGACGGTGGTCGGGCGGGAACGGGGGGCCGGGACTTCGTCTACGCAGATAGTAGTAAGAGCGCGAGAGTAAAGACTAAAGTGAAGCCCACCATGGAGGCCTTTAAGAATCGACCAGAAAACTATGAACCTTTTCGAAGGCTACCAAAAAAGGGCATTTTGTGAACGCCAAGATCATGGGACCACCGCCGGGAGACAGTTGGCAAGCAGACATGGTCGACGCGTTCAAGAAGCAGGCGGGTAGACAGGTGCTGTTAGACGCGGTGGTGGCGAAAGATAAGAAGGAGAGGGAGGCGGTGCAAGAGGATGGCGGCGGAGGAGCAGAGGGAGGAGATGGTGACGGTGTGCTTGGGGCGCCCGCGGCAAAGAGGCAGGCAAAGAAGAGAGCAGCGCCGGCAAAGAAGACGCCGGCAGAGAAGGCGGCAGCAGCGGAGGCGAAGGCGGCAGCAGCGGAGGAGAAGGCCACGCGTTGTGGGAAGTGCAAGGGAATGAAGAAGTGCATGCACGGGCGCATCTGCGAGCACGGCGGGAACGCAGGTTCTGCAAGGAGTGCGGCGGCAGCGGCCTCTGCGAGCACGGGCGGCGACGCGACCGATGCGCGGACTGCGGCGGCAGCGGCGTCTGCGAGCACGGGCGGCAGGGCGGCAGCGCAACAAGTGCAAGGACTGCGGCGGCGGCAGCATCTGTGAGGACGGGCGAGAGCGCCGCCGTTGCAAGGACTGCGGCGGCAGCGGCCTCTGCGAGCACAGCCGGCAGCGCAGCAAGTGCAAGGACTGCGGTGGCAGCGGCATCTGCGAGCACGCGCGGGAGCGCGGCAAGTGCAAGGATTGCCGCTACGCGAGGGCCGAAGCGGGCACGCAGGAGAAGGCAGCGGCTGCGCTCGCGGCTGTGGCCGCACTGTGGAGGGCGAGACGGCAGCGCCAGCGCCAGCGGCTGCGCCAGCGGCGGAGTGTAGCGAGCAGGCGGCTGCGCCAGCGGCGGAGTGTAGCGAGTGTACTTTTGTGAGCTTTTGTTAGTACTGAATAAAAAAGGTGGGTTCGCTTTCTAGTCTAAAGCACGCGCGGAAGAAGGGGAACGGGGGGCCCATCCGTTAGGTGGTTTGTCATTTACTATGGTTTCAGCTCGCTGCTCCGCGCGGCACGATGCTCCGGTGCGCATGCAAGCTCGTTCTATACACTTGCGCGGCTTCGCGAGCCATATCCACACGTGGTACCGCAGCGCCTATCTGGGGGTCTGGCAGGTGGCAGGGACTGCGCGACTGGTGTGCTTTTATATGGTGGTGTCCTTGGATTGTGTGCTTTTATTTTTCCCCTTCTTCGAGTCGGGAACACCCCATGCGGATGTCTTCCTTTGAGTTCCCTGTTGGAGTTGCTTGCTTCGAGTTCGCTGTTGGAAGCGTGATTCAGATCTATGGCCTCCAAGCGCGCAGCGATCTGAATGGGCAGCCTGCTATCGTTGTCGGATACGTCGAAGAGAGTGGGCGGTTCCAGTGCGAGCTAACGAGCGCCCCGAAGATGGTGCTGCTGAAGCCAGCCAATATCATGCTGGGAGCCGTGACGAGCTGCCACAGCGCGCTCGCCGTCAACCTTGTGCGGCTCGCGCGCGAATCCTCGCAGTGGAAGCTGAAGAGTCTCCTCAATGGCAAGAAGCTCTGCGAGGGCTGCAACTGCCATCTCAACGACGCAAAGCTGGCTCCGTCTGTGTGCATCGCCGGCATTGGAGCGTCGACTCTCTCGAGGCTAAACCTGCCTGCAGATCTGCTGGCAAGCCTCCCCACCGAGTTCCAAGCCAGCATGAACCTCGGGGGGTCGCCTTCCGTTGGCACGCGCACCATCTGCTTCGACGGGGGTACCTCCCCCCCCTTGCAGCTGCCTGAGAGCGCGATGGCTGACGAAGACGTGAGGCACCGCCGCGTCACAACACGAGAGACGCCACAACTCAGCACAGACCCTGACCCTAACCCCAACTCTAACTCTAACCCTAACCCCAACAGAAAGTAGGGTGCCATTATGTATCGCCGCGGGGGTCGAGAGTGTGCTCCCTCTCCGCCACTCCCCGCCCAGGTGCGCATGCTAGTATCGAGCATCGACCGAGGCTGGGGAGAAGGCAAGCGCCACCCCTTTGTCCTCACCCTCACAGTTCTGCCCGCCGAGAACCAATATGCCCGCTGAGAACCACATAGGCGCTCCTTGTGTTCACCACACACAGGCGAAACACCGTACCTCTGGCGCGAGAAGATCCACGCGGTGCTCCGCTTCCGCGTCCACGGCCACACCGTCGAGCCCAAGGACTTCGCCGGGGAATCGTGGATGCGGAATTTTGCCAACGAGCAGGCAGCACGATAGCTTTATCTTGAGTCATGCCGACTGACCCTATATTGAGATAGCACTGCCGCGCTTACCCGGAGAGCGACCTAAACACTGTCCGCAGGCAGCGTACGATCACATCATGAGCATCGAAGTCTGCGAGGTCTGCCTGTCTCCACCTCTCAAGTGCACGGGCCAACTGTGCTCGACTTTTGACGAAACGTCACAGCGCGAGGTCTTGCTCTGCCCGTCGTGCAAGCCCGCGCCGCCCGGCGAACCGAAGACGATCAAGTCGGCCGCGGTCGAAAATGCGGTCCATGCCACTTTTTCTGCGTCTTTCGACTTCTGAGGCGGTACAAGGCATCCTCCGCGCCTGGGGAGCTCGAGCCGTCTGCTCAACGCGCTCCCGTCGCGTGCTCCCTCTTGGAGATCTGAGTTTCTGAGCTCACAAAGAAGGCTAAAGGGGGGGCAGCGGCACATGTGGTGACGCCGTAGTAAGCTTTGAATCGTGTCGGTCTCGCGAATGTTCAGGTCAGGGTGTGAGTGAGAGTGAGAGACGGGGGGCGGGGAGAGAGGGACGTGTTGAATGCAAATTCTTTTATGCGCCGACACGGGCACGTGATGACACGAACACGTAAGACAGTGCGACTATTTGCACGCCGGATCGCCCTTTGGGCAGCTAATATGGCGCTGGGGACGCACCCCGGAGAGCTGCCCGGAGGTACCCTTGTTTGGCCACCTTGCTGCTGCCGAAGGCGTCCCACTCCCAGTAGGGCACCGGCAGCAACGCCCACCCCGCCTCGCGCAGCTGCCGCCGCTTGAGCGCCGTCGCGCCAGTGGGCGTGCGCCCCCAGAAGTGCGACGGGCCGTCCACCTCCACCGCTATCTCAAGCCCGCCGTGCGAGACCACCGCGTCCAGGCTGTAGCCCTGCGGCGTGCGCACCTCCTCTCGCGGCGTCAGCCCGATCTCACGGAGCGAGGCGGCCACGTCGCGCTGCAGCTGCGAAGGCGCGCCCTCCTCCCGGCAGAATGCGGCGTGGCAGCGCTGAGCGAGCTCGGGCGGCAGCGGTGGCCAGGCAGCGCCGCGCTCCTCCCGCCATAGCTGCCACTGGTGCAGCTGTCTCAGGTTATCTGGGCCAAATAGGCCGTGCTGCGCCGTACATAGCTGCACGAAGACGGGGCTGTTGAAGAGAGCAGGCGCGAGGTGGTCGGCGACAGCGAACGCCCACACCGTAATGGTGAGCTCCTGCGGCGTGAAGTCGTGCAACCGCGGCACCGCCGCTGCAGCGACCGCGTCGAGCAGCTCGGGCGCAGCGCGGCTGGCCTTGGCGAACGCCCACACTGTGTTGGCGAGCTCCTGCGGCTTGAAGTCGCACAGCCGCGGCACCGCCGCTGCAGCGACCGCGTCGAGCAGCTCGGGCGCAGCGTGACCGGCCGTGGCAAACGCCCACACCGTGTTGGCGAGGTCCTGCGGGTTGAAGTCGCGCAACCGCGGCACCGCCGCCGTGGCGATCGCGTCGAGCAGCTCGGGCGCAGCGTGGCCGGCCGTGGCAAACGCCCAGACTGTGTTGGCGAGGGCCTGCGGCTTGAAGTCGCGCAACTTCGGTGGCG
>Ga0209302_10000707_pt1 | contig 19242 bp, 26 predicted proteins | sample ArcOceMetagenome_2_FD_187445 | JGI IMG/M metagenome (GOLD analysis project Ga0209302, IMG submission 187445) | Marine eukaryotic phytoplankton communities from Arctic Ocean - Arctic Ocean ARC135M Metagenome (SPAdes) (version 2) | ecosystem: Environmental > Aquatic > Marine > Oceanic | place... | reverse complement strand
CCAAGACGGCGCCCCCGAGCCGAATAGTTTTTTTTTGCGGCGCTCAGATCTCGCGCGAGCGGCACTGGCCTCCCACACTAGCCGAATGCTCGCTCTTCTGCTCGGCGCGTCCACCTTGACGCCCTCGCGCGAGCTGGTCGAGCTCACGCCGCTCAAGGGCATGCTACTCATGCAGCGATGGCAGCTCACCGACCTGCGAAACCTGGTCACCACCATGCCTGACGGCAATAAGCTCAAGGCGGTGCGTGCGCTGCAGGGCGACGAGCTGCTGCGTCGCAACGCGTGCAAGCAGCAGTTCGATCTCTTTGGGGCGGCCACCAGCGGCCTCGCCCAGGCCGACGAGTCTGCTGACCCCGAGGCTGAGCGGCAGCTTGTCGCGGCGCTGCGCGTCGCGGGCGCGGCACGGGGCGAGCGCACGCAGGTCTTCGCCTCTCTGCCGCTCGAGGGCGGCGCGCCGTCCACGCTGGCGCTGGTGGAGCAAGGCGAGCGCGACTGGTCCGTGCTATCGCTCTGCGTCAGCCCGGGAGAGCGGCGGCTGGAGGCGATCGTCGAGGCGGAGGCGGCCACGCTGCAGGCGCTGCGGGCTCGCAGCGAGGCAGCGGGCCTGCGGCTGCGCGTGCGTGCCGTGGCCGAGGCATCGCTCGCCGCCAGCCGTGACGATCTGCGCCTCGTCGACGAGACTATTGACGTGACGGGCAAGGCAAGCGAGTGGCTCTACTGTGCTGCGGTGGACGAGGCGGACGAAGTGCGGCTGCCGCCCGGTGAGGACGCCGCCGCGGTGCCACTGCTTTTCGAGTGGGCGACGGCGCGCGGGGCGTACGTCGCGCGCGCGCTGGCAATCTCGGCCGGGAGTGAGGCTCGACCTCGCGGGCTGCTGGTGACGGAGGCGGTCGAGGCGGGGCAGGTGGGCTAGGGTTAGGGTTTGGGTTAGCTGACCAGGTCGAGGCGGGGCAGGTGCGGCTCACTCAGTCACGCTGCCCGAGGTGGAGGCTGTCACCCCACGCCCATGCCCCGAGGCTGTCACCCCACGCCCATGCCCCGAGGCTGTCACCCCACGCCCATGCCCCGAGGCTGTCGTCCCACGAAGCTGGGCAGTAGTCCCATGTCTCCAGGCTGTGACCTCGCGTGACCTCGCGCGCACAGGTGCTGCTCACGCTGCCCGAACCGATGCAGCTCGGACTCGACAACGGCGGCGCAGCCGGCGGCGCTGCCGGCGGGGGCGAGGGCGGCAGGGGCGCTGCCGCTGAGACGGAGACGGAGCTCGCCCCGCTTCTCTCGGCGACGCCCCCTGCCATGTGGAGCGCGCGGCTCGGTCTGGCCCTGTGGGTAGAGACGCGGCGCGGCGCGGCGTCTCCCTTCGCCGCATACTTGGCCGAGCTGCCAGCGACGCTCTCGAGCTGCCTGGCGCCGTCCGCAACCGACCCAGGCGCAGCAGCAGGCGCAGCAGGCGCAGCAGGCGCAGCAGGCGCAGCAGGCGCAGCAGGCGCAGCAGGCGCAGCAGGCGCAGCAGGCGCAGCAGGCGCAGCAGGCGACGGAGAGGCTGCAGGCGGCGGCGACGGCGGCGGCGACGCGTCGGCGGCGCTTGCGGCGTGGCCTCCCACCGCGGCGCGCGCGGCGGCAATGCGTGCCTCGCTGCGCTCGCTGCACGTGCAGCTGCGCCGCACCGCCGACGCGCGCGCCGCCGACGCGCCGACGCTGTCGCAGCTCCGCTGGGCTGCGGCGATCGCCGGCTCGCGCGCCTACCGCGTGCGCGGCGCGCCGGGCGGGGCGGGGGGCGACGCGGCAAGGCTGCTCCCGATTGTCGACCTCGCCAACTACGCGCCCACCGGCGCAGGCGCCAACGCCGAGCTGCGCAACGCCCCCGCCACGAGTGCCTCGAGCGAGGGCGGCAGCGACGACCCGCGCGCCGTCTCGCTGTACGCTGTGGAGGCCATCCCTAAGGGCGGCGATGTGCTCATCGACTACGGCTGCGGCGCGCCGCTCTCTAACGAACGGCTGCTGCTGGAGTACGGCTTCGTGCTCAGGCCGCACCCGCACGACCGACTCGTGCTACCGCTAGGCGCCATCGCCGTCGGCCTCGCCGCCGTCGCCGCGGCGGAAGAGGACGACACGGGCGGAGAGGACGATGAGCAGAGCAGCGAGGATGGCGGGGAGGACGGCGGCGCGGCGGAGGCTGCGGCGCTCGGTGCGGCGCAGCAGCGGCTGTTGGCGCAGCTGGGCGATGTCGAGGCGGCGGGGCTTTCCTTTGGGGCCGACGGCGCGCCACTGGACGAGACGCTCGCCCTCGTCCTCGTGCTGACGGCGCGCCGTGCCTCCGATCTCGCGCCCGCTGCGCCCGTGGAGCTCGTGGCCGCGGCCCGCGGCGGCGCGGATGGCGGCGCGAGTGCTGCGGCGCGCCGCGCGCGCTGCGCCTTGCACGCCGTGGCCGCGGAGGCGCTCGAGCAGGTGACGGTGGCAATGGATGCCGCGGGCGGCGGCGGCGGCGACGGCGGGTTTGACGAGGCGGCAGGCCTGTACTGTGCGAGTAGGCGCGAGATCCTGGAGCGCGCTTGCGAAGAGTGGCGAGCCGTTGAGGCCATTAACAGTAGTGCGGCGCCCATCACGTAGTTAATACCCCCCATGGGTGAAATGCTGTTACCAATCAAAGTTCACACGTAACCGACTTTGAAGTTTGATGGTGGTACCCGTAACAGGTCAAACGTCATGGCGTAACGTTCACATTCTACAGTCCGTGTCGACGTGAAAATGCCGCGTTGCGCACTGTTGTTGCTCCTCCCACTGACCACAGGTGTGCCGGCAACGCTGGAGATCGTCGTAGCCTCGAACAGCGGCGTCGAGCCCATTGGCAAGTTCCCACCCGGCCTGAACGTCACCTACTTCCACCACACGCCGCCTACTCCCAAAAGGCGTGGACCAGAGCCGCTTGGCAAGTATGCGGGGCCGAGCCAGACGCGAGAGGCGGGAGTGTTCACACGCTACATCAGTGAGCGCTACGATTCGCTTCCGGATGCTGTGGTCTTCCTGCATGCCGACATTTACGTGCATAATCCTGTATGGCTTCGCTGGCTCTATTGCTTGCGTCGCGACGTCGAGTTTGCCAACCTCTCGCCCGTGATAGTCAACTCGATGCCACGGAGCCAGAGCGAGTTTCTCAACGTCATGAACAATGGCTCGGCGGTGACCACAGACGGTCGGATGGCTCACTCTCCCGCGCGCCCAGGCGACCGCGGCCGCCCACACTGCTGCTTTCTCGTCGTGCTGAGCCGGACTGCAATTCTTCGGCATCCCCGGACCGTTTACAAGGAGGCCGACCGGGCACTCACGGCGGGGAAGGTGAACGCCTTTCAGTTCGAATTGCAGTACCACCTCCTCTTCAAGCCGGAACTGCATGAGTGGCAAAACGCGCGAGATGTCTGCGCGACCTTCCAGTGCGAGCGCCCAGCGTGCGCGACGAAGTTCATTCGGTTCGTGACCGAGAAGGGCCCGCTCAAGGCCGGCCACTCTAAAAAGCACTTGCCTGTCGCGCTTTTGGACTGGGAAGACGAGAGCTGCGGTGTCCAGGATCTCACTCAGCCCGAGTGGAGGACGGTGGCCCCGACTGCGCGCGAGAGGTTGTACCTACCCTGCGCACAGATGGCGCGGGACGACAAGGCTCTATGCATAGAGGGCGCTAGGCGTGGGCAACAAGGCTCTGCGCGTCAGCTCAACGAGTTTAGACGCGTACTGCCGGGCTATTCGGCATATATTCGCCGAGGCTGCTCGCACGGCGACCCCCGCTGCTCCGAGGAGGCGACGTACGCTTCGCACAATGTTACTGCCAAGACGGTATCACGGAGTGCAGATTGCGCCATCATCCGCTGCTGGCTTGAATGCTGCGCCGCATGCGCCTCGCGCAGCTGGTGTGTCGCCTGGGAATGGCACATGGAGACGGGCAGCTGCGACTTGTCCGCACAGCCTCCAGGGCGCACGCGCTCGTCATCCCACAAGACAGTCGTCGGGGTACCGATGCCTCCGCTCGAGCACGAGCTGCGCGATTTCGGGATCGCGGACAACAACTTTGCCAGCACACCCGAGAGAGTCCCGACTCCCGAGGGTCGCCACCGAATTCGCCGCCGCCGCCAGCTGGCTTACAAGTCCCGTGGGAGCCTAAGATGATAGATTCCCCACAGTCAGTGTTGTTGACTGTGAAGTTACCATAAAGTTACCAGTCGCCAAACGAGCTAAGAAGTGTTCTCATGCTGTTTATGAAATCATGTGGCGCGTTCCGGGCGCTTTTTAACACAAGTCCCTCTCTGGACTGCATGCACTGATGGTGACAACGCGTTCGTGCATATAGTAGCCCACTTGTTGTTATTTTCATTATTTATCGGGTGCATCCGCTTTTCCCTCCGTGAGAGAGACGGAGACGGTTGCAGCACTCTCCTGCGGCAACCCGATGCAAAGCGTTCCCGCTCCTCTGACGAGAAGGGCACTATCTGTGTGAGCGGCGCCGAGGGGGAGGATGTACGTTGGCCGCTCTGGGCGGCGCGTCACGCAGGGACGCTCAAGAACTGGATCGAAGACTCCGACGGCGAAGGGAGCTTCCCCGCACCGAACATATCGGCCGATACGCTTCGCTCGCTGCTCGCGTTGCTCACTGCTCGCCTCGCCATAGCTGGAGTCCCGGTCATAGACTCTGCGCTCGCCTCGCTCTCGCCGGACAAACTTACCGCTGTGGCACGCGCGGCCAACTTCCTCGCTGTGTCCGATGTCCTCGTCGCCGCGGCACGGGAGCTCTGCCGTCGCTTCCTCACTGGCAAGAGCGTTGACGACTTGCGCGTGGCGCTGGGCGTGGGCCTCGACGAGAGCCTCAACGAAGCGGAGCAGGCGGCGGCGCTCAGCGAGCTAGCCTTCACACCCGACGATGCGCCCTCAAGGCTGCTAGCTGTTGAGCCGAGGTGCGCACCCTTTGCGGCCGCGCTCGAGGCGGGCCGCTTGATGCCGGTAGACGTCACCATCGATGACGATACACTCGAGTTGATGCTGCATGAGGCAGACACGATGACCCTCTGCCTTCTCAAAGGGGTGAGCGTGGCGTGGCTTGCGCGCGCGCGCCGCGCATTGTGTGCTAGGTTCTGCTGCCAGGAGGGCCACCCCGTCCCGACTAACATCGCTGGCATCGAGAGCCTCAACGTCGAGCACTTGTCGGCGGCCGGCCGGCTGTTCGACGTGGTTGTGGCGGGGAGTCAGCTGCCCAACCTGACCCGGCTAAGCGGCTACGGCTTTCAGGTGAGCTTGTCGGCAGTACGTGAAGCCAAGCTACATAGGTACTACAAGACGAGCATCACGCAAGATGAACTTGACGACCTCATCGAGCAAGATCTTGAGCAAGAGGAAACGGACTTTGCGCGTAAGGAGTTGTTGCACGCGATGGAAGATTTTTCTCTTCGGTCTTGCGCTGCCCTGCTCAAGTGTGCCTCCCGTGAGGCAACTCGCGACGGTGAGTCATCGCACGAAACAAAGCCGCCGCCGCGAGAGCTGCTTCTGGTGGCGATTGCTTGCGTGTGCTCCGGTGCCGTGTTCGGCATCCCGATCCAACGCCTGCGCGACGGTGGCCGCAAAAATCTCGACCTTTCCGGGATTGGCCCAGACGCTGCACACCTACTAGCGCTCCTCCTTCCAGGCACCAAGACACGGTCGCTCTTGTACGCGCCTCCCCCGCACAATGTCTGTTTAGGAGGCCGCATCACACGCCTCCCTTCCGTTGGCAGAGTCGGCTTCCAACCGTTGCCAATCATGAAGCTCAGGGGCACCAAGCCTGCCGAGTCGATTAATCTGTCGGGCAGGGGGCTCTCATCGGCCTGTATCATCATCATCGCTTCCTGCATCAAGGGCAACGCGGTGCTCAAGAAACTCGAGTAAGCCGGCAAGACCTCTTGAACTCATGGAAGCACCTCACGTCAGCCCCTGTGCCCCCGTAGTTTATCCTTCTGCGAGATCTGTGGCGTGGACGAAGACGGCTACGGCACCTACACCGTTGAGGCCCTTAACCAGTTGTGCGAGGGTCTCAAGGGCAAGCGCTGCGCCATCACTGACCTGAAGTGCGCCGCCCTAGCGTCGCCTCACCATTGCCCCAGAGGCGCGCGGGTTGTGCCTGGTTCTAGATAGGTCCACTGACACGTTTTTGCCTTGACTCCGTTTTGCAGCTTGGACGGCAACCAACTCTGCGGTATCAGCCACGACGGCTGCGGCTACTACACCGAAAAGGGCATCGAGGAGCTTTGTGAGAGGCTCGAGGGGACTACCATCACTCGGCTCAGGTGCGCTGCGCTGCCACCCCCAAAACCCTCGGTCGCTCTTGTATGCTTGCCTTCCCACACAGCATCAAGCACAACCAGGATGCGGGCATCGCGGCAGAGCTTGCTGAGGTCATCAATGCCAATGTGCCCCTCGACGACGACGACTCTTTGCACGAGGGTTCCTCGGTCTCGGAAGAGCCCTGCATCTGACCAACTCATGGTGAGGTCCTCGTCTGCATGACGACCGTATATAGGTATATAGCTAGTGGACGACCGTATATGTGCATACGGTGCATATGCAGAGGTCCACCGTACATATGGATGACCACCGTCATCGTACAAAAAGCACCCACTGTGCATGTGCAGTTTCCTTCGTAAGCACGTCAAGGTTTTCGGTAAATTTAGCTTTATTACTCATAACTTTCTACGGTTGAGCCTACACTCGAGCTCTCTAGTGAGATCTACGAGACGCTAACATTTTCCTTCCCCTCGCCGAAGATCCTGTTGAAAGCAAACTTGCGGTGTCGTCAATAAAGAGCTAATTTACCACACGTGCGCTCGCGCGCAACAACAACGTCCGATATACGAAGCGTGCGCCTGAACCATTGAGACCATCGTATCGAGGACCGTCGTCTCGACGATGGTCAGCGACGCTCGCGTTCTTGAGCTCTGCTTCAATACGGGGACGAGGAAATCGCAGCGTGCCTACTGCACGCGTGCAGCGCGCGGAGGTAACGTTCGTCCACCCTGCAACAGGGCAAACACGGTTTCGACATGCCAACATTCTCGTTGGCCACGTCGCTCAAGAACAAGCTGGGCGGCGGGAGTGGCAGGGGCGGCAGCCCCCAGGCGGCGGGGGGCTCCTCGCCGCAACCCCGCGTCTCCTTCGTCGACAGCGCCGACCCTAACGCAGCTCCAGAGTCGACAGGTAAGCTGCCACAGCAAGATCTGGATGCCGAGCTGCGCGCTTCTCCCGCCTGCCAACGCAAGTCGGCGGCCGCGGGGGAGCACGAGCTAGAGGCTGACGAGGAGCCTCCAAGCCTCGATTCGGTCTTCGCAAGGCGCACCAGACTGCTACAAGTACCCACCCCCTATAGGTACAGCTCGTCACCCTGCTCCTCTGGGCGCTCCCCCCCCGCCCCGCCCAGGGGTGGGGTTGGGATACTGGGACCCAACCACTGCCTCGTGTGCTCAAGCACGCCGCCGACCCGCTGCCCCTCTGTACCACCACCCCTCTGTACCTCCACCCAGGCTGGACAACGCCTCACCAGAGACTTTGCACGCTGCCCTGGACCTGCATCGGCCTCCGATGCTGATGGGGGTGGGATCCTCCACCGCCTCCTCACGAAGGCGAGCCTCGATCCCAACCCTAACCCTAACCCTAACCCTAACCCTAACCCTAACCCCAACCCCAACCCCAATCCTAACCCCAACCCGAATCCTCACCCTGAGCCTCACCCCCAACCCTCATATCCTAACCCCAACTCTAACCCTTACCCCAACCCCAACCCTAACCCTCACCCTAACCTCCTCGCAAAGGCCATCGGGGCCAAACACCCCGGGGACAGCGCCGCACAAGACGTCGCGCCCTCGCATCGACGAGTGGGCTGCTGTCGACGGCGGCGCGTGCCCCTTCCAGGCACCAGAGATGCGGCCGATCAAGCTCACTGGGATCGTAAGCTGCCCGCCGCAGACTATCACACGAGCCGCACCCTTGCACCCCCTGCACCGCAGATGCATTGTATGTGCATTGCATGTCGCGCCCCCCGATGGCCTTGCACCCCCTCCAACGCTGCGGGCGCGCAGGTGAGCAACCACCCTGTCCTCAAGGATGGTCCCATATCGACCTCGCTGATCCAGATGATCGATGAGGCCAGAGGCGTGGCATGGACTATCAGGTAGCCACTCAACCCCAACCCCTCAGCCTCGGCCTCGGCCCCAGCATCAGCACCAGCTGGCATCAGCAGCCGGACTAATCCGGCTAAGGTCCACCGTCGCCCCCTCGCCAAACCTTGCCACCCCTCACCCATGACAGCACCGAGTACGCGCTGGGCAAGCCCAGCGCCAAGTTTGCCGCCGAGATGGCCCTGTACGGAGCCCCTCGGCCTCTCAAGTATAACAGCGACCCCGTCACACGCATAGCCGAGCAGACGTGCATGGGCGCGGACCCTCACCGGTGGGCTGCACCACAAGTGGCCGCACAGGTACCTTCGCCTCCCCTCCCCCCCTGGGTGTGTGCATGCACATGCACATGCACATGCACATGCACATGTGCATTCACATTCACATTCACATGCACATGCACAACATGTGCAACATGCACATGCACATGCACATGCACATGTGCATTCACATTCACATGCACATGCACATGCACAACATGTGCAACATGCACATGCACATGCACATGCACATGTGCATGTGCATGCACATGTGCACGTGCATGCACATGTGCACGTGCATGCACATGTGCATGTGCATGCAAGCAGGCTGTCGAGCCGGAGCACGAACCGAGCCCAGATGACCTGGGGTCATCGGGGGGCGCGACAACCCTTGCGGGGGAGGGAGAGGGAACGGGGAAGGGGGCGGGTAAAGAGGAGGAGGAGGCGGGGGCGGACGCGGCGGGGGAGGCGGCGGCGAGCGATGACGCGGCCAACGGGAGGAAGGCGAGGGCATCGCTGGTGACGGAGGCGTGACGCCGGGGTCCGCGTAACCAAGCGGCGGAGCAACGGACCAAGGTGAGGCCATCTCCTCCGAATCTCGAAAACCCAATCTCCTCCTCGAGCTCCAGTCCTAAACCTTAGCCGTTACCCCCCCCCTCGCCCTTTTCCAGCCGCATCCCTCACGCCCTAGCCAACGCCTTCCCACACTAACACGCCCACGCACACGCCGCGCCTCACCCACTCCCTACCCCCAACCGACCTCTAACTACCCAGGTGAGGCCGCACCGCTTCGAGACGAGGGCTGCCGATGAGGTCTCACCGCTATAGTAGAAGTGCGGTGCTCTTCGCTCGCACTAGGCCTCCACCCGGTGCCTGTGCTGAGCCCCTATCCTCGTCCAATCGACGAGCCTCATGGCATGTTCCATGAGTATAATGGGCGATATAGTTGCTGTGCTGGTTGTGAATGTTGACGGCTCACTGGTAAGGGGGATTTCCTAGGAGAGTAAAATTTGCATTTAAACGTCCTTTACCCCCAGCCCCTCCCCCGCACTGCAAGTTTCGCGTGTGGTTATTAGGAGTTTTGTACCTCTGAATGTGAAACGTGCCACCGTGTGCCGACAGAAGGCACACCGGTGTAGTCACGTACAAAGTATAGGGACAAAAAGGAAAAAGTAAGAACTGTACGGTAGTGTGAGAACGGTCCCGGTCCCGGTCCACCTATTTGGCTATTACGCAGTGAGCATTAATAAAGCTAAAAGGGTGTTCATTTAGTCTGAAAAAGACGGACACGAGTCACGACCAAGAACTTCTCGCTACGTAGGCGCGGCTTATAGGGCCAGCTTTGTTGTCGGTTTGCTCTGTTTTGTAAGCTCGAATAAACACTGAACTCTGAACTCTGAGTCACGACCAAGCAACGGGAGCAGATGATATGACTAGCCGGTAGGCGGCACGTATGCCTGGGGGCAACGCTCGCTTAAGCGAGCACAGCTGGGGCGCCGACGCGCATGCGACAGAGGCGGCCCTTAGCATGGTGCGCGGCGTCGATCAGTGTCGGCAGAGTTCAGAGTTCAGAGTATATTCCGATCAGTGTCGGCGTATCGGCCTTTTGGTGATGCCGTGAATGACGTACGAGATCTTGCGATCGCCCTGGTAGAGTGTGCGGTCGATTCCGTGGTCTTTGGCCTTGCGGCCATTGCGCCGCATCTTCTGGGCGGCGGGTGGTGAGAAATCCACCACCCAGGTTCTCGTGGAGCACTATCACGACACGGTTGTTCTGGTTGAACAGGACGTTTACAGGACGTCGTGGTACTCGCCCTGTGCTTGCCCTTCACCCAGCCCTTGCCAGTGTCGTGATTGAAGGGTCCGTCGCTCTGGCGGCCTCGCGGCTTGCAGCCAAGGTTGGCGACGCGGCACGAGTGAGCATGGAATTGTTGCCTGATGAACTCTGGTGACACGTCATCGCCATGATGTCGCTCGACACGAACCAGCGCGTCGTAACAGAGACCTCAGAGGTCGACCTCAGTGCTGGGCATCAACGGCCACTGCGCGTCCACCAGTGCCTCGCATGTTGCCTGTGGGCGCCTGCGGGGACCATCGCGAGCGACGCGCCGGTCTGGCAGAGACGCTGTGCGTGCAGGCCTTTCCGATGGAGCCGAGCCCAAGCCGCAAAAGCTATGCTAGGTGGCGCATGCTCGAGCGGGACCCATCGGAGGCGCGCGTCATCACACCCGCCGACCTCGAGGGCTGCGCCACGGTGCTATTCGTCCTGCGGCAGACGGACTCCGCCGGTGAAGATGTGCGCGACGTGCTTCACTACGAGCGCGAGTTCCTCCAGCCCAAAGATGGCGTCGCGCTTCTATCACCCACCGGACGCATCTTCCATTCATGGCGACGCCTTCTTTCCGGAAGGCTGGGCCCGCGCGTCAGCAGCAACACCTGAAAAAGGAAGGGGTGGGGGGGGGGGTTCACAGTTCAGAGCTCATTCGAGCTTACAATAGCAAACCGACGTGGGGGGTTGGTTTACGGCCACGGCTCCTGTCCGGAGAGCTGGTGCTCCGGCACGCCGATGGCAAGCTTACGCGCGGCTCGGCATTCTCGACTTCGCGCGAACCTGCTGCGATATTCTCACAGGTGAGGGCGATGCAGACGGCTACCACCTGAGCGCGTGCCGGTATTGCGACGAACTTGGTTCAGAGCAAATGACGTTGGATTGCTACTGCTGGCTTGCTCCTCTGAAGATGAGGCGAACGACGTTCGCCTCGAGCTAGTGTGCGTCCTTTACTTCCCCACAGAGGTCAGCACTTGCCGAATGCTCCCTAAATGCTCCCTCCACGCAGTCGTGCTGGGTCGAAGAAGTGCAATTCAATTGGGAAGAGTAGAGGCGGCGGTGTGGGCACCGAGAGTAGGAAGGTGCGTGGCCTAAGCTGGAGGTGAGAGATACTGGCCGGGTGACTACTGACTTTTCGCGAGGGGAACGTGGCCATCTTCAATCTTTTGCAATATAATAACCCAAAAGTCCCAAACCAACACCCACTCTCTACTATAGCGCCTAGACTACTTGTCTTCGCATAAAATATCCGCTTAACAGCCTATATTCCCCAGAATGCTTACTCTCTGTCACTGTGTGGAGCCCGCCCCTTCGTCGGGCGCTGGTCCTTTAATCAAAGTTCACTTTCGCCAAAAAAACACACGGGGAAATCGTACTTCTTCTACTAATCAAAAAGTAAGTTCGGCCGTGCAATGACGGGCAGGCGGCCGCGGATGACGCACGCACGCACGCGCGCCCGCAACTGACCCACGCTCTACACATAGAAAGTGTAAGCCGGTTCGCCGCTCGCTCGGGCGGGGAGGGCACGGGCGCGTCTCGGGCGTGTGGGGCGAGGCTCAGGACACCACACAATACTCACTGTAGTACTTTGTTCTGCTGTTTGCCCATACTGCTATTCTATACTCGAGCGCAACGTTAAGAGTTTTGTCCCTAGCAATAGAAGAATTCAAGGCAGGCAGAGCGCTGCGCCTGGTGCGGTTGCGACGTGGGCACGTGGCGAGCTCGCGAAAAGCAAATACTCTTCTCTCGGCCACAGCGGTTTGCGGATATTTAGACCCGCTAGCGGCCCGCGGTCAGTGCTGACGCGGGGGAGCGCTATTCCTGCGCATCGTCGGGCAGACTCGGGGCGAGGGCACTCGGCGTGGGGCTGGTCGACGAGGCATCCATGGCAGTCGGTGCGGTGGCGCTCGGATTGGGAGTGGCTGGTCCGGTGACCGCTCCGGAGGCCGCTGCGGTGGCGGTGACGGAAGTGTTGGTGACGTCGGCGGCGGGCAGTAGCGGTGAAGGCGGTGTTGCGGGGACGGCTTGCGTCGGTGTGCCGCTGGATTGTGCGAGCTGATTTGCCGTGGCCTGGCCGTGTTGGCATGTGCATGTGCACCATGTGCATGTGCATGTGTGCATGTGCATGTGTGCATGTGCATGTGTGCATGTGCATGTGCATGTGCATGTGCATGTGCATGTGCATGTGCATGTGCATGTGCATGTGCATGTGCATGTGCATGTGCATGTCATCTTGCCTGCGCGATGCCCGCCTCGAGGCCAGCCTGGAAGCCAGGCATGGCGGACAGCTGCGCGACCTGGGCATATAGGGTTGCAGCCTGGGTACCCAAGGGTTGCATCCTCGGTCGTATTCATAGGGTTATAGCCAGCGGTGCCTACGGTGCCTAAGCGGTGCCGCCTGCATCTGCGCGGCTTGGACTTGCGCCTGGGTCATGCTCGAGGAAGAGGAGGAGGCGCCCGGGAGGTTATAACCAGCCATCGGCACTAGCGCGAGGTGCCGCGACATGTTACCGAGACCGTACCTAGGTTGAAATATGTGAGGTGTAAGGTAGGTGTAAGGTAGATGTAAGACATTTGGTTGTAAGGTGTAGGGTCAGGTAACGGCCAATGGGTGTATAGGGCCAGTGAGGGCCGTCACCTGACTAGTAGTATATAGGGTTAGGGCCAGGTGTAAGTGTCAGGCGTCAGAGTTAGAGCCGAGAGCGTACGGCCATCCGCCTGGGAGTGCCGCCAGCTGCGCCGCCATTGCGGCGGGCACCATGGCAGGCACCATGCTCGGCCCCATACCAGGCATCGCCGAGCAAGCTGGCGGGTGCGCAGCCGCGGGCGCGGCCGCGGGCTGGGCCGGGGCGCGGGGCGCGGTGTCGATGGTCTCAGTTGTGGTCACGCAGCAGCCGTGCCGTCCGCCGGTTGCTGCCACTGGCGGCACGGCGCCGGCCGGTGGCGGATTGGTTGCCTCTGTTGGGGCGAGAACGGCGGTGGTGGCGCCGCCCACCTTCGCCGCCCTTGCCGCAACCTCGATTGCCTCCTTCGCCGCCTGGACTGCCTCCGCAACCGTGGCCGTCCCCTCCACCCTTGCCACCTTAGCCGCTTGCACCTCCTCCGCTTCAGTCGCCGCCTCCGCCGCAACTCCGCTGCACGCGGTCATCGCCCCGGAGAGATCTCCCCCGCCGATCCCACGGAGCATTGCCCCCAAGCCCACCTCGCCCGGCGCCTTGCCCGCCGGCCCGCCCGCTTTGTTGACCTCGCCGGTCTCGTCAGCTCCGTCAATCTCGTCCATGTCGAGCACAGCGGCGGCCTCTGTGCCGGTGCCGCTCGCGTCGGCCGCCCCTGCCGCCGTCACGGGCGCATCCGCTGCCGACTCGGTAACCTGCGCGGTATCGGTCAGGTTAGTGTGCCGTAAAATAATAACAGGGGCGACGAGGTCGCAACATCTTGAAGAGAGCCACTTTGGCACCTTGAACAGGGCACGGACCAAAGCTAGTGAAGGGGGTTGTGGCGTGCGGGTGCGGGTGCCGTCTTGACAGGCGGCGATACCAGCGGCATGGCAAACGCCTCGACCGGAGCGGAGCGCGGCTGCGGCATAAGAGGCGTGGCAGTGATGAGGGTGGTGTTGGAGGCTGCCACGGCGCTGGAGGTGAAATGACTGGTTGACACGGCGAGGGCAGTGGGCACGGCGAGGACGGTGCGGTTGCCACCAACGACGCCTTGAAAGGTGTTGTCCGCCAGTCTCCCCCCCTCCTTGGTCTCGTTCTTCCTGACAAAACCGCCCGCATTGCTCGGCTCGTCATTGATGGTCGCCCTGCGCTTGCGGCGGCCAACGAGGATCTGCCAGTGCTGGTCTACTCCCGCCTGTATCGACGTAGTAGTATATAGTCATATATGGTAAACGTATATACAACCACACTGCCGGTCTACTCCCGTCTCTGAATGCCATACAGGTAGGATCGAGCACACACACAGGCATTCAAAAGCGACGAAGGCAGGGGGTTGCCCCGAGCCAGCGGGTGCGCCTCCGGAGCGGTGGGTGGTCGCATGGGCTGCTGTGGGCGAGGCTCCTTTGGAGTACCTTAGGACCATGCTGTCCCACGGGGGAGCGGCCAGTGCCGAGCTGAGCTGCAATCTCGGTCCAGTTGCCGGTCGCGCCCAACTGATTCACGAGGGCCTGCAGCTTCTTCTCCTCGTCCTCTGTCCAGCTGCAATGTTGTATAGTCATGGTAAGTATATTCACAGTCAAGTGTGGCGCTTCTTTTCTCCTCGTTCGTCCAGCTGAGTTAAGTAGGCATAGTGTATAGGTGGCAGGAGGGGAGAGGGGGGTTATCGGGAGGACGCGTGCGGGCACCGAGTGATCTTGGTGGTGCGCTTGCGCTCTCGCTTCGGCCTGAAGTCATCTGGTTGGGGTGGGGGTGGGGGTGGGGGCATGGACGGGGGTGGGGGCATGGACGGGGGTGGGGGAAGGGGAGGGAGGAGGGGATGTGGGCTCGGGGTGAAGCTAGGGGTAAGGAGGGTGGGTGGTGGAAGGGGCAAGGGAGTTATTAGGGGGAGTGTGTGGCTTGAGCGCGCGCTAACGCATCTATGAGCTGAAGCTTAGGGGATAGGGGTGTAGATGTAGATGTAAGATGCAGATGTAGATGTGATGTGAGATGTGGATGCAGATGTGGATGTAGGGGCCTAAGGGGTGTACCTTGCAGCTCTTGCTGGGTGCCGAAGCGCACATAGGTCGGCACCGTCGCCCCACCCGTCGCGTAGTAGCCGTAGGCTGTCCCCGCACCCTGGTAGGGGGAAGGTTGCCCCCCAGCACCCTGGTAGGGGGAGGGCTGGGAGGGGAAAGGAGGCTGCCCCCCCGCTCCATGGTAGGTGGGAGGCGGCCACCCCGCTCCCTGGAAAGGCAGTTGGCCACCAATACTGCCGCAGTTCACTCCTGCAACGCGGGAGGGAGGGAGGGAGGTGCGTGGGTGTGGGGATGGGTGGGGACTGGAGGGGAGACAAATTGAGGGTGGACAGGAAGGAGCTAGGTGGGTAGATGGGTGGGTAAGTGGTGTGGGAGCGGGGGGCGGGGGGGACAGGGTGCTGGCGAGGGGGACGACGATGGCGGCCAGGGTGTCGAGGGCGGAGCATACAGGGGCGTCTAGATCACGTGTCTAACTCTGGCGAGAGCTCACCTCCTCCCATCGCCTCCTCGTGGGCGACAAAGCGTGCGTACCTCATTGCCGTGTCCTGCGCCGCCAACTGTTGCCCAGGAGGAGGAACCGTCCCACCGTATGCCCCCGGGATGCTGCCGCCCCCGTATGCCCCCGCATTCATGCACGAGCTGGCCTGTCCGAAGGCTGGCGAAGCAGTTCGGCCTGCCAAACGTGAGGGTGCAGGGTGCAGCGCAGGCGTGCATGTATGGTAATCCTGTCCACGCGTGTATGCAGTGTACATGCGGTGTCCAAGCCGCTTGACGTGCCACTGCATCTGTACATAGATTGTGAATGTGAACACTGCATGGCACCACCTTGGCCTTCGGCCCTAAATACAGTGAAAGGCGCCGGATGGAGCTGCGCCACTTGAAGCTGCTGCTGCTGCTGCTGCTGCTGCTGCTGCTGCTGCTGCTGCTGCTCATACTGCTGCTGCTGCTGCTGCTGCTGCTGCTGCTGCTGCGGCTGCTGCTGCTGCTGCTGCTGCTGCTGCTGCTGCTGCTGCTGCTGCTGCTGCTGCTGCTGCTGCTGCTGCTGCTGCTGCTGCTGCTGTGCTTTGTTCCCGCTAGGCATCATGACGACCATCGCCTGGATGCCCGGCACTTGAAGCTGGAGCTGCGCCTGTTGCTGCGGCGTCAGGAGCTGGGCCCGTTGCTGCGGCGTGAGTTGCCCCATGGCCGCTTGCTGCAGGGCTGCCTGCTGCTGAGGCGTGAGGTCGCGGCCATCTTGCTCCATTCAATGGCTCTGCCGCCTGACCAGACCAATTGAAGCCCCGGTACACCAGGCGGCCGTGTAACTGTTGTGTAACTGTTGTCAACGACAGTTCACGAAGTAATAGTAGTTACTGTGAGTCACAGAGATAAGATAAGATCTCTCTCTGTGAGTCACAGTTGTTCGACTGCTAAAACGTTGTGACTTGCATCTTCGCCGGTCTAGAAACAAAAAGTAGAGCATTCTTTAATCAAGCCTAGGTGATCGAGCAACTATGATGCGGAGATGCGGCATTACCAATGTACCATACTAATACAACAACTGCCAAGTCGCTGGCCGCGTGAACAACTCATGTAACTGGGGTGGGTGCGGGGGTGCGGACCGGAACGCACGCTTCTTTGCGTACAGCAAGTGACTGTGTCTTAGAAACCAGCCTTTAGAAACTCAGACTGGAATTTGGCCTAGTTTCTTCGTTGATATTAAAAACTGGCACTTAGAAACCAGTCCTGTGAGATATGGCTCTGCCAATTGGGGGCCCCTCTCGTCCGTGGCAGCTTTTCAGCTCCAGACCACGGGGCCAGGGGCCCTGCCAGCTGCCACCGAGCGCCCCTTGGCCGCTCGCGCCAAGGGGGCGCTCAATTTTGCCCTGTTGCGCCAACTTAGTATCGGGATGATCTCTCTATCTAACTCGGTATGTGCCGCACCGCGAGGGAAAATAAACAAGCCGCTGCGGCTGCCTGACTCGCCAGTTTTTACCTTCCCCACGCGGGCCAGCTTCTTGGCTGATGTTAGAAACTAGAGACTGGCTAAGGCTGGCTGGGGCTGCGGTTTCTAAGCCAATATTAGAAACTGGCTGGCTGGGATTAAACTACAGTTTCTAACACACAGCCTCTTACTGTATCGCGATTGTCAGGAGTCAGTCCAGTCCCCCCACATGACCCACATGCCCAATGCGGCTAAATGAGGAAACGCCTTCAATGAAAAGACTCCACTGATCTGTGGCAAGTTGTGAATCCCCTTGCTACTGTACCGTCGCTTAGACGTTCTTTTTGCGAATGCAGTTTTTTTGTTGAAAAACCAGCGGCGCCTGAGCGGAAAAAGGGAAGAAATAAAGCGCACTGTGACCTGAGGGAACAGTCAAATCGTTATAGTACTACGCCCACACGGCTTTAGCGTTGTCGATATTGTGGCTCTAAAAGTACGGTACACACCGCACGCGCGGGGTCCGGGGAGCGCGCGCTGGCGACGGGGTGGGTGTGCACATGGATCATGGTGATGCCGTTGTTTATTGCGCGGAACCGCATGGAGCATGGGCGATCTGCGGGGCATGGTGATTGGTGTGGTAAAGCGTCGACAGTACACCTTCCCACGACGCGATGGCGAACAAAAGCGACAGCCGACACGGTCAAAGGAAAGAGGTTGAAACTAAAGTAGTCGTGGAGTGTGGACCACCACAACCCACTTATTCTCTTGTGACTAACTTTTGTCTCAATAAGTTGTGTTAAAGCCGTACTTTAGACATTTTAGAGGCTCTCAAAAGCAACCATGAAAACCACAACGTTAAACGCAACGTTAAAACCAAAATAAACTTTACACGAGTAGAGAATAAGAGAGAGACGGGGACGACGCCGCACGTGCGTAGCGCGAAACGAAGGGTGCACACGAGCGCGTGCGATTGCCCGAACACCCGGCCCCGGGCACAACAGACATACCGTAGTGCCATCTACCCGTTCACTCGCCCGAGCCGCCATCGGGGGCCGCGGTGGGCGGCTCGGCGGGAGGTGGCGGCGGCGGCGCGGGTGGCGGCGGCGCGAGCTCTGCTGCGGCCGCGGCCGCGGCGGCGGCCACCTCGCTCTCCGCAGCGGCCTCGATCGCCTTGGCGGCGGCGGCCGCCGCCGCCGCGTCGATCTCAGTCCTGACATCGGCCGCAGGCTTCTCGCCGATGAGCTTCTTGATGATGAGGCGCGAGATCTTCCCCTCGTTCTCCTTGCCCTGGCTCATCTCACCGATCATCTTCATGCCATCGCTGTACATGTCGATGCGCTTGTCCTCGATCGACTTGATCACCTGGCACGCACATGGATAGGCACATGGATACAAACACATGGACAATGCACACATGCACATGCACATGCATGGTGCACATGCACATGCACATGCACATGCACATGCACATGCACATGCACACGGGAGATGTGACCATACCTCCTCGGCGGGCATGCCCATGCTCGAGAGCAGCGCGCCGCCAAGGAGCAGCGCTGACTCCTGCGGTCCTGTCTCGAGGGCCGTGGCTCCGGCGCTCGCCAGCTTGCGACGGTGCTTCTCGTCCGTGGCGCGCACGAAGATCGGCATCTCCGGGTAGAGTCGCTTGAGGGCACGCACGGAGCCGGTCGTCATACGCTCGTTGTCTAGCGCGATGACCACAGCGGTGATGCGCGAATCCTTGAGGAAGACTTGTAGCACGTCGGGCCTGGTTAGGGTTGGGGGTAAGGTTAGAGGTAGGGTTAGGGTGCAGCACGTCGGGCCTGGTTAGGGTTGGGGGTAAGGTTAGAGGTAGGGTTAGGGTGCAGCACGTCGGGCCTGGTTAGGGTTGGGGGTAGGGTTAGAGGTAGGGTTAGGGTGCAGCACGCCGGGCCTTGCGCGCTTCGGGGTGATGAATATTAGGAGGTAGGAGGTGGGAGGTAGGAGGTGGGAGGTAGGTGGTAGGTGGTATGTGGTATATGGTAGGTGGTAGGTGGTAGGTGGTAGGTGGTAGGTGGTGGTAAGGTCTCGCCTGCGCGCGTCAGCGTAGAAGACGGGCAGCCCTAGCTCCCTCGCCTCCGCCACACGGTAGGGGTCCATGTCGAAGGCCTTGTAGCGCACGAGCTTAGTGGTGAGGAGATCGCACACTGCCTGGCCCACGCGTCCGAAGCCGCACACCAGAATGTAGTCGCCGTCATCTTTCTCCGAGTCGGAGGGGAGCATGATGCCGCCCTGCATAGTAAGTAAGTGGAGCCATAGTAAGTACTAGAGTCATAGTAAATGGAGCATGATGCCGCCCTGCATAGTAAGTAAGTGGAGCCATAGTAAGTACTAGAGTCATA
>Ga0209302_10000706_pt1 | contig 19272 bp, 18 predicted proteins | sample ArcOceMetagenome_2_FD_187445 | JGI IMG/M metagenome (GOLD analysis project Ga0209302, IMG submission 187445) | Marine eukaryotic phytoplankton communities from Arctic Ocean - Arctic Ocean ARC135M Metagenome (SPAdes) (version 2) | ecosystem: Environmental > Aquatic > Marine > Oceanic | place... | reverse complement strand
TAGTCTAGATGCGCGCAACTCTATGCGCCCTCCCCCCCCTCGCAAAAGGCACGCTGAGAGTAATGAGAGCGGGCATCAGGACGCTGCAGCTTGGGCGCAGGCACATGTCGCTCACCGTCCAGACCATCAACCCGGCAGTCGTTGGCGCGCAGTACGCGGTGCGCGGCGAGCTCGTGCTGCGAGCGGCCGAGATCAAGAAGCAGATTGCCGCCGCACCGGACTCGCTCCCGATCAAGAAGGTGCTCGAGTGCAACATCGGCAACCCGCAGGCCGTCGGGCAGCAGCCGCTCAGCTTTGGTCGCCAGGTGCAGTCGCTGCTCGCGTGGCCCGCACTGATGGACATGCCGGCAGCGTCCGAGATGTTTGCGCCTGACGCTGTCGCGCGCGCGCAAGAGTACCTGGCGGCCGAGACCAAGGTTGGCGCGTACACCGAGAGCCAGGGGCTCTCGATCGTGCGGCAGCAGGTGGCCGAGTTCATCACCTCGCGGGACGGCGTGCCTGCCGTCAAGGAGAACGTCTTCCTCACAGACGGCGCGAGTAAGGGTGTCGAGTTCCTGCTCAAGCTGGTGCTGCGCGGCCCGGACGATGGCGTGATGGTGCCCATCCCGCAGTACCCCCTCTACTCCGCTGCGCTCGCCCTCGCCAAGGCGCACCTGCTGCCGTATGAGCTCGATGAGGACGCCGGCTGGTCGCTGCCCGTCTCGCAGCTGGAGGCCTCGCTGGCAGACGCGCGCGCCAACGGCGTCTCGTGCCGCGGGCTGGTGGTGATCAACCCCGGCAACCCGACGGGCAACTGCCTGCCGCTCGAGAACATGCAGCAGATCGTGCGCTTCTGCAAGAAGGAGAGCCTTGTGCTGATGGCCGACGAAGTGTACCAGGAGAACATCTACCAGGGTACAGCTCCCTTCCACTCCTTCAAGAAGGTGGCGGCAAACCTGGGGGCCGAGGCGGAGGGACTCGAGCTCGTTTCCTTCCACTCCGTCTCCAAAGGCTTCCTTGGCGAGTGCGGCATGCGCGGCGGCTACTTCGAGCTGCATGGCTTCAACCCGGAGGTGCAGGCGCAGCTCCTCAAGCTCGTCTCCATCGGACTGTGCTCCAATGTCATGGGACAGATCGCCGTCGGCCTGATGGTGCGTCCGCCGCAGCCCGGCGAGGCATCGCACGCTCTCTACTCGAGCGAGCGCGAAACCATCATGAGCTCGCTCAAGCGGCGCGCCACAAAGCTCGTGGCAGCTCTCAATGCGCTTGAGGGCGTCAGCTGCAATGCGCCGCAAGGAAGCATGTACGCCTTCCCTAAAGTGACGCTGCCCGCAAAGGCGCAGGCGGCGGCGGCCGAGGCGGGCAAGGCGGCCGACACCTTCTATGCCCTCGCGCTGCTCGAGGCGACAGGCATCGTCGTGGTGCCTGGCTCGGGCTTCCGGCAGAAGAAGGACACGTGGCACTTCCGCACGACCTTCCTGCCGCCCGAGGGTGACATGGACACGGTCATCGCCCAGATGGCCACCTTCCACGCCGGCTTCATGGCCAAGTACAGCTGAAGACTCGCACTGCCACTTTACTGCTACCATTTCGAGCTGAGCGGAGCGCGTTTACTTTAGTTGGTGGTAAAACGTAAAAGCTTAAAGTACCAACTAAAGCTTTAAACATTAAAGTAAACGCGTAGCCGTAGGTCTCGAGAGAGTAAAGGAGAGAGATAAGACTAGGTAGTAGGTTGGGACTTGGGTGCGCTGCCCGAGATATATGCGATCAAGTATTTTGAACCGTACATTTTCGCCGTATACCGTTCCTTGACTGCAGAGTCGACTAGTGTGTAACGCTATTTCCCCCGGGCGATGGGTAAGGGGTAGAGTTTGGAGCCTTTAGGATGGGCGACGGTCCCAAAGCGAAATCAAATGCGCTGCTGAGTGCTGTGTAACCGCGCTACGCCTACCGCATGTATACTTTACGGTACTTTATATGCATTATGGTATGATATTCGCGGGACTAGATAATTGTATATATCGAACGAAAAATCCTATATCGTCGGAAAACACCCTAAAGCTATCAAAAAATACGCTGTGTCACCCCCCCCCCCTTTTCACCCTACAACAGGGGTCGCGGAAAAAAGCTAATACGCTAGGCAGCCGCACACCGTGTGACCGTGGCCCCCGTCGGTCGTGCGGTGGAGTGACACCACGCGTCGCGTTGAACCGGATTTATTGTGGCTTCGCCACCGCCGCTTTGGCTGCCCCCAATACGTACGCCGCCCACGCCGCCAGCCCAAGCGTCGTCAGTGCATTCGCCACCACCAAAGCATTCGCGCTCGTCGGTCCGGCAGGACAAAAGACGGGGTCCCACTGCGTCACCAGCGCGTACCCGCCGTAGCCTGCAGTGGCCCAGATCTCTGGGCTCTTCCACAGGCCGGATGGAACCACCTCGTCAAAGGGCGCCAGCAGCTCGTCAAGCACGGCCTTGATGGCCGCGCGCTGCTCCGCACCGTACTTATACTTCTCAATGAACGTGGCCCACTCCTTGTCGGCGCTCTCTGGCGGCGTGCCGTCTTTCCACGGCACCACGGCGGTGCGCAGCCGCTGCACCTCCTCCGTAAGGCCCATCATGCGCGGCAGCAGCGCAGTGAGCAGCACCTTGCTGCGCTCGCGCGTGAGGCGTGAGGCCGCGGCGAGGTCCTCGTTTCCATCGGCAACGTGAGCGAGCTCCGCCGCGGTCGACGTGGCGACGTTCATCGTGAGCAGCTGCAGGTTGGGCTCGGGTGCGGCCCCGATGACCGTCAGGAGCTGCGGGTCCAGCGGCAGCTTGAAAACAGCGTCGTAGCGCTCGTCTGTCAGCAGCGTCACGAACAAGCCACGCGCGCCCCATGTGGGTGAGGCGAGGGAGCGCAGCACAATGACGGCCTCGATCGGCATTTCCTCGCCGTTAGAACAGTTGGCTGCGAGGATGTCAGCGAGCTGGCCGAGCACCACCTGGCTCTCCTGCGCAGCGCCGGGTGTGGCCAGCTGCGGGACATCGGGTGCGTTGAGCATCAGGTGCGTTGATCGGTCATTGTGTGCGTTGCGAGTTGAGGAGCGGCGTGCGGTGAAGAGGAACGTTGCTGACAGCGCGACGATCGCCAGCATAATCGGCGTGCTGGTGGACAGCCAGGGCGCGGCGCTGGGAGCTGGCGCACAGAGAGCCAGAGAGCCAGAGAACCGTAGGGTGCCACACAGGGCGACGTACCCCCACCCAGGACGGCGCTTCGGCTGATATTCACGGGATCTTTTCCCGCACAAATAATGCGATTCAGGCCAAACATTCTTCGGCAGAAGTTCTCATCGCGGTCCCCACCGGCAGAGGAAGACTACCAAAAAAGTGTAGATCAAGGTTTGGAGGGTGGGTTTGTGCTACACCAAATTTCGGTTCGGTTGGTGCCCCCCCGAGGCTAGGCTAGGCTAGGCTCCCTGCGATTTCTTTGAGCTTCGAAGCGCGCGCGAGCGTGGAGGACGCGGTGGTGATTTCCTGGTTACGGCGCGTCGCATAGCCGCCCTACAGCGCACCGAATGCCCCCGCGGCCGGGGAATACCCCGTGGGTGATAGAATCGCGTACTTTTTTCTTCTTTTTTGCGAATATATTTCGCCCAGGCTAAAGCCTAAGAACACGATGTTCCCTCCTCTTGCTCTGAGAAAGTGAGGGTCCCAGAGCACCCAAAGCTCACCTTGATACCGTACTGACCAAACCTGTCACACCACCTGGCACCCACCCGTAAGCTCGTCTCTCGGAATGCGGTACCGGAGCGCAAACAAAGCCAAAAAGGGCGGGCCGCTCATCGGATGATGCCCAGCGCGCGCTGCTGCGGCTCATCCAGCCTGCGTATCGCGTGGGAGAGCCACGTGTATTCGGAGAGTAGCTGCGAGAGGTCACCCACAGCGAGCTCTTCGATGCCTTGCGTCGCCAGGAAGCGCAGGCTGGGTCCGGGGCCCTCAGGCGGCGATGGCAAGTCGCTAGCGCACACGGACAGCGCCAGCTCGACCATGACCGCGCCGCCTGCGTCACGCCGCTGCGGCACCACCGCCGCCACCACAAAGTGTTGCCGGGGCACGGCGCGTGGTCTGTTGCGCCCCGGTCGGCGCGGTGGCACCTGCGGCGGCACCTGTGGCGCCCGCGCGGCCGCCGGCCCGCCGCCCGCCGCCTCGTCTGGGCCGTCGCCGCCGTTGGCGCGGCCTCGCTCGGCTGCGGCGGCGGCCAGCTCCGCTGCCGCCGCCTCCTGGAGCTCCTGTTGCTGCTGCGCCGCCGCCGCCTCCTGCTGCGCCGCCGCCTGCTGCAGCGCCGCCGCCTCGCGCGCGGCCGCCGCCCTCTCCTCGGCCGCGGAGGCGCGTGCCTTGGCGAGCAGCTGTTGGAAGTCGGCCAGTTCGATGCTAAGCTGCTCCGCCGTGAGCGAGAGAACGAAGGAAGCGGCGCTCTGCATGTGCGTCAGGTAGTAGGCTGCCTCCGAGACGAGCTTCGACGGGTGGCGGAAGCGCGAGATGTATTGCAGGTTGGCGTGGAGCTGCGCGGGGCACGCCTGTAGCAGCACGAATATGAGCACGGGGAAGAACTCGTCGGCGCCGTGCGAGCCTGCACTCGTGACGGAGAGGGAGGAGTTGATGCGCTTGCAGCAGTTCAGCACGCACACGAGCTTGTCTCGCGGCGTGCGGTACGCGGCCATCTTGCATAGCTCCTGCTGCGCGCCCGCCCAGGGGTAGGCGGCGCAGAAGGCAGGCGAGACGCTGAGGTGCTCTACGGTGACGAAGCGTAGGTGCTGCAACCGCTCTTCGAGCAGTCGGTCGCTCTCGCTCTCCTCCGCATCGGTGAGGAAGACCTTGTCGTACAGCTTGGTCGTTACGAACTTCTCCAGAGCGTCGCACGCCTTATCGAGCTCCTCGGGCTCGCAGCCGTGCCACAGCGGATGCTGTGCGATGGCCTCCTCGGTCTCGTAGAAGAAGGCCTGCACCGCCTCCGCAACTTCGTCCACCGACCGCTGCGTGTCATTCAGGAGATCGCGCACGAAGAGCTTGATCGAGCGGAAGAGGCCGCTCGCGGAGGGCTGCTGCATCTTGGCCATGAAGGCGTGATACGTGTGCTTGGGCACCGGCTCGGCCGACGCGCTGGCAGCTGCGGTGGCCGCGGTCGGGCTGAGCATTTTTTGCCTGCCTGGCTGCCCGAGGGAGGCGCCGTCGCGGTGCGCAGGTGTACCGTGAGGGCGTGTTGACCCTTGGTTGCCCCCCCCCCCCCCCCCCGATAGATAGATAGATCTATCTACCCCCCCCCGCGCTCCGTTGGCTACCTTTCCGGTAGGCAGAGAGAAGAGAAGAGAAGAGAGAAGAAGAGAAACCAGCATTCTTCTTCTCTTTTCTCTCTTCTATTCTTCTTCTCGGTAGGCAGAGGAGACAGGCAGCCACCCAAGGGTCAGCGCGATGGGGCAGGGCTGAGGCAGAGTGGTCCCAGGGTAGGGGCCGATGGGATGGAGGAGCGGGGTAGGTTCCGTGGGGAACAGGGGGGAATGGAACTTGGGGGTGCACAGTGCACTGGGCTCTGGGGTTGCTCCTTGCTCGGCCCCTGGTTGTCGATGGTATGCGTGGTTTGTGCACCACAGTTCGACCCTAGGCACGTGATAATCACCTAAACACCTAATTTGACCTAATTTTTTATCCAAATTCTTCTCCCCACCCCCAAAAACCCTCATAATAAAAATCGATCACCTCTCAAGAGGCGCGCTCTCAACACTTGTTCCGCGTGTGTACAACGGTGCCGCCACACCACACGCGCCGGGGAGACACACGACGAAAGAGGGGAATTATATTGCACCCTACAAATCTTCCCCACCAACCCCAAACCAACCACTATACCAACCCTGCAGCATGAGCTGGCAAGCGATACGCTGCTGCAACGGCTGTATACACTTACAGCTCCTGCAACGTGGCTTCCCGCGTGCCTAATACGACCTATAGCACTTCCGCCTCGGCCGCGCCGCCGCGCCACTCATCCTTCCACTCGCCGCGCCAGCGGTGCTCCTCGTCCCGCGAAGGCGAGGGATTCTCGGTGCCCTGCCACAGCTCACACACGAGCACCTGCCGCGTGCCGCGCGTCAGCTCGGAGACGCAGTGGTACCTAATGTCGAACGAACGCACGGTGGCAGGCAGGCTTAAATTAGCGCCAGAGCACGCCTCAGGCTGCCCCGAGCTTCGGCGGGCCTCGGCCAATCCGCCGCATGGGCCGCGCGCTAGCTGGCCGTACAGGCCTTGATTTCGGCATAGCGTGTGGTACTTGTGCGAGAGGAAGACCAGCGCGTCGCCCCGCTCCCACGCGTGGCCGCGCAGCTGGTCATCAGCCTCGAGGGTCTGCAGCACGCCGCCCTCTATGTCGGCGGGATCGGTGAGCAGCACGTCTATGGTGAGCAGGCTGCCCTGGTCCATGTGGCGCAGCGTGCGCAACCCGCCGCGCGTCGGCTGGCCTGTTTGGTGTCGGGGCTAGAGTGCGCTTTATGGTTCGGGCGAGCGTTAGAATCAGGGTTAGGGCCAGGTCAGGGCCAGATTGGGGGCAGGCTTGGCTAAGGTTGGGTCTGGCAGCGGCTGGCCATCGTCCAGCTCGGAGCGCATCGTGTGGTACTCTGCTACACGGTAGTTGAGCTGGCCATCCACCACGCCCGCCGTCAGGTTCCACTGCGCGCGGTCGACGGCGACGGCGGCGGCGCGCACCTTGGCGTGCAGCGCGGGCAGCGCCTGCTCAAAGGCGCCGTCCGTGTTGAGGAAGGTGACGAGCCAGGTGCCCTCTGGCTGGCCCCACGCGGAGCGGTCGACGGTCGAGTCGGGCCGCCGCCGCGCAATCTCCGCACCGGCGCGGTGCAGCGCCTCGATGTCCTCGCCGCTGAGCAACCTTCGGACCCGCACGGCCTGCGTGCGCTGCGCGGTCGACTCGTCGACGTTGTGCAGTGGCTTCTCAACCGCAGCCCTGTATCTCTCGTATTCGCGCAGCAGCGCCTCGTCGTCCTGCTCGACAGCCGGCAGCGGAGCGACGGCGCGTGGCGTGTGGACGCAGCGCGGCGGCGCCAGCGAGCGACCGAGGCTAGTGGCGAGGACAAGCAGCGCGGCCGAGTCCACGCGCATGTCTCAATGCGAGGTCCGTCGAAGACTTGGGATTTTTGGGGAGGGGTCAGATAGATGAGATGAATAGATTTCTGGAAGAGGCACCTCCGAAGAGGCTGAGGCATAGATAGATAGATTTCTGGTAGAAAAGACGCACGCATCTAGACTACGACGCTACGCAATTGCAACGTCGCTCACCTCCGAAGAGGCACCTCCGAAGAGGCTGAGGCCCCTCGCCACCTCACCCATAGGCTGGGACAACTAACTAACTAAATCTGGCGGTCCGAAATCCTCCAGCCGTCATGGTTAGCGGGTAGTATACTCCCTACTGCCCCTGGTATGTGTTAGTTTGTGTTTGTCTTCGGGTAAGATGTCTGCACACCCAGAAATTTTGGCTGGCTCCTGATTCGGGGGGGGGGGGGGGGGGGGGGGAGGGGGGGCAGTTATTTCAAGGCAGCCGCGACAAAGTTGTGTGGCACGCAGCAGGCAGCACAGCTGAATGACACACCGTGGCACAACCGCACGTTCTATAGCCTTAGTTACTCGCCCAGCCACCGAGCAGCCCGGTAGAGGGAGGCACTGCACGCTCTGGAGGGCCACACTTCGCACGCAAGCACTCCCCGCCGGTACAGTGTACACACTCTGTAACTTGAGTTGCTTGAGTTGGTTTGAGTTGGACTGTCCCTTCTTAGTCCCTTCTGATTCATGAGTTTGAGTTGGGCTCTAGTAGCAACTCAAGGGCACGCGTTGAGCTCTTCTCACATCAACAATTATGATATCACGCGACTCATCTGATTCACGGAGAGCTTTCGACCGTACCCCGTATAGGGTATTGTTATGTCCGCCTTTTTTATCACCCCTCAATGTGCATATATGGTACGTACATATGTATTATCCGCTAATTAACACCCCATAACCTCCGAGGGTGATAATAATCCAAACGAAAAATCCGTTTCTGGAGGTGATTTTCGACGAGGGTCGAGGCCATCACGATTTTGAGGCGTCGCCAGAGCCCATGCCAGAGCCCCACGATAGCTCACCTTGATACCGTACTGACGAAGACCAAACCTGTCACGCGACGTGGGCCACCCCTGTAGGTGTAGCGCATGAAACCTAATCATCGTATCATCATATCTCTTATACCGGCAACAGACAACAAGAGGCTGCCTTTGACGTGGCATATCGTATAAACACTATAATCTATACGCGCGGTAAAACACTCGGCGCGTTACTTTTGTCCTTGTTTCTAGGTGACCATATTTGAGAGGAACTTGTTCATCTGGCCGCCGCCCACCTTGTCGAGCACCTTGTCCATACCTCGCGTTAAGCCACCCTCGTTGCCAGACCCGAGCGCTTTAGGGTCGACGTGCTTCTTGACGAAGTTGCCGGCGTCTGCCCCACGACTGCCGCCGGCGGACCGATTCTGTCTCTTGAGAGCCATCCGTTCAATCGCTTCCTCGTTCCGTCTCTCTTCCTCCGCACTCCGCAGTTTCTTGATAGGATCCTTTGACTGGGTTGCTTCCTTCCTTCTCTCGAGCGCCCTCGCCTGGCTCTTTGCCATCATGTCTGTCGGTCCGGGCCTGCCGCCAGTTGCCCCAGCCGCGCTCACTACCGCCTTGTCGCTCATCCGTTTCGCCGCCGACATGCCCTCGTCTAAGTCAACCTCCCCGAGCATGTTGGCCATCTGACCGACCCCAACGGCGGCCCTGTCAGCCATGCGATCCATGAAGCCACCCCTCTTGGGCGCGGCAGAGCGAACGGCGTTGACCGCGGCGGCGGCACCGCCGCCCTTTGCCCCCGGCACCCTCTTGCCGGCGCCGTTGGACCCCGACGGTCCGGACAGGAAGTCTTGCGATGCCGGCTGCGTGGACATGAAGTTGACGATGCGGGAGCCGTCTGGGTTGCGGCCGGACTTGGCCACGGGCGCTTCGTCCTCGACCCAGCGGCCCTTCTTCTTGCGGCGCTCCTCGGGGATCTCGTACTCCATGCCGTCGGGCTTGACGAAGCCGGCGATCTCGGCGAAGAGCTCGGGCTTGACGCTCAACTTCTCGTCTGCCCCGCCTAAGTAGCTCACGAACTCGGCGATGGTTACGGCCCGGTCGCCGCTCTTGTCGGCCAGCGTGAAGGCGTGCTCGAGCAGCACGCGCTTCGAGAGGGCCTGGTCCTTGGCCAGCTTGCCGTAGGCCTTCATCCCCTTGACGAAGTCGTCCTCGTCGAGCCTGGTTCGGGTTAGGGCTGGGGTTAGGGTTAGGCTTGGGGTTAGGGTTAAAGGTTTGGGTTAGGCTTAGGGGTAGGGGTAGAGTTAGGGGTAGGGTTAGGGGTAGGGTTAGGGTTAGAGCAGAGTCGGGGCGTAGTAAGCCTATCGGGCGTAACAGTAGCGGCAGTAAGTAGCGTGTGATACCTGCCCGTCCGCCCCGCGTCGAACTTGTCGAAGAAGCTCACGCACGCCTCGATGGTCGCCTCGCCCAGGTGCGGGTAGAGCGTGGGCCAGCTCTCGAGCATCATCTCCTCGAGCAGCATCGAGCGGTACTGGTTGAGCATACCCGCCGCGTTGCCGCTCCGCCGCTTCTGGTCGGCGGCCGCAGCCTCGGCCAGGAAGAGGGCCTCGTCCTCCTCGTCCCCCGCGAGCTCCGCGTCGCGCGCCGCCTTCTTGGCCGCCGCCGCCGCCTCCACCGCCGCCGTCGCGTCCGCGCGCGCCTGCTTGGAGTCCTGCCGCGCCATGCCCGCCTCGGTCGCGGCCTTCTGCCTCTCCATCCGCTCCATCCGCTGGCCCGCGTCCTCGCCCTGCTTGGCACCCTGGATGCGTCGCTGCCGCGCGAGCAGCTGCAGCAGCATGCAGAGGGCATCGTAAAAAGTAGGGAGCTCGTGGTGACTTACCAGCACTTACCGTGTGCCTGCAGCAGCTCGTGGCGGTCATGGTAGGCTACCACGTACTACTCCCCGCGTACTTGCCACGCACCTGCAGCAGCTCGTAAAAGTCGACGTCGCCGTCGGCGTCCGAGTCCGCGCGGCGCAGCATGCCTTGCAGCTCGGCCTGGCTGAACTCCTCGCCGCCCTCCTTGCCGACGCCCTGCACCACGCCGACGCAGCATGGTGAGTAAAGTGGGCATCATAATCACTTGCCACGCACTGTGCATGTGCATGTACATGTGCATGTGCATACCTGCATGTGCATGTGCATGTGCCTACTTGTATGTGCATGTGCATGTGCATACTTGCATGTGCATGTGCGTATGTGCATACCTGCATGTGCATGTGCATGTGCATGTGCATGTGCATGTGCATACCTGCATCACTCTGAAGAAGGAGCGCGGCGAGACGGCGCCGCGCCGCTCGTGGTCGAATTTCTTGAAGAGCGCCGCCGCCCGCCGCACGTCCTCCAGCCCCAGCCCGTCCTGCGCGAGAGTAAGGGTTAGGGTTAGGGTCAGGGTCAGGGTTAGGGTTAGGGTTAGAGTCAGCCCCAGCCCATCCTGCGCGAATTCGTCGGCCCACTCGTGTAGCACGCGCTCCTCTGGGGCCATCACCGCGCGCTCCTTGGCTGTCTCGGCGTCGACGGCCTCGTGTAGGTCTGCGCCGCCTGCGCCGCCGTCGGCCGCCGCCTTGGGCCGCCGCACGGGCGCGGCGGAGAAGCCGTTAGAAGCGAGCTGTAGAAACTCCATGAAGTCGAGCTGGCAGGGCATGGGGCGGACACAGGGTCAGCCGACCTGCAGATCGGTGGCTCCCAGGTTCGAATATGGCGGCCAGTTACCTCGCGGCTGTTGTCCAAGTCGAGCTGGTGGAAGAGCGCGCGCAGGGCCATCGGATCGTGCTTGCGGCCGGCGAGCTGTGCGAGCTCCTGAGGAAGGTTAGGGCTACGCTTAAAGTTAGGGCCAGTAGTGAGGGGAGGGGGAGGGCCGAGGAGAGGGTCAGGGTTAGGATTAGGGCTAGGGTTGGGGTCGGGTCGAGGTCGCTACCTTCATGAGCTCGAAGAACTCCGAGTAGCCGAGCACGCCGTCGCCGTCGCCGTCGTACTTCTTGAAAAGCTCGACCGCCTGCCCCATGGCCGCCTCGCTCATGCGCTCCGCCTCCATAGGCACCTCGCCGCCCGCCTTGGCCGCCAGAGCCGCGGCGTCCTTGGCCGCCTTGCTCGACGGCGCCGCCGCGCCGCCCCTGGCAGGGTCCGCCCCCGCCCCAGCCGTCGCCCCGTGCGCATCGCCCGCCCCGTCGCCACCTCGCTCCCTGCTGCGCGACGACGACCCGCGCTTGCCGCCGCCCCTGCTGCCCCCCGCGGCGGGGTCCTCACTGGCCGAGAGGTTGGAGATCTGGGCGCGCAGCTCCGCCCGCTTCTTGTAAGTCTCCGTGTAGTAGTGAGAGCCCGAGCGGTCTCCCGAGCGCGGCTTCCGCCCCTGCTTCCTCTCAAAGTCGACCTCCCACCTGAGACCCAAATGCATACGGTTGCAGCCTGAGCACGCATACGGTTGCGGCCCCCAACCCCGAGGTGCGGCCTCCCACCCTAGGACTCCCACCTGTCGAGGCGCTTGCCCTTGCCCTAAGAATAACCCTCACAGGCCTCCCACCTGTCAACCCTGACCCTAACCAGGCCGCCCACCTGTCGAGGCTCCTGCCCAGCTTGCGCTCCTCGTCGCGCAGGGCCGTGAGCTCCGTGCTCTCCTTGCCGCCCCGCCTGCTGCGCTCCTCCCTCCCGCCGCCGCCGCCGCCGCCGCGGTGACCGCCACCACCATGCCGCGAGTGGCCACGATGGCCGCCGCAACCGCCGGCCTCCCTATCGCCGCCTGCCTCGCCGGCGCCGGCACCGGCAGTGTCTCGCGGGCTGCTCGCTCGGCGCAGCTGCTTGTGCTTCTTGGCGAGCTGCTGGTACTCGCGGCTGCTGACCTTGTCCGACACTGTCGGCCGGGCGCCATGCTTCTTCTCGTACTGTCGCTCCCACGCCTCCATCTCCTCCTTGGCCGCCGCAACGGTGCCAGTGGCGGCAATCGCGAGGCTTGGTCCCTCATTCCCCACCGAGGAGTTGAGCCTGGCGCCTACCCCCAGCGAGGGGCTCGAGAGCGTGCCCACTGGCAGGAGCGCCTCTAGCGGCTCCGATGCCTCACTGAAGGCGCCTTGCTGCTGATGTCCTGGGGCTGAAGACATGAGCGCGGCCACACGGAACATGTACGATGACCCTGGCTCCACGTGTGAGCTCAAGAGACCGAAGCGGGGGGCCTTGCTTCCGGTGTTGCCAGTGAGCTGCTTGAAGGGTGTGCCGTCACCGCCGCCAATCACCCGCTTCTCGACCACATAACCGACGATCCTGCTCGGCCCTCCAGCCGGAGCCCACCTCAGCACGTAGGGCGCGCCGGGTCCGCCGCCTTCGATCCAAGGCTTCCCCGGTGGGGTGGTTTTGGCCATGCAGCAGGGGCGCGCTCGGTGGGCTTTTGGAACTTTAGCACGTTTAGCCGCTGTACTTTTGGAACTATCGAGGCGAACGGTTGCGAGCTGTCAGGAAAGATGAGAGAAACACACAAACCAGCCCATAGCAAGGCTTCGGTGGCGGCGTTATCAGGGCTGGACAAGACACATATTCCAAAATCGGGTGACGCGCGCGCACATACGGCGTCACCTGTGGGAACATGGCGCTCCCTGTGGCATTGTTCGTGCCGACAGTGGTCGCCTCTGTAGTCATCATCGCCTACCTCGTCCAAACCGTGCTGGGGCTCCAGGCCCTGCAAGTCGCCCTCCAGCGCTCAAAAGCTGCGAAGAAGGTTTTCCGTTTGATACCTTGGGACGCCGCGACCCCGTTGCTGCAGAGTGCGCTCCGCGGCTACGGTCTTCGCACTGCCGCCACACCGTGGGTGGCCTTCCTCGCAGCCGCCGGCTGGGCGCTCCTACTACTGCCCGGCCTCGCCTTCCTCCGCTGGGAGCCGGCCGCCTTCTGGGCGCCTGCACCGTGGCTGCGCCCGGGCTCGGCACTCGGCCGTGCAGAGGCGCTGCGCCGCGCGAGCTTCCCGGTGCCGCTGGACGCGCTCGAGCTACTCGTGGCGCCCACGGACACCTCGGTCAGCGTGCTGTCCTTTGAGCACCTCGACGGGCTGGTCAACCTGCATAATGCCGTGATGGGTACCGAGCTGTGTCGAAAACAAGTAGGCTCAGGCTTCGGTCAGCTGGCCCTCCGGAGGCTTGTTTCTGTGCCAGAGCATGCCCCATACTACCCCAAGCTCTGAGCACCGTCGGCCGATCAGCCGGTTGGGGCGGCACTGGCCCGCGACATCGGGCTTGTTTTCGACACAGGCACTGAGGTCTACTACCGCGGCCGCCGGTACACGTATGAAGACCTGTGCGAGCGACGGGTGCTGGGCACGCGCGCCAGCTGCGAGTTCGACTCGGTGTTGCGACTGCTCTACCCCTCGCTCCCGCCACGGCCACTCGATAAGATAGACCTGCTCTCCTCGATCGACCGCGCGCGGGTCGCAAGACTCGACCGCGCGCGCAGTAGCTCCACCGCCGCCGCCACCACCGCCTCCGCCTCCGCCTCCGCCGCCGTCGGCGACGACGCGGTCCAACACATGTATGAGCAGATGGGGCGCACGCTGCTTGCACCCAAGGGGCAGACCGCGTACGACCATCTCGAGAGCGAGGCCGTCACGGGCGTGCCACAACGCTCGGCGCAGGTGCCACCTAAGGGCGTAGCTAAGCTAAGAGGCATAGCTAAGGGGTGCAATTGCAGCGCCTGGAGCGCCCTGCGCCCCTGCAGCAGCTGCAGCTACCGCCCCAACGTTCCGCCTCGACCAGCACGCTGCAACCCACGTGTCAGAGGCTGCAACCCCACGTGCCAGAGGCTGCAATCCCACGTGCCAGAGGCTGCAACCCCACGTGCCAGAGACTGCAACCCCATGCGCCCGACCTGCAACCCTTACGCAACCCCGCGATCGCCGTCGCCGCACAGGAGCGCGTCTCGGCCGCAGCGCTGCTGCTGGTCGGCCTCCGCCCTTCCGCTGCAGGCTCCGTGCTGCCCGCTTACGCTGCCGCCGCGCGGCTGCGCTTCGGCGTGCGGTGAGGACGCGTGACACATAGAGTTACCGGCTGGGTACACAGGGTTACAGCCTTCATCGCATATGACTGCAGGCCCGCCGAGCCGTCCGACGGCGACACCACTCAATGGGCGGCGGTCTGCGTCGCGTGGGAGGCGGCGGCGCGCGCGCGCGCAGCGGCGGTGGCCGCGGCGCTTGCACGGCAAGGCGTGGAGGTGGCGTTCGACAGCCGCGCGGTGCGCGCCGGGGAGGTGGCCACGCTCGTCGCCTACGGCGGCGGCGGCCTCGCTGCGTGGTGGCTGGTGGCCATCGTGCCGCTTGGCGCGTGGCTCACGGCGGGGCAGCTCGTCGGCATGTGCCAGCTGGTGCTGCAGCCGGTGCGTCCCCGGCTCGCACTGCATGCACTTATACACGGCATGCACACGGCATGCACACGGCATGCACACGGCATGCACACGGCATGCACACGGCATGCACACGGCATGCACACGGCATGTGCATGTGCATGTGCGCATGTGCATGTGCATGTGCATGCGCATGGGCATGCGCATGTGCATGTGGACTGCAGGTGCGCCACTGGCTCACGCTGCTGCCATGCGCACTGCTCTCCTGCGGCTGCGCCCTCGGCGGGGTGGGCTGGATCTTTGGCTGCGGCCGCGAGGGCGGCGTGGCCCTGCAGCCCACCACGCTGCTGCTGCCGCTGCTGCTGCTGCCGCTGCTCCTCGACGGGGCCTTCGGGCTGCTTGCCGCCACTGAGGCCGCGTGGAAAGCAGGGCAGGACGACGCGCAGGTCCGCCGGCTTGCGGGTGCGCTCGAGCGCGCCTCCTTGCCGCTCTCGGCCTCACTGCTGGCGAGCCTGGCGGGTTGTGCCCTCGCGCCTCTCGCGGGAGTGTACGATGCTGACGGCGCGGCAGCGATGGCAGTGAGCGGCCCTGCGCTGCAGCTCGCTACCGGCCTGGCTGTGGGGCTGCTCAGCGTGCAGGCGATGCTCTACACCCTCTTCTGGGGCAGCATCCTCACCGAGCTCTCGCACGCGCTGCGCACCGTGCTGCGCCAGACCGTGCCGCACGAGGTGCGCGCTTGACCCTAGCTCTGACCCTGACCCTGACCCGAGCCCTAACCCTAACCCGAGTCCCAAATTCAACCTCAACCCCAACCCCAACCAGGTGCGCGCCGCGCAGCGCGCGCATACGGCGCTCCGCCGCGCGGTGCCGCCGCTCGGCCTCGCGCTGCTCGCGCTGTGGGTCACGCTCGGCGTCGCGGGCGCGCTCGTTGGGGCGCACCTCGCCGCCAAGCCGAGCCACGCCTCCGCCTACCTCTCCGGTGGGGCGCAGCAGCGGTGGCTGGCGCTCGCACGGTCGACACCGCCACCGGAGCACACGCCGCTTGTTTACCCGCCCGGGCTGCCCGTGGCGCTTGAGGTGGTGGCAGGCGTCACGCTGCTGAGTGACGCCGCGCAGTGCCGCGGGCTGCTGGACGCAGACGGGGCGGCGCGCCGCGGCGAGGGCGTCATCGCGATGAGCTCTTGGCCCGCCGCGCTGACGGAGGTCGAGCAGACGACGGACTGCACGGCGCTCGGTCGCCGCGCCGTCGACGACGACGCGTTACAGGCCTTCCTGCTGCGCCACCAGCAGTTCGGCCGCGACGTCGCCTCGCCCATGGGCGGCGGTCGCCTGGACGCCTCACGCTGGCGTCTCACGCTCGCACTGCCCGCCACCCTCGCGGAGCAGCGGGCCTTGCTGGGTGCGCTGCAGCGGACACTCGACGGCTACCGCACGCAGGTGCGTACGTGCATATGGCATGTGCGTGGCGCGTGCATGGCGCGTGCATGGCGCGTGCACATGGTATGCACTTGGTATGCACATGCATTGACTATCACATGCTGTTGACTATCACAGACAATGTGCATGTGCAGTCGGTTGGGCAATGCATGCGCTGCGCATGCAGTGCATGTGCAAGCGTGCGCGGTGCGCGGTGCACGTGCAGTGCCTATATGCTGCTGACTACTGCGCGCAGGTGCCGCTCACGCTCGTCGGTGCGACGGTGGAGGCGGTGGAGGTGGCGGTGGACGCACCCGGGAGCGCAATAGGCTGGGCGGCGTGGGCAGTCGCGGCGGCGGTGGCAGCGAGCTTCATACTGTTTGACCCGGCGGCGGTGCTGCTGCTGCTGCTTGGGACAGCGCACGCCGCGGCGCTGCTCCTCGGTGCGACCGGCCCAATGCTGCCCGCACCCCAACCCTAACCCCAACCCTAACCCAACCCCAACCAGGTGCGACGAGCCTGATACCCGCTCCGGGCGGCGCGCTCGTGGCGTGGGTGGCCGTGGTGCTGGCGCACTCGCTCTACGGCGTGGCGGGGGCCCTCGACGCCTACGTGCACCCCACCTCGGAAGAGTTGGGAGAGGGGGAGATGGCGGTGCTTGCACGCCTCGCGCCGCCACAGGTGAGGGGGGGGAAGCTCAGCTCAGGGGTATAGTCCAGCTAAGGGTGTAGCCCAGCTAGGGGTGTGGCCCAGCTAAGGGTGTGGCTGAGGAGTGTAGCCGAGGGGTGTAGCTTAGGGGCGTGGCTTAGGGGTGTGCCAAAAAGGGGTGCAGCTCAGCTAAGGGGTTTAGCCAGGTCTGTAGCTAAGGGTGTTGCTGTCGCAAAGTAGTGCCTCGCGCCTTCGCAGGTGCGCTCGGCCGCGTGCAGCCTGCTGCTGCTGCTGCCCGGCGCATTCTTCTTCCCGATGGGCTACGTGCGCAGCGTGCTACTGCTGCTCGCTGGCTCGGCAGCATGGTCAAGCGCCCGCCTCGGCAGTGCCCGAGCTCGGCACCTGCGCCTCCTTAGGGCGCGCCTGGCGCCCCATTGGCGGCGCAGCAATCCCAGGGGAAAGCCCCGACCCACTGGGCGCCCAGCAACCGTCTCCGGTGCTCGAGCGAGCCGCCTTCAATGTCGCCTCCCACCACACTTATACCATTCTAGGCTCGGTGCTGCTCGTGCTGCTCGATGCGGTCGTGGTGCTGCCACTCCTGCATGCGACTCTGCGGCCACGGCAACGAGTACAGACGGCGGCGCCGGCGGCGCCGCGGGTAGACACGCCCCTCGTACCCACGCCCAAAATGCAGCATGCGCAGAGTGCGCGGGAGGGGGTGTCCTACAACACTGTCTGAGAGTCTCATCTCTGACCGCCGGGACCGTCTCCTGACACACTGACCGCTGTGTGGTGTTCGGGCCCGCGGCGGAGGGTACGAGGGTTATCCCTGCGTCTCCGTGCGTGTACGGGTCATGTGCGCACCCCTATATACCCCCACGTGCGCACTTCGTCGACGTTGCCTCGTCTTCTGTTCTCCCTGTATGCACGTTCGTGCCGCGCCCCCGCCGCAGAGACAAGAGAGTAGCATCCTGAGGAGGCAGGAGCGCACGTTGGGGGCAGCCGCACACCGGTCGAGCGCGCACTGGGCGGTGCTCGGTGCTGCCGCCGTTTTGACTGCCGCACGCACGCGTGGTGTGGCAGTGTCACTGTCATGGTCTTGGTCTCATCAGCCGCAGGGCCGCGCGTGCGCGGCTGCCCCCGCGCTCCGCGGTAGCTATACTTTACGGCTTTAAAGCCGTACTTTATTGGGCCGTATACCCCCGGCGTAACTAATTTAACACTGGAGTCTGGACGCACAAATACACACCGCGAGAGAATACATGTTAGTTACATCTTCGAATGGCAATCTGGCCACCTCCCACCTGCAATTTGCTGCTTTTCACCAGGAGTGCTAAAGCTACACCTTATTATCGGAGCACCAGTGGCTGCGCACAGGACCCATCACAACACATGGCTTTGTACTACTACACTCTACTCTCGCTTCCACGAACCTCCTACGTGCGGCGCGACCCCTGCAGCTTGTCTATCGCCCATCTGTCCTACATCTGTCCCATCCCGCCTCGTTCCACTACCACATACCAACACGAGCAAGCGATCACCGATTCCTACGTGGAGTGTCTTCCGCCGCGCCCATGGCCGCATCAGCCGCTCACTGCACCAGCACCTGCGTGACCAGCTGGTTGAGCAAATCCGCCTCCACGAGCGTCATGTGGTCCATCGCGGTGCTGAGCAGCTTGCCCGAAGGGCGCGCGTGCAGCGCAAATGTTGTGCCGGCCGGCGAATGCTCCCTCACATACTGCCGCACCTGCGCCAGCTTCTGCCCCTCGTTGGCCACGATCGCCCTAGGTGGGGTGTCGATCAGCTCGAGGAGCATCGTCGTCTGGGGCGCCTCCTTGCTGTATTTGGGGGTGCCTGCTCAGTGGGGCGAAGCCTCAAAGGAATGGGGCAGGCCTGTGTCCTGGGCCGGAGAGCAGGGAGAGCAGCCAGGAACCAGGAGACGCTTTCACATGTCAACAGTATGCGGAACCGAAGCTAACCGGGGAGCTCAGTCCTGTTGTCGGTGGTGCCAGACCTAGAGGGGGCAAGGGCCACCAGGGGTAGAGGGGCGCGGCGTCCGAAGGGCCCGGGGGCGGATGGAAGGTGTGCACCGAAACTTCTTCCAGAACCGGCCAAGAAGAGGCCGCTGGTTGAACGCAATCGCCGCCAGCAGTGCGGGCATGGTGCGATGCCACACTGGGTTCATAGTGTGGCAAGCGAATACCACGGACACGAAGATGGTTGCCGCGAGATTGTCGCCTGCTGCCGCGGTGTTGTTTACGCTTGCCGCGGTGTTGTTTACGCTTGCCGCGATATTGTTTATGCTTGCCGCGATGTCAGCGCCGATCAGTGTGATGCGAGCATCCACCCAGTCGGTGAAACCGCTGTAAGGGGGGGGTGCACGCGCGACCGCCGCCGTAAACGCAGAGCCCTGGGCAGTGCCGTGGAGCGACGGCTGGAGGAGCGCGGTGCTTGAGGCCAGTGCCAGTAGGCAGGCGACGGCCGGCATTTTTGGGGGTGTATGGTACCGGACGAGTACGCTCCAACCGGTGCGGAGTGGATAGATAGATAGATAGATAGATAGGTCGTCGGGGAGGAGGCGGAGGCGGAGGGCGGGCAGTGGCTGGGCATGTGGCCCATCCTGGATCCTGCGGCGCTGGGAGCCGGCAGGGCCGCCGCCGGCGCGCCCAGGTGGCAGGCGGTGGTCGAGGCGACGAGTCGCGGCGTGAGCGGCGGCGAGGGGACGCAGCGCCGACCGTCGGCGACGGGCGTGCGCTTCATGC
>Ga0209302_10000705_pt1 | contig 19274 bp, 10 predicted proteins | sample ArcOceMetagenome_2_FD_187445 | JGI IMG/M metagenome (GOLD analysis project Ga0209302, IMG submission 187445) | Marine eukaryotic phytoplankton communities from Arctic Ocean - Arctic Ocean ARC135M Metagenome (SPAdes) (version 2) | ecosystem: Environmental > Aquatic > Marine > Oceanic | place... | reverse complement strand
AATACACCCGTTGCGAACCTCTTCTTTATATAAAAAATTAGGCTACGGAGACGCGGCCTACTCATATCGAAAAAGGATATAACATGTGCGGACCATCCACAAAACCAGCACCAACACCCCCGCCCCCACCACCGCCGCCACCAACACCAACGGCGTCTACGCCCAGCGCCACAGGACTACCTGACGCGGGCGCTTATTCACAGGCGATGCTTGGTAAGAAAAAAGGCCAATCAATTCGAAGCCAGTTACGAATTCAATTAGGATCAGGCGGCACTACAAATGTCGGTACTGGTGTTAATTCAAACAACTCATAAGGGTTTAAAATGGCAGAGACAGCAAAAGCCCGATATGAACTAATGAAGCGGAAGCGTGACCCATACCTCCGTCGTGCGCGGGATTGCGCGGCTCTGACCATTCCCGCACTTATGCCACCAGAGGGACACAATAGTCACGATCTGATGCCTGAACCATATCAAGGTTTGGGTGCAAGAGCGGTGGTCAGTCTGGCCTCACGCTTAATGATTGCGATGTACCCTCCGGGCAAACCTTCGTTCAAGTTAGATATACCACCAGAAGTCCGTATGAAATCGGGCGAGATGGCGGTGAGTTCTGACGTGACGCAGGGATTAGTTCTATCGGAACATTTAATTCAAAGCGAGATTGAGCGTAAGCAGTGGCGTCGTGCCACTAACCAAGCGATCCAATATTTATTGGTCACTGGGAACTCTCTCGAACTAATGCAACCAGACAACACCATTCGTGTGTTTCGCTTAGATCAATACTGCGTCTCAAGAGATCAGCAGGGCGTGGTCAAAGAGATCATCACTGAAGAGTACCTATCACCTGAAGCTTTACCAGAGAAAGCACAGGCGTTGGTTTCGGCGGATGATTTCAGTCAGAACAATGTGCCACTCTATACGCACGTTAAGATTGCTAAAGATGGTGAAAGCTATGATGTCTATCAAGAGATCAATGGAGCCAAGGTAACAGACAGTCAGGGTAACTATAAGGTTCTGCCTTATAACGCCTTACGGTATTCTACAGTTATCTCTGAGGACTATGGTCGTGGTAAGGTGGAAGAACATCTTCCTGACATCCGCACAATCGATGCGCTTTCAAAATCTATGATTGACGGCGCGGCGATGGCTTCACGGAACGTCACAATGATCCGACCTAACGCGGCGGGTGGTCTCAACCTTCGTCGTCGATTTGCTAAGGCAGATAATGGCGACATCATTGTTGGTAATCCAGAAGACGTTGTGATGCTTCAGTATCAAAACAACAGCGGTATGCAGTTAGCAGCGCAAGAGTTGGAACGTCAGACACGCGAAGTATCTCAAGCGTTCCTCATGGGTGCTGCTACAGTCCGTGACTCTGAGCGTACAACTGCGTTCGAAGTTCGACGGATGACAGAGGAACTAGAAGGTACACTGGGTGGTGTCTACAGTCAGCTAAATGCTGACATGCAGCAATCACGTCTGAGCCGTGTAGTTCTTCAAATGAAGCGCAGCGGTCAGCTACCTGATTGGCCTGATGATATGATTGAACCTGTTATCTTGACAGGTCTTGAAGCCCTAGGTCGTGAGCAAGACATTACTCGCGTTCAAACAGCCCTCCAGTTCCTGCAAGGTATGCCACCAGAAACGCTCACATACGTTAAGTTTTCTGAGCTACTCGGTAAGGCGTTCTATGGTCTCAATCTTCCAGACGCTGTGCGTTCTGAAGAAGAAGTCCAGCAAATCAAACAGCAAGAACAGCAACAAGCTGCGATGCAACAGGGCGCACAGGCGATGGCCGGCGCTGCTGGTCAGGGTGTCGGCGCACAAGCAGCCGCCGCTATGGCACAACAACAACAATAAAGGATCGACATGTCTATTGAAGCACCACAAATCGGATCAGAAGATTACAACGCGCAGATGGCCGACAAGTTTCGGAACCAACCCGCACCAACAGACGATCTACCTGAAGCCCCTCCCGCTCTTGAGATACCAGAGGGGGGTCTGGAAAAGTTCTATAATACAGAAACTGGAACGTATGATTGGCAGAACCACGCTAAAGAACTTGACTATAGGTTAAACGGCAAGCCCGCTGAAAAGGATGCTTTATCAGAACCAGAAGCTGTTGAAGAACAGGCAGAGGTTAATGATATTGTAACGTCTGCGGGTCTTGATCCAGCAGAGCTACAAACGCAGTTACAAACGAATGGTACACTTAGTGAAGAAGCATTCGCTGCTCTAGCTAAAGTGGGCCTCAGTAAAGAACTGGTTGATACCTATGTTGAGAACTTTGTGTTCCGTCAGGAAGCACAGATCAACGAGGCGACAAACTATGCGGGTGGTCCTGAAGGTTGGGAACAGCTTTCCAACTGGGCGGTCAACAACATGCCTGAACAAGAGGTCGCACGTTATAACGAACTGTTAGGCACTGGTGAGTGGAAGGTCGCAATTGACGCTCTACGCGCACGTCAGACCTCATCGACAGGTGAGCCACAGCTTCTTAACGGTTCTGGTATCACTGGTACAGGAACTTCAGGTTATCGTTCTAAATCTGAAATGAAGGTAGACATGTCTAATCCAAAGTATTCAACCGACCCCGCGTTTCGTCAGGACGTTATGCGGAAAATGCAAAGCGCCACATGGGATTTGGAGTAATTATGCCTAAAAAAGGTCTATACGCTAATATGAATGCACGGAAAAAGGCTGGCACTTCTCGACCAAAGAAGTCGTCAACCGTTACACCCAAAGCTTACAAGTCTATGAAAGCTGGTTTTCCGAAAAAGAAATAGAATTTAGGGGGCTTTATGCCCTCTATTTTTTTGCACTTACAGGCTGTTCCTGCCAAGAGTAATTCGATATGCCCTCGTGTTGCTCTGCAAAGTGAGGCTTAAAGAGGACGGCAATCCTCTAAAGTTTCACGCCATAAAACTGATTATAAATTAGACCCGCTACGGTGGACAATCATATTTAGAAAAGACCTTTAAGGCATCTAAACCTTTAAATCTTATTCCTTATATTGGAGACAATCATGGCCTTTGGCGATGCATCAAGTCCCGTCCGCTTTGGTAAGGGTCAATCCAGCCCCGTAGACAACCGCGCTTTAATGCTCGACGTTTTCGGTGGTGAAGTATTGACCGCTTTTGATAGCGCAACGGTTACCCTCGACAAACATACAATCAAATCACTTTCTGGTGGAGCTAAGAGCTATCGCTTCCCGAAAAGCTGGCTTGCATCAGCAGAATTCCACACTCCGGGGCAAGAGCTTCTGGGTAACGATTTCACCACTGGTGAGACATCAATCAACGTAGATGACATTCTTGTGTCTCACTACGCGATTGCTGATTTGGATCGTATCCTGTCACACTTCGACATGCGTTCAATCATCTCAAAAGAGATGGGCCGCGCACTCGCAAAAGTGTTTGACCAAAACGTATTCCGTCAGCTTCTGCTTGCGTCTCGTACAGCAGCAACCGCACCATTTCCTGGTGGTACTTCCACAGCCGACTCTGCACTCGCAGCTAATGGCTCTGGTGTGTACAATGGTATCGATTGGATCGACGCTATTCGTGAGAGCAACATCAAGCTGTTTAACAAGGACGTTCCTGAAGACATGCCACGTTACTTGGCTGTTAAGACAGAAGTCTTTGATGCGATTAAATATGCTAAAGACTCGAACGGTCAGTACCTGATCCTGAATCGTGATTTTGGCGCAGACGCTGCTGGCGGCATTCAAGCCCGTGCAGATCAAATTGTCATCGACGGTGTTACAATTTGTAAGTCTCGCAACATCCCATCTACTGATGAGTCATCAGCGGCTGGTGTGTACAGCAAGTACCGTGCTGACTACTCAACAACCGAAGGCGTCATGTGGTGTCCACAGGCTGTAGCCACAGTTAAACTGTTGGATATCAGCATGGAAACTGAACGTGACGTTCGTCGTTTGGAAGACTTCATGGTCTCCAAAATGTTCGTCGGTCACGGCACAATGCGTCCAGAGATGGCGATTGAATTTAAGACTGCATAAGTCTTTTTAAAATAAAACGTAGGGGCATCTACTGAGCTAATCGCTCGGTGGGTGTCCCTTTTTTTTAGGAGTTACGAGCTATGCTCACCAAACTAGACGCAGTTAACATCATCCTAAACGTGATCGGTGAGACGCCCGTATCTTCTTTGACTTCGGGACTACCTGACGCGGAAGCGGCTGAGACAAAACTAAATTCAACGATCATGGAAGTGCTAGCTAAAGGCTGGCAGCAAAATACTGAGACTTCGATCTACATGTTCCGTGATTCAAACAATGAGATCAACGTACCAAGCCAGTATCTTCGCGTTGATACAACACTGCAAGACAAAGAGATAAACATCACCGTCAGGAAACAGGATGGAAAGCGTAAACTATTCGATTTACGCGCACACACTTTTACTTTCACCAAAGACCTATTGGTTGATGTTCTGATCGAAATTGAATTCGAGGCTCTTAACTTTGAGCTACAAAATTATATTGCCTTCCGCGCCGCACGAAAGTTCCAAGAGTCCGCAATGGGTTCTGCAACACTGGACTCATTTGCTGGACGCCAAGAGCAAGAAGCATACGCTGCATTGCTAGACGCAGAGGCTGAAGGTGAGGACACAAACATCCTTCGATCTTCCGCCCACGTCTATTATGCAACGCACCGCAATTCACCAATGTCTGGGAGATAATTCATGGGTAAGCTGGTCGAGCAGTCGATTAAAACTTTGTACCAAGGTGTTTCACGCCAGCCTGACCCTGTACGTTTGCCGGGCCAGATGGAGGAAGCAGATAATGTACTTGTCTCCGTCGTCACAGGCGGTTTTGAGTCCCGCCCATCAAGTCGCCACATCGTTAATCTAGCGGGTATGGGTGCAGCGGACGATCCTGCTGTGTATGCTTATAGCCGCGACAACGCAGAGCAGTACGTCATTATTATTAATAACGGTACTTTGAGTGTTTATGATTTAGACGGTGTGCCACGCACAGTTAATACGCCTAACGGTCTTGGATACCTTGCTGGACTAAAGTCACAGGACGTATCGTTTGTAACTGTCGCTGATTACACAATCATCTCGAACAGAAACAAGACTGTCACGATGACGCCATCAACTTATGTTGATCCATATAAAGCTTTGATTAACTGTCGTACAACTAACAACAACACGGCATATACAATCTCAATAAACGGAAGCGTTGCTTGGTCTAAAACAGTTTCAAACGCTCTAAGCTCTACAGAAATCCAAGACGATATCTATAACAACATCACCCTGCCCGCTGGTTTTACTAAAACAAAACTTGATCAGACAGTTCTGATTGAGGGTAATGCTGCGTTTACAATTTCACATACAGGCTCTGGTCCTAATTTTGGACCTTGGACTATGGCGGAGGTTGTTGGTCAGCGTGAGTATCTCCCCTTGGCTGCACCAGAAGGATACCACATCCGTGTAGGTGCCAACGTCGATGGTGAGGATTTTGGATACTGGGCTGACTTCAGTGCAGCGGAGGGTGGATGGACAGAAAGTTCTGATCCGTATGAGGCTAACGCCTTTGCTCCAGACACCATGCCACACTGGCTAATCCGCGAAGCTAATGGTTCCTTCACGTTCAAACAGGGTGAATACATTGACCGCCTTGCTGGTGATATTGAAACCGTCGCCAACCCAGACTTTGTAAACAACAAGATTACAGCGTTGGTATTCCATAGGAACCGTTTAGGTTTTGTGTCTGGTGAAACAGTGTTCTTTAGTCAGTCTGGTAAATACTTTACCTTCTGGCCCGACTTCAGCACACAAGCATTAGACAGTGATGGCTTTGGTTTAACAGTGTCGTCTGACACCGTGAATAATCTGCAACATGCTATCGGTTTCCGTAAGTCCCTGTTCCTGACATCAGATAAAGCACAGTTCGAAGTTTCTGGATCTCAATTACTGACGCCAAGTACAGCTTCGGTTGATCTATCAACGACATACCTGACTGAGCGTAAATGCTCCCCGATCACTTTGGGTAACACTTTGTACTTTGCTGCCCAATCTGGGCGGGATGCTCTCGTATTTGAGTATCAGTACGATGATGCATCTGTGTCAAACACGGCGTCTGACATTACGCTTCACGCTCTAGGATATGTTCCAGCGCCCATCTTGCGCATGACAGGTGATCCAACAAACACCATCATTATGACTTTGTGTGAGAATGAACCTTCGTCACTGTACGTCTACAAGACCTATGTTGATGGGGAAACTAAAGCTCAGTCAGCGTGGACACGTTGGACCTACGGTGCGACCTCAAAGATCAAATGGATGGAAGTGATCAACGGTGAATTATATCTGATCATTGACCGCAATGGGACTACGTGTTTCGAAAAGACGTTCTTGCGTTATGAACTGTCAGACGAAAAGCATCCATATCAGATTTCTATGGATCGTCAGGTTAGTGTTACAGGCACATATAATGCCGCCACAAACCTCACCACATGGACCACTCCATATCCACACCTAAATGAAACCCGCGTTGTTCTATCGACTGACTTTGCGACAGGTCTGGTTGGTGAGGTGTTAAACGTGTCGTACCCCACTAGCACTACGGTCACCGCATACGGGGACTACAGCGCAGGAGCGGTTATCGCTGGAACAACATTTACAAGCAGCGTTAAGATGTCCCGCCTTTATCCAAGAGACCCCCAGAACCAGCGGGCTACAGTAACGTCTGGACGTTTCCAACTAAGGAACATGTCATTTAACTTTAAAGAAACGGGATACTTCCAAGTGGAAATCTCTCCAGACTTTAGAGACGCAAAGACGTTCACATTTACAGGACGTATAGTCGGCTCTGGTAACAACCGAATTGGTGTCCCCGCAATTGAATCTCTCGGCAACTTCCGTGTCCCCGTGATGGCTAAATCTGATGGGGTTAGTATTAGAATTACAAACAGTTCTGAGAAACCATTTAACATCACTTCGATTGATTACACCGGGTTTTTCAATGAAATTACGAGGCAGGGATAAATATGTGCTCTCCACCACAAATAATGATGATGATGATCGCCGCAACCGCCGCACAGACGGCCTCTACAATAGCAGAAGCCAATAAGGCTGAAAACAGAGCTAATGATCAATTAGCGGATGAATTCAAAGCAGCGAGTACGCAGCTAGATAATGAGTATCAAGAAGGTCAACGTAAGATCGTTGAGGCTCAAGGTGAAGACTTTGAGGGCAAGAGTGATGCTATTCGTACAGCTAACAAAGCACTAGGAACTATGAGGGCCACTGAGTCTGCGCTTACAGATAGCAGCCTTGGAACCCTTATGTTCGAAGAAGCTTATGGGAATGCTCTTAATTACTCTCGTTTAGATGACACAGGTAAGCGTAAAGTCATGGCGCTTGAGTCTGAAAAGTTTGGCGCAGAGCAGAGCTACATCAGTCGTACCACGTTAGCTGCCAACCAAAACGCCAATCTCGCAGCGGACCTCAGTGCGCGTCGAACAGGTGCAATGCTTAATCTCGCAAGTTCTGGCCTAAGCATCTACTCAGCTAACCAAAGTCAGCAAGCGACTATAGCCGCAATAGAGGGGTCATCTTAATATGGCACGAATGTCACGATCACAGACGGACATACGCAGTCAGAATGCTGGCCTAGCGCAAGTTCGCACACAATCATTTAACCACAACGTAGGTATGGAACAGTCAAAGTCTGCGGGTCTCGACCCAATGCGCGGCGATCTGACCAGCGCCTTTAATAACTTCTTTGGTGGCGTTCAGCAAAGCCTAGAAACAATGCAGCAAACACAGTTTCAGGCTGATAAAGTAAAAGCGACTGAACACGCCAACAACATGAAGATGGCGGCTTCGAATGAGGCTATGGACTACTCAGTTAATAACCCAAAGCAGACCAATGTTACCACTGCGCTTGCTACAGAGAGTCCTGAGAACAACGCCAACAAACACTTTGTTAAGCAATACAAAGCGACGTTGGGTCAGAACATTGGTAACCGCCTGTATTCTGATTTCATTGCTACTCAGGCTGAAAAGCACCCAAGCACGTTCGAAGCAAACTCTCAGTCATTCTGGGAGGAAAACTTTGCGGACGGTACTGGCGATGTAGAGACTGACTTTGCGATGACTACAGCCTTCAACCGTAACTATGAGAACAACCGTGTATCGGCTGCTCAAGAGACGGTTCGTCGTACAAAGGCGGCGGCTGCGTTAGAGCATAAACGGTCTATATTTATTGGTGTTGGAAATCTGACAACTGAGGAAGAACTTAACAATCTTCTACACTCAGGTACTCCTAAAAACGGAGAGACCCACGGGCAGCTTTCTTCTAGAAACATTGGTATCCTGATTGAAGCGGCCCAAGGGCAGGACATGTCGAATAACGCCCTAGATTTAATAGGGGGATGGATCGACAAGCAGCCTGTCGCGAAGGATGGAACACTGGGTCAGTCACCCGCCCAACGCTTCCCGCAAATGGCTAATAAACTAGAGTTAATGCTTCCAGCTATTGCAGCACGAAACGCCACATTAAAGGGCGAGAAGGTTGCGGAAGATTCCTTCCTCGACTTTACGACTAATCTTGCAGGAATTGACGATAAATTAGAAAAGATCGACTTTGTTACATCTAGTGGCCCAGCAATGATTGAGTTACTTCAGAATACTCCCGGTGTCTCTGGCGCGACAATGTCTGCTTTAAAAACTAAAGTAAGTGACATGAGAACAGCGGGTACTGTCTATAAAGGTAACCGCAATAATTGGCAAAAAATGGGCATGGGTCAGGCTCCATCCGCCACTTTTGATGGGACTACAGATGAAGCAAAAGCTGCACTTTATGATCAATTTAATGCATCCAACGCAGAAACCAAAGGTACTCTTCTTCGTTCGGCAATAGATAACTACGGGATAGATGTTATTCCAGACCGTGTTAAAAGCCAGATGTCAGCGAACATCACACAAGGAGAAGCTGGCGCAGCCACCGACGCAGCAACGACCATACTATCTTTAGTTGGCAAGTTCGGGGACAATCGTAAACTCGAAAGCATACTAAGCGAACCATCTATTGCTATTTGGAGCAACGCACAGGCACTCATCGACGGCGGGACAGCCGTAAGCACTGCGATGACTATGGCAAGAGGACCGGGTTATGCCGCCGCTGCTGAAATGTTTGATGAGGCTGGTGGTCTTGCTGGCGTGTTCTTTGGTGATGAAAAGAAGTCAGATCAGGATGCTGCCATTTCAGGTCTAGCTCAGAGCGAAGAGATGCTTACTGCTTTGGAGACTTACACGCAGGGCATACAATCAGGCTTTATGCGGTTCGTCACCATTCAAGATGGTGTTAACGTATCCGCACAGTCAGCCCAGCAAATTAACAGGTTGGTAAAGACCAATACCATTGCTGCCATGATGCGTGGTGATGAACCTGATCTAGAAAAGATTATGGGACAAGTCGCAAAGACTATGGCTGGCAAGATGTATATTGAGGATGGCGCTTGGCAGATATCGAATGCGTCGCTGCCAACAAATAATCCAGACTACGTTAGAGTAGGACCAAGCGTTCTCAATAGAAACACAGGTGAGGGAGAAAATACTCACGCCACTATAGAGCTAGATATCGAGGTAGCTGGGGCTGGTCTATATGGCATCGATCAGGATACCTTTACTCCTGAAAATCTATACTTCCAGCAAGACCCAATGTCCGACAATAACGGTCACCTCATTTGGAGCAGAAGCGACAACACGCCAATCATGCTTCAGACTGGTTCTGACTTAGACCTAGACCCCGGCTTTAAAGCAGACGGAGAAATCTGGGGGTTCTGGAATGCTGGCGCGTTCAGGTCTGAGTTTAAGAAAACCGTTCAACTCACGGGTAATCTAGCCGACGATATGGCTATGATGAAAACTACACTAGGACCGGGTTTAAGCTTGTCCCCTATCGTCACCAACGGTGCAGTGATTGGATACAACCTTATCGCAACCCCCCGCCTCACAGGTAAACCGAAGTACACAGATGAGGAACTGGAACTGATGCGTTCTAAAAATATGTCACCATTCTTGCCTGACGGTACTCGTTTCGTACCCGGTTAAACTTTATAGGAAAAAATATGGATACGATTAAAAACTATCTAGCAGAAAACAAAATTGAAACCAGCGCACTAGACGGCATAACAGACACTTCTGAGATCAATCGTAACCTGAATGAACAGCATAGAAACGTCTACAGATCGGGGGGCTTTGTGTCCCCCACTGTGGGCGTAACGGTTGAGGACAAGGATGTTAATCTTCCACACGCTCAGTATATGGAAAAGCTGAACAGTGAGGTCTATTCAACAGTTGGTCCTAAAGCATTCGATAATGTCTCAGGAGATTACAGCAAGTCGCGTCTTGAATACATCAGCGCACAGACACCTCTAGCCACTACCGTTCGTCGGGACTCGTTAAACAGACCAATGATCGGCTATGGCATGAACCTCGACCTAGCTGAGAACTTTGCGTTGGCGGCTGGTGTCCTAAACAAAACTCCAGCACAGATGAATGATATCTACACGGGCAAGACGGCAATCACTGGCTCAGAGGGTCGTGCATTGTATGAGGCCCAAGTGGAACAGGCCGATCAATTGATCAGCGCAAAGACAGGCGATGCGCCCCTTCGCGCACAGCAGCGTATCGTTCTTACTGCACTGGCTATTCACAACCCTAAGCTCATTGGCCCCGGCATCATCAAGTCTATCAAAAATGGCGATGTTGAAGGTGCTATCAATGAGATTGAAAACCGAAGCAATGCCGCTGGTAGCCGTGAGTTACGTATGCGGCGTAAAAGAGACGCACAGCACTTTGCAAATTATACAGCACAGGGTGACCGTGGGGGTAATGCTTCACTAGCGACAATGATGGGGATGACAAACAAAGGCTCCAGTGGTCTTGCATTAAGCAAACGCCCCGTTAAGCGTCCAACCTCAGAAAGAGGCGTCGCCGCTTCTCTGCGTCCTCGTCTACGTCCAACAAGCTCTGAGCGTGCTGAAGTTGCTGCGCAGTTAGATGTAGAGCTATTTGAATCAAACCCTGAAAGACCGGGCTATGTGCCGCCAAAGATGGGTGCAACTGAGTTAAACACTCCTGCAATCCGTAACTCCGCTGGTGATGCTGAAGTTGATCGTCAAGTTCCTGCCCCACTTGGGGTCGGTCAACCAGACGCAGCGCCTGACATTGAGAGCCAAGCAGATCGTTTTATTCGTGAGAATGGCATGGAGAAGGAACTGGAAGCCTTCTACGCAAAGGCCATTAATGATCCTAAAGACGCTGTAGTTAGGCCGAAGGGTCGTCCAGTTCCACGAACTATTGGTCCAGCGGAGCAGCTAATCATTGATGGAGGTATGGAAGCTTCACTGGAGGAATTCTACGCAAAGAACATTAATGATCCTAAAGATGCTGTAGTTAGACCGAAGGGTCGTCCAGTTGTACCAGAGCAAGGCTATATACCACCACAGATGGGTGCGACTGAGTTAAACACTCCTGCAATCCGAAATGCTAATGGCGATGTTGATGCTGTAGTTAGGCCAAAGCTTCGTCCAGTTGCGCCAGAGCAAGGCTATATACCACCACAGATCGGTGCGACTGAGTTAAACACTCCTGCAATCCGTAACGCTACTGGCGGCATCGATGTGCAATCTTGGGCTGGTTATTCATCAGCTATTGAAGGTTTCATTAAGGAGGGTGGCGGCGATCCTGAGATTACAGTTCAGTTCTACGATCTAGAATCCTACGAAGAAGCTAGAGCGTCTGGAGAAATTGAAGCTGGTTCAGACGTTATGATTGGCGACAGTCCAGAAACGGCGGTTGTCTTCCCTTATCTTTCAGATGAAACAGAAGCTGCTGATGGGGCTGAGTTACCAACATTGTTCAGTCAGGCTATGGAAGCTTCCCGTGTGCGGGCAGAAGAAGCAGCGGCACAACAACCAGTTCGTCTACCCGGTGAAACGCCTCAAGCATACATGGTGAGAACTGGTGAACGCTATGGCGCTAACTTTGGTGAAGCTGGTCCAGAACCTACAAAGCCTTCAGAGTTTTCAGAAGATAATGTAGATGAAAGCGCGGGACTTGGTGAGCGTATAATTAACTCTGTGCCGGGACTTAAAGGCTTCATCGACACGCTTGGTGAAGGTTCTTCAGTTTTAAACATGCTTAACTCCACTCCTGTTAAATTACTGATGTCAGACGTTCTTGTGGCGGATGGTCTCAAGAAGTTTAAACCCATTACAGAAAAGTACCTCGCTAGAGATGAGCTATCATATCTTCAAGATTTAGCGCGAGAACTTGGGGTGGGTGCTGTAGGACGGCAAGATTATGAAAATGCTGTCAGCGTAGCAGTCCGTAAGGGTGATGGACCAAGTAATGCTGACTTCTTCAACATGAACCCTGCAAGCCGAATGAAGACTTCTTTCATGACCGCTAAGATCACCAGAAATGATGAAACAGGCGACTACTTCTTCGAGGATCAGTACGACCATAACATGTATGTTGATTATACTTCATCTGATGAAACAGTTATTTCGGCTGATGATTTTGAGAAATCAGGAATCTCAACACTTGAGGGAATAATAAGCACCCTCACAGCAGACATCTCCCCGTTCAAAATGGCGCATAACATGGCCTTCCTATTAGGCAGTCGCGACTTCGAAGACGATTCAAAAGATGTTGGACGTAAAGTTCGCATCAATCTCGGACCACTTGATGGCTGAGAGTACCATCATAAATTAGGAGCCTAAAATGGCAGAAGAAGAAACTCAAAGCGCGGCCCCATTAACTTATGCTCAAATTCAAAAGAAGTCATACGAAGGCAGAGCGCAAGCGGTTCAAACAAACTTCACAAGTGATAACCATAAAGGTCTCGGCTTTGTCTCTTCTGCCTATGAAGGGTATGTGCAAAGCACATGGATCGGTACAGGGCTTCGCTATGGTCTAGATCGTGGTAGGTTCTATGATCCAGATGAGGTCAGGGCTGATCCAGACTTTAACGTCTACGGACACTATCTAGATAACAAAGACACCCACAGCGACATGGAGGTCTTCGTCAAGAACGGATATTTCGATACCGTTTATAGTGAAGCTCAATACGACAGACGACGTGCGGTTATCCAAGATCAAATTAAGAAAAAAGAGCAACTTTCGAATGCTAATACCCTTGGGGTTCTATTGGGCGGCATTGCATCTATCGCTGATATCTCGACACTAATACCGGGATACAACGTGATCAAAAAGGTCAAAGTGGCTGGCACTCTTGGACGTGTAATCACATCTAAACCCGGACAATATGGTATCATGGGCGCACAGCAGTCCGTCGTCCAAGAAACGGGTCTTCACGTTTTGAACGACCTCCAGACAGTCGAAGAGTCTGCTATCAATACTCTGTTTACAGCAGCACTTGGCGGCGGCATTGGGGTCTTTGTGTCAGCACGAAACCCCGCATCCACTCTAAACCCAAACAACCCAGATTTCCTCTTTAACGAAAACAACCGCATTCGTGCTGGGTTTCGTCAGTTCGGGGAGTCCATGTCTGAGTCCTCAGTATATCAAGGGGCTAAGGGTAAGGTGGGAGGTTCTATTGAAGCGGTCTTAGACACCAGCTATGGGCAGTCCCTCAGTGCCGCTGCAACTAGTGGTAAGAGAAGCGCATTAGCTGTTGGTGGAAAGGTCGCTGGACCGCTGCGAGGTGGTGTCAGCTTGTTTGGTAAGGCTGGTTTAAAGATCACTAAAAATACAGTTGGTCGTGCAACCCCGATCTTACGCATGGCTAATGCCACATCTGACAAAGTTAAAGGCATCAGCCGCGCTCTCTTTGATCACGGGGGTATTATGTCTGAAAACAATGCCGCTGGTTTTGCTGACACGTCCGTTGAGTCCTTAGCTAAGATGGTTCAGCAGCGTTACATGATAACCGTTGAGGTTCCTCTTGGAGATGCTTTCAGAGAACTGCAACTTGCCGTGGCCGCTCTGACCAACAAAGGTAAAGTAGGCATGGCGGTGGACAAGACTAAACGTGGTCTAGGCGCAGCCGTTGATCTTGCAAAAGACGTGGGTCGTGGTCCGAATGCTTCTGGTCTGAAGGGAACAACGCCGACTGAAACCGGAACTATAACAATGCCGGAGTTCACATATCTAACCGGACGTTTTGCGTATGGTGATGTGGATGACGCCTTGCTTAAAGAATACGTTGAGCTTTTTGGCCAAGAAGCAACTGACATAATAGCAGCTTCAGCAAAAAAACAAGCTTCAGCATTGATGAAGTTTAATGATGATTTTGCGGATGAGCTTATTGAGAAGGGTATGATGTCTCCAGAGGATAAGGTGGACTTCTATGTTGCTCCACAAAAGTGGATAGGTAAACGGATTACAGCTAATCGTGCAGAGGCCAAAGACTTCTTCATGCGTCTGTTTATGGATGACCCAGAAGAGCAGTTCCTGATAGATTCGTATGGCATCACCAAGGAGCAGTTCACGGCTCTAGGTAAAACTGATGTCGTACTAAAGAGGACTGATGCTAAAGGTGAAGAGGTGGTTGAAACCATCACCGCTGATGAAGGCGTTGAGTACCGCTTAGAACTTCTTGAGGATTGGTCAGCAGAACTAGGGCTGGACATGGAGCGGACGTTATTACTCGCGTTTGAACATGCTGAATCTGCTTTTGAAGCTGCGGAAAAAGAAGCGATACGCGCAGCATCTGAGCTTCGGACAAACAATACTCAGATTAAAAACGCATCTGTTGATGAGGGTGTGAAGCTTGTAAAAGAGCAAGCTGCTAAAATTGCAAAGAAAAAGAAATTACAAAAGACACAAAGGACTAAAAAGAAACGAGCTGAAGCAGAACTTGCTAAACTTAAAGAGGAGATAAAACTCCGCAATATTGAAATGAAAAAGGCTGTTAAAGCTGGTGATAACCCTATGGTGGTTAAAGCGGAAGCTGATGTCATGGAGGCAGAAGCTCTGTTGGACCTCTTTGAGAAAGCAGGAGTAAAGAATTCTAAAAAAGATGTTGAAGCCGCTAGGCTAGGTCTTACTCAGGCTGATGAAGTTCTGAGGTCTTTAAAGACTAAATCCTCTTCGGATGCTGTAGAGGCAAAGAAAGCTAAACTTGTCAAAAAGCCTCTCAAAAACAAACGTACAAGTTATCTTGAAGGTAAACTTTCTGAGATCAACAAGTCTTTAAAGAGTTCTGAACAGGCCATCGCAAAGATGGAAATGGAGCTTGGTCCTATCTCCACAAAGGTCGAGATTGCTGTAAGAAAAAGACAGACGCTTGAGATGACCCGCAAGCTTCGCAATCAAGGCGTGAAGAATGCACAAAAAGGCGCTCGGAAAGCTAAGAGAAACCTCAAGAAAATGAAGCGGCTGGTCAAGAAGAAGACTAATGAAAAGCCTCTTGATAACTATGTTGATGATCTTCTGGACACGTTAGCTAAACGTGACAGTGGTAACACGCCTCTGTCCCGAATGGCTGATGAAATTGGTGAATCTTCACGTCTTAAAGAACGGATGATTAACCTTACCAGTGAGCAGCGACTTGAGGCACAGAAGTTGGGCATCCTGTCTGATGATGTTTTAGGAGACACACGTCAGGCGATGGCAGACGTTAGTGTACGAATGGCCATGCGAGATCAGTTTAGTCAGTACGGTAACTCAGTTGATGATATCAAAAAGAATATGCTGAGAGATGTTAGTAAGGATTATGAAGGTCTAATCAAGCGGGCCAAAAAGGCTGGTGATGAAAAAGCAGCGAGGAAGTTAACTAAAGAACAGAGAAGCCGCGAAGAGGATATTTCTCTATCTATCGACAGAATTATGGGCCGCTTAGACATGCCAACTAACCCTGAAAGCATGATGAGTTTCATACTTAATAAAGCCCGTGAGTGGAACTACATCCGCTACATGTCTGGCGCTTTAGTACCATCCACAACTGACGTTGCAAATACGGCACTTGCTACAGGCTTTGGAACCTTATCGCGTCGCAACCTTGGGCAATCAAGCAGAACTATGCTTGGTATGGGCAACCCTGAAATACGCCGCTTGGTGTACGCTATGGAACTAATGAATCATAACAACCGATCAATGTCTTTCACAGGCTCTGACGATTTACGCCTTCAGTCTGGCGTGGGAGACTTTGGTTCTTGGAGACACTATTACACAAGTACAATAGATCGTGTAGCGCGTGAACTGGCTGATGCGACGACAGTCGCGTCTGGTATGCGTTTTTGGAATAGCCGTTTAAAACTAATGGCTATGGTTGAACAGCAGCACAACATTATCAGAATTATTGACAACTATGATGAACTGCTTTTGGGCTTGGAGCGATCACTTCAGAAGGGGGCTTCTGCCAAAGATTTAGAAGCTGCTAGAGATATTTCAAACCTAGCATCTACTGGTATTGGACAGGATCAAATAAGACGCATGAAGAAACTTATGGGTAATAATAAACCCAAAGTGAATGAGTACGGCGTCTTAGAGTTAGACTTTGGTAAATGGAAAGACATGGGTAAAGAGGGCCAACTGGCTCACAACGATATACTCATGGCTTTAGAGATGTCAGCTAACCGGGCTGTTATGACACCCGGCAAGGGCGACACTCCATTCTTTATGTCTGGCGAGTATGCGAGAACCTTCATGCAGTTTCAGACGTATGGCTTCGTTATTATGACAAAGTATATGGTCCCTGCTTTTCAACGCATGGCTAACTATGGAGACCTTCAGGCTTTCGGTACGTTTGGCCTAGCGTTGGCGACAGGAAGCACAGTCGTCGCTGCAAAAGATATCCTCAGAAATGGTGAGATAAAGGAAAGAACAATGGGGGAATGGTCTTACGAAACTATCGATAGATCAGGCTTTCTCACTTTCCTATCTGTACCCATTGAAGGCACAAGAGCCGCCTTCGGTATGGATGGTGGCTCACGATATCAAAACGTCAGTGGACGCTTGTCGTTCATTGCTGGACCTACAGGTGGACTACTAAACGATTTGCTAGACCTTACGTCAGCAGAAGATAACGAAAAGCGTCTTCAAGTTGCAAACAAACTAACACCGTTCAAGATATATCAACAGATATTCGAAGTAATAACAGGCGGTGATGATTAAACAATGTGGGGGGCTTCGGTCCCCCTTTTTATACAGAGGACAAATTATGGCAAATGCACGTAATATCTATACCATAGATGCGGCAAAGGCTGGACTTAGCGATCCTCAGAACCGTCAGTTTGATGTTGATTTTCCCTACTTACAAAAGACACACATTAAGATCCTAATTAACGATGTAGCAACCTACGCATTTACGTGGGTTACAGACGTTAGGATTCAACTAGATGGCGCTCCTATTGCAGGAGATGTGGTTGCTATTAGCCGTGAGACTTCACCAGATACCCGCTTGGTAGATTACCAAACAGGCTCTGTGTTGTCAGATGAAATTTTAGACCTCGATTCGGTGCAAGCGTTTTATCTTGCCCAAGAGGCAAACGATATTAAGGAGGTGGTCTTATCTAGGAACGCGGCAAACCATTATGACGCGATCTCCTCTCGTATTATCAACGTAGCCGCACCAGTAGACGGTACGGATGCTGTGAACAAACAATGGGTAAATACCACCTTTGCTGCTGACATTGCCAACATTGCGACAGTCGCTGCTATTTCAGGCGACGTAACTACTGTTTCAGGTGTATCAGGCAATGTTACAACTGTGGCTAGTATTGCAGCCAACGTAACGACAGTCGCTGGTGACAGCGCAGTTGTTCAGACCGTTGCTGGTAGGACTGTTGAAGTAGGCAGATTGGGTACAGCAGATGCTGTGGCTGACATGAATACTTTAGCAGCTATCTCTGGCAACATCACCACTGTGGCAAACAATGACGCCAATGTGACGACTGTAGCTGGTAACACTTCCAACATTAATACTGTGGCTGGAAATACTTCTAATATTAATAGCGTTAACGCAAATAGCTCTAATATTAACAGCGCTGTAAGTAACGAGTCTAATATTAATAGCGCCGTTGGTAATGCTACTAACATTAATACTGTGGCTGGTATAAACGCTAACGTCACAACAGTTGCTGGTATCTCTTCAGACGTAACAACGGTTGCTGGCAAGGCTGCTTTGATTACGACTGACTTCGTAAGTGACCTCAACGCACTCGCCGTTACAGACGTAATTGCTGACATCAATCAACTCGCAACGTCAGACATTGTATCTGACATCAACACCCTCGCGACAACAGACATCGTTGGCGATTTAAACAGGCTGGCAACAACAGACATCGTCAGTGACATCAACACTCTCGCGACTAACGACATCGTTGGTGACTTGAACCTGTTGGCAACGTCAGACTTTGTTGCAGACTTAAACCTAATGGCTACTTCGGCCAACATAAGTAACCTTAATACGGTTTCTGGTGCAGTCTCGAATGTTAACACGGTTGCTGGAATATCTTCTGATATTACAAGTGTATCTGGAATAAGTGCAGATGTGACTTCCGTTGCTGGCAACGCATCAAACATAAACGCTTTGTCTAGTGCGCTTGTAGCAAGTACAACATTTGCAATTACAGTTGCTAACGTAGGCGGCTCAAATTACTTTCATGTTGACGGTACAAGTCATCCAGTTTTAGACTTTTTTAGAGCTAATACTTACACATTTGATGTGAGTGATAGTTCCAATAGTGGGCATCCTTTAAGTTTTAGAAACGCTGACGATAGTAGTTATGCCACTGGCGTTGTAGTTGTTGGAACGCCCGGTTCATCTGGTGCGACTGTGACAATTACTGTAGCGGCTAACGCGCCAAGCAGTCTGAAATATTACTGCACCGCGCACGGAAACGGCATGGGCAATAGCATTACTGTTGCTTCAAGTTCCTTATCTACAGTGGCGGCTAGTATTGGGAACGTAAATATAAACGCAGCAGGTATTAGTAACATTAATGCTGTTGCTGGTAATGAAACTAACGTCAACATTGTGGCTGGCAGCATAGACGATGTGAACAGCTTTGCGAATAAATATCGCATCTCAGCATCTGCTCCAGCAACGTCATTAGACAGTGGCGACCTATGGTGGAACACAACGTCTAACGAGTTGAGAGCTTACAACACCACCGTAAGTGCGTGGCAAGCAACAGCGCCAACAGCAGCAAACCAAACGGCTATTGATATTGTAGCTGGTGATGTTGTTTACTCTGAAGACTTGGGGTCAATTACAACAGCGGTCACTACAGGCACTGGTAACTCAATCAGCACTGTAGGTAATGACAT
>Ga0209302_10000704_pt1 | contig 19291 bp, 19 predicted proteins | sample ArcOceMetagenome_2_FD_187445 | JGI IMG/M metagenome (GOLD analysis project Ga0209302, IMG submission 187445) | Marine eukaryotic phytoplankton communities from Arctic Ocean - Arctic Ocean ARC135M Metagenome (SPAdes) (version 2) | ecosystem: Environmental > Aquatic > Marine > Oceanic | place... | reverse complement strand
AACGATATCCGCACTAACCTAGCTACTTTTGCTTAAAAAAGGTGCGTCACAAACAAGCAGCTGTCAGCAAAGGTGCATTTTTGCCAACAGATCCACTCACCAATGGACCACATGTTCAACTATCGCTTCTTTTCACTGAAGAATAAACCCCATTTATTTCAAGGAATTAATTATAGATCTATCTAATAGTGCCAACCTTCTGACCGCACGGTCAGAAGGTTGGCACGTTGAATGCTAATATCTAATAAAAATCTCATAAAAATGGGTCTGCGAGCACAGATGATCCAAACAAGAACATAGAACCGGAGATAACCAGTAATGAACCTTACACATACTGCCTTATCAATAAGTGGACAAGATGCACTTAACGAACTATTTAACGATATCAAACCGGCTCTTACAGAGCGCCAAGCACTATTAGAAAGTGCCCGTTGCTTGTATTGCTACGACGCACCTTGTATTAAAGCGTGCCCAAGCGATATTAATATTCCCAGCTTCATTACTCAGATTCATGCACACAATAATGAAGGTGCGGCTAAAGTAATTTACGAGAACAATATTTTAGGCGGTAGCTGCGCACGTGTTTGCCCAACGGAAATATTGTGTGAAGAAAGCTGCGTTCGCAACAAAGAAGCCGAATGCTCACCGGTCTTAATTGGGCAATTACAACGCTTCGCTACAGACAATGCACGCTTTGTAGGTCACCCCTTTGCACGTGAAGATACTACCGGTAAAAAAATTGCGATCATTGGCGCAGGCCCTGCTGGCTTGAGCTGTGCCCACCGCTTAGCGCTTAAAGGCCATGAAGTAGAGATCTTCGAAGCAAATCAAAAAGCGGGCGGCCTTAATGAATATGGTATTGCAAAGTACAAGCTAACCGATAACTTTGCTCAAAAAGAAGTCGACTTTATTTTAGGCGTAGGCGGTATCACGTTACATACCAACAAAGCACTGGGCAAAGATATTAACTTGAAGGCACTAACCGCTCAATTTGATGCCGTTTTTCTAGCGATTGGTTTACAAAATACACGCCAATTAATGTTAGCGAATGAAAACGCTACAGGCATGCAAAACGCTGTTGATTATATAAAAGTTTTGCGTCAATCCACCGATATATCAGCGCTTGAAATACCGGTGCGTGCCGTTGTTATTGGCGCGGGGAACACCGCAATTGATATCGCCTGTCAGTTACGTCGCTTAGGCACAGAAGACGTTACGCTTGTGTACCGTAGAGGTGAAGCAGACATGGGTGCCACCAGCCACGAACAGATGATCGCACGCGATCACCAAGTTCGTATACGTACGTGGAGCCGCCCCGATACCATTATCACGGACGCCTCAGGCGCCGTCACCGCTATGCGCTTTCGCAGAACCCATATAGAAAGCGGCTCATTAACCGACACAGAACATACGTTTGACATTCCCTGCGAAGCCGTCTTCAAAGCCGTAGGACAAACATTACATACGCCAATAGAAGATAATTATCCACTGCATGTTTCCTCAGGAAAAGTAGAAGTTGATAAGCACTTCAAAACCAATATCGGCAAGGTATTTGCCGGTGGTGATTGCACCCAAGTTGGCCAAGATCTAACCGTTGAGGCAGTTCAGCAAGGCAAACTCGCGGCCCTTTCCATTCACGACTATTTACTGCCGTCGAGTCACTAAATCTCCCGTTATTTCACTTACTGTTTGGAGCACCACATGGCTGATCTATCTATCGAATTTGCAGGTATCAAATCCCCTAACCCATTCTGGTTAGCATCTGCCCCGCCTACCGATAAGGCATATAATGTCGAACGCGCATTTGAAGCGGGCTGGGGCGGCGTTGTCTGGAAAACGTTAGGCGAAGATCCCGCCGCCGTCAACGTATCGTCCCGCTATTCTGCCACTTACGATGCCTTTGGCAATGTGGCCGGTTTTAATAATATTGAATTGATCACTGACCGGTCGCTGGACATTAACCTTCGAGAAATCGAAGCCGTTAAAAAAAGCTGGCCAGATCGCGCACTGATTGTCTCCTTGATGGTCCCTTGCGAAGAGAGCCCATGGAAAAAAATCCTAAAAATGGTCGAGCAAACCGGCGCTGATGGCATCGAGCTTAACTTTGGTTGCCCACACGGTATGCCGGAGCGCGGCATGGGTGCAGCCGTGGGGCAAGTCCCTGAGTATGTACAAATGGTGACGCGCTGGTGTAAGCAATACAGCACACTGCCTGTCATCGTAAAGCTTACACCCAATATTACTGATATCCGCTTATCATCAAGGGCGGCTCACGCTGGTGGTGCAGATGCGGTATCGCTCATCAATACCATTAACTCAATCACCAGTATTGATTTAGACAACATGGTAGCCCGACCTAATGTCGACGGGAAGAGTACTCACGGTGGTTATTGTGGCCCTGCGGTCAAACCTATCGCGATGAACATGGTGAGTGAAATTGCACGCGATACTCATACACAAGGCTTACCTATCTCAGGTATTGGCGGTATCAGTAATTGGAGAGATGCAGCCGAATTCATTTCTTTGGGTTCAGGCTCCGTACAAGTCTGCACAGCCGCTATGATTTACGGTTTTAGAATCGTACAAGAAATGAAGTCTGGACTAAGCGACTGGATGGATAGCAAAGGGTACGAGAAAATCAGCGATTTCCAAGGACTCGCCGTACCCAATACGACCGACTGGAAGTACCTCAACATGAACTACAAAGTCATCGCTAGTATTGATGATGACAAGTGCATTGGTTGCGGACGCTGCTATATTGGCTGTGAAGATACCTCTCACCAAGCGATCAAACCACTCGCTCAAGCCGATGGCACGAATAAATTCGAGATCATTGAAGAAGAGTGTGTTGGATGCAACTTATGCCAAATCACGTGCCCGGTGGATGATTGCATCACCATGGTCAAACAAGACAATGATCAAGGCTATATGAATTGGACACAAGACTCTCGTAACCCTTATCGCGATGCGTCTTAGCTCTTTTTTAACGATTTTCTGACTATTTTAAGTGCCCATAGTAAGCCTGTGCGCCACTATGTAGTTCACTTACGTTTAATTCACTTATATTTGAATGAGACAACAACATGCAAAACGGACTTACCCAAAAGCAATTAGACGCATGGTGGATGCCTTACACGGCAAACGGTGGTTTTAAGAAGGATCCCCGCATCATGGTGAGCGCCGAAGGGGCCTACTTCACGGATGATAAAGGACGAAAGATCTTTGATGGACTGAGCGGCCTATGGACATGCGGTGCAGGCCACTGCCGCCCTGAAATAGCCGAAGCTGTTTCCAAGCAGTTACGATCTCTCGACTACGCACCGGGCTTCCAATACGGCCACCCCAAAGCATTTCAATTAGCTGAACGCATACTCGATTTTATGCCGCCCGGTTTAAGCCATGTATTCTTTACAGGTTCAGGTTCTGAGTCAGCGGATACTTCCCTAAAAATCGCACGCGCTTACTGGCGCAGACAAGGAAAATCGAGTAAGACAAAGCTCATTGGACGCGTAAAAGGGTACCACGGTGTTAATTTTGGCGGCATGAGCGTCGGCGGTATCGGCGCGAATCGCACTATGTATGGCCAAGGGCTAGATACAGATCACCTGAGTCATACAATGCTCCCCGAAAACACTTTTACACGCGGCATGCCTGAAACAGGAGCGGAATTAGCTGATCAGATGCTTGATCTTATTGCTTTGCATGATGCCTCCAACATAGCGGCTGTTATCGTAGAGCCACTGGCAGGCTCGGCCGGTGTTATTCCTCCCCCACAAGGCTACCTGCAACGCCTACGCAAAATCTGTGATGATCATGAGATTCTATTGATCTTTGACGAGGTGATAACAGGGTTTGGACGCATGGGAGCAAACACAGGCGCCGAAGCTTTCGACACAATACCCGACATCATCAACACGGCCAAGCAACTGACTAACGGTGCTATACCGATGGGAGCCGTCGTCGTAACTGATGCTATATATGATGCTTTTATGGACGGCAGTAGCAAGGATTATATGATTGAACTGCCGCATGGCTACACGTATTCAGGGCACCCCGTCTCTTGCGCAGCAGCACTGGCGGCATTAGATATCCTAGAAAACGATGAGCTAGTTAAGCGTGTAGCAACAATGGCACCCATCTTCGAAGAAAAGCTACACAGCCTAAAAGGTGCGCCTTATATTACCGACATACGAAATTACGGATTTGCAGGCGGTATTACTCTCACACCCGCGCCCGGCGAGCCTGCTCTACGCCCCTATAAAGCCGCAATGAAATGCTGGGAAAAAGGGTTCTACGTCAGATACGGCGGTGACACATTACAGCTTGGCTTACCTTTCATAACGGAAATTGATGAAATAGATAATGTCATCAACGCAATAGGTGAATCATTAAACGAGATTTAAATTCCCTATGGGGCAGATCATCCCTGCCCCCATCGCGCTAACAGCCACTATCCTCAAAATCTATAACGGGTCGTTCACCCACCGCTGTAGACTGGCGATACCGTACATAACATCGCGCGGACCCTGCATCCTCATTAATAGCACCGTGCCATATCACCCAAGCACCGGGGTGAGAACTGGCTCTTTGCTTCCAGTCGCCACTAGGGGCTTCAATCAACATTGTCACCCCTGTCGCTGTACCCGAAGGATAGCCATTGATCATAGATATCGCATTACCGTCTACCGTAAGAGTAGACGATGCATCTTTACTAGTCCCATCAATATAAGCTTGCGAGTGAGAAAGGGTCATAGCTGTCTCCAACGCACCAACAACCCCCTTCATCGTAGCGATAGTTGCATCGCGATTTACATCCAAAAAACGGGGCAAAGCAACCGCCGAAAGAATACCTAATAATGCAATGACAACCACAAGCTCGATTATAGTAAAACCTTGCTGCCGGCGGCTGTAAGATTTGTTAGCTTTAGTAGTTACGTGTGTCAGTTGACAGAAAGAATGCTTAAACACCACTACTCCATATCCTTTTAAATTCATGACTACGTTCTACGTTTAACGGCCGCAACCTAACAAAGTTAAGCAAAAAATATTACTTTAAAAACAAGGGATTTAACCTCTTTTTAAGAGTGCTGCTACCTAACAAAGCAAACTTTACTTGGCAAATAATATTTTTGTCGTACACTGATAAACGCACACGATAACAATAAAAAGGACTGACTATGCCATTTACCACTGAGATAAACGACGAACTCAATATATTGGCCCGCTTTAACTTAGAAACGACCCAAGAAGGAATAAAAATTCATTCGTCCGCGTCCAAAGATGTTATTGCCGCAACCCAACGCTTGCATGATAAATTACTCGTCACCCAGCCTGACGGAGGTTATTTAACCGAACTAGGTAGACATGCGGCAGAGCACGCCCAGCAATTATTAATGATAGTAAAGACATAAATAGGTAGTAGTAAGTACATGTTGATCATGAGCCTAGGTGGTTACAGCCAACCTTGTAACCACCGGCTGTCGTCTTTTAGCTCGCGCCAATCAATAGCCTGTGCACGCTTAGTCATTACCGCTTCGATCACACACTCCTCCACTCCTCCCTCTTCATCTAACTCAAGTTCGATCACAAGAAAGTGCTTTTCTTTATTGATTGGCTTCAGCGCTGTCCATTTACTTAGCTGCAGTTTTTTGGGATTGATCATATTCATCCATCGCCTCCATCATAGCCATCAACTTATCAATATTCGGTGCCGCTATCTTAGAAACACAAGTGGCTCCTGCTTGCTCAAACATATGCGCTTGAACCAAGGCTATCATGCGATCAAGGCTACATAATTCATCGGTCTCTTCGAGCTGCATACCTGAACAACTCTCCACAGGACGATGCACCTGACCATTTGAATCAATAACGCGGTCTCCCTCATCAAAATGAGGGGATTGCAAGTCAGGGTCTAATTCCCACGCAGATTGGTTAGCAATATAAACTAGCTCATTATCACCCTGGTAACTCAGCAGCGCAGGCCAACGCATAATCAAATCCTTAACAATTTATAGTTTAAAATGAGTCTCTGTAGATTCACTATTTCCAATGGATAAGTATACGGATCAAATAGCATTAAGGATTTACATTGCGTACGCTTAATGGAATTAACGCTCATCTATGCAACCAAAACATACGTATGAATATAGAATTACTCTAACGCTCAATCGACGACACCCATTGCACCGCCCATCAAGGAGACGATCATGACCGTACAACCTACAGAAACCATACTGACTCATCTGCTCCCACAGGAAGCGTTTGACTGGTATGACCAATACGCACACGGCGACATTGACCGTCGTACTTTCTTGAAACGATTAGCCGCTATTGGCCTAACTGCAGCAGCCGTCGCTGGTGGTCTTATCCCTAATTATGCATTAGCTGAACAAGTCTCGTTCAACGATCCAGACATCATTGCATCTTATGCGACCTATCCGTCGCCCGGGGCTTTTGGTGAGGGCCGTGGCTACTTGGTCGTCCCTAAAAACATGACCGAGAACACTGAGGCTATATTGGTTGTTCATGAAAACCGCGGTTTGAACCCTTACATCGAAGACGTGGCACGCCGTTTAGCTAAAGAAGGGTATATCGCCTTTGCGCCGGATATTCTGCATTCGCTCGGCGGTTATCCCGGCAATGATGACGAAGGCCGCGCAATGCAAAAGTCACTTGACCCCATAAAGGTAGAACTAGACTTTATTAATGCGGCTAAATTCTTGAAAAGTCACGAGCTCACCAACGATAAATTAGGTGTGGTCGGCTTTTGCTTTGGTGGCTATATCAGCAACATGCTAGCCGCACGTACACCTGACACGATCGATGCAGCGGTTCCTTTCTATGGCACTCCAGCAAAGGCTGAATTTATTAAAGGCATTAAAGCCCCCCTATTGCTGCAATTTGCTGGTTTAGACTCACGTGTAAATAGTTCATGGCCTGACTATGAGGAAGCACTAAAAGCGATTGGTGCTGATTATCAAGCTTTCGTTTATGAGGATGTAAACCACGGATTCCATAATGACTCTACCGCTCGCTACAATGAGCCAGCAGCTGAATTAGCTTGGGAAAGGACGTTAGCTTTCTTCAAAGAGCACTTGTCGTAATACCGCATAGGTCAAGTGGGATGGAATAAGACAACCCGTCACACTCGGCTGTTTTATTCCATCAAAGTAACAACTTACTAAGCCGCGTAATCGCATTCAAGTTACCGATAGCCGCATTGTAAACTTGCAACGCATTGGCCCGATACTCACCAGCAGTTTGCACCCATAAGGTGCTATTAAAATTATTGTCGGTTAATAATTTGAGAGGTTCTGATTGAGTAGTGACTTGCGCGCAGCCTGTAGCAATAACACTAATGGCCAATAAAGATAGCGACTTAAAACGAAAATGCATATGACACTCCTGTTAGTGTATAACAGAGCCTTAGCCCTTGCGTATTACAAGCAGATTACATGCCGAGCTTTAGATGTGTAAATAATTAAATCGGCGCGAACAAAACATTGATTTTGAAATCACGTTATTTGAACGCCCATAAAAAAACGCATGAAGCGTGGACTCCATGCGTTGCGTGTTGCGATTCTAACTAGGCGATAATTACACCTTTATATACCTATAGACGCTGAAGCAACTCAGACTTCTTGCTGTTAAACTCATCATCGGTCAACACACCAGCATCGCGCAATTTACCCAGCTTTTCGATATGCCCAAATATTTCATCACTCGAACTATTCTGGCTACTATTGTTTTGAGAATAGTTTTGCGATGGAGGGTTTTGCGCAAAGTTTTGCTGCGAGTTTTGATTAAAGCCGTTTGATTGAGACTGCGATTGTCCAGGTTGCGAGAAATTATTTGAAGGGGCAGCAAAATTAGTTTGTGGTGCTTGCGGCAACCCTGGACCTGAAATAATCGGCAGGCTAGAAACGGCTAGCGTTCCGTATTGGCTACTAAAAGTTAGTGATGTATCACCACCCTGCTGCTGACTAACACCACCAATTTGGTGATCCAATGTGTCATAAACCGTCACGTTACCAGACAACATAACCGCTAAACGATTAGGAAAAACAGCATACTTAGTATTATTTTGACCTCCACTACTAAACGGTGTACCTAGGTTTTGAGGCCACCATTGGTTACTGCCAGGGGTACCCGCTGGAATAACAGGAAAAACTTGTGTGTTAGCGAGAGCATTCGACAAATCATTACACAAATTATCGACCGTATTTTTAAGGCCGTTATTAAACATATCGCCAACCATTGTCATACCACCACGCATCCACTGACCTGAACCGCCTAATTCAGGGCAATTAAATTGCGCCATGGTACCGCCACCATTGCTAACAGAGATCAACATATGCACAATTGCATCTTGGCTCAGGTTATAACGCTGGGACATATTAGTGACCAAATTTTGGCCTTCGGGAGTTAATTTTTGCATGATGCATCCTCTGCGCTGGTGGGTAAAGTTGTTAACTGCTATACAAGCAGATGCCACTTATACAGGAATTTAAGGGCAATTGCTGAGTTTACCAAGCGCAAAACAAGTATATTTTCGTACTCATTTGGTGCATCAATATAGGGCGCTTTTATACTATTCTCGCTTTCTTTATTAAAACAGCGGCTTACAAGAATTCACCTCTGTAATCGAGTGTTTATTCTTCAGATTTATAAGCAAAAACAATTTTCGTTCACTGAAAAAAAACCGACACTAGGTCGGCTTTGATTAAGATAAACGACAAGTAGGCTAACGCTTGACCGTTGCCCTGCTGCTTATTAAGTTAATCTTGCGAAGTAGATTCTATTTTGTGGATACTTAAATCCGCACCGTTATATTCTTCTTCTTCACTCAGGCGTAGGCCAGATATTGCTTTAATCATTCCATAGACGATAGCCGCACCAATAACCGCAACAAGAATACCCGCAAGGCTACCTATGAGCTGCGACATAAAACTAACGCCACCAAGACCACCCAGCGCTTCTGATCCAAAGATGCCCGCCGCTAAACCGCCCCAAATACCGCATAAACCGTGTAATGGCCAAACACCGAGAACATCGTCAACTTTCCACTTGTTCTGCTGGAGAGTAAATACCCAAACAAACAACGCACCCGCAACAGCACCAACCACTAATGAGCCCATTGGATGCATGACATCAGAACCCGCACACACGGCTACCAAGCCAGCTAACGGCCCGTTATGAATAAAACCGGGGTCATTTTTACCAACTAACAAAGCGGCGATAATACCGCCAACCATTGCCATTAATGAATTGACCGCGACAAGGCCCGAAATGCCATCCAGTGTTTGTGCTGACATCACATTAAAGCCAAACCAGCCAATACATAAAATCCAAGCGCCTAAGGCTAAGAAAGGAATGTTTGACGGAGGGAATGCAACGACACGGTTATCACGATAACGCCCCGAACGCGCGCCTAACATCAACACAGCGACCAATGCGATCCAGCCACCCACCGCGTGTACCACTACTGAGCCAGCAAAATCATGAAATCCAGCGCCATAGGTTTCTTCTAGCCACGCTTGAAAGCCAAAGTTACCATTCCAAATAATTCCTTCAAAGAAGGGATAAACAAACGCAACGGTCAGGCTAGAGGCCACCAGCATGGGCCAAAATTTAGCTCGCTCAGCAATACCGCCTGATACAATCGCAGGGATCGCTGCAGCAAACGTCATTAAAAAGAAAAACTTAACCAGGTCATATCCATTATCGGCAGCTAATGTTTCTGCATCTTGGAAAAAGGTAATTCCATAAGCAACCCAATAACCAATAAAGAAATAAGCAACGGCCGAAAAGCCGAAGTCAGTCATAATTTTAACCAAGGCATTCACTTGGTTTTTATGGCGGACAGTACCGACCTCTAAAAAGGCGAATCCAGCATGCATAGCGAACACCATAATGGCGCCCATAAGAATGAAGAGCGTGTTTGAGCTCTGCATTAATGTCTCTACTGCACTATTTACAGTTTCCACAAAGATCTCCTACGAAATTAGTCATTATAATATCGCACTCTAACGGTGCAATTTTAGCGCGGCATCGCCAAAAAAGCGCACAAAAAAAGAAGACTTATTAACTCTCAATAAAACCTGTGTTTTGAATAATCCTCAAAAACACAGGCAAGCTACTGATTTTTAATAAATTTCTATTTATGTACAGCCTAATTAGCATGATAGTGAATGCATGACACACTCATTATCGCACTATTTTAAAGCACGAATCATACCAAAAAGAGAAAAACGCACCATTATTGACACCATCGAATCTCAAAACAGCTATGAATTTTAGCATTACGTTTAAAATCAGGATCAATCGTTTGTGCCGTAATATCTTTAATATCGAAAGCACCTAGCATTTCGTAGTCCAGCTTAAATTTACGGAAATTATTTGAAAAGATCAGCACTCCATCTTGACGCAAGAGGCGCATAGCCAATCGAATTAACTCAACATGGTCACGCTGCACATCCAACACATCGCTCATACGCTTTGAATTTGAAAAGGTAGGGGGATCCATAAAGATCATGTCATACGCAGGTTTACGCTGCTTTTTTAACCATACGATGCAGTCAGATTGGATGAAATGATGCGCTTTATCGGCAAAGCCGTTAATCGCCATATTCTTCATTGCCCACTGTAGGTACGTTGCGGACATATCAACACTCGTCGTACTTTTTGCACCACCGATGCCAGCATGCGCACTCGCCGTCGCCGTGTAGCAAAACAGGTTTAAGAAATCTTTACCTGCCGCATTTTTCTGAATTTGATGACGCACAGGACGGTGATCCAAAAACAGACCCGTATCCAAATAGTCATGTAAATTAACTCTGAATTTACAACCATGCTCAGCAACTTGGAAAAAGCGACGACCCGTACCCTGCTTTTCGTACTGCTGAGTACCCGTTTGGCGCTTACGCTGCTTTAAGACCACACGTAGCGGATCAACACCCAGCGCCTCTGGAATAGCCGCCAGCACATCTTTAAGGCGATCAAAGGCTTTTATCTTATCAATCGATTTTGGTGCCGCATATTCTTGAACATGCACCCAGTCTTTATAAACATCAACGGCCACTGAATACTCTGGAATGTCGGCATCATATAAACGATAGCATTGGATATCGTTTTGCTTACGCCATTTATTTAAGGTCTTCAGGTTCTTTTTCAAGCGATTAGCAAACATCTGTGCGGCGTCGCTTAATACAAGCTCTCCCTCCGCTTCTTCAGCTTCTGTACCTTCTTTAACAAGACGGTTCGCATATAACGTATACAGGAACAGCCGGCTATCAATCGGTCCGTTATTCAAACGGTATGATTTATCGGTTTTTAAACCCACCGCTTCACATAATTCAGGGTTACCCGTAAAAATACCTGCTTTCCAACCACCAAACTCTTGCTTGAGCGTATCACCTAAATCACGGTACAAGAACATTAATTCAGAGCTTTCACCTAAACGTTCACCATAAGGCGGGTTAGTAATAAATAAGCCATTTTCTTCACATGGGCGGACCATACGCTGCACTTGAGCTTCATGCACTTTGATAAGGTGGTCAACACCCGCTCGTTCAGCATTGGCAAGCGTTACATCGAGCATGCGCTCATCTTCATCTGCGCCAAAGACCTGCAGTTTAAACGCGGTAAGGCCATCAATACGGCGCTGCTCTGCTTCCTCCTTCATTGAGTCCCATAAAGAAGCATCATGCTGCTTCCAGCGCTCAAAACCAAAACGATCGCGCAGAATACCTGGCGCGATATCAGCCGCCATCCATACGCCTTCGATCAATAAAGTCCCTGAACCACACATAGGATCAAATAATACAGGGAGTTCATTACTCATTGCGGGCCATCCTGCGCGCGTCAGTAGCGCAGCAGCAAGGTTCTCTTTTAAAGGGGCCGCGCCCGCTTGAGTACGATAACCCCTACGATGTAAGCTTTCGCCCGACAAATCGATAGAAACGTTTAGCTTTCCACCATAAATATGCGCATGCACGCGTAAGTCAGGGCTTTCACGATCAACCCCCGGACGCTCTCCCGTAATCTCACGAAACTGATCGACAATCGCATCCTTAACTTTCAGTGCACCAAAATGCGTGTGATTAATCGATTGAGTTTTACCGGTAAACGAAACCGCTAATGACATGCTTGGATCTAGATGATCACTCCAATGCACTCGCTGAATGGCGTGGTACAGATCATCAGCCGTTTCAACACTGGTCTCAATAATAGGTAACAACACACGGTTAGCTAACCGTGACCATAAGCATGCACGGTAGGCTTCAGCCAGAGAACCCTCAAAGGCCACACCGGTAGGCATCAATTTTACGGACTCTGCCCCTAAAGCGGTTAGCTCATCTGACAGCATAGATTCCATGCCTTTAGGGCAAGTCGCTATAAATTTCATATTTTTCCTAAAAAAGTTAATCGCACAACTCCTTACGTATCAATTAGTTGCACTTTCATTCAATTATTACGGTTTTTTGATGATTTTTTTTCAAACGTGTTACAGCGTTTTAATATAAATTTTAACTCACTGAAACAACACCGTTATTGCAGGTGCTAACAATCAAAAACATCAAACACCATAGCGATTATCAATCGCACTTTGTTCGTTAATTAGATATCAATATAGGCCTGTGTTGCGATAAATACCGTATGCATACAGACACTGTGTGAATATTTAGTCTCAGATATTCATGTTCTCAATCATAACGTATGAGAGGTTTCTTTATATGAAGAGACAGAAAAGAGATAAGACATCAACGCTGTTTAACCGAGGTTTTGACGCTGGTATTAACGGTAAATCACGAGATTCTTGCCCTGTACAAATTAGCGAGCTGCGCAGTCATTGGATGAGCGGCTGGCGTGAAGGTAGAGATGCCCACTGGAGCGGCATGGAAGGAGTTTCCGCCATACAGGCCACCCCTGGACTCCACTAACATTCACATACCCTTCAACAAAACAGGCTCCTCGATTGGGAGCCTTTTTTGGAAGCGCGTTGTATCCAACAACCTTTACCCTACGACAAACACTACCGCTGACTTACTGACGTCGCTTTAATGCCTCGATTGCTCTCACTGACTCGGCTACCAATGCTGGACCTTTATAAATAAAACCCGAATAAACCTGTACTAAGCTAGCACCAGCTTCTATCTTCTCAGCGGCATCAAACCCTTCCGTAATACCGCCAACCCCAATGATAGGTAGTGCACCATTAAGCTCATGAGCCAAAGCCCGGATAACCTTAGTCGACTTGTTACGCACCGGTTCCCCACTAAGCCCGCCCGCTTCATTCTGTAAAGGGGAATCCTCAACGCCTTCTCTAGATAGAGTTGTGTTGGTTGCAATCACTCCATCCATTTCGTAGGTCTTAAGCGAATCAGCTACCATGACGATTTCTTCATCGGTCATGTCCGGTGCTATTTTCACCGCTATCGGCACGTATCTGTCATGTAGGTGCGCTTGACGTGCCTGCTCGTTTTTAAGTGACTCAAGCAACGTATTCAATGAATCGCCAAACTGCAATGAACGAAGTCCAGGGGTATTAGGCGAAGAAACGTTAACCGTAATATAACTGGCACGCGAATACACCTTGCGTAAACAATACAGATAATCGTCATTAGCCTTATCATTTGGCGTGTCTTTATTCTTGCCAATATTGATCCCTAAGATGCCTTTGTAACGAGCACGATCAACATTGGCAAGGAGTGTATCCACACCATGATTGTTAAAGCCCATACGATTAATAATAGCGTTGTGCTCAGGAATACGGAACAAACGGGGTTTAGGATTACCGATCTGCGGTTTTGGCGTTACCGTACCAATTTCTACAAACCCAAAACCCAATGCCGCTAAACCGTCAATGGCAATGCCGTTCTTATCCAACCCCGCAGCTAAACCGACAGGGTTAGGGAAACGAATCCCCATGACTTCTACTGGCATATCCAGCTTTTCAGCACCCAGCAAAGTAGGCACGCCTAAAGACGCCGCTAGGTTCATACCACCCAATGCTAGATTATGAGAACGCTCTGCATCCATGCTGAACATGAGATTTTTTGCCAGTGAATAGAACATATCAAGACCGTTTCTGAAAAAAGACAAGTCATTATAGCGATGCGACCTTGGTTTTACATCCTCCTATCAGCCTCGTTCGATAGATTTAAACTTTCCATTTTGATCAAAATGGATATTAAAACGACCATGTATGCCATCGTGCATCAAAAAAGGCTTCAAAATAGAGGCTGGAAACTGCACGCGCCGCCCATCGTTCGCGCGCGTATGCACCATAACACTTGGAGTCTGGTACTGCTTTAGATAAGCGTCTGGAGAGATATGTAACGTTACAACTATTGAATTCATCATGTTTTTTAAATAAAAGAATGTTATTTACATCAGGGTTAATCATAAAACCTCGTTGATATCATATACCCCATACCCAATAATACAGAATAATTTTGCTTTGCTATTAAGGATCTAACTTAGGCATGCGCGCACTTCCTCTTGTTTTTTGCTTTGCTGTAGCGTTACTTTTCACCATAGTTTCGGCGCCTGTCCATGCCGAAGTAAACGCTTATTTAAACCGCTATACCATTACCCAAGGCGATACTGTCAGGCTGACCATCGAAGCAACACAACAAGGACAAGCACAACGTCCCGACCTATCAGCATTGACAGCCGATTTTTCCTTGCTCGGCAGTAAAAAAATGACGATTTCCAGCTTGCAAAATGGTAGTAGGCGAGCAACAACACGCTGGCAAGTATTGATGCGCCCCCGCCGCAGCGGTGATCTAACGGTTCCTGCTATCCAAATTAACGGCGAGCGCTCATTCCCTATGACACTGAGTGTTTTAAGGACAGTCGCAGGAACAAGTACATCTACAGCTCCTACCTATCCGAGCTATTCACCTAATTATTCGCCGAGCACAGCTACCAACACTCAAGGTAGCCAAGCGCCCGGGGAGTTAGCATCTCCAGCCGATGCTAGCGCTATACGCATTACCACTAGTATCGACCATACAGAAGCGTATGAAGGTAGCCAGCTACTCTACACTGCGACACTAAGACACAGCGCCCCGCTCGATGAGCAAGCTGTGTTTTCTGATCCCTTTTTAAATCAAGCGCTGATACTTCCTATGGGCGAGGAAGAAGTATCCGAGGTTAACGTTCGAGGGATACCTATTACCGAGCGCAAACAAACCTATGTTGTTTTCCCAAATGAGCCAGGCAGCTTTATCATTGAGCCGCCACTGTTTGCTGGCACATTAGATGGCGGGCAGTACGTCGAAGTGTTAGGTGATGCGATTGAATTAGCCATCATCCCTCGTGCTAATGATAATTCTGCAGGCTATTGGTTACCCGCCTCCAAGGTTACCATTAACGATAGTTATGACCGGCCTGATCATTTAGAGCCCGGAGTTTCGATCACCCGAACCATCACATTAACCGCTGAAGGCTTACCGGCTTCCCGCCTTCCCTCTCTAATGCGATTAACGAACGAACTGGCTAATATTGAGCTCGTCAGCACAGACCTGAGCGAGTCGTTTAACGAACAAGGGCTTGTCGGCCAACGTACGGAAACCATTCAGATTACTTTTAGAGAACGCGGCGAAGTGACGCTACCACCGATTGATATTCATTGGTGGGACACCGAAGTAGATCGCGCCCAGGTCGCCTCGCTCCCCCCTGTTGTTTTACGTGTTGATGGTTCTACGCAAACCCATCAATTACCCACGGCAATCCAAGGTACGGATAACAGTAAAGGCTCTACAATAAACGTAATTGATGAGAGTGAAAACGCATCATCAACGGGCACCCCCCGTTCAGTTATAGCCTTAATTACACTACTTGCCACAATAAGCATCACGTCATCACTAGGCTGGCTATACACCGGCAACCGCTTACGCAAGCTCCGACAAGTTCAAGCTAAAGATCGTGAAGAACTGTCCGAAAAACAAAAAATCAAGCGTGAAAAGCAGCTTCTCGCTGATGAACAAATAGCATTCTCCGCTCTACATAAAGCATGCTCATTGAATAAACCTGAATTAGCGCAAGCTCGTTTGCTGGAGTGGGCCGCTCTATTCTGGCCTGATTCCCATCTTTATAACGGGCGGGATGTCAGTACTGCTGCGCGCAATAAAACGTTAGAGTTCTTGATTATTGATTTAGAGCAACATGTATACAATAACGCCGGCGACCCTTGGCAAGGCGACCTACTTATTCAATCATTGGAAGGTATACGAGAACGCCAACAGGCTCGTCGGTAAAGACAACAAAAAACGGTTAACAATGGACGACATCCATTAAACTGATGCGCGTAATGCTGAGCGAAGGTCAGGAAAACTAAAAATATACCCTTGCGCAACCAATGCAGTTGGGTAGACATGTTGGCCTGATAACAGCAGTTCACTAGACTCGCCCATTACTAATTTGAGTAATGCGGCCGGCACCCTAAAAAAGGCTGGTCGATTTAACGTTTTTGCTAATGCCTGCGTGAAGGTCATATTCATGACAGCCTCTGGTGCTGTGGCATTAAACGGGCCAGATAGTTGATCATTATCGAGTAAGAAGCGAATAATACCGACCTCATCTTCTACGTGTATCCACGACATCCATTGGTCACCTGATCCCATAGGTCCACCCAGGCCTAATTTAAAAGCGGGGAGCATTTTTGCCAATGCTCCACCTCTCTTACCAAAGACAACACCGGTTCGCACGCAACATACTCGCGCCCCCAATTCTTTTTCAGCCGACAATGCAACATCTTCCCATTGCTTACAAAGGGTATGCTGAAAACCCTCTTGTACTGTGCCGTTTTCAGACAACGGGGCGGCATCATCATGCGGACCGAAGTAGCCAATGGCGGAGCCACTAATAAAAGTAGCGGGCCGTTGATTCGATTCGCGCAAACGCTGGATTAACTCTTTTGTAAAGTCGATCCGACTGCGTTTTAATAGCGCTTTTCGGGCGCTTGTCCAGCGCCTATCAGCAATAGGAGCACCCGCCAAATTGACGACCGCATCTATAGTGATATTGGGCAACAAACTAACGTCAGATAGCATAATGGCATCGACACGACTGCTAAACTGAAGCTTCGCCCTCTCTGGATCACGGCTTACTAACATAACCTTATGACCGTCGGCCAATAAAGACTCCGTTAATCGTCGACCGATAAAGCCAGTGCCGCCAGTGATCAGATATTGCATTGTTTTCGCCTCTTAAGGTGAAGGTATTTTTATCATTTATACGGTATCCTAAGCCCCTCAGATCATTCTAAGTTTAGGATAGCCGATGTTTACAGGAATCGTGCAGGGGCAAGCCGAAATAATCGAGCTAGAGCGCCGCGATCAATTTATGAAGATGCGAGTAGCGCTACCAGCAGGTCATACTAACAATCTTCAAACCGGTGCGAGTATCGCTATAAATGGCACTTGCTTAACAGTGACAGGGTTTGATGAATCTTCTGTTCAGTTCGATTTAATTCAAGAAACCCTTGCTGTCACTAATTTAGGTGAACTTAACGTCACTAGCGTGGTTAATTTTGAACGCGCTGCTAAATTTGGCGACGAAATCGGCGGCCATTTATTATCAGGCCACATCAGTGCAACGGCGCAAATATGTGAGATTAAACAGACAAATGACAACTGCATCATTTGGTTTAAAATTGATGACGCATTAACACCATATATCCTCGCCAAAGGTTTTGTCGCACTTAATGGCTGCAGTCTGACCATCGGGGCGGTCGACGGTAATCGTTTTAATGTGTACCTCATCCCGGAAACCTTAAGTATTACTACCTTTGGTAAGGCTCAGGTCGGTGATCGAATCAATATTGAAGTCGACCCACAAACCCAAGCCATTGTTGATACCGTAAATCGATATCTTGAAACCCACTCGCCATTAAAGTGATTACTGTCTCTCTATGTTAAGCCTGACCTACCTACAACAAAGTGTTTTCTTTTTCCGCCAACATTTGGGCATGATCGCAAAGATTCAATTGCCCTTCCTCATTACTATTAATGGATTGGCCCAATGGTTTGATATTTATAGCGAAAAAGAACAAATAGCTCAGCAATTCGCCGTATTATCTATCTTAAATCTCACCATACTACCGCTCTATTGGTCAGCGACCATTGTTTATATGCAATCGGTTTTAGAGGGACGTCCACTCTCTGCTTTTCAATCTCTGACGCTTGGCTTGTCTCGCTGGCGCCCCTTACTGTTGGCCTTTATCCTAACCGGATGCGCAGTCTTTGGCGGCTTAATGTTTATAATTGTGCCGGGTATATTTATCGGTGTGCGCTTAGCCTTTGCGGATTATATATGTGTGGTAGAAAAGAAATCTGCCCTCCAAAGCTTAAAACAAAGCTGGCAGGACACTGATGATTACTTTTGGCCTCTTCTGCAAGGCTTAGTTATTTTATACCTAGGTATTGAGTTAATTAATTACCCTGTTGTTAGCTTTTTTCAATCGATGGAAGATCGTCAATTTCTCATCGAGCTACCGATACTGGCAGCACTCGACTTACTCAGCGCACTGATCACCGTCTTTGCTTTTAGAATGTACTGCGTCATGCGTGAAGAGACCCGCCCGCAAAACCAATCGACCAATCAGATGCCAACAGATAACAATACCGGATCTGATAATCCCGGAATCAGCGATAACAATGATCGCTCCACAGACAAACCGACTAGCAGGCAAGATGACACCTCTTCATCATCAGATTCATCGGATGGAGGCAGCGACTAATTTACTCTGGTTGTAAAACCAGTAAAATACTCATCCCATATCGCATGAGCTAACGGATTAGAATTGTCAGCATCAAACTGACCTCAGCATGACCAATCTTTGCAATGAGCCAACCACCGGTTAAAGATTAACGCGTTTGAGGGGTACTAGATGTCGGCAGTTCAATCCGCTTCAGAAACTAAACTTACTAAAGCTCTATTATTGGACCCCAACGGGGAATTTTCCAATTGGTCTCAACGCCTAAAACAATCCGGCTGTACGTGGGATGTATTTTCAATTGATGACTACGAAACCCTAATCAGCCGCTTAGCTTCAGCTGAATACGACGCTATCTTCATTGCGTACGATCTTAAAACATCGCGTAAAGCAGAACTACTTCGTCGCGCAAAGAAACAAAGTCCAGCAACCTTACGTTTTCAGCTAGGGTTAACTGCGGAGTCGGGTGATGAAAAAAAGGTCCGCCAAGAGTTACTACACCGGACTTTTGATACACCCACTAACTTTCTATATATTCAAAAAACAGTTGAATACCTATTGAAAGTT
>Ga0209302_10000703_pt1 | contig 19297 bp, 9 predicted proteins | sample ArcOceMetagenome_2_FD_187445 | JGI IMG/M metagenome (GOLD analysis project Ga0209302, IMG submission 187445) | Marine eukaryotic phytoplankton communities from Arctic Ocean - Arctic Ocean ARC135M Metagenome (SPAdes) (version 2) | ecosystem: Environmental > Aquatic > Marine > Oceanic | place... | reverse complement strand
TGGGCACTCAACGGGTCAGCGAAGAAAAGGGGGATTTTGCGCCTGGGGGAGAAGGTGCATACCTTTAGGTCGACCTTTTTCTCGCCCCCGTTTTTCATCCTTTTTCTTCCCCCCCCACGCACTGTTCATCCCCGTTCCCTCAACCCTGGTAGGAATCGGCTGTCTGTGTGCAGGCAGCGAGGCAGGCTGTGTCCCGATTTTGCCCCAATGTCAACCTTTCCCGGCCGTTTACACCCCAAGGGCACCGCAAGGGCACCGAGAACTTGTCTCCGTCGACAAGCTACGAATGCTGAAGCTCGTAACAGTGCTGTGCGTGGCTCATGCCGCCGCTCTGATGCCGGCCGCGCGACCGCTGAAGCTGAGCTCGAAGCACGCGCGAGCCATGCCTCTGCAGATGTCTGACGTCAAGGGACCGAAGGACTGGGCGTTTATCAAGGGCAAGGTGCGCCGCACCAGCACACCTTGTTTGGACCGGCCGGCCGCGGGCGTGGTAGTAGCTGTTCGGCTCCGTTTGCGTCTGTCGTGCCTGTGCCGCCGCCCGCGAGCTGCGCCGCCGCCTTTTGGCATTGCACCATCACTCTCTCCGCGTGGCTGCGCATCGTCGTGAGCCTACTCTCAGGATCCCTCCTCCGCCAGCCATCTCGTGTGCGCACCCGCAGGACGCAGCGGGCAAGGAGAACACGTACATGTACCTCGGAGCCAAGAAGGGCGCGGCGCCGGAGGTTAATAAGCTCGCCGCGGCCATCGGGCAGGAGGAGAATCCGTTTGCCTTTGTCCTGGAGCCCTACTTCATTCTGCTCTTTGCGCCCTTCGCGATGGTCATGGCGTACGAGTTCAACCACATCCTGAAGTTTGGCAGGTTCTAGGCCGCACATTCTCTCACCCAGCCGGATGTGGCCACATGGAGCTGCTGCAGGAGATTGCCATAGCGTTGGCCCACAGCACCCACACTGCCACACAGCCTGCGCGTCACAGTCCCGCAGCCCGTTCGTTTTTAGCGTAAGACTGACCACGCTTGTCATTATGCGCCGTCGGAGTTTCATTTGTTATTCGAGCCAGGTTTGAATCACGTTTTTAAGTTGCTTTCTAAATAAAGGTCTGTGCGCTCGGAATCTACTTGAGTACTTTTTAGGCTTTACGCCGCGGGGGGCGCGCGCCCGCCGCGCCGCGCCGAGAGAGAGGCCAGTGTTCGAGTGAGACGCCGACCACTCGGGGGAGCGAGACCTCCGCTCGATGCACCACGCCGACCTCGCGCGCTCACGCGAGACTCCCCTGGGACGAGCTCACAGGGTGTGGGACCCGGGGGCGACTGAGACAGCCCGAAATCCCATCCCTCCCACCGCATTCCCGACCCCCCCCCGAGTTCACACTGGATCTACTTGGATGAGAGACTCGATGGGATCTCGCGCCACGCGCTGGCACCGGAGTATGTTAAAAGCATGGCCATGGTAGGGCCACAGCCTGTGCCACCACACTCCACAACCCCTTACACAGCCGGCATTCAATGTCTGGGCTTTTGCTGGCTCTCATGCACAGGGTTTAACATGCAGGCGGCAATGCTCTCGGACGCGGCGATCGAGGTACGATCGAGGAGGACCTGCTTTCCAGACGCGCAGGTACCAAGTACTTCTTCAACCTTTTCACAGTGGAGGGTCTGTCCACGCGGCCTGCCCTGCCTGCCCCAAAGACTGCAGCCAACCAAGAAGACCAACCAACCAAGGGGCCCAAGACGACCAACGAGCCCAAGAACACCAAGCCGCTGCGCTGGGAGACACCCGCCGTCTTCAACCAGGGCAGGGGCTAAACCGCCGTTGGACACGGGGCGCGGCGCGAACTTCCCCGGAGATTGGAAGGAAGGAAGCGCAAGCAAGCTGTATGTATGTACTGTCTTAGTTCCAGACATTCCAGACATGTTTCACCCCGCCGCATGTGCAGTTTCCACAAACTGTACCTAAACTGTACCCCGCCGCAAAAACAGCACAGTTTCCGTTTTAGGGTTCAGAACATAGGTCCTGAAGGGGAGCAGAGCGCTATGCTCGCTGTGTTCGCGTCAGCGTCGGCCGTTCCGCGGCCGCCGCTGGCAAAGGAGCGAGCTCTGCACGCGGAGATCAACTGGCCGTGGGACCAATCCACGCATGTTGCCGGAGATCTTTCATCGTTGATCTTTGATGCACCAACGCCCGAATACGACCCCTTCATGCACGTGAAAGGCACGCCGTCCATTATCTTCGGGGTGATTACGGGCACGGAGACAGTTGAGGCACGCGCCAAATCCGTTCTCTCGACTTGGTGCGCCGACCTGGACGCGTGCATCTTCTTCTCTGATGAGCACAACGCCAACAAACTGCCGGCAACCTGTGCGCTTCCTTGCCCCCTGCCCCTCCCTCCCTATGCGCCTGCCCCCTCCCCCACCCCACCCGACTCCGTAGCCTGCCGCCCTCACGCTCGCGTGTGCTCACCGCCCGGCACAGACAAGCTCGACATGAGCACATGGACGAAGGCGCAAAAGCAGCAGAACCGGACAAGCCATCCCGATCTCGCTATCGCAGGCGCTCGCCGTGCGCAGCTCCGGTACATGCCCGCACTGTGGGTGCTGCAGCAGCTCGTCCTTCAACGCGAGCCGTACGCTGACAGCCGGTTTGCAAATGTGGAGTGGGTGTCACTGATCGACGACGATGCGTATGTGATGTACGCCAACCTACAAGCAGTGCTGCAGGGGCACGACACGAGTAAGGCCGTGTTCACCGGCCATGTCTCGCCCGACACTTGGCTGCCTGATCACGTCGATGGTTCCGACATCGAGCTAGGCGTCAGCACCAACACGTCGTTTGTGGCGGGTGGTCCCGGTGCGTACTTCACCAAGCGGGTTCTCGAGAAGGTCGACTTGGAGTTGTGCGTGCGCGAATCGCTGCCTGGAGCCGAATTCGATGGCTGGCAGTCCGACTGGATAGTGGCTCAGTGCCTTAAGACGCAGGCGGACGTGCTACCAATGCAGTCGGGGCACGGCAACTTCGTCCAGTTTGCGTGTAACGAGGACGGCGTCGTGCTGCCGTGCGAGATCAGCGCGAGCTCCGAAGACCCCCAGAGCTTCGATGATAATCCCGCCGTCTTGCATCCGGTGAAGAGCTCCGACCAGATGATAAGCATACACAAAGGGCTGATCGCGACCTTTGGCTCTTCCACGAAGCACACCATCTCTCGAGCTGGCGTCCGTGAGCACCTGTGGTCGGCTGCGAACCAGGAGTGGAGAGACGCAGCAAGGCTGCGCCGTGAGTTGAAAGAGCAGCGCGCACTCCACGACGACGGGAAGGGCCACCACACCTCGCTGCAGAAGGTCTCGACGCTCCAGGTGACGGACCCCACCTCGTGGGACGCCTTCGGCACGAGCCTCGTCTTTGAGGACGACCTGCTGATGACCAGCGCAAGCTCCGAGACCGTCGGCAAGGTGAGCCGCGCCGGCGCCGTGTACATTTACAAGTCGCCGAAGCGTTTCCTTAGGGACGATGGCGCAATGCATCCGGCGGAGTGGTCTCTGGCGACCAGGCTTACCGCACCCGCGCCGATGGAGAACGCGTACTTTGGCGCGAGCGTAGCGATGCACCGTGACACGATCGTCGTCGGAGCGTTTGGCGAGCCCAACGGCGAGGTGAGCCACGCCGGGGCCGTCTACGTCTTCGCAAAGCACCCGACTGAGAAGAACCAGTGGGATATGGTCGAGCGGTTGAGCATCACCCCAGGCGGTACCCCGCTGGAGAACCTCTACTTTGGCATGTACGTGAGCGTGCACGACAACGACATTGTGGTCGGCTGCCCCTACGCTCGCACGTGCGCGGGCAAGGGGGAGTATCACACGAGGAGGGACCCCATCTGCGACGGTGGCGTTGAGGCGGCGGGGGCTGTCGTCACATACAAGCGAGAGTCCAATGATCGGTGGAAGTGCACGGGTACGCTTACCCTTCCGGAGATGGCGGCCTACGACTTCTTCGGGCAGTCCGTGTTCGTGACGAGCAGCGCAAGGGGCGATCGGCTCATTGCAGGGGCCTACGGCAGGGACGTGAAGGGCACCCAAGACGCCGGCGCGGTCTACACCTTCAGCAGGTCGGCTGATGGGAGATGGCAGTTTGATCAGGAGCTCACGGCGCACAGCCCGGCAGAGAAGGCCTTCTTCGGTATCTCTCTCGTGGGCAACTCGAACGGAGACACCCTCCTGGTCGGCGCCACGGGCGAGGCCGCAGGCGACTTCGAAGACGCTGGCGCTGCCTACGTCTTCGATCTGAACGAGAAGGGGGCGTTCGGCCAGCACACACGTCTCGCCCCACCCGAACCCCGTGACCGCGGCGGCTTTGGGCTGAGCGTCACCTTGTATGACGACACCATCGTCGTCGGCTCGAAGGGTCTCGTGGATACCTCGCACTCTGGCCACTCCAACGGCAGCGCGATCACGATGTTCCGCCTTGGCATGGACGATGGCATGTGGGCGCACCGAGTTCAGGTTGAGGATCCACACGTGTTTGGCTCCCACTTTGGGTACACTGTCTCCATGTGGGGCTCGACGACCGCCGTCGGTGCGCCCTTCACGAAGAGCGGCAGCATGGCCTCGTGGTTTCAGGGCACTCTGGCATCGAGGCCGAAGAGCCCTGAGTTCCGGGTGCACGGCTCGGTCGTGATCCTCGAAGAAGAGCAGGCCAGCCAGCCGCAGCTGGACGACGATGGCTGCTGGGATGACCATAGCCATCATAGCTCGGAAGAGCCAAGATGGGACCCCATAACCGGGCAAGAGGTGAAACCGGCCTTCTGCTTTCCGCACGTGTTCCTGCTCGGGGCGCAGAAGGCGGCGACGACCTCCATGTTCGAGCTGCTGCACGAATGCCCTGCCAACACGCTGCTCTCCAGCGTCCCGCGCACCAACAACACGCTCGACGCCATCAAGTTCCAAAACGTGACCCACGGCAAGGAGGCGCATATCTTCGACCTGCTGGACGCGAGGGCCGTCATGCAGCGCGACCCTGCCATCTACTCTCGCATGTACGACGCGGGCAAGGACCCTGCTTGCCGAGGGCGCTTCTGGGACGCCACGCCTAACTATTTCTCGAGCAAGAGCGCGCCCATCCAGATGCTGCAGATCATGCCGCTAAAGCTCCTGCAGAGGACGCGGCTGATCGTGCTCCTGCGCGACCCCATCGCTCGTGACCTCTCCTGGTTCAACCACCGTCTTCGGTACACGTCCAGCAACCGGGGCCTCGGGCTGCACGGCTTGGGCACATGTGTCGCAGCGACCGGGGGGAAGCATTCCAACGACACGAGCTATGATGCAGAGGTCGAGTGCAATCTGAAGCAGCTAGAGCCCTGCCTCGCCGTACTCCGCAGCAGCAAATCCTCCTTGGAGGCCAACCTCACCGCATGCTTGCAACGCCCAAAGCTGCTCTCCTACCGTGGCAACCCACTCGTCGACGGGTTCTACGCGGCCCACCTTGCCACGTGGAATCATTACTTCCCCCGAAAGCAGCTTCTCGTCGTGTCGCATGGGTACTTCGTCTCCAGTCCTGAGGCGACGACGAAGACTCTGCACGCCATTGGCAAATTCACGGGCACCAAGGCTCCGGACGGCACCTATACGTTGCCAACGCTGAACACTGCGTCGCTTGGTGGTGAGGAGGTGGTGAACATCTCCTGCAGTTCGAAGAAGCGGCTGGAGAAGCTGTTCAACCCATGGAACGCGCTACTCTTCCACCACCTAAAAGCTCACCACGACCATGGCGAGGCGCCCGAGGAGGAGCGGCTCTTTGGCGACTTTGCTGAGGAGAACGTCGCGTGCTCGGACGTCGAGGTCATGGAGAGCCTGCCGCAGGCCGGCGGCGGGGTGTCAGTGTCCTTGGAGAACGACTGCGGAGATTGGTGCATGGATGACCTTGCGGGGTGGGATGAGAAGTGCACGTATGACAGCTGTCGGGGCTGTGGCGACTGCGCTGGCGCCTCGTTGCCGTCGGACGGGGAGGTCTCGCACGTGGCAGAAGCCTGCGGCGATTGGTGCAAGGAGGATGGGGGCGGGGGCGATGAGGTCACCCCTTGGAAGCAGAAGTGTGAGTGGGGCGACTGCAAGGGCTGTGATGAGTGCTTTGACGGCAAGAGCAGCAGCAGCAGCAGCAGCAGCAGCAGCAGCAGCAGCAGCGCCGCGCCCGAGAGCAGCGCCGACCCGCCCCCGAAGCCGGTCCCGAGAGCACAGGAGTCTCCTGCAGAGGAGGAGGCTCCAGCAAAGCCCCCTCCTGAGAAGAGCGACTTTGCGGTGGAGCTCGCGGACAAGCTTGCCAATGGCGGCATGCTCGAGCCGCAGTTTACGTGCGCGGCCGAGAGTATTGGAAGCACCGTCCCGAGCCTCGACTCTGACCCACTGGGCGGCATGCTCCCTCCCAAGGGCTGGCCTGCGAAGAACGCCAAGTGGCTCTTCTACGGGCCGAGTTATATGAACCAGGCCTTCCAAGCCGTGGTTGCCGCCGCCAGCTCCATCACCGATATCAAGAGCGTGGAGGACGCGGGTGAGCCGTACCAGCAGAAGGTCCCAGACTGCCTCGGCTCCGCTGCTGCCAACGCGTCGCACGAGGCCTTCCAGCTGCTTGAGTACCACCGGCAGCTCAACTGCAACTGGCAGAACGCGCATGACACGGCCTGCCACGGCGCGCCGAAAGCCTCCGCCTTGAGCACGCGCGTCACCTTCGCCAACGGCGCCGAGATATGGGGCCTCAACAACGCGCCCATGTTCCAGTGGGAGTCGCGCGCCGACACCATGGAGGCGCTGGAGGACTTGCTGGCCGAGCACGACTTCGACCTGATCTTCTACATGGCGCCCCACGGTAGCTTGTACTTCCAGGAGCACTGCGCCGCGGTTGCGGAGCATCGTCCCGTTCAGGAAGACAAGACGTTTGCCGACGAACACGACGATGAGAACATGTGCTTGCCTCGTGCGGGCGGGCCGGAGGCAGCGAAGAGCCAGGGCGGACCGACCACAACCAACCCGGTGACGGTCGACCAGTACCTTGGGTGCGCCAAGAAGAAGGTGTCGTTCCAGATCATCGAGAAGCACGCGAAGGAGCGCAAGGCCAAGCTGGTCACGGTGCTGCCATGGCAGGTCAACCCCCAGGGGGGGACGGCGGGCAAGGACGTCTACCTCTCCTTCCCCGCCGCATGGAAGTACCCGTGCACCGGAGCCAGTGATGCTGGAGCTCCTGGAGTCGCGGAGGGGCCGTGCTCAGGGGGGGCATTCAAGCAAGGGCCCGAGCTGACCGAGTTCAGGGCAGGCCATCCGTGCACGGTGGTGTGCGAGAAGGGCACAGACCGCTGCGTCCTCGGCGCGTCGGCCCTGATGGCCATGGAGATGGTAGAGGGCGCGCTGGGCGAGCCGCTGCTTGAGAACTACAGCGACTCGTTGGACTGGCAGCCGCGGATTGCAACCATGTGCGGGTATTGAGCTCGGACAATGGCAATGGCGCAGATCAGTACTGTTCACTGCTTCGTGTGTCAAACTTAATCCCGGCTCTGTCTACGTGTTTGTTTTCTAGGCTACGTGTTTGACTACGTGTTTGTTTTATAGGCTACGTGTCTTTAAAAGAAATTCTCTCACTTCCGGTAAAAAAGTGATAAAGCCGTAAAGTGTATCACACTTTCACACATGATATCAGGGAAAGTAGTAGTAAATCAATCGTTCGCCCCTGCACTTCTGAATCGAGCGAAGCTGCGAGCCGCAGGAGAGCGACCGCGCAGCGAGAGGCTGAGAGCCATTTTTAAGCATTACGGCAGCGAAAAAAATTGCTGTTTTTACTAACAAAAACGTTGGTTTTCATGAACAAAAGCATGACACGCGCGCGCACACCAGACGGCCACAACATACTCACTCCACTGTGCGACCACACCATGGCGGCAACGGGGGCGACGGCGGCGGCGGTGACGAGGGCGGCGACGAAGGTTGTCGGGGGCGGCGACGAGGTCGGGCGGACGACGAGGGGGGGCGCGACGGGCGACGAGGATTGAAGTTCGCGATCGCAGGCCGCGGGGCGCCCGAGCGGATGGGCGGGTGCTGGCGGTGCGGAGGCGAAAAGAGGGGCTAGGTGACGGCGACGAGGGCGGGGAAAAGGGCGGTGAGGGCGAGGCACTAACCTAACCCTAACCCTGTCGCGGGACGACAGGTCGCGACACACGAGTCGAACCGCGCGACGAGTCGAATACCACTGCCTCCGCGCGTGGCGACCAGGAGTCGAGGAGTCGAAGGCGACACGTCGAGCCGCGGCCAAAAAGAGGGAGTCTACGGTCGCACTCTGTCGGAGCGACGCGTCGACTCGTCGCTACGACTCTACAATCTAAGTCGGTCCGTGTCGCACCAACTCTGACGCCTCCTGGACCTGGCTCATCTCTAACGGAGATGCTCAAAGGCAGTACGCCTCTTCTGAACCGCCACTGCCCCCTCGCGCTCTGCAAACGCATTGAAATGTGGAGTTAGACCTTTCATGAGGCTGTCCGTTGGCGTACGGGCCCAGGGAGAGACGCATCACATCATCCGCCATTATCAGCGCTATGTCTGGCTTGACCCCCAGCGCCGCCTTGGCGTCCAGCGTGAAGGGTGGCGTGGTCATACGGGAGCTATGCCCTTGGCCTTGCCCGACCCCCGCCCGAGCGCCGCCAGCACAAGCACGCGATTTGCGCCGGAGCACCGCTCTGCCGCTGCTCAGGCCTCGCAGCATCGCACCGCGGACACGCGACCTCGCGAGCCTCCGAGGGGGTGGTGGGCTGGCGCTGGGGGAGTCGATATATTTACTCCAGTGAGAGAGAAACTGCCGCATATTAGGTAGGCAAGTAAACCGGGGCGCGGGGCGGGGAGGACAAGCCACAAGCGTCATTCAAGCGAAGGGCGGACTCGACTGTGTACGGCTTTAGCCTTTACCGACTGAGAATATCGATTTTGGACGTTCCTGCTACTCCCACCTCCATCCTATATATAAGTCTCCGGCTGGGGGTGGTCAGCGGTGTGACGTTAGCGGGGCGCCTAACAACGTTGTCTCATCCTTCAACTCCATTGGCATGTCCATTGGCCGTCGCCCCTCAGTAGTCAGTACGCGATTGACGACATCTTGAAGAGAGGGCCGGCTCGCAAGAGGCCAGCGCGGCACTCGGGCCGGCCGAGGGCGCGCTGTAGCAGGTGGAAGGAGGGCTCGGCCGTCGGCACGCTGGCGCACTCTTTGAGCGTGCCGTGGGCGGCGGCCGAGTTGTGCGAGGCGCCGTAGATAGTCGCGGGCTTCTTGCCGAGGCCGTGAGCCACGTACGAGTAGGTCGAGCCGCGCGAGATGAGGATCTCGTCGGAGGCGGAGCCGAGGAGCCACAAGTCGAGCAGCGCCGCGTCGAGCTGCTTCTTGGACTCGCCCTGCACGCCCACGGCCTCGCCGTACCAGAGCACGCGCGCGTCGCCATGCAGCCCCTCGGCGACCTGTGCGCGCGTGCGCCGCGCCATAGTCGCCAGGAAGACGGCGGAGGCGTTGAGGGCCTTCAGCCTGGCGCGGGCGCAGCTGAAGAGGTGCTCGCGCTGTGCTGGCGCCTCCAGCCCCGAGCGCGCGTGCAACCCCAGCACCGCGCTCCCGTTGAGGCCGAGGCCGCTGCGCGCCATGTACGCGGCCGCCGCCGCCAGCAGCCGAGGCTGCGGCCGCATCAGCCCTCGCAGGGCCGGACCCCAGAGGCCACCACTGTCGCCGCCCGCCGCGGCCGGCCGCCCGCGCGCGCCGCGCCCCGCGCCGCGCCCCGCGCCGCGCCCCGCGCCGCGCCCCCGCTTCGCTGCGCTGCCTCGCCGCCGGCTGGTACTGAGGCCACCCGTCTCCCCTAGCTCAAGGTGGGCGTGTTCCCCGAGCTGGCGCGCCGAGCCAGCTCGCGTCCCCGCCACGCCCTCCTCGACGCCCCGCGCCGTGCCCGCCACGGCCCTTATACCCCCCACGCCTCCCATGGCCCCCACCCACCCCATGGCCTCGACCTGCGCCGCATGGTGTGGGTTGAGTAGCAGCAGCGGTAGGAAGTACTGGTTAGAAAAGATGCGCCACAGCCGCGCACGCGGCCGATGCCGCAGGTCGTCGGCACACAGCGGGCCGAAGCCGCTCGAGTCGTCGTGCGCCGCGAACGAGTCGACCGACGCGCCGCTCGCCTGCAGCCCTGCCACGTAGGGCATCCAGCCGGAGGTGTCGAGCAGCAGGGCCGGCATCGGCTCACCGAAGCTCTCGGCCGCCATCGTCCAGTTCTCCACCTGCAGCACCCGCCGCGAAACGATAGCCGTGACCACGGCCGACACGAGCGAGAGCGCAATGTTCCCGAGGCCTGGCACCGGCCGGGTCATCTGCCGCCGCCGCCCGCTGGTCATCACCACATCCCAGTGCGCCTCAGGCTCGGCAAGTCTCGACGCCTCGGCGTGGACCGTCCGCCGGCGCAATGACGGTGGGCTAGAGCCCTTCCAGCACCGTCCTCGCACGTCCTGCATGCCCAAGGCGCTGCACACTGTCAGCTTGTCGCCTGGGCGCAGCACCAGAAAGCTCACGGCCTCGCCCAGCGAGCCGCGCGCCTTGGTCTGTTCCAGCAGCCGCTGTTGCCACGCGAGGTGACGCGCTAGCGCGACAGAGATCGGCTCGTCGCCAGCCCGCATGTGAGCGCGGGTGCCGAGTGAGCTCGGTGCACCGCGCGGCATCGACTGGCGGTCGACACGCGCTGCGAGCCGGCAAGTTCCCCTGCGTCCCGCTGTTTATTCCCTGCAACGGGTCGCTGTCCCGCTTTTCGGTGGTCGGATTCATCGTACCTCGTACGCCTCTGTAGGGCGCTCTGTAGCCGAAAAAAAGCCAACCCAAACTTGCGTACTTGCGCGAGCGCCGTATTTCAGCAGGGGTACGCACGCGCGGCGCGAGCTTGGCGGCGGCATGTCGGGACTCGGCAAGAAGCCTGCAACAAGCAAGCCCACCGGCATCGAGGACATGATCCGGACGGCCAAAAAGCCTGCGGCCACCACGGGCAAGGCCGCCACCACCAGCAGCAAGGCCGCCACCACCAGCAGCAGGGCTGCTGCCACCAGCAAGGCTGCCACCACCAGCGCTAAGGCACCGGCTGCCAGAGCACCGACCGGCAAGGCGCCCGCGATCAAAGCTACAGCGCTGAGCGCTAAGTCTAAGGTGCCGACTAAGACTGCAAAGAAACCAGCTGCAGCCACACCGCAAGAGGCGGCAGCGGCGGCGGCGGCGGCGGCGGCGGCGGCGGCGGCGGCGGCGGCGGCGGCGGCGGCGGCGGCGGCGGCGGAAGCGGAGGCGACGGCGGCGGAAGCTGAGGCGGGGGCGGCGGCGGCGGCGGCGGCGGCAGCGGAGGCGGCGGCGGCGCAAGAGGCGGCGGCGGCGGAAGCGGAGGCCGCAGAGGGCGGAGCGGCGGTGCGGATGCAGGCCGCGCAGCGTGGTCAACTCGCGCGGAGGGAGGCGACTAACAGGAGGGCGGCGGCGGCGACGGCGATGTGGGCGGCGGAGCAGGCAGCGGAGGCGGCGGCGGAGGCTGCAGCTGCAGCTGCTGCAGCGGCGTCAGTCGTTGGCCAGGTGCGCGTCCGGTACAACCACTACAAAGAGGAATTCGACGTCGTGGACGGCGTGCTGGATTTCGAGGTGCGTGCCTTTGCCTTTGCTCTTCGTCTCCCCGACGCTAACCCGTAACCCTAACCCTAAGCACATGCTCGTGCAGGAGGTAGACGAACAATATTGCATCTCGTACGTCTTCAAGGGCGACTGGAAGGCAAAGCTCAGGGGCCAGGGCCAGATCATTTCGCCAGACGGTGGCTCGCTGACCAAGGTGACGGTCAAGAGCGACGATATCAACGAGGACGGCGAAGAAAAGGTGGTGGGGACCTTCTCCGGCCTCACGATAGGCGGCGACTACACGCTCGAGGTCAAGGAGGACGCAGTGCTAGGTGCGCCGCACCCCCCCACGCGCTGCTGCGTGCACGTGCCACGCCTCCCCACCCGTGTGCCTCTTGCCCGTGCAGCGAAAGCGCCTCGCAAGATCTTCGTGGCTTCTGGAGGGATGTCGGGCAGGCAAGACAATTTCAGCGCGAGCGTCGGCATGGGCGAGGACAGCTCTTCCTGCTCCTGCCTCTTCGGGTGCGTGCCCCGCCCCTCTCGGCACACACACCACGGTAGCGCTGCACTGCCGCTGTCGCGACACCCTGCCCCCCTCTGTCGCGGTAGGAACCCTTGCGCCTCGTCGTACAATTGCAAGGACTGGCATAACCGCAATGAAGTCGCCAAAAAGAACGGCTGGAAGGGCTTTAGCTGACCCACCCGCGCGCACCACACGGGGCGACGAGAGCGCACAGGGTGGATCGTTGGGGCTGGGTGTGCCGGGGTTACTTGGCTCAAATCCCACGGTGATTAAATGCAAGCCCCAGGTACTGGAGACTCGCGGGTAGGCCGCGGCCGCGGCGAGGGCGCAGGGGCCGGCAGGCCTCTCACGAGAACCGCCCGCCGCGTGCCCCCCACGCGGCACGGCGGCAGGCGCACGCCGAGCGCCGCGCGCCGGCGCGGGGCGTCGACCGGGGACCGCGCGCCGCGAGGCGCGTGACCGTCGACGTAAAGGTACGCGTGACCGTGAGCCGGCACGGGCAGGGTGGTTCCACGGCTGGTTGGCTTGCGATACTTCACTTTGGTAGGTAGGGCCTCTGGTGTTATGTCACTGCGTGAATCACGCGTAAAACGCATGATTGTCACAAATGTGTAAAAGCATGCACCATGTGTGATCATCACAGCGCATGATTCACACATGTGATGGGTAAAATTTTACGAGTTTGTGACGTCTAGTGCATGAATCACGCCTCTGGACTTGGGGGTCTTTTTGAGCGCTCTAAAGCCACCTAGGCGCGTACTGGACTCCACCCATCTAGACCACACAGCCAGACAACACTGGGTCGACCGACACGCACCGTACAGCCCCGTCCTAGTGCTCAACTCCAGCCCTCCCCGATGGGCTCTTGACTTCTGAAGAGCGGATTGAAGCTTCTCCAGCACGGTAGCGATTGTTGGCGGGGACGATCCGGCCCTGCTGCTCCAAGCTGGGGCATCGCGCGCGTTCTCCTCGACCGTAGTGCTCACCTGCAGTTCTTGAGCGTTAGCGCATAGAGTGGTGGTCATCACACCCGGGGCGCGCTAACGGCCGCAAGCAGCACGGAGCACACCTTCATGATGGTCATCGACCATGTTGGCGACCAGGAGGCCATGGTGTACGCGCAGCTTGGTCAGCAGCCTCTTGTGCGCACCACTGAGACGTCACCGGAACCGGGATGAGGGAGACGCTCTCCTGTTTGAGCGCGCAGCCTCCTGATCTCGCCACCGCGACGGCCGCGCACAGCCCGAGGTCGCGTGCGGCGTGCGTGCGGCCCCGAGCATCGGTCTCGTTTGTATGCTCCAAGCGCGCGGCGGCGGCGCGATCCCTCGTCTCGCGTTATCGACGATCGTTTTGTGGCCGTTTTGAGCCAACCAGCCGTGGAGAACCACACGGCAGCCGGGGGCTCCACTACACCGTACACCCTCGTCGCTATCGACGCGCGGGGGGCGGCGGCGGGGGCGGCGGCCACCCCGGTGTGCGCGGTCGCGCCACGCCCCATCGGAGCCCGCGACGCGACGCGAACTCTTTACCTTGACGCGCGCCATGTTTGAATATACGCTGATGACAGGCTGTGAGAGCTGAAGAGCTACGCGCATAAGGCTACGGTAGAACGCGCACGCACACCCGCACCTCCGGAATGGTTACGCGTATGGTGCGCGCGCGTATGGCTTCATAGCTGGACGAACCAGCTGCGGTACATCAGCGAGTCCCTCGGCAAGCTGCAAATAATGAGGGCGATTATCGATAGGACCCCGCCACACGCTCCAAGCATGATCAGGTACTGCTCAGTGGTGACTGGGTCCATTGAGTAATGAGCATCTGTACAGAGGGCAGTGGTGGGTCATGCGCTGGGCAGCGGGTAAGCGGGCAGCCGGCGCGCCATGTTCAACCTGCTCGGCGCACAATCGGGCTCCCACCACAGCTTTTTGTGGTGCTCGTAATGGCCTGAGCGATCGATCGGATTGGCGGCGAAGCCGAATTCAAGCCGCCGTAGCGCCTCGCCCCTCGCGTCAGCAGCCCGCGGCGGCTCTGCGCAGAGGTTCGTGCAGAGGGCACATGAACGGCGGTTCGCGCTGCACAGCTGATCGGCTTGACGCCCCACGGCAGACCCGGCGTCCTCTCTGGAGCACCAGCAGCCGCACGGGTCGCTGGAGCAGTTTACGATTGCTGCACGGGCAAACAGGTCACGCAGGCTGGCACAGTGGTGAGCGGCCAGCGCAGCGGAGACGCCGGTGCACGCATCGAGTGCGGGCACAGGCGAGGCCGCCGCAAGGCCCGCCGCGAGAGACGATAGCATCTCCCGCGAAAGCCGTTTCGCGCCCTGGCCAAATCTTAAGCCAAATCTCAAGCCTCAAGTCAGGACCCTACTCAGCAAAAGTCACAAGTTTGGAACTTGCGCGGAAATGCGGCATTTCCTCTTCGGCGGCTCGGCTTGCGGCGCCGCCGCCGCTGTGGGCACCGCGTTTCTATGGCGGCGGCGCGATGCGGCAGAGGATAAGCCACTGCGGGCGCTCAAGCCCGACGTGTCGCTCATGTGCCCTCTGCAGTCGAAGCAGTGGGTCAGCACAGACACGGTGCTGCTGCGCTTTGGCCTGCCGTCGCCTGAGCATGTGCTGGGGCTTCCTGTGCCCGGCCACGTCATGGTAATCGACGAGGCCTTTATCTATCGCCCGTACTCTCCCGTGACGGTCGATGCCACCACCAAGGGCCACTTTGACCTCCTCGTCAAGCACTACCCCGGTGGCGAGATCTCTACTCAGCTCGCGCGCATGCGCTGCGGCGACCTCGCGCACGTGCGCGGCCCCTGCGGGAGCGACTTCACGTACCAGCGCGGCGTGGCGCGCCAGCTGGGCATGGTTGCGGCCGGCACGGGCATCACGCCGATGTGGCAGGTCATCCAGACCATTCTGGAGGACCCAGAGGACACGACGCAGATCCGGCTGGTCTACGCGAGTCGCAGCGCCGACGACATCCTACTCAAGCCGGAGCTCGACGCGGCGGCCGCCAAGCACCCCGGCCGCTTCTCCACGCACTATGTGGTCTCGCGCCCAGCCGAGGGCCAGCCGCTGCCCGAGGGCGCCAGTGCCGGCCGGGTGGACGCGGCCGTGCTCCGTGGGTACCTGCCCCCGCCCGCATCGACCGACGACGAGAAGGCGCACGTGCTGGTCTGTGGCTCTGAGCCCATGCTGCGGGCGCTGTGCGGTCCCAGGGCCCGGGATGGCCCCACGCCACCGGGTCAGAGGAGGCCGCCGCTATCAGGCCTGCTCAAGGAGCTCGGCTACCGGGACGACGAGGTGTCGTGGCTTTGAGTTTGACTCGATACGGAGCATTTCAAAATTTTGATTGCGTTTGTGAGTTCGCCACGTGTTGACACTCGGCGCAGTACACGGACCGCGCGCGCGCGGCCTCTCTCTCGCCTCGCATCTTCACACTCACACGCGTGCACACCACACACGCACACGCTCTCACAAGTTACTCGGACACGCATCCATTGTTGCAGGATGTGGTCTCGCACAAGACCCAGCGGCAGCCAGCTCGGTTCGGACCACACGCGTCTCTCGCTGCCCCCTGGTCCATCAGGGCACGGCCCCCACGCGCCAGATCTCTTCTGGCCCAAGCCTCTGGCTCTGCTGTTCCCGATGGCAGCACGCCGTCTCAGTCCTCACTGAGGGCAGCCTGGGCCTGTTGGTCTGCGCCGGCACCACCATCGTCGTCATCGTCGCCGCCTCCGCGGGCGCGCTTCAGGGCCTTGGACGAGTCGCTCGAGTCGGGGGTGCTGCTGCGCGCGCGAGCCACAGGCGTGAGAGCGCTGCACAGTGCCGGGGATGCGTGGGGCGGTGGGGCCCACCTCTTGGGGGAAGGTGCCAGCTGCAGATCTGGCGAGCAGGGGCGCGACTTGCGGGACTGGTCGATGGTGGTGGCGTCGTCGGTCGCCTCGCCCGCCACTGCTGCCGCGTCAACGGGCTCCTGCAGCGCCGCCGGGTCCATCTCGGCGGTGTGGTCCTGCTCGCGCGCGTCCGCTGTCGTGGCCTCCTCGTGGATCTCGTGGTCGGATCCGCTGGACTCAGCCTGGCCGTCAATGATCGAGCGGGCGCCTTCCTGGCCCTGCGAGAAGAGCGTGTGGATGTTCAAGAGCTTGCGCTCAATCGCCTCGTTCTGCGTGCGCAGGTGCTGCAGCTCCGTCACCTTGCCGTTGAGGCACTGCGTCATCGAGTCGTGGAAAGCTTGCAGTTCAGGTCCCACGTTGGCTGACAGAGCACGAGGCGAACAGGGGGTCAGCGGGGTCTGGCAGATCGATGGGTCTCACTCTCAGGTTCGAATGGCGGCCAGGACCTGCAGCGGTGATGACGGCGGTGAAGTCGGCAAACAGCGTGCCGAGCTCTGTGATCCGGTTCGTGGCCCCGTCGCGCACATACTGCGCCTCCTGGCTGTGCCCGCCGCCCTCGTCTTCAAGCACCTGCTGCGCCTCATCCACACGCTCGGGCGACTCGTGGGAGATGTCTGGCTCGTCGTAGGCCGCCTTGTGCGTGTCCTCGGAGTGGGCGAGCTCCTTGCCCTGGACGATCTCCGTCATCGTCTCCGCCACGTGCTGCTGCGCTTCTGCCATTTGTCGCGAGTCAAGGTGGGGCGGGCTCGTGGGGACGAAGCGTGGGGTGTTAAAAGCGAACGCAGTGCCATGTGCGCTTGTGCATGCACAGGGATCTCGTCCGCTGCGACTGCCTCCCACAACGTGCACCGCCGCTGGCGTAGTTAGTGTCTTCTGGCGGTCGTGGGCGGCTGGCTGGGCGCGCGTGATTGATTGATTGATCCGCGCCGGGCCGCCTGCGGCCTGCCCGTCATCGGGCAGCCGAACGCCGTCATCCTTCACCACGGGCCGCCGCCCGCGTACGCGCACGGCCGAGAGGCTGTTGGCGGGGCCGAGGCGTGGCCGCAGGTGCAGGTGCACCCCGGCGTCGTGCGCGGGGCACGCGCGGCGGCAGGCAGGCACCAGGGCGAGTACCGGCTGAGCCGACCATGCTCCGGCTAAATTCGCGGGTCGGATTTTCCAGATTATGCGCTGTCGTCCGCTGTAGTGCCCCCCACAACTACAACCTATCAGTAAGTTGGAGCCCGCCGCGCGGTGTGCGCGTGCGTGCAGTACTTATGCGCGCCGCGCGCTGGCTCGTGGCAAGGCACTGCCTGCTAGCGCTGTGGCTGCCGCAGCTGCTGCCTTCGGCGTCCGCCACGCCGTGCACGGACACCTTCGTGCGGCTCAGCGCCGACGGAAGGGAACTGGTGTACCAGAAGGCGCCGCTCTTCCTCAACGGCATCAACCTCGCGTGGGTGAGTTGGGGGATCGACTTCAAGGGCAACAGCGAGTATGGCAACTCGTTGGGCTCCTACTGTGGCGCCGAGAGCGCCATGCGCTTCCTGAAGCAGAACGGCGGCAACTCGATACGGCTGTGGCTCGGCGAGGAGCCGCAGGAGATCCTCACCTACCACCGGAAGAGCGGTCGGGTAGCGGGCCTGCGCCCTGGCGTCATCGAAGCCGTGCAGACTGTGCTCGAGCTTGCAGCCCACTACGACGTCCTCGTCGTCCTCGTGCTCTTCAACGGGGCGCTCGTGCGCCACAAGCCAGGCCAGCTGTATGATGACTGCAACCTCTTCGGCGACGATGTCATCCTCAACTCGCTCGTCACCTACGCGATCAAGCCGCTCGCGGCGGCGCTGCGCGGCTACCAGAGCCTGGCCATGTACGAGGTGATCAACGAGCCCGAGGGCGTCCTCAACACGTCGATGCCGGACGGTGGCACCCCCTGCACCAACTTTCGCAATCCGGCGCTCACGTGCCCGGGCCAACCGAGCCAGCCGGGCTTCAGCATCAATGACCCGCAAGCGAGTTGCCGGTTCTCGATGGCTCAGCTCCAGACTTTCGTCAATCGTATCGCCGCCGGGCTGAAGTACGCCGACCCTTACCATCTCGTGACAATGGGCTCGTGGAGCCATTGCGTCAGCAGCTCGGGCCCGGGCGGTGCAGCCAACCTGTGGAGTGCGCAGTGCCTCGTCGAGGCGGGCGGAGAGCCATCGGGCACGCTCGACGTGGCGCAGATGCACACCTACCCGAAGTTCAAGGACGGCACCGACTTCAACCCCGACGCGCCGCTGAACGTGCACGTGATGGGCCTCAGCCTGGCGATGCCGGTCATCATCGGAGAGATGTCCACGCGCTGGGTCGAGAGGCCCAATGACCTGTCGACGATGGACGCGACCTATAGCGACAGCATGGCAGACCTGTACCGACGCGCTCGTGTGCTGGGGTACTCGGGCATGTTTGGCTGGCAGTACTTCTGCGACCCGCACATAGACGGCGGCTGCGTCAGCCATGAGGTCCTCGCAGACGGGCTCAAGGGTGGGCAGTCTGCGGGGGAGGTCATCAACCCCGAGCTGCCTGCGCCTCCGCGTCTGCGCAACTTTGAGTGCCAGTGCCCCGACGCGGACGCGGTCTCTGGAGGCTTCACATGTCGAGAGCAGGCTGGCTGGGGCAAGTGCGGCCAACTGGCTGGCGAGTGCAACGCTTGGTGCGACAATTGCGCCCAGCCAGTGACGCCGCTAGAGCTCACGCACGTGTGCACCGACATCCCGGCCATAGCGCCGCCGCCGCCTCCGCGCATCGCCCCCGCACGACCGCCCGAGCCCGGAAAGCCGCCGAAGCCTGCGCCTCCACCCGCGCCGCCGCCGCGGCCCTGCTCGGACATCTCGGACAGGCACGACTTGCGGGAGAGACGAGTGGCTTTGTGGTGCCTGGACTTCAACGGCGACCGCGAGGGCTGCGTGGTGTCGTTCGTGCGGTGGAACGACAAGGCAAAGGGCCGCAGCGTCTGCGAGTATCAGGACGAGCACGGCCTCTGCAAGGCCTCGGACCGAGAGCTCGGCTGCGAGCCTCCGCCCTCCCCGCCCCCCGTGGCCTCGCCTCCACCGCCGACCGCCCCCCCGCCTTGCAATCCACCCGCCGTCCCCATCGGCTCCCCGCAGCACCCTCCGCCGCCGCCATCGCCGCCTTCGCCGCCGAGCGTCCCCCCCCCCTCCCCCCCCCCCCCCCCCCCCCCCCCCCCCCCCCCCCCCCCCCCCCCCCCCCCCCCCCCCCCCCCCCCCCCCCCCCCCCCCCCCCCCC
>Ga0209302_10000702_pt1 | contig 19307 bp, 20 predicted proteins | sample ArcOceMetagenome_2_FD_187445 | JGI IMG/M metagenome (GOLD analysis project Ga0209302, IMG submission 187445) | Marine eukaryotic phytoplankton communities from Arctic Ocean - Arctic Ocean ARC135M Metagenome (SPAdes) (version 2) | ecosystem: Environmental > Aquatic > Marine > Oceanic | place... | reverse complement strand
ATATCCTTACTTCTAAAAATACACAAAAACCTCTGCTATGTCGGGCCACCCCGACGACCTTGAACTTAAAACTATAAAGATAGAAATCAAAATCCAGAATGAAAGAATACTATCAAATAGCGCTTAAAGATCCAGACTCCGGCGGTCACTCGCCAGACCAACTAACAAAAACCCCTTGCCATTTCTTCATTGGCTGTTAAGCTCCCGCCCGAGAGTCGGCTAGACAATCGCGTATAAATACAATTTATTGTAAATATCCGAGGAAAGTCCGGGCTCCATAGGGCAGAGTGCCAGGTAACGCCTGGGCGGCGCAAGCCGACGGCCAGTGCAGCAGAGAGTAAACCGCCTAAGTCTATGCTTGCATAGAACGGTAAGGGTGAAAGGGTGCGGTAAGAGCGCACCGCGCTACTGGCAACAGTTAGCGGCATGGTAAACCCCACTCGGAGCAAGGCCAAATAGGGATCCTACAGGTGCGGCCCGCACTGGATCCGGGTAGGCTGCTTGAGGGCTGCGGTGACGCAGACCCCAGATGAATGATTGTCTACGACAGAACCCGGCTTATCGGCCGGCTCTCTTTTTTTCTCTATCATGAGGTGTACAAGGTAGATGGCCGGCAGATACTTGCCAAACCTTTGCATCTTATCGATTCTTTTTCTAATGTTCTTAGTGCGTACTGAACTATCTATTCAGCTATTTTTCTATCTATGCTATGACCTATAGCGGCATTTAATGCTGCTGGGCTCTTAGACTAATGGGATATTAATACAGCCAACAACGCCAGTGAGTATTACTGCAATACAAATGGTTTCTAAGAAGAGTTTCATGGTTTTTCCTTTTATCATTAAGTTTATGGGTGTCTGCTTATTAATGTTTAAAGTGGCAGAAACTATAATGTAAAAGGTTAGATGAATTGACGATAACGGTCACGATCTTTGCGGACCTGCGTCACAAAACCATGACTGATGTTAGTTTGTATCGGTAATTCAAGGATAAATGAATAGCTTAAAAGCTTTTTCTCTAAACGATACTTTTCGGGGTAATCAATTAAGAAGAGCCCTATGATTAAGGTTAGTAGACCTTGCCTTGGCAGAACTAACATAGCTATGCCACTAAGTAATAATAGAATACCAAGAATATTTTTTAATAGTTTTTTTATTATCCAAGCGATAGAGAAGGGTTTGTAATAGAGCTTGGGTCTTTTGTTCTGTTCAAAGTAATCGTCAGGAATGGCCGCAACAATAAAGGGTGTTATGGCAAGTCCCACAAAAAATAGAATTAATGAGAAAAGTGTTATCCATGTAAGTAGATGTGTATGCTCACTCAATAAGTTAGCCATTAATATTTCTCTTATCCTAAAATAGCTATTTTAGTTGTATATTCTAAGGCATAGGTAGAATTGATTTTTATTGATAAAAATTAAATCCCTGCGTGCTCTTTACTTTCACTTTTGGGATTTTCAGATTTCTTTACATCTTGGCGGCGCTCTATTTTCTCTTCTTTCCGCGCCTCTATTTGATGTCTAGCACTTGGATTGAATATCGCATCCATTTCCATAAAACCCATTCCTACAGTACCGCTTCCCTTTGATTTCGATTTCCCTTTAAACCATCGTAAGTCGAATTTCCGGTAGACATAAATCATTCCTAGTAAAGGTAAGAGCCAGAGAATCAGCAACAATCCACCTTGTTTAGATGCTTTTGGCTCCCAATTTAAAATGACCTTGGTAAACATTAAATTAAAAATGAAGAGCAAGATGAGTGCCAGAGGTAGAAGCAAGACAAGTATGGAGTTGCTCATATTAGAAGCCAATGTGAACCACATGAAGGGAGCTTAGAAAGGCTTAAATGCAGATAGTTCAGATTGAATCTTGGGAAAATGGTCCGCCCGACAGGAGTCGAACCTGTGACCTGCCCCTTAGGAGGGGGCCGCGCTATCCAGCTGTGCCACGGGCGGATGATGCGCATATTGTAGTATCTTTTAATAATTAATTCAGCAGTCCGTATTCATTAATATCTATGCCGTATTACTTACATAGCAATGGTAAATTTATGTCATATTTGAACGCGCTCAAAATCTGATTTATGGCCTAATATCATCATCATTCGATAAACACTGAATGGCTTGTTGTTCGCAGGGAGGGAAGTCTCTTTTATAACTGGCGCATTTGGCAATGCATTGGTGAAAATCAATAATGCAGAAGTTATTGTTCCGTTTTATCGTACTACAGGCAGGGTAGTCTACGCTAGCATTAACGATATTCCGGCGGATTAAGTCAGTGGCTCGTTAAAAATAGCGCGCGACGCTTAGCGAACTGCTCACGTTGCTGCAGTAATAGGGGATCTTTGTCGCTGAGCTCCCTAGCCAATGGGTTGAGTAAAATGTCGAGTAGCTATCTTTGTGTGTAGGTCATACTTATAATCAAAGAAGACCTATCAAGCGTTGGACGCCAATGCTTACTAGGATCTTGACTAGCGCAAGCGTAAAGTGACATGTTAAGGCCAATAAAAATAAGCCAAATGGCAAGTTTCATAGTGATCTCCCTGAAAACTGTTGATTCCGTCTGAGCGCAAATTTAAGCGCGTAATAACTATAGCAGGTCATGGTTTATATGTGAACTTCGGAATGTGTTCGAATTATAATAATGACATTATCTGAAAAGTTAGCTAAAAATATGAAATCACGGCGCGGTAAATTATCGCAAGATGCGTTTGCGCGTAAATTGGGTATGTCACGAGCGACATTAACGCGCTTAGAGAATGTCGGCCAAAACACAACGCTCAAAACGTTGAATAAAATCAGTAAAAGCTTACGTTATGATGTCGGTGATTTGTTCTCTGATCCTACAAAAAAACAATCCTGATTAATTTCATATATGCCTCTATGTCTGCCTTTAGAGCTATCTATATGCCTTTTTTTGTGTAAAATACGTCTTGCCTAATTCTCGGGCACAAGTATTTTAATACAAACCAGCTATACAATAAAAACCAACGAAACAAAAATAAAAAGTAATAGATATGTTCGATACTTACTCAGCATTATTTGATGCCAGAGGGCACCTTTATCATCAGGCGATGAAGGATTTTCCAGCAGCCCGAAAAGCAGAGTTTGATACCGTTATTGATTGGTTAGATTTAACGGCTGGGATGTTTATTTGTGATGTGCCATCAGGCGGCGGTTACCTGTCGAATTATATTACTCATAATAATATTAATTTCTATTTTGTTGAGACCTCCCAAGTATTTTCTGACGCTGCCAATATACTGTGCAATAAAGCGAAGCAGGATATTGATAATGTTCGAGGGGCAAGCTATAAAAATATTGTTTGTGACAGTATTACAACCATACCGCTTAGTAGTGATTCCGTAGACCGTATTGTTAGTCTGTCTGGCCTTCATCATGAGGTTGATCCTCCCCGTTTTTATATAGAAGCGGCGAGACTATTGAGTGACGATGGTCTTTTAGTTTTAGCCGATGTCAAAGAAGGCTCTGGCGTTGCTGGGTTTCTCAATGAGTTTGTTGATCAGTACAGCAGCATGGGCCATGAAGGACGTTTTTTCTGTGAGCAAACATTGGTAGATATAGAGCAAAGTGGCTATACCATTATTGCTACAGCCCATGAGCATTATACTTGGCGCTTTTCATCGACCGATGAAATGGTTAATTATTGCAAGATGCTTTTTGGTATTGATGAGGCAGATAATGCCACAATACTCCAAGCGATTAACGATTATTTGGGCTATACAGAAACAGAAAAAAATTGCTTAATGAATTGGGACCTTATGTTTATAAAAGCAGCCAAATCAAAGTCGATTCTCTAATTAAAAACCACTCCCTCCTTTTTAAATATTTTACAAAGTAACTGTTTATTCGCCTTGCGAGTCTGGATTATTACGCCTATTTTTAATGACGTTTAGTTTTTATGGATGCCCTGCATTCAGTAATCTATTCATACTGTTAATCATTTATTTATATTGTTTCTTAATTACAGCAAGCAAGGACGATTTCTATGCGCGTATTTTCATATTTATTAACAACCCTTCTTTTTTTTTCCTCTCCGCTCTATGCACAAGACCTTTATATCAGCTACCTTATTGGTCATACCATCACTGAAGATAGTGATATCAACATATTATCTGAGCCTGTCATAAATAATATTTCATTGGATTACACTAATGCTACCAGTGGCTCTATAAGCATAGGCAAGTACTTTAATGACCATATTCGTGGCGAGTGGGAGGCCTCTTATCGTGAGCCTAATCTCGGTCGCTTATCGGGTACTAATGCCTTAGGTCAGTCGGCTAGTGTAGACGTGAGCAATTTTTTACGCACAACGACGTTAATGTATCAAGTGCAATATGATTTTACCGAGCATGAAAAGTATCCTTTTCAACCTTATGTATCGGGCGGCTTAGGTTTCGCGCATCATAAAATCGATTTTTTTTTGGCGAAGGTGAGGATGATGCCGTTGTCGCTTATCAATTAGGTGCCGGTTTAATGTGGGAGTTTGGTCCATTAAATTATATCGTCGCTGAGTATCGGTATTTAGCATCACAAAGTGCAGATTTTGATAGTGTGAGTATTGATTATGCCGCGCATGAATTTAGACTCGGTGTATTGATGGGTTTTTAGATTTTATGTAAGGCTAAATAGCATTTTTATGACGTTTGACTTTATAAGATAAGTCTCTATATAAACGGTGAGTATAAAGCTCGACGTTTTTCGTATAAAACTTTTAATCATTTAAAAGGTCTTTTTTTGTTGCATATAAAAAGGACATTCTCATGGAGAAGAATCGACTTGTTAATTTGGCTCGGTTTGTTCGAAGCAAACCAGAGCTTTCTACAACGGTAGCGGCCCTTTATTTGGCGCTGGTCTGGATACTATCATGGATAACAATCTTCTTTTTAAGCACATGGCTCATTGATATTTCTACCAGTAAAGAAGGCTTTATTCTGGCTCTTTGGCTAGCCGTTGTTGCTGAGACCATTATTCGCTATGTCGAAAATATAGATGGTGTTGCGTATTTCAGTAAGCCTTTTGAGCTGAACCCCAAAGGTGACAATAAAGATTTCACTTTCGCGCGCATGCTTATACTTTTATTTGTAGGTTTAACACTGGCCTTTTTTTTCCAGTTCTTAAGTTCTGATACTATCGGCATTACAGGAAAAAATGATGCTTTATTTGTAGGGCAGCAGTTAGCTGGTAGAGACGGCTTTTCTAGCATGCTCTCAAGTTGGGGAGAGACGTTGATGTATGATGGTGAAATCCAGTTATCACTTTTTTTGAGCTTGTTATTCCGAATAGCTATATACAAAAGAAAGGTAAGACCATAAAGGATTGAGGAATATGAATAGCTATGAATAACTATGAAATTGTTTCCACTTTTCTTTTTTAGCATTTAATTCAATGCACTTAAATGCTAATCTATGTTTAATGAATTGCAAAATAAATAACTTAAGTGTTGGCCCAGAAAAAGGAGTTTTTTAATTGACTACATATATTCCACTATTGTTGCCGGTAGTGTTTGTTCTAGTGATAACCTTTGGCGTTTTGGTTGGTAATGCAGGTATTAAATCACTGCACGAAGCCGAAGTTCATCCGCAGCAGTTACCGCCTTCAAAGTAGTTTTATTCATTGATCCATTGGCTGACTAGTTGATGGAAGGATGAATAAATGTATAAGAATATAATTACATGAAAAGGCATTTACCTGCCTAGATAATATTTAACTGTCTCTAAAAAACGACAAGTAGAAATGCTTGTCGTTTTTTTGAAAGGTAGTTAAGTGCTCAGAAGGGTTTTATCTTACCTGAGAATCATTGCAAAGCTAGAGGTGTGTTGGCAGCTCGGATTTTCCTGTATTATTATCCTAATAAAAAAAGAGCCATATAAAATGTCCCCCCATCTAAATACCGCCTTCTACCAACAACATGCCCTCGATCTCTGCTACAGCTATCAGCAGTTATTAAAAAAAACATTAATCCAGCCGGATAATAATGGCTCTCTAATACAGCAGCTTTTCAACGCACCTTTTGCTTTGCTATCTCACGGCTTAGAAGATGATCCTATCTTTAATTTTGGCAATCAAACGGCGTTATCTTTATTTGAATACAATTGGGATGACTTTACTCAGCTACCTTCGCGCTTATCGGCAAAGCCTGTGGATCAAAATGAGCGGCAGCGTTTATTGGATGCGGTAAGCCAGCATGGTTTTATCGATAATTATGCCGGCATTAGAATCGCATCATCGGGTAGGGAGTTTTTAATCGAAAACGCATTAGTGTGGAATGTGATTGATAAAGACGGCCGTTATTGTGGCCAGGCCGCCGCTATCTAAAGAGCTTGCTAGGCACTGGTAATGGGCTTGCTGTTAGAGAAATTCTCCGCTTTGCCCGTTGCATTATAAGTTTGCCCTGTGCCTGTTTCGCCGCGTAATATATTCATAAAACGATCAACACTTTGCTGCATGCCACCTAAAATACGCTCGTTAATCATGAGCATTTCCTGACAATCGGCTAATTGCTTTTCTATCGTTTCCCATAAAGGCAGTAACTGCACATTGCTAATGGTATCTAGCTTAATAATGGTGTCTTTCCAGCGATCAGCTTCTGTCGATAACTGATTGCGACGCAATAAGGTGGTGCGTAATTCATTACGTTTTTCCATGCGCTTAACAATAACAATTTTCTGTTCGGCACATTCAGTAATAATTTTATTATCACGCGCTTCTAAGGCAACTCGCTCTGATGTTAATAGTGTAGTTAAGCTGTTTAAGTCAGATTGATCAGCACCCAGGGATTGATATATTTCACCGGCTAATAAATTGAGTGCAGCGGTATCAATATTCGCTTGATGTGGCGCATGCTGATTGGATGAATCTTTTGATGGCTGTCGAGACGATTGCTTGGATGAATCGCGCTCTGTATTTTTAGGTAGGTTGCCTTGTAGATTACCTTGTAGATTATCTCGAAGGTGACCTGACATTTTTTCTTGTGGCATAACTTTAGTCCCCGTATGTGCATCAGGGGAAAAGACATTTAGTAACTCGGTAAACATGGCATCGAGTTGGGCAGGTTATCGGTTAGCTATTATCAGCTAACTACCGAAAAACTGCTCATCAGCCAAAATACGCGTTGCTACCTGATTGGCATCAACGGTGTAGGAACCATTATCAATACGTTCACGAATATCATTCACTCGTGCTTCATCAACTTCTGGCAGTGCTTGCAAATCACGCTGAATACGACTGAGCTCTTGCGCACGTGCGCTCAATTGAACAGTGTCATGCTTATTATCAACTAACGCTTCGGCACTAGCGCGGCTGTTCGCTTCGCTATTGCTGTTGGCATTATTGTCAACGTTACCACTGTTTCGAGCAGTGCTCGATTGAGGGCCGTTAACGTTGTTGATGTGATTAACCATGTCTGTTCAAGCTCTAATCATTGATTCATGTGAATGTGTTACTGCATCCTAAACCGGTGCTGTCGTTCGTTTGGGTCTTTTCCGTTCTGTACTCACTTAATCATTTAACTGAATGAATTAATAAATGGTACGTATTTCAACTCAAGACTTAAAACACCGAAGCGGGATGCGATCATGCACATTACCTTTATCGGCCATCTTTTTTGTAACTTGAGTCACGTTTTAAAGCATTTTTATATTAAGCCATTGGCTTATTTTAAGTGCTTGAAATCCTTTCAAAAACTGCTTTTGCTTGCTGCTATTTTTTAGGTATTACCAGCGTTTTCGTTATCACTTAGTGGCGCTAGCAGCCATTAAGTGGTGCTTAAACCTTGTTCATGGTGGTGAGGGTGCATCCCTTACATCACCGTTTGTACTTTACCCGGCGCAATCACCTTTGCTCTAATAATGCGGTTTGAGCTGAGGTTGCGAACTTTAATCTGCTGGCCTTTGCTGCCATCACCCATAGCCGTACCGGCCATCTTGGCGCTCACGCCATGTGAGTTGGCAATAATCATGACTTGGTCACCGCGTTTAATCCACTTAGGTTGCGTTAAGCCACTATTACTTAGCGGTTTTCCGGCGGCAATGGGGCGTGTAGCCAGTGTGCCAATGGCATCGTTAATACGGGTTAAATAATCACTGTTCATGCCTTGCAGCTTTTGTTCGCGAATCACTATGTCGGCTGCGTTAATTATTTCGTTTCTTTGTATAGCGCGAACGGCGGTTACCACCGATTGCCAATGTTCAAATTTGACTGGAATAAATACGCCCCAGGGTTTGTCATCGTCGCAACGTACTTTTATGAGCTTTCTGCCTGAGCGTGCATTGCCTTTTTGCGGGGTAAAGCTGAGGTTTTGTGAGCAGCGTCTTAGTGTCAGTCTTGAATCGATGGATGCGGCGCTGTATTCAATGCGCGAATGCGGGTTTTCGACTTTGGCTTGCTGTCGAACAAAGGCAAGTGTTAACGCTTGTATTTCGGTGGCGTTAATCATTCTTGAAAGCGCGACTGCTGGCTTGTTAACGCCGTTAGCTGCTTCTTTATTAGTAAGTTGATCAATAGGCGCTTGCTGATGAATAGCGGCTTGTTGATTGCTAGAAGAGGGCGTGTCGCTGGCATTATTGGCTGATCCTGGAATAGCCCAAAATAGCAAACCCATAATACAGGCGGCAGCGGCCGTAAAGCCGGTGCTGTGAGCCGACTGACAATGTGCTTGTCGGTGGCTAATGCTCTGTTTGTTGATGGCGGCTGATGCAATAAATGCTATCAATGCCACGGATGCTTTTTTCATTCTACGACTCGTATACGCCAAAAAATTGCCAATTGATCTAATTACAAACTAAGGCAGCAATTTTCATGCCGTTAACGTTCTTTTCTACATGGCCTTTAAACCTCAATTGGCTAAGAGTTGATCTGCATCACATTTTGTTTTTTCGTCAGCCTTTGCCGCTTTGCGGCAGGTGCTTGCCGCAAACCTTAAAAAAGTCGTTATTCTCTTGCCTTTAAATTTATTAAGTTGCTGATTTTAAACAATAAAAAGGTTGTGGCATATCGGTTGCAACTAACCCAGTGAGATAGCCTTTTTTGATGAGAGAAAAACGATGACAGCGATCAACTTTGCCAATGCATTAGGAGTCCATGAACGGGCTTTGCATTTACGTACCGAAAGATCGGCGGTATTGGCGAATAATTTGGCGAATTCTGAAACGCCTGGCTACAAAGCGCGTGATTTTGACTTTCGTGCAGCCTTGCAGGCAGCGAAATCCGACAAAAACGCCATGAATATGTCACGGACTCACAAGGGGCATATTATTTCTACAGTGAAGAGCGAGGGTGTATCGGTAGATCTTGCTTATCGTGTGCCATTGCAAGCCAGTATTGACGGCAACACGGTTGATGCACAAATGGAAAGCGCAGCCTTTGCGCGCAACGCCTTAGAGTTTGGTTCTAGCTTCCGCTTTTTAAATGGTCGCTTCTCTAGTTTGGGCAAAGCCCTAAGCGGTAATTAAGAAAGCCTTTAGCGAGAATTAAAAAAACAGTTTATAAAACACAGTAAGAGATTTGAGTATGAGTTTAGGAAATGTATTTGATATAGCAGCCATGGGAATGAGCGCGCAAACGATTCGCTTAAATACCACCGCGAGCAATATGGCCAATGCAGAAACATCTGCCAGCTCTGAAGCTGAGGCTTATAAAGCACTACGTCCAGTATTTGTTTCTAGCAGCGAAAAAAACGCAGCTAACGGTTTGCTTAATGGTTCAAGCCCTGCTGATTTTGGTGTGATGGTGCGCGAAATTGTTGAAAGCCAAGCGCCAGTGAATAAAGCTTACGAGCCGAATAACCCACAAGCCAATGAAGAAGGTTATGTGTTTTATTCTAACGTCAACTCTATAGAAGAAATGGCCGATATGATTTCTGCTTCACGGTCTTTTCAAATGAATGTCGAAATGATGAATACCACTAAATCCATGATGCAGCGTTTGCTGTCGATGGGTCAGTAAGCGATAGATACATGTATTATTAAAGGGCGTCGGGTAATGAATAGCGGACTCTCTAAAATTAATTGTTAAGTAAAATCAGGTACATAACATGAATGAAGTAAATAGCTCAACATCCGTCGATGTAATTAATTCTTTAGATACTAAGTCGAAGGCGCCAACAGAAGAGCAGGACTTAGATAAAGATGCTTTTTTGCGGCTAATGATTGCGCAGCTGCAAAATCAAGACCCTTTAAGCCCTGCTAAAAATGAAGACTTTATTGCGCAGTTAGCGCAGTTTAGTTCGGTTGAAGGTATTCAAAATATTAATAATTCTATGGAAGAGCTAGCCAGCTCTTTCCGTTCTAGCCAAGCATTGCAAGCGTCCTCTTTAGTCGGCCGCCAAGTGCAGGTGAGTACGGATACCGCAACGTTATCATCAGCAGGTCCTGTGCAGGGCACTATCGATTTAGAAACAAGCTCAGCCAATATTAAGCTTTATATAGAGGGCCCCGATGGCCAAATAGTAAAAACTGAAGATCTCGGAGCACAAGAGCGCGGCGCAATTGATTTTACTTGGGATGGCACCGATGAGAGTGGCTTACGTGTTGCCGATGGCGCTTACCGTGTCTATGCCAGTGGCTTAGTTGATGGCGAGCTGACTGATTTACCTGTAGCCGTTGGCGCTAACGTTAACAGTGTGACGGTAGGTCAAAATAATTCTATGGTTTTAAATATTGAAGGCGTTGGCGCAGTACCGCTTTCAGAAGTGAGCCGATTTTTATAAACGCTAATGTTTAATCATGCTCATTCTAATACAGCGAATGAGAATGAAACCCTAATTTAATATGAAAGGCAGGAGATAGACCATGACATTTAATACAGCCCTAACAGGATTACGCGCAGCAACCACAGACCTCAACGTAACGGGTAATAACATTGCGAATGCCAGCACCGTAGGTTTTAAACAATCGCGTGCAGAATTTGCCGATGTCTATGCGAGCTCTGTTGTGGGTGGAGGCACTAACGCTGTTGGTAATGGTGTGCGTGTTGCCGATGTCTCTCAGCAATTTTCGCAAGGCAATATTAGCTTTACAGAAAACGCGCTAGATTTAGCCATAAGCGGCGGCGGCTTTTTTGTATTAAATGATCAAGGGTCACAGGTATTTACACGTGCGGGCCAATTTGGCGTAGATGATTCTGGTTATATAACAACGAATGATGGCGCTCGTTTACAAGGTTTTCCTTCTAACACATCGGGCACAGTGTCGGATGTATTAGGTGACTTACAAATAAGTACGGCAGATATTTCGCCACAGCAAACCACTTTAGTAGATATGTTATTTAAATTGGATGCTGATGCTTCTGTTCCTGAAGATATTGTGAACACGGCTATTTCAGAAGGCGATGTTGAGCGAGCGACACAGGGTGCAGTTAATGGCTATGCCTCGGGCACTATTGATATAGGTGGCACTGTATATAACATTCCTGCGACGGCTAACCAGTCGGCCAGTGCTATTGCGGGTTCGTTGTCAGCGATTAGTGGTGTATCAGCTTCGGCCATTACTCGTGCCGATATCGTGATTCCTGGTGGCTCAGCGACGGCAAATCAATTGCGTATTAATGGTATCGAAATTGTTGGTGCAGACATTACGCAAATTACTTCAGCAATTGATGCACTACCGGGTATTACAGCATCAGAAGCGGGCGGCGTTATTAGTGTCGCTTCAACCTTAGGCGATAATTTATTGTTTACTGCTGGCAACGGTTTAACTGCAAGTGTTACGGGTGCAGGTGGTGGTGGTACCGTTAATATTGATGGCAGTTTAACGAGCCCAGCTAACCAAGCGACTGTTGGCGGCCTAGTTAATTTAACATTGGATGCTGGCATTTCGATTAGTGCAGGTACAACGACATCGGCAGGCGCTAATCTATTCCCTAGCGTGCCAGCATTAAACTTGGTGCGAACCAACTCTTTTGATCCTGGTGATAGCAATACTTATAACGATGCAACTTCGGTAACCATTTTTGATTCGTTGGGTAGCCGTCATGTTATGTCACAGTACTTTGTTAAAGAGCCGCCTTCATTAAGTGCGCCAAACACTTGGAGCATGTATGTACAAATTGATGGTGAGAACGTGGGTGATCCTGATCCACTAACACCTAATGTACCAACCATGGAGCGCTTTACACTTCGCTTTTTCAACGACGGCACATTAGATACTGCCAACAGTGACGAGTTATTAGTTTCTAACTGGACACCGTTGGATGCCGATGGTAATCCAGCCGGTGCATTAGGGCCGCTTACGGTTGCTAATGGTGCATCAACGCCTATTCCTACTCCACCTATTAGTTCTAACTTTGTTTTAGAAATTAATGGTTCTACGCAATCGAGTGGTGAATTCGCCGTTAATGAATTAGAACAAAACGGTTTTTCTAGCGGTCGTTTATCACGTGTTGATGTTTCAGAAACCGGTGTTCTTTTTGCACGCTTTAGTAATGGCGAAGCATTAACGTTAGGACGTGTTGCACTGGGTTCATTTGCTAATGAGCAAGGTCTTACACCATTAGGTGATTCGACTTGGGGACAATCGTTTGAATCGGGCGAGCCAGTTATTGGTGCGCCGAGAACAGCATCTTTGGGTTCTATTACTTCAGGAGCATTAGAAGATTCTAATGTTGAATTAGCTGAAGAGTTAGTGGCGTTGATTATTGCGCAAAGAAATTTCCAAGCGAATTCACGAACTATTGAAACCGCTAATGAAATTCAACAAACGATTATCAATCTTCGTTAATCATTTGTTTATTCCTATTAGAAAACAGCTAAACATAAACGAACAGGCGGGTTAAATAGTGGATCGTGCATTATATATATCAATGACAGGTGCCAAGCATAATATGCTTGAGCAGGCTGCGCGTTCGCATAATTTAGCTAACGTCTCAACCGTTGGCTTTAAAGCAGATTTAGCAAATGCTATGTCTATGCCTATAAAAAGCGGTGATGGTTATAACAGCCGTGTTTATGCCGTTACGCAAACGCCGGCGGTGGATTTAAGCAGTGGTCCTTTAATAGAGACTGGCCGTGAGCTTGATGTTGCTATTGATGGTGATGGTTGGATTGCGGTGCAAACTAAAAATGGCGAAGAAGCTTATACCCGCGGTGGTAATTTGAGTGTCGACACTTTTGGCTTGTTGCGTAATGAACGAGGATTATTAGTAATGGGTAACTCAGGTCCTATTGCTGTTCCTGAAGCAGAAAAAGTAGAAGTAGGCATTGATGGCACCATTTCTGTTCGTGCCTTAGGGCAGGGGCCAGAAACATTGGTTGCCGTTGATCGTATTAAATTAGTGAACCCCGATACTAGCGCATTACAAAAGAAACAAGACGGTTTAATTTATAGCCGTAATGATGTTGAAGCTTTGGACGCCAATGTTCGATTACGTTCGGGATTTCTAGAAAATAGTAATGTGAATGCCGTGGGTGAGTTGACATCGATTGTGGCATTGGCAAGACAGTTTGAAATGCAAATTAAAATGATGCAAACCGTTGCTGAAAATGCTGAATCTAGCGCGCGCGTTTTGCAGGTTCAAGTTTAACAGCCCTGAGCCAATAACAGCCCTGAGCAGTTAAATAAAAAGCCCTGAGCCAACAACAATATTGAAAGACTAAAACAGATTAAAAAAGTAGAGGTTACACCATGCACGCAGCATTATTTGCCAGTAAAACAGGATTAACTGCACAAGATAAGCAGTTAACGACTATCTCTAATAACTTAGCGAATGCTTCGACGGCTGGTTACAAACGTGACCGCGTTATCTTTGAAGATTTACTCTATCAAATTCAACGTCAGCCGGGTGCGCAGTCATCGCAAAACAATCAATTACCTTCGGGCTTGCAGTTAGGTACCGGTGTACGTGTAGTGGGTACGCAAAAGCAATTTACTACAGGCACTTTACAAGTAACTGATCAGCCTTTAGATATGGCAATTGATGGTCGTGGTTTTTTCGAAATCTTGCAGCCGAATGGCAATACCGCATATACCCGCAATGGTGAGTTTCAATTAAGCGCCGATGGTGAAATTGTGACAGCAGGTGGCTTAGTGTTAGAGCCATCCATTACTATTCCTGAGGGCGCACAAACAGTCACTATTGGTCAAGACGGTACAGTGTCTGTGTTACTAGCGGGTGAGTCTGCACCAACGCAAGTGGGTAATGTGCAGTTGGCTGATTTTATAAACCCTGCTGGCTTACAAGCAATGGGTTCGAACTTATTCCTAGAAACAGCTTCTAGTGGCGCAGCGCAACAAGGTACGCCAGGCTTAAATGGCTTTGGTAGTATTCGTCAGGGCAACATCGAAAATTCAAACGTGAATATCGTTGAAGAACTAGTCAATATGATTACCACTCAGCGAACGTATGAAGTGAATTCAAAAGTATTACAAACAACGGATCAAATGCTGCAATTTATTACGCAGAATATTTAGATCGTTAGAGTGATTGTTATGAAAAAAATTATCATCAAAATGCGTGTTATCAAATTGGTTCAGTTGGCGCTAACCTCTGTGTTGTTGCTGAGTGGTTGTGTAATAAAGCCGCTATCTGAAAAGCCAGATACAGCTGAATTCGCACCGGTCACTGTAGCCAGTAAAAGTAGTTTGCCTTTGAGTGCGGGTAGTTTGTTTAGCGATGAAGTTGGCGTTAATTTATATGATGATCGTCGTGCCTATCGTGAGGGCGACATTATTACGGTTACGCTTAATGAGCGAACCGTATCGAGTAAGTCGGCTGAAACAAAAATTGATAAAGATGGCAAAGTCGATTTTGGTGAAGATACGATTTTAGGAAAATTGGTTGATATTAAAGGAAACTCTTTACTCACTAATCTTGAACAGTCACGCAGTTTTGATGGCTCAGGTGAGACGGATCAGCAGAATCGCTTGCAGGGCAGTATTGCCGTGACCATTGCCGATGTATTACCCAATGGCTTGTTAGTGATTCGTGGTGAAAAATGGATGACATTAACCAATGGCCAAGAGTTTATTCGCATCAGCGGTTTAATTCGTCCTGATGATGTCGCTTCAAATAATACGGTTTCTTCGACAAAAGTGGCTGATGCACGTATTTCGTATAGCGGCACGGGTGATCTCGCCGCAGCAAACAAACAAGGTTGGGCTTCGCGCTTCTTTAATTCTTCAGTCTGGCCTTTCTAGGATGCCATTTATGAATCATCAACGCTATTTAATTAAAAGTCTTCGCCATGTATTGCTAATGGCTAGCCTGTCATTAGTCAGTGTTATCGCACAGGCCGATCGCCTAAAAGATATGGCTTCTATTGCAGGTGTTCGTTCTAACGCCTTAGTCGGCTATGGCTTAGTGGTTGGTTTAGATGGCTCGGGTGACCAAACGTCACAAACGCCTTTTACCACGCAATCATTCACCAATATGTTAAAGCAGTTTGGTATTACCACACCAGAAGGCGCGCGTTTTCAGTTGAAAAATGTGGCTGCGGTAGCCATTCATGCTGAAATCCCTGCGTTCGCTAAACCAGGGCAAAAAATTGATATTACGGTTTCATCAATTGGTAATGCAAAAAGCTTACGCGGAGGCAGTTTGTTAATGGCGCCGCTTAAAGGCATAGATGGAAAAATTTATGCGTTAGCGCAAGGTAACTTAGTAGTGGGTGGTTTTGGTGCCGAAGGTAATGACGGTTCAAAAATCACAGTGAATGTACCCAGTGTTGGTCGTATTCCTAACGGTGCAACCGTTGAGCGCATGATTGATAGCGGCTTTGATACGGCTACTAATATTATATTTAATTTACACCGTTCTGACTTTACTACAGCGAAACGCGTTGCCGATCGAATCAATACCGTGTTTGGCCCTGATGTTGCGCAAGCTTTAGATGCAGGTTCTATTATTGTTGCGTCTCCAACTACTGCTAACCAGCGAGTGACTTACGTATCTGTTTTAGAGAATCTTGAAATAGAACAAGGTCAGGCCTCGGCAAAAGTTATTATTAATTCGCGTACGGGTACGATTGTTGTTGGCAGTAGTGTGAAGGTATCACCGGTTGCTGTAACTCATGGCAGCTTAACCGTTACTGTCGCAGAGAGCGCAGCAGTGAGCCAGCCCAATGCCTTGGCCGGTGGAGAAACAGCTATTGTTGCTGATTCAGGAATAGAGATTGAAGAAGAGCGTAATCGTATGTTTTTGTTTGATCCTGGTACGCAGTTAAATGAAATTGTTAGAGCCGTTAATTTAGTGGGGGCGGCGCCAGGCGATTTAATGGCCATACTTGAAGCCATGAAACAAGCTGGTGCACTTCGCGCTGAAATCGTCGTTATATAAAAAGTTATATAAAAAGCGATACAAAAAATTATTTAAACAAAAAAATTATTCAAAACAGTTGTTTAGGAATATAAGGTAAACCAAGAAAATTATGTCAGCACTAACATCCACCCATAGTAGCTCGATGTCTGCGTCACCCGCAGCGATGAGTGGTGGCCATAGTTCTGTCTACAGTGACCTGCAAGGCTTGCAGTCTATTAAACAGCTAGGCCAGGTCGATGAAGGTGCTGCGTTAACTGAAGTCGCTAAACAGTTTGAATCCATACTCGTCAATATGATGTTAAAGAATATGCGTAGTGCCACTAACGTATTTTCTGAAGGCAGTTACCTTGGTGGTGATCAAGTCAATTTCTATCAAGAAATGCTTGATGATCAGTGGAGTGTTGAATTGACGAAAGGTGCGGGCTTAGGTTTTGCTGAACCTATGTCGCGACAATTGAGTGGCGAAAAGCTCAATAATAAAAGCAGTGATGCATCGGCGCCAGCTATGTCAATTGAAGAGGTATTGTCTAGCGCGAGAATCACTAAGCAGCGCAATGAATTTATTACGCCAGTCGCTGCTTTAACAGGACAGTCTAATGCTCACGAATCGTCCACAAACGTTACGCCGCGTTTTGATTCGCCAGAAGCATTTGTTAAAGGGTTATATCAAAGCGCCCAGCAAGCAGCAAAAAAATTAGGTGTTGAACCATCGACATTGTTAGCTCAGTCGGCACTAGAAACAGGTTGGGGTCAACATTTACCGAGTGGTAAAGACGGTCAGCATGGGTTTAATTTATTCGGTATTAAAGCGGATGACAGATGGTCTGGTCCAGTCACTAACGTCGATACTTTAGAGTATTTTTCTGGCCAGCCTATTAAAGTGAATGCGAATTTTCGTCAGTACGATTCCTTTGAACAAAGTTTCAATGATTATGCTGAGTTTGTGAGTTCGCAATCTCGCTATCAGCCAGCGTTAGAAAAAGCGACTGATGCAGCAGGCTATATTCAAGCGCTACAAGACGCGGGTTATGCAACCGATCCACGATACGCTGAAAAAGTGCAAAGTATTCTTAACCGTGATGTCTTTAAAAAGGAATCATTAGATGCCACGTTGGTTTCATTGTCCGAGCAATTGCCTCATGGGTAAATCTTATTTAGATAGTCAGGATAGAGGTCAGTAATGGGATTGCTCAATATCGGAGTGACAGGTTTACTTGCCAGCCAAACGGCAATCAATACCACGGGTCACAACATTGCTAACGCCAATGTTCAGGGCTATAGCCGGCAAGAGGTAGTACTCGAAACTAATGCACCCAGATTTGGTGGCGGTGGTTTTGTTGGCAATGGTGTAGAAGTCGAAACAATTCGACGTATTACTAATGAATTTATTACTCAGCAGTTACGTACAGATACAGCCAATTTCGCTGAGCTAAATGCCTTTGCTGCGCAAATAGGCCAGTTAGATTCGGTGATTGCTGGTGCTAATACAGGATTAACAGCGGCATTAGATAGCTTTTTCTCATCGCTTCAAGCGGTTGCAGATTCGCCGACTTCTTTGCCGGCACGTCAATTAGTGCTGAGTGAAGGCGAGCGTTTAGCGCAGCGTTTCAATGTATTGCAATCGGGTATTAACGCTCAGACAGATAACGTAAATAGTCAGATACGTTCAATTGGCTCTGAGGTTGATCAACTCGCGCAGAGTATCGCAAAATTAAATGGCGATATCGCAGGGGCACAAGGTCTTTCGGTGTCTGATCAAGTGAATGACTTGCTAGATCGTCGTGAAGAAGCATTGCGTCAGCTATCTGAATTAGTGTCATTCAGTACTTCAGAGCAAGACGGCAATGTTATTAATGTCTTTGTCGGCGGCGGACAACCTTTAGTGTTAGGCAGTAACGCTAATCGAGTTGTGACAGTGGATAACCCATTGGATTCCAGCCGAACAGAATTAGCCATTAATGTGAATAACAATTTACAAATAGTGACGGATAGTTTTTCTGGCGGTAACTTAGGTGGCTTACTCCGTTATCGTGATGATATTTTGGACTCAGTGCAAGGTAATGTGGGTGTGCTGGCGATAGCGGTAACCGATATGTTTAATGCCCAGCATCGCGCGGGTATTGATTTAAACAGTAATCAAGGTATCGATTTTTTCACACCGATAAATACCGATGCTTTAATGAGAGATCGTATTAAAGCCTCCAGTAATAATGGCTTGCCGAATGATCGTGTAGCGGCAGTATCGATTGATAATATTGCTGAGCTTACCGGCAGTGAATATCGATTGAATTTAGGTGGTTCGGGTACATTGAATTACACCTTAGTGCGCGCTAGTGATAAAGCCGTTGTTTCGAGTGGTATGTTGTCGAGTAGTTTTCCGCAGACAATAGTCACCGACCAAGGTTTTTCAATTAATTTAAGTGCAGGCAGCTTTCAAAATAGCGATAGCTTTTTGATAAGCCCAACATTGTCTGCTGCTGAAAGCATGGCTTTGAATATTCAGGATACGGCATCATTGGCTTTAGGTTCGCCAATTATTGCTGGCGCCAGTTTAGGTAACTCCGGTACAGGCGTTATTTCTCAAGGCGGTATTATTCGAGTAGGTGAGGTTGATGCACAAAATCTACCGGCCTTTGCTACACCGGGCCAATTATCGCCACCGTTATTGATACGGTTTACCAGCCCCTCAACTTATGATGTATTAGATAACAGCGATCCGCTTAATCCGCAGAACTTAAGTCCGCCGTTACGAAACCAAACCTTTGCGCCTAATCAGAGTAATAATTTATTACCTCAAGATCTAAATGCCACTTATATATCCACCTCGTCAGCGCATATATTTAATGCACAAGTAGGCATTATAGGTAGCGGTGTAAGTAATGGTTATCCCGATCCTAATCCATTGATCACCTCTGAGACCATTACCGTTAATACCGTTAATGCAGCGACAGGGTCTACCAGTGTCACCTCAGTGAATCTGTTAGCGGGCGAGTCGGCAGCAACAGCTGCAGCGCGTATTAATACGTTAAATGGTGTAA
>Ga0209302_10000700_pt1 | contig 19325 bp, 27 predicted proteins | sample ArcOceMetagenome_2_FD_187445 | JGI IMG/M metagenome (GOLD analysis project Ga0209302, IMG submission 187445) | Marine eukaryotic phytoplankton communities from Arctic Ocean - Arctic Ocean ARC135M Metagenome (SPAdes) (version 2) | ecosystem: Environmental > Aquatic > Marine > Oceanic | place... | reverse complement strand
GCGTCCAACGGTTGGTCCGTGGTGTCTGGGGCCCAGCGGATGGAGGCTGGGCCCTCGGCCACGCCGGCGGACGACCGACCGGCCACATCCACCCCTCACTCAGAGAGAGCTGGCTGGCTGGCTGGCGCTGACTGACTGACGGTCCCTGACTGACTGACTGACTGACTGACTGACTGACTGACAGACTGAGTCCGTCCGTCCGAGCTGGCTGTAACTCAACGAAATACGTCAGCAGCCGTGAGAGCGACAGATCCAAACACACAGTTCTTTAGGTGTGACCACCGTTTTGGTAGACACTAGATGGCACGCTAGGCGTTCCTAGTGCCCGGCGGCGGGCGGGCCCACGGAACTTCGCGCGGCTCGACGCGCGTGCAGGGCATGGCGCGCGCCATGGTGCTGCTCTTGCTGAATGCGGCCGTGGCGGCCGTATCAGCCGCTGCGGCTGTGCCGGGCGCGGACTGCGCCTGGACTACTGACAACCCGAGCTGCGCAGCCGCGTGCGAAAAGGAAAACATCAGGGCGCCCGACTGCGGAAAGACGCAGAGCGAAGAGTGCAAGTGGTGCAGCCAGATAGCCGTCTTGGAGCTATCGTCCGACTTGGAGCGTGCCCTCCTTTGCCGCGCGCACTACTATGTCGATCCGTGGGACGAAGCCGTGGTGGACCTCAGGGTCTGCCAATATGACACCGAGCGCAAGCAGTGTTCCGCCGTTGAGGGGCCGGAAGGGAGGCTCACGTGCCAAAACCCGCCACCGACTCCGCCGCCGCTGCCGCCAGTATCGCCATCGCCGGCTCCACCGTCGCCAGCGCCGCCGCCAACGTTCCCTCCAGCGGCCGCCGCATTCGCCCTCAACGTGTTCGACATTGCTGCCATTATCGTGGCGGCGCTCCTAACCATCCCTCTGCTACGAGCAGCAAAGGAGTCGTTCGTCTCGCGATTCAACAGAGCCATGGTCGCGCCAAGAGGTGGTCAGGGGCTTGGAGACCAGGAGCTAGAGGTGGCGGACGACCTCCAAGGCAGGGCGTCACGAGACCAAAGGAGGGCAGGTCGGAAGCAGGACAAGCGCAAGCTGCTGCAGGCCAGCTAGGCCGTGCGTCGCCGTGTTTGAGCGCTCGGCACGGACCGCTTCGCGTGGCACAAAGGGTGTTAAGAACCACCTCGGGTGCCTGATGACAACAGGAGCACAAATGACGAAAACAATGTGCTCTCGTTGGGGGGCTTACGGAGCGGCGGCTTACGGTCTTGTCATAGTAATGATTCATAATAGATCGAGGAGAAGACAGATCAAGTAAACTCTGCCACCCCTTAAAATGGATGATGGATCTTGTGAAGAAGAGAAGAAGAGTCTAGAAGAAGAAGAAGACAGTAGGATTTGAGGTAGAAAGAGACAACCTCCTGTACATAATTTAGCAGTCTCAATCAAGTCTCATTTGCATCGTCTGGTGCAGCGTGCCATAATATTACATCAACGAGTAACGGAACGCGCTTCTTGCAAGTTTGTCCGTGTAGCAGTGCAGAGCGTCGAGAGTGGCCCTGTGTTATGACAGCGCGACTCACCTGCGCTGCCGACATCGCTGCGCTGCAGGTGGATCTACGCACCTCGATTCGTTCGCAGCCAACAATACGCACGCGTACGGCTTACCTAATGAGCGGTTATCCCGCGAGTGGCACGCCCGTGAGCAAACTGCCCTGTGCAGCAGTGGCAGCATCAGTGTTGCAGCAGCGATTGCGGCCGGCGTGCGATTCAACAGCCTTGGCATTTTGTGTGCTTCTTGCCGCCAACCGCCGCTGTCGGTTGTGAAGCTACTGCTCTCTGGCACGCGTGCAACACAGAGGGCCGCAGGCCAGCTCATCCTCGACAACGATGCCGCGCCGCGCCGCCGCCACCAGGACATTGCGTGCTCTCTTGCGCTTGGCCTGAAACCGGAGGTCAAACAGCTGATGGATCACGGCTACGTGACGTTCAACCACACGTGGGGCCTGCGCAAGGCGTTCGGCAGTGTGCTCAAGGAGGGTGTGCGGTTCGCGCTCGGCAAGCACTCTCGCGCACAGAGGTGTCTGGAGGCGTGTCCAAGTACCAAGCGCTTCATGATTTGGGTGCGCCGCCAGTCCCTGGCCTCGACGCGCTCGAGAAACGCGCTGTGCCGCGGATGCTTGCACTCGCCAATGCCTATTTCAACGACACCGTTTACAGCGGCTACACCGTGCTGCGGATCGCCTCGCACGATATCCTGTTCAAAGACTACATCTCAGGTATGTGGCACCATGACCGATGCGGGCGGCGCATCAAATGTTTTGTCTTCCTGACGAACACGACCGCGCGCGCGCACCCGCTGAGGATCGCGCTCGGCTCGTACCGCACGATCTTCTACTCTTACGACTCGTTTGAGGTGTGTGCCGTCCCTGGGAGCCAGCGCATGGCCCAACCTCGAGGCTCCTCTTCTGCCTTGCTGCAGGAGTCACGTTTTGCTGACGAGTACGTCCGGCGCGAGTACAAAGTGAAGACCCTGCTCGGCAGCCGCGCGCACGAGCAAAGCGAACAGGAAGTCGATGGGTTCTGCTTCAACACCAACTCGATCCACGCGGGCACACTCAACGGCAGCCAGACGCGTGACGCGGTCGTCTTTGAGTTCAACCAGTATGCAAAGTCTGTCGGGTTGAGCTCGATCGGCTCGCCATGTCGCGTCGTTCCCACCTCCAATATTGGACAAGAGAAGTTGCGCGCCGTCTTGGCAGAATAAAATCGCCGCGCGGCACATGGACATGCCGAATTCCCCCTGCCCTACACGAACGGCCTGGGCCGCCTGCGTGACTTCTGCGCGCACTGCTGCCCAGCAACATTCAAACTACTCTGCAGCCGGCAAGCGGCATGCCGATGGGAAGCCCACTGTAAGCGTCGTCATCCCGTTGTAGTGCGCTCCGCCAGTCCTCGCCAGCCCGGCAAACCCTTCGCCTTGCCCTGCCTGACGCTCATTGGAGCAAATTTAAAAGCGATTGGCGCCTCGCGTGGCAGCTCCGGCCACTTTGCTCTCATCGCCTGCACGCTCTGGACGTGGGCAACCCACCTGCTCGATGCCGAGAGCGTTCGCTTCATGCTGGTCACTTATTCGACTGCGGAGCAACTCAGCCTGCGCCGCGTCCTCAATTCGGCGGGACTGCAGCACACCCGGCTGCAGCTGCAAACGCACGCGCTGCCTAAGCTGGTGCAGCGCGTCGATGGCAAGGGGGCCTTTGCTCTGCGACGAACTGTGTACGCGCAGCGACACGCCAAGGTATTGTACGGCGCGCTCACCTCCGGCGCGCGCCACTGCCTCATTTGGGATGCCGAGGGGTGGATCGCGCGGGACCTCAACCTGAGCCAGCTAGCCGCGGAGTACGCTGACGAGCCGTTCATCTTACACGAGCCCCTGGACGCTCTAGCAGCCAGGAGCCACGAATACGCCGATCTGCAGCGCGCCACTGCACGCTGGCTCGGCGAGGGCCGCCGCGGTGCCGCCAACCTGAGCCGCTGGTATGGCTACTCCCTCGGCTACTGGTGGCTGGTTGACGTGCGCGTACTCTGGCAGCTGCACGCACACGTCACGCAGGCCCACGCCCACGCCCACGCCCCCATCCTTCCCTCGCTTGATAATTCAGTCACACCGCGCGTTGCTGCATCTAAGCATTACCGTGTCCTGCACAGCGCGCGGCACCTGACACACTGTACAACTTTGCTTTCGATGATGGCGTGCCTTTTCACCTCGAGCAAATTTACTTTCAATTTTGGCTGTCGCGGCGTCGCGGTGCGGTGACCGAAGCTTGTGCACACTGTATGCTTAGCCTCGCCGGCGTGCGGCAATACTTACGTGACGCGCCGCTGGAGCACGTGCAACAGCGGCTGACGCCATCCGACGTCGAGCCGCTGCGCTGCGCGTACGATGGCGTCACTGCGCTCGGCGCGCACGGAGCCGGGCTACCCGCGTACAATCCGCAGCCAACAGTGGACACGCACAAGCCGACCTCGGGCAACGCGAACGCGAGCCGCGCCCTGGTCATGCTCAGTTGCGGCATCAAGCTCGCAACGAGCGGTCTCGACACGGAGGGCGTGGCGTGGAGCTTTGAGCGCAAATTTGACGGTGCGTGCGCTGCGGGGCCGAGCCGCACGCCGCCGCAATATGAAGAGCAGACGCGCGCTCGTGATGCCGCCTGCGCAGCAGTGCGGACCTTGGTATTGACAGGGCAGTCACGACTGTCTATACCTGATGCGGTCAAGGGGGCCACGCCCTTCCATGTTGCACCGAATGAAAGTACTTCCGGAAGATATCGGACTCCTCGCACTGTGGCTCTAGGTGCCCACCGAACGGTTGGGAATGCAGCGATTCCAAAATCCATTCACACCGCCAGTGCTGGGCTACCTCAGCCCGCGCTGCAGCTTGCAATTGTACTGCCCATTCCTGCTAGTTGCGCATGCAAAGACAGTGCGGGTCGATGCGACTGCCTAAGTAACCACGTGGTGCGCCGACACGTTTGAACTGGCCGACATATTCAGAGTTGTTGTCACCCCTTGGCCTCGAATGTACAGGACGGCGTTCGTCAATGGGCCACAGTTGGCTCAGCCTGCTCGGGCGAGCACGCCGCAATGACGAGCTTGGTCTTGTACCATACCCGCTGGGCGAACGACGCGCATTCGGCGTGGCGTACGATGCGTCGAGTGCTGCAACCGCACACGGCTTGCTTCCGCGTGGTGCTGCAGGAGTACGCGAACCTGACCGCTCAAGAGGACAGCTACCCAGCGGGCCCTTCGCGTATGCTCCATCGCTTGTTGCACTCACAGAAGTTGAAGGTCGAGGCAGACGCGTTTTTCCTGTTGGAGTCAGACCTCATCCCTCTGCGGCCATTCTGGCTCGATGCACTGTACCACGATGCGCTTGCCGGCGGACGCTTCTGGATACGTGGCTCCATCTTGCTCGGGGATGACCTAGATCGCCAAGTCGCCGGCAAGCTCTCACCCGCCGGACAGCGTTGGCTGGCGGACCGGTTGGCAAACAATTCGCGCGTTCTCCTCCACGACGAGCTGTGGGAACCGGCGCGAGCGCACACCTCACATATACTATCGCACACCTCACATATATTATGACACACACGGTTGTGCCTGAACCGTGCGCAAATGGTTCGGTGGCAGCACATCAACGGTGCCGCATTTTACTCGCTTAGCGAGCCAGAATTCACGGAGATTTTCGACCAAGTGATTGTGGATATCGAGGATGATCTACGGTACCGACTCGGATTCAACGCAGCTGCGCGCGAGTTCCCCTATGACGCGGCGCTCTACGTGGCCATTGACCGACTCAAGAGAACCGACTACCCACGATACCGACGCAATGCCCATCGGATACAATGTGCGCCCCGCCCGCGCACAAAGCCCGCTTTGCCGAGTGTGCCAGTGCGTTGCTGAGTTTGCTCTTGCCCGCGCCCAGACACTGCGGTTGTGCGCAGCCTCGGACGAGACGAATCGAAGTCGCTAGACCCACCGCACGAGGCCACGCTGATGCAGCTGTCGGCAGAGCACCCAGAGACTTTCCTCGTCCACGCACGCAAATCCGAGCATGTCGCGCCTTCACGCCCACGCCCAGGTGTTCGCGAGACCCGTTCATATGTTGCATACCCGTTGCGTGCTGACACCCGGGGGTACTAGACGTAAGGGGTCGGTCGGACTTTAGCTATTTAGCAGATTTGACCCAAGGCTCGACATGAATCCAGCATGAATTAGATGAGTTGGCATGAGTCAATGTTTAGAGTCCAACTCAAGCCCTTGAGTTGCTACTAGAGCCTAACTCAAGCTCATGAATCAGAAGGGGCGGCCCAACTCAAACCAACTCAAGCAACTCAAGTCACCATGCAAGTACAGAGTGTATGCGCAAACATTGATTTTGAGGCCGGATAATCGTGATAATCTGGGCTTTCTGCTTCGAAACCGACTTGTGGCATCACAATATTTGAACGTACGTTTGAGCTCCTCGGGAAATAACCTTACGGGCGGGTTGTGCGTCGCAAAATATTTTCGAAAGCTGCCGGCGCGCATGTCTCAAAATGCCGATTTGACTACGATTTGACCTGAAAAAGTGCGTTTTGGGGGCGTATTGTCGATCAAGAATCGATTCATGAGTTTTGAGTCAATATACGCAAAGATATCACCACCTTGAGTTGACAGCCAACAGCCAACTCAAGCCCTTGAGTCAGCATCAGGCAGCTGATCACAACTCAAACTCAAGAGTCAGCACTGATTCATGTCGAGCCTTGATTTGACCCTCGCCCGGAGAGGCCCCACTTTAGCAACTTTGGTCCCGCCCACGGAGCGAAGACCTAGGGGGGGGCGGGGGGGTCTTCGTTGCGCAGAACTGACGTACTTTAAACTAGCAGAGTTGTGACGCCAAGCGACCGACTTTAGCAGGTTTGGTGCCCATCTGTGCCAGGCACACGTTAGTCGATTTGACCCGAAACGCCAAAGTACCCCCCACTTTAGTCGCTAGTAGTAGAAGTAGTACCCCCGGGTGCGTGCGCTGAGCATAAAACCAGCTGAAGGGGCGAATGTAGCGTTGCCATCGATGAGCCTTCCGTTACCGTTAGTACATAATTTCATAAATAAGAAAAATGCGGCTGAGAGCCGAAAATGTATTCTATTTCTTCTATTTTCCGCTATAAAGCCGTAGAGCTCACGGCACGAAGGGGAGACGCGTCAAGTCCTACACAGTCCACGCCCAAGCGCAGCCGCTAACGGGCGACCCCCGTCGTGGGTGCCGTTTCCCAGCGCTCGGCAGCGCGCGCCAGGAGTGCCAGCAGAGCGCACGAGGCACTTTGGTGGGGCCTCTTCCCGCAGCAACGCACCGCGCTTCTCTAGCAGATCCCACCGCGCCTGGTCTGAAGCGAAGACCTCAACCTCGGGAGCGATGGCGCGTAGGTCGCGGTAGTTCACGAGCGACATCCAGCCATTCCAGCCCGCCGGGCCTTTCTCGTTAGCTCGGATGGCCGAGTTGGATCGCCACGTCTTGGGCGCGCAGTGAAGGTCGTATGCTCTCACCTAGGGCAGGGTTACGGGTGAGACCGGAGATGGGTGTGGGTGGGTGTAGGGATACTGTTGAGGGCGAGGGCGAGGGCGAGGGTGAGGGCAAGGGCAAGGGCGAGGGCGAGGCTGAGGATTGAGCCGGGGCTGGCGTTATGGTGCCACCGCCTCGCAGCCATTGCGCGTGTGCGTGTAGCCGAGGTCGTGCAGCGCTCGCAGCGCGTAGTTCTCCGCGTTGATCACCTGCGATGCACAGGAGACGCACGGGAGATGCATGGGGTTGCAGCCTCTAATACGGGGCGAAGCTAAGGGTGCAGCTAAGGGTGCAGCTGGGGCGTGGAGCTGAGGGGTGCAAGCTACAGCGTTAATCACGTTCATTGGAAAGTTGAGCGGCGTGCGCCGCGGCGGCGGCAGCACGCCATGCGGCGGCGGACGGAAGAGGTAACCGTCCCAAGAGGTAGGCCATACCTTGGGTGGGCACCACTCGCGGCACCGGTCAACCTGTCCGCCAGGGTTGGGGTTGGGGGCTGCATGGAGCTTGGGGCCGGGGGCTGGGACTTTGGGCTTAGGGCTCGGGTCACGGTGAGTGGCTGACCTGCGCCGCGCGGCACCGTGCCACCTCGGAGTCGTTCGCTCCACTGGCAAGCCGGAGCATCTCGGGCTCGCCGCGCCGCACGCTAAATACGTACACCGACCGGTTGCCCAGCCGCTCTGGCCTCAGCTCCTAGGTGGTCGAAGCATTCAAAGTCGGCGGCTTTGGGCAGGCACCACCGCAGCCTGTCTTCGGCAACCATGCGACGAGGGCCCAGAGGGCTCAACCCTCGGCAACCAGATGGCTGGAGCGGCGGATGGCCGCGTCGGCTGCTGCGAGCACAGGTGCACTATGGCCCCGCTGCGGCGCTCTGAGGTCAGCCGGATCGAAGACAATGTCAGGGTTGGCGAGGAGGACGACCCTTCCAGCGAGGACGCGGGAGCAGTACTCTAACAACTGGTAGTACGTCGGCTGCCGCGCAACGTCGATGCACCGCAGCTCTCTGCCGGCCAGCAGATGGGCCAGGCGCTCCACCGACCGCACGAGGGCGCAGCCCTTGTTGTAGTGCGCGCCTTCGAAGAGCACGTGGATCGTCGAGATGGCACCGAGGCCGGCATTCAGGGCGACCGCAGCGACGGTTTCGGCCAGATGGGCCGCCTCAAGGCCTCCGGACGGGACGTGCATCGAGGTGACCAGGGCATCCACCGTTGGCGTGCGTGTCGAAGGTCGGTTCAGCTGGATGAATCTGCGAAGGCGGTGGGCTGCAGCGGGAGAAGGGCCGAGGCGAGTTGCGCCGGTTGGTGGACCGGTGCGGTGGGAGTTGCGTCCAAATGCCCTCGAATGTGCGTTTGACGACGGCGGCAAGTCGATTTCGCCCATCGGCAAGAGCCGGTGTCGGCGCGACGCGGGCTTATGGCGAAGTTTTGTCACGAAAGGTCGCTGTTTATCTCTCGCTTTTATTTCCTCATGTGTTGTTCCTAGCGCGTGAACTGAGCGCGGAGCGTGTACAGGGACACTCTCTCCCGCATTGTCTACCTGGGCTCGACGTTTTTTTTGCGTTGCTAATTTCATTGGTTCCTATTTGCTCAAATTGCTGTTCGTGTGTAAAATGTGAAAGCAGACCGCCTTCGCGGCCATCCCTCAGAAGACGGCAGAACTCCGCGCCCTCAAATGTAGAGCCCTGTACCCTCTGGCCGCAGCACCTGCGCCAGCCGTTCGTTCTGCGCGGCGCGCGCGGCGGCACAGCCATGCTCGATCTGCAGCTTGACGGCGGAGCATCGCCCCCTGGACACGCACGGTTGCTGCTGGGCGTGTAGGGTTGCATGCTGGGCGAGTAGGATTGCAGGGCGGTGGGAGTGGGGTTGCAGGGTGGAGCAGCGTCTGCTCACCGATCGGTCAGCTCGAGCTGCATCGGCCGCTCGGTGCTCACGCCGGGCGGTGCGTGCGGCCGCGCCACCTGAACGATCAACGGCGGCGGAATCGGCGACTTTGGGCAGGCGGCAGGGCGCGGCCGCTCTTCCGGCATCCACGTGGCTGCGGCTCTCCTCGGCTCTCCGCCTGGTGCAGCCGTGGCAAGTGGGCGGGTCTCTGGAGCGGTGGGCGGCCACATGGGATGCCACATGGGATGCGCGCAGCGAGCCGGGGCACTCTGTCCTTGCTGCACCACACTGACGACAATCCGCCCGCCGCCCGCGGAGGCTACGCGGCTCAGCGTGATCGCGTGCAGAGGCAGCGCCAGCAGCACGCGCAAGCTCGCCGTGCCCGCCGCGCCCGCCGCGCCCGCCGCGCCCGCCGCGCCCGCCGCGCCCGCCGCGCCCGCCGCGCCCGCCGCGCCCGCCGCGCCCGCCGCGCCCGCCGCGCCCGCCGCGCCCGCCGCGCCCGCCGCGCCCGCCGCGCCCGCCGCGCCCGCCGCGCCCGCCGCGCCCGCCGCGTCGCCGCTCGGCCTGCGTTCGCGCGGCCGCCTCTCCTCGCTCACCTCCGACGGCGAGGCGAGCGCGACAGGCATCCAACTCGTGGCCACGTCAAATGCCGCGCTGCCGCGCCGCGCTGCGGGCGCGGGCGAGACGGTGGCTGCGGACGCGGCGTCGGCCTGGGCGGAGATGGTGCTCTGGGCGGAGATCGCGACGAGGATGAGCAGATCGCGCCGGAAGGCTGGCTCTGCACTCCCGTCTGTACTTCGCGCTGCACTGTGCGTTGCATCGGCGTCTTCGGACGAGCGCGCCGAGTCGGGTGGCGGGAAGATGAGCAGCCTGACACTCGGTGTGGGCAGAGGTGAGGGGGTGGGGGCGGGGTGGGTTGGGGGTGCGTGGGTGAGGGTCGAGGTGAGGGGGGGATGCGGGCGAAGGTGAGCGTGAGGGGTGGGACGAGGGAGGGGGATTGTGAGGGCGAGGGTGGGAGGGTGGCGGTGGGGGCGGGAGGGTGGCGGTGGGGGCGAGGCGGCGCCGCCTGCACTCGGTGTCTGGTCGGCCTGGTAGCAAGAGCACGCAAGGTAGCAACTGCGCGCCCGGCGGCGGCGTCAGCACCGCCCCAGCGGCGAGCGGTGGCAGCAGCGGCTGGCCGAGGTCGCGCACATCGTCAGGCACGCGGAGCAATGCGTTGCGCGCGTGGCGCACCAGCAGGAAGACCTGTCGCAAGGGTAATAACTAGGAAACCCTGCGTGGGCGGAGCTAGGCGTCACACGCTGTGACGATGGCCTGTCACCCTACGCATCCAGGCGGCAAAACCTAGGCGGCAACCCTACGAACTGGCTTGCCACCCACGCCTCTTACACAGGGTTACAACCTAGGCGCATGGGTCGGCATAGGAACGGCGGCGTAGGGGGTGGAAGGCCTAACCTGGATGGCAACGCGCGTCGACTCCAGGTCATCGCGCGGCAGCCGGCGCGCGAGTGGCGCGGCGCGCTCCGCCTCTCCCGCCGCCGCGGGGGCGGGCGGGAGCAGCAGCGAGATGTCGGCAAGCAGCGCAGGCAGGCGGAGCGCGCCCGAGATGGCAAGGGGCAGCTGGCGGCACTCGTACTCGAGTAGGGCGCCGAGCGAGGCGGCGAAGCGACCTGGGCATTAAGGCGAGGTTGGGTTAGGGCGAGGGTGGGTTAGGGCGAGGGTGGGTTAGGGCGAGGGCGGGTTAGGGCGAGGGTGGGTTAGGGCGAGGGCGGCTTAGGGCGAGGGCGGCTTAGGGCGAGGGCGGGTTAGGGCGAGGGTGGGTTAGGGCGAGGGTGGGTTCGGGCGAAGGTGGGTTAGGGCGAGGGTGGGTTAGGGCTGGGCTGGGCGCACCCTGGAAGGCGCGTCGCATCGTGGTGCAGGCGGCTGCGTGCGCGTCCGTGAGGAGTGTCACGTGCTCCCCGTCGAGGACCACACCCGCGCTGCTGTCGAGCAGCAGCTCCATCAGCAGCTCCACCGCCGCCTGCACAGTCACCAGCCTCTCAACGCCTCGCACCAGCAGAGGCCCCGCCGCCGCAACGGCTGCGCCGGCGCCTGCCTGCGCCGCGCCCTCGCCGCCCTCGCCGCCCTCGCCGCCCGCTGCGCCGCCGGCGCCCGCGGCGGCGCGCGCCAGCAATAGTAGCAGCGACTCTACCGCCTCGGTAGAGTATTCTTTGTACTCCTCCTCGGTACTATCGCCGTCGTTACTGATGGTCAAGCTGCCGCTGCTGCTGTACGAGCGTTGCATCGCGAGCAGCCCGGGTGCCGGAGAGCCGCCGCCACCGCCGCCGCCGCCGCCGCCGCCGCCGCCGCCGCCGCTGCCGGCGGCTGTGCCAAACGGGCCGGGGCTGGGCGGCTCTGGGGTCGGCGGCGAGTTTCGTCCGAAGAGCGAGGAGGCCGGAGATCGAGGGGGCTGCGGGGGCGGGCCGCGGCCGAAGAGGGCGGAGGTCTGGCCTGACTTGGCGATGAGACGCTCGAGCAGCGACTGCGATCGGACTTGGCGCACGGGCAGCAGCGAGGCCTGCCACGAGGGCGATAACTAGGTGACCGTGCGGCCAGGCCTGCCGTAGGTGCATGCATCGGGCTGCAGCCTGGGTGCATCGGGCTGCAGCCTGGGTGCATCGGGCTGCAGCCTGGGTGCATCGGGCTGCAGCCTGGGTGCATCGGGCTGCAGCCTGGGTGCATCGGGCTGCAGCCTCTGCGGCGTATGGTTGCAGCCTCTGCAGCACGGGGTTGCAGGCTCGCCTGGCGCAGCAGCTCCGAGTGTATCCCCTTGGCGCGGAGTGCGGCGAGCAGCAGGCACGAGGCGAGAAGGACGAGCCTCTCGTCGGGGTGTGCGAGGCAGGCGAGCAGCTCGGCCCGCAGCGCGTTGCGTGCGGGGCCGGCATCGGCCAGTGGGAGAGAGACGTGGCTCCTGTCTGCGGAGAAGGAGACTGTGCCGAGGTCGAGCCGCGGATGGAGCAGCAGCGTGGCGAGGGCGTTGAGCAGCGGCGGGTGGCTCAGCACTGTCAGGCAGTGTGCGAGGAGCATCAGCGCGAGCAGCTTGGGCTGCAGCAGCTGCTGCGAGATCAGCCCAGCTCCGTCACTCTCCTCGTCCTGCGCGCCAGCGTGCACCGCCTCCTCCGCCTCCCGGCACGCCACGCCGCCCCCGGGGCGCGCGGCGGCGTCGGCGCGCGCGGCGGCGGCGGCGCGCGCGGCGGCGGGTGGCGGCGCGAGCGAGGGGGGGAGAGGCACGAGCGGGGCGATGAGCGACGGCAGGGCAAAGTCCGAGATGAACGAGGTGACGACGCAGCTTGAGAGCATAGGGACGCCCACCTCCACCAGGTCGTTGATTAAGTAGAGCTCGTCCAGGAGCTCTTGCAGCTCCGCCTCCAGGCTCGAGATCTCGAGCGTGCTCCCGCCGCAGCCCTGCAACCGCCGCTGCAGCGCGGCCGCGCCGCTGCGGAGCGACGCGTTGAGCCGCAGGAGGAGCGCGGTGCAACTTGAGACGTAGGCCCGCACCGCCTCGTCGGGCACCTTGCAGACGGAGAGGACGATGGCGCGGACAGCGGTGCGCACCATGCGCTCCTCGTGCGTCCACAGCTTGATGGCCTCGTCGAAGAGTGCGAAGCGCGGCGCGCTGGAGGCGGAGGAGGAGGCGGAGGTGGAGGCGGAGGCGGAGGCGGAGGCGGAGGCGGAGGCGGAGGCGGAGGCGGAGGCGGAGGCGGAGGCGGAGGCGGAGGCGGAGGCGGAGGCGGAGGCGGCGAGAGACCCCGGAGCAGCGACGCCATTAGGGGCGGCAGGCGTGGCAGCGGCGGCTGCGGTGGTGGTGGTGGCGGGATGCGGCAGCGGAGGAGGAGGAGGCGGAGGAGGAGGCGGCGGCGGCGGAGGAGGTGGCGGCTTGTTGGGCGCCCCGATGAAGAACTGCACCGTCTGCTTGTCCAGCCGCAGCGCGATCGCCTTGAGGAGCGAGACGTGGTGGTTTAGGGCCAGGGCTAGGGCTAGGGCTAGGGCTAGGGCTAGGGCTAGGGCTAGGGTTTCGCCTTGAGCAGAGAGACGTAGTGGGCGAGCAGCTCTTCGTGCTGGTCGAAGGCGAAGGGGTGCGTGATCAGCTCGTTGATGTGGTTGTTCGACAGGATATAGAAGACGGACGAGCTGAGCGTGAGGTTCTGGATCAGGATCGCCAGCGCCTGCAGCAGCTGCATCTGTACCTGCGCGCACGAGCTCGGGCTCGCGAGCAGGCGCCAGAAGGTCGCGAGCACGTTCTGCTCGAGAAAGAACTCGAAAAAGGCCGGGTCGTGCTTGTCGCCCCAGATGAGCAGCTCCGCCACGGTGCGCAGGCTCTCGACCACCATGTCGCGGTTGCGCTCAGTCACGGCGGTGACCTTGCTCAGCTGCGAGTAGAGCTGACTGAGCGTCGCCACCGTGTACTTGACCTCGTTCCGCCCACCGAAGACGCTCTGCCAGAAGTTGGGCTTGCGGCCCGTTCTGGCGGAGCTAAGCGCCGCCTCCATGGCAAAGGGCGCCCGATCCTAGAAACTTGTGGGGGTTCATTATATTAAATGTAGCAGAATGGAATAAAATGCACACACGGGAGCCTCCCAGATAGAGATAAGATAGATAGATAAGATAAGAGCCTCCCACCCCACACCCGGAACCATGCCAACTGCGAGCGCCGGGGGGTCGCTCAGTATGTGTGTTGGTAACGCGGCGGAAGGACAGAAACATCCGCACCCCACTAACAGCTAACACGAAAAAAATGAGCGTTCGCAGTGATCGTTCGCTGCTTACATTCGTTACTTTCTGGAGGCGTCTAGACGCGCGCGGACAGCGGAGCTACTGTGCTGAAGCTCCGTGCGAGGCCCGGAGAGCTCTATGTGTGCTAGCATGTGGCTGTTACCGCCTTGGTGTCTAGCGGGCCTGGCACGTGATGCCGTAGAAGGAGGAGAACATCTTCTCCTCAGGCAGTATGAAGCACAGCGTCGCCTTGAGCTCGCCCTTGGCGCCTGGTCATGCGCAAAACAAGGTGGCTCAGACTTCGGCCAGCTGGCTCTCCGGAGGCTCTTTTGTTCTCAGCGCCAGATCGTGCTCCAGGCTGCTCCGAGCTTCGGCCAGCCTCGGCCAATCAGCCGCTTGGGCCGCGCTGGCACCCAGGCCATACGGGCCTTGGTCTCGACCTAGCGGCATGCCATCGGGGTTGCATGTGACGATGACCGTCGTGGGGTCGCCGTTACGCCGCTCCATCTTCCCACTGGCTGGCGAGACGCTGAAGGCGGGGTGCGAATCTGGCGTGAAGCCGCAGAAGAACGGCTCGTACGTCATCGCCACCGGGCGCACGCTCACCTGGGTAGGGTTAGGGCCAGGGTTAGGGTTGGGCTAAGGTTGGGGTTAGGGCTAGGATTTTTGTTTGGGGTTAGGGCTATAGGGTAGGGTTGAGGCTAGGGGTGCATTCAGAGTTGGGGTTGGGGTTCGAAGGGCGCACGCGCACCGGGAGGTCTTCGGCCTCTATGGGTTAGGGTTAGAGTCGAGATTCGGCGGTGGTAGCGCACCGGGAAGGTCCTTGGCCTCTACGGCTTAGGGGTTAGGGTCGGGGTTAGGGGGTAGCGCACCGGGAGGTCCTTGGCCTCGTCCTGGATGGTGAACATCTCAAAGTCCATGTCGGTCATGCTCGGCTGCACAAAGTCGGAGTTCTCGATCTCGATCACCTCCTCGTCGGGCCTGTAGATGTCGGGGTTGACATCCAGCGCGCCCTCGAGGCCCGGGTTGTGCGAGCCCGTCTGGCCCGGCTTGTGCTGCGAGCCCATCACGCCCTCCATGTTGTCGAGCTTGGCGGCCTGCAGACGGCATGAGCTATGCATGCTGCGGTACATATGCTAGGCATGCACCGCGGCGCTCCTCGCCAAAGAAGGCAATGCACATGCACGTGTGTGTGCATGTGCATGTGCATGTGCGTGTGCATGTGCATGTGTGTGCTGTGCAGCATTGCCGTGTGCTGCACATGCTATGCTTGTACCTTCTGCGAGTACTCGGATTCGTCGAAAAAATCGGGCGTGTCGGTCGACTCGAAGTCGCCGGACATCGTGTGCTTCCCCTTCATCTCCTTGATGTTCTCCTCCCGCACCCAGCCTTCGTTCGCGTTGTAGTCGACACGCCCGGCGGCGTCCTCGGGGTCTCTCGTCGCCTCGCCCTGCTGCATGTACACACCGGCATGGACGCGCGAAGGCTGCATCTTAGACGATGTCATCGTCATTGGGCTCGAGAGGACCAGGCCCTTGGGCGAGAGCGAGAGAATCGCTAGCATGAGGACGAGCACGGATCTCTGGGGCCCATGTTTGGGGTGAGAAGCGGCGAACCCGCTTGTAAGATAACAGAGAGATAAGATAAGATAAGATAACCATAAGATAAGATAAGATAAGATAAAAGATTGGCCCTCACAAGGAAGATAAGATAAGATACCATCTTATCTTCTCTTTATCTCAGAAGTGGCGAAGTGGGTGACCAAAGCAGGCCCGAAGGAATCGGTTGGGGTCAACACGTGTAGCGACAAAAAATACGTAACTTTTCCCCCACAGCACGTGTGGGGGGGAAATACGTGGATCGGATCCCGGGGTTCGCCGTGAGAAGCGCGCGGGGCTGCTCTCTCTCACACAAGAGAGGAAAGTCCATAGTCCTCAAGCGTGTGTGGATCCACTCGTGGAACCACACTGTATGCGTGAGCCTGTATAGTCTCGACCTTGGTATGTCGTGTTCTATATACTACAAGACCAATATCTCTCGCTCTATAACTCTCTCTCTCAGTCTCTCTCTTAGTTGCATGTGCATGTACTGTCCATGTTATGCATACTTATGCAAGCAGAGGAGGCTCGCAGCCGTGATCTCCTGCCGGCACAGCGGGCACTCGCCCTTGCCACCCAACCACTCGTGCACGCACTGCCAGCAGAAGATATGCCTGCGGCGGGGCGGGAGGCAGGCGTGGAGGGCGGGCGGTGAAGGAAGGGAGTTAGGAGGCGTGCGCGCCCGCAGCTCGTCGCCGTGGGGTGGCAGCGCGGCGCGAGGCACAGCGAGCACGTGCGCGCCCCAGCCGTCACGCCGTCGCCGCCGTCGTCGCCAGCGCCGCCATCGCTGCCCGTGGCGGCGCCGCCCGGCGCACCATGCCCCCCGGCGAGCCGTGCCTGCCTTCGTGCGGCGGCGGCACGGCGCAGCGCGGCGAGCCCTCGCATGGCGAGCTGCGCAAGCAGGAGTACGCCCAGGCTGGCGTGCATCGCGCCGCCGGCCGCCGCCGCCGCGTGTCGGACTTGCGCGAGGCCCGCGGCGCGCTGCCCTGCATGCAGGTAGCGCCCTCCAAGGTAGAAGAGCGCGCGGTGCAGCTGCTCGCACGTGCGCAGGGCGCCGCGCAGCCTTGGCGCGATCGCCTGGAGTAGCGGCCGCTGGCCCTCCTCGCACCGGCGCGCCAAGGCGACAAGCCGCGCCTCGATACGCTGGGTCCAGTACGGGAGCAACACGTGCACCAGCAGCCCCAGCCAGCGTCGAGGCGCGGAGGCAGGTAGACGGTCGGAAGCCGCCACCTGGGTCAGCTCGCAGTACTCCTCGCCGAGCGTCTGGCCGCTGCGCCCCGTTGTGAGCGCGTAGTACGTGAGCGCGGTGGCGGCACGTATAGTGGCCGGACGCAGCGAGAGCGGCCTGTCCACCAGCGCGCTCAGTGCGGACTGGACCTGCTCGACCAGGCTGTCGCAGTAGAACGTGTCCTTCTGCGCCGCGCGGAGGACCTCGGACTGGGAGGCGCGGGCGAAGCCGAGGAAGGCGTCCGCGGCCGCGCGCGCCTCCGTCATCGCGCTGAAATCACGCGGACAACTCCCCAGCTCGTCTCAGTTTTGTCCTGGGAGAGAAGAGAGACCCCCCCTCTTCTCTCCCATAAGCAGCGACATAAGCAGCGACATAAGCAGCGACATCGCTGCTTTCTTTCCCGCGCCGTGTTGGCGGGTTTGGCCTTGTTTTTTTCTCCCAGCAGCCGAGGAGTCCGCAGTGGAGCTCGCAACGGCGTTAGGTTTCGCTCATGTTTTCTCAGCATTCGAGGAGTCCACAATGGAGCCCGCAACGCAACTTCACCCACGGAGTGAGTAGTACTCTGAGTACCAAACACTCTGGCTCGACTGTGCACAGTGTCGCACTGCGCAATGTGACACTCAACTACTACCTCTTCACGCCGCTGGTCGCCACTGGGGCAGATCCCGACACACCCAGGCTGCCGCTGCTCTGCTTTCTCCACGGCCTCTCTGACCACCCTAGGGCCGCGGCTCTTGGCGTCTTCACAGACGCGAAATACCAAAAGCGCCTTCCGCTTTTCGTGCTGCGACCTGGTTAGCCCTTACCCTAACACCAGTCCTAACCCTTGCAGCACGAAAAGCGGAACCCTAACCCCAACCCTAACCCTTACCCTAGCCCTAACCAGGCAGCGCGACGACCAGCAACTGGGCATCCGGCCTTCACGCGCGCTCTAGCTCTCACAACTCTCGGCTTTCGACCGAGCAGAACGTGCTCCTCGCGCTCCTAGACCGGCTGCTTGGAGAGCTCCCGGTGGACCCAAGGCTGCTTGTACTGGCCGGCGCGTCGATGGGCGGATACGCCACCTGGGACTTGCTCGTACGGGCGCCAGCCATTTTTGCCGTGGGTATCCCCATGAGCGGCGGCGGCGACACCAAACGCGCTAATCTTATCACGGCTCGTGTCTGGGCCTTTCACAGCCGCGCTGATCGTTCGGTGCCGGTGGGCGCATCGCGCGCGATGGTCAACGCGGTTGCAGCGGCGCGCAACGTATTGCCCAACGGGGCTCCTGCAGCTGTCGGTGGTGAGAGAAGCCCTGCGCGATGGTGTTGCCGGCTGGTGTTGCCGAGGGGGGCATTGCCCAACGCGTCTTCGGCTACCAAGGGTGGCCATGAAGGATGGACCACGGACGTGGCCGTTGGGCTGCGGTACACGGAGCTTCTGCACGCAACGCACAATTTCTGCGGTGTCCCGATGTTCGACAAGGGGCTCGCTGTGCCACTCTTCGAGTGGACGCTGGAGCAGCTCCGGGCTGCTGGCTTCGGTAGACACCGTGCACTGCGAGGTTTGCACAAAAGTGGTTGAAAAGTCTTGAATCGTCCGCTCCCGCCACACCCCTTGAGATTAAGTTCGGAGTTCGGGGCACCTGCGCCGGGGACGAGAGCACCGGCACCATTGCCCTTGCCGTCGGGTTAGAATGTCTCTCGCCGTCTTGCAGATTCCGCTGGCTCTCCTGGTTGGAGGCTGGCGTGCACCATCGCCGAGCACGCAGCACCCGCTGCGCATCAGCCGGAAAGCGCTCGTTCAAGGCGCCGGACTTGCCCTGGTTCCCGGCCAGGTCTGGGCCGCCGACGTTTCGATGGGCTCCAAGGGCATCAGCGCCTACGAGAAGCTGCAACTAGACAAGGTCGTCAGCGAGCTCAATGAGGCCATTGAGCTGGCAAAGGACTCGCAGCTCAAGCCAAGCTTCGACTCGTACATAGCGGTGGCAAGGGCTGTCTCTGATTCGCAGACCAGTAAGGTGTCTGCATCTACGGTGACGGCGGCCGGCGCCGAGCTGAAGCGCATTGTGGCAACCTCTGGGCAAGCGGGTTACGTGGCGGAATCCGAGTCGATTGACAAGCGAGGGCAGGCCCTGCTGGCGGCATGCAAAAAGTCCGACCCCGGACCCGCGGCTGTGGTTACGACGAAGCTTTTGGGTGAGCTGACGGACCTCGCCTACGAATGGACTGCAACGGAGAAGCCGCTTGCAGAAATCACCAGCGGCGCGCCCTCGTCCAGGCCCACGTACATCGTGCCGGATGAGGACATTTCCAAGACGATGAAGAGGCAGCTCTGAGATTTGGAAGCAGCGTGTGCTGCGGTTGGCGTTCGGTAGTGTTAGTGGGGGTACGTGCTGCATCCATGTGCATTCCATATAACTTCCGTAAATGTAAATGTAATAGACAGCGGCAGGTCTGCACTCAAGGCTTCGTCAAGGGCGACGGCGTGAAATTCTCTCTCGCGGGCGGGACCTGCACACCTCTCTGACTCTCGCTCACTGTCACTCTAAACTTTGCCAAAACTTGCAATCCAGTGTCCCGATCCGTACCTAAAGTGTAGGCTGCAGATACGCGATGAAATCGAGTTTTGGACGTTCCGGCTACTCCCACCCATCGTATATATACTCTCTAGCACGCGGACGGACGTAGCAGCACCCGGGGGAACTAGTTGCTAAAGTGGGGTACTTTGGGGTCAAATCGGCTAAAGTGTACCGGGTACAGATGGGCACCAAACCTGCTAAAGTCGGTCGCCTTGGCCCACGGTGTGCTAAAGTGCGG
>Ga0209302_10000695_pt1 | contig 19389 bp, 20 predicted proteins | sample ArcOceMetagenome_2_FD_187445 | JGI IMG/M metagenome (GOLD analysis project Ga0209302, IMG submission 187445) | Marine eukaryotic phytoplankton communities from Arctic Ocean - Arctic Ocean ARC135M Metagenome (SPAdes) (version 2) | ecosystem: Environmental > Aquatic > Marine > Oceanic | place... | reverse complement strand
CAATCAAAAAGATCAAATCATTCAACTACTTAGATCGTACTGCCTTTCTTATTCGAGGCCGCTTTCGCTGCCGTCCTAAGCAAGGAGTGCGCATTCTACAGACACCCCATTTAGAGTCAACAGCTAACAACAAAAAAGTCTGCTTTTTTTATACTTTTTTGCTTTTATATTTCAAATACTCGAAACGAAGCCGGTCTCCGTACATAAGAAGCAGTAATCCACCAAAAACAACGGCATCAAAGTAGCTTGCTCTTACCATCCATACGATATGCAGTAGCACCAAAAGCGCTACGACATAAACCAGTTTGTGCAAACTGACCCAGCGCCGACCTAATCGCCGCTGCATACCTTTTGTTGAAGTAAGCACCAACGGGACCAGCATGATGATAGCCAACGCACCTACCACTATATAGGGACGTTTAACTAACTCCTGTACAAGTAAGTCGATCCGCCACCCTACGATAAAGGTCGCAAACGCTAAAAAATGCAATACAGCATAACAAAACGCATATAAACCCAGCATACGCCGATAGCGCATTAACCAAGAGAAACTCACTCGCCTACGCAATGTAGAGGCCGCTAAAGATAACCACAGCATAACTGCAGCCCATAGCCCGAGCTCTAGTACTATCTCTTTAGCGGGATCAGCCCCTAACTTACCTACTACCGTACTCAGAACTAAAAGAAGTAATGGACACATTGCTCCTATAAAAAAGGCCCACCAAGTGAGCCGTTTTTGAGCCTTATTACTTAGAACCATGCTGTAAGATCCATACCCGCATAAAGACTAGCTACTTCTTCTGCGTAGCCATTAAAAGGCAGCGTATCAATGATGTTAGGAGAGAACAGGGACGATGGCAGTCTACGCTCTGTAGCCTGAGACCAGCGTGGATGATCAACAGCGGGGTTCACATTTGCATAAAAGCCATATTCTCGCGGAGCAGATCGATTCCAAGTGACGGCTGGCATCTCTTCTAAAAATCGAATTTTTACTATCGACTTGATACTTTTGAAACCATATTTCCACGGGACGACCAAGCGAAATGGCGCTCCGTTTTGTGGCGGCAAAGATTGCCCATACACACCGGTCGCCATAAACGCCAACGGGTTCATAGCCTCATCGATACGCAAACCTTCCACGTAAGGCCAGTCTAGCGAACCAAAAGCCGATCGCTGACCTGGCATTTGTTCTGGGTCTTCTAGCGTGACGAACTCAACAAAGTTAGCACGACTATTAGGCTCAAAACGTTTAAGTAAAGTAGCCAAGGGAAGTCCTATCCAAGGAATAACCATGGACCATGCTTCTACGCAACGCAGGCGGTAAATACGCTCCTCTAGCTCGCTCTCTTTCAGTAAGTCTTCAAGATTGTAGCGGCCAGTTTTAGCCGCCTCACCCTCCACCTCTATACTCCAAGGATCAGAAACGAAACTTTGCGATAGTCGGCTTGGGTCTTCCTTACCTAGCCCAAATTCGTAGAAGTTATTATGCGTGATAACACTTGGATAAGGTGCTACCGGTTCAGATGTAGAAAACTGTTTATTGAGTTGGGCTGCAGCAAGCAAGGGACGCTTCCACTCGGGGCCGGGATAAGTAGGCCAACCATCTTCAAACTCATATTGAGTTAACGCAGAAGCAGAGCCTGTTGATAGGGACACCAAAGCAACCGCAGCACCTTGCATGAATAGCCTACGCTGCTTATAGACCGATTCTGGTGTGATTTCAGAACTTTTAATAGCATCAGGTTTACCTATAAGCATCATACACTCCACATTAAATATGACGGGCAGCCAATATTAGTAGTGACAATAGCTGCCTTTCGTATTTTAGACCGCAACGGAGTAAATAATTCCTTATGCTTTACGCCACTTACGCCACACCCAATGCAGCGGCCCCGTTGCAGCATAGACAAAAAACAACAATGACAAGAAAAAGGATGGCTCAATAGAAATAATCCCAATAACCAGCACAATACAAGCCAGGATAATAAACGGAACTTTCCCTTTTAAATCGACATCTTTAAAACTGTAATACAACACATTAGATACCATTAAAATACCAGCGGCGGAGACAAATGCAGCTATCGCATAGGCATAAGGTGCAGGATCAATATCATGTGCCGTAGCCGACCAGACTAATCCGCCCACTGCTGCTGCAGCAGCAGGTGACGGCAAACCGACAAAGTAACGCTTATCTGCAAATCCTATCTGGGTATTAAAACGCGCTAATCGTAGTGCGGCACCAGCTACATAGATAAACGCCGCGAACCAGCCGAGCTTACCCAAATCACCTAGAACCCAACTAAAGGTCACCAATGCCGGAGCGACACCAAAAGATACCATGTCAGAAAGGGAATCATACTCAGCGCCAAACGCACTAGATGTATTCGTCATACGCGCAATACGTCCATCGAAGCCGTCAAGTACCATCGCCACAAAAATAGCGATTGCTGCCACCTCAAACTGCTGGTTCATCCCGGCAACGACAGCATAGAATCCCGAAAATAAAGCCCCTGTAGTGAACAGGTTAGGTAATAAATAGATTCCTCGACGCGGTTTCCCTGCTTCCTCGCGGACGGGTTCATCGGTGTTGTTTGATTGCTCGTCTACACTCATTTGATACTCACTTATTGATAACAGGTGGATTATTCTACCGATTGAAATACAAGTTCGATAGCTTATGCCCCAAACAATGCATTGATATCACAACTTGCTCGTCGGCCAACATCTCCTTGGTGCTCAGACAACCACTTTTCTGCTGTCTCTTGGCCTGCTACAAACAGCGCATCAAGAAAATCCTTGCGAGTATTATATTTGCTGGCTTGATTAAGGCTAGAAAGATACTCTTGATTTTGAATGATATGAAGGCGCATTTTTTGTAGTTTCCATGCGGTCGTACCAGGAATAAAGCCAAACGGGACATTGTCTCGAAAGTCCGCAATACCCCTCATTTCTCTCATAAAATGCCCCTGAAAGCCTAATTCAGTAACTCGCTCGGAGATAGCCGCAGCCCCTGTTGGCAACGCTTCTAAATCGAGTGTTTGCAACAACACAATGAGTATGTCCCGACTCGAACAATCGTAAATCAGGGGAAAAATAGCGGGGTTTCCGGCAAAACCTCCATCCCAATAAAACTCCCCATCAATTTCAATAGCTTTATGTATTTTAGGCAAACAAGCCGATGCTAATAGATGATTCACTGTCAGACCGGATTCTCTGAACAAAGCTAACTTACCCGATCTAACCGCTGTGGCTGCAATGTAAAGAGAAAATGGATTCGCTTTAGACAAAGCTTCAAAATCAACAAGTTGAGTCAACATATCGCGAAGCGGATTGATATCCAGCATATTGATATCATACGGAGAAATGTATTGCATGGTATGTAACCACCAACGCGTTAGCGAACTCTCAACACCTTCAGGCAAAAGAAGCCCAAAACCTTTAGATGAAACGGCATCCCAAAATGCAGATAACTGATCTTTTGCGCCTTCCCTACCTCCTTTTCTCCAACCTTCCGCCAACATCACGGCATTCATGGCACCAGCACTGGTCCCGGTTATGCCATCAAAAACTAGCCATTCTTCATCCAATAGACGGTCCAAAACTCCCCACGTAAAAGCACCATGCGCGCCGCCACCCTGCAATGCCAAATTGATAGATCGAGTCTTCATTTCAACCCCCAGCCTTATACATTGTGCACCGCACAACAATACAATAATTATCGGGTCCTGCTATATCTCTAAAAAATGAAAAGTAATAAAGGTGACTGCTAAATACAAAAAATTTAATTTAGCCATTCCGGCACAAATGGCCTTCCGTTTAACGACAACGCCGTGCCGATAACAAATGCTTCTGCGCATATAACTTCATCACTAACTCTGATTATTTGCTGCCTAAACCCAAACCTCACCCGACTCACCTTCTCAGGCAAAACCGTTACCACAAACCGGTCACCCGATTTCAATGAGCTTTTATAATCAATTTCAGAGCGTATCACGACAAGGTTAACGCCTTCGCGTGCAAGCTCTGCAACATCTATATTTTGTAACAACATATACTCATGTCGGGCATGCTCTAGATAGTTAAAATAGACGCTGTTATTTACAATTCCTTGCATATCAAGTTCGTAATCACGTACAGCTAGCTCAATCGAAAAGGGTGTTGGTTTTCTTGTAGTCAAATCAGTCATATCATTATCCTCATTAGCTACTCAACTGAGTGCGAATCCATGCTTTTGCTTCTGCAAGATTGGCTACCTCAACATCCGCCTTCGAGAAGTCGTGGCTTAGCGAGTATTGATTTCGAATTGCTACCGTTCTAATACCCGCACTAGTGGATGCCTTCACACCGCTTTCAGTATCCTCAATAGTAATCGCTTCATTCCCTCTTACTCCCAATAAATCTAGCGCCTTTAAATAACTGTCGGGATGCGGCTTATTATTCAGAACATCATCGCCTGTCACTATATAGGCGAACAGCGACCCCCACTGATGACCTGCTAGAGTGGCGTCAATACAAAAACGTTGAGACCCGCTAACTAAAGCCACAGGTAGACGACTTGCACACTCGATTAATAATTCACCAGCTCCCGACATTTTCGGAAAATAAGAGTGAGTTAAGAAATGACGCGTATGGTTCACTTTAGAACAGACAAGACTTTCAGAAGACAACGGCAAGTTGTGTTTTTTACATAAAATCTCTGCCGTTTTCTCGGTAGGAACCCCTAAAAAAAAAGACAAATAATCATCATTAGAGATCGTAACATTGAAGGGCTCAAGCGTTTTTCGCCACAACGCTAGATGGGTACTTTCAGAATCGACTAACGTGCCGTCATGATCAAATAAGAATGCTTTTATCGTCATGGGAACCCCCTGCTACAAAACAGCTAAAGAACTGCAAAGTGTAACAGAGGAAATATGACAATACATGATGAGCTAGTTAGCTACCCTTCCCTAAACGTTTAGCGTTGGATACTGCTCGCCGATGAATCGGAGCCAGCCCTGTCGTCGCAAGCCTCTCGGTAGCATTTTGGTAATTCTGATAGTATTTATAGCTATCAACGGGGTCAAAGCTTGTCATCGTTTCACTAAGATTGATACCTGCTAATAAGTTCTGAGAAAAGCCCATAAGTTCTTTTGTTACAGCCTGCCAAGATTCCAAAAAAGCTTCGACTTTCTCTTCACTCATACGATGAAACTCTTTTTGATCATGGGCAGAAGGGGAAGCTCCAGACATCATCATTTGTGTTACACGTGCATTAATGACCACTGGTACAGCAAAAGCTAATTCAAAAAGCTGCGTTGGCAGCGCTTGTTGATTTCTAGACATACTTATTATCCTCCGGATAATGATTAAACTGTCAGTCTCGTGGCTACCGATGTGGATCATATAATTTGTGAACGGTCTTCAGCCGTTTTAGATTACACCTAGCTCCTTTAATCGCTGCTGCAAATACTCACCAGCGGTGTAACGATCTGACAAAACCACATCAGGTCGTGGGTGTAAAAATAAAGGTAATGATATGCGTGACCGGGATTGGTCTTGCTCTTCTGGATTAACCACTCGATGCGTCGTCGATGGGAAATAATGCCCTGACGCCTCTTGCAGCATATCACCTATATTGATAATAAGATTGCCAAATTCGCACGGGATATCAAGCCACTCACCATTCTTACTCAATACCTGAAGGCCTGGTGCATTCGCGGCAGGCAAAATTGTCAGCAAATTAATATCTTCGTGTGCTGCCGCACGAATAGCACCAACTTCCTCATTACCTTGCAACGGCGGATAATGCAGCACTCGTAATAGCGTCTGTTCGCTATCTGTAATCATGTCTGTTAATGGCTCATAATACCTACACGCAACGCTGGTAGGGCTGTACTTTTCTACCCATGTCAGTAATTGAGCGGCTAACTGATTAGCCTCTTCATAGTACTGAGCTAACGCTGGACGCAACCCAGTTGGACACTGCCCCCATGGATAAAAGTGATAGTACTCTTTAATATCTTTAATCGAGTGACCTTTAGCGGTTTCAGAAATACTCGCTGGGAAAAAACCGTCCTGCTTGCCCTTGTTATAGATGAAGTTCTGTTTCTCCGTACTATCAAAGAAGCGTTGCCATTGTTGATAAATAGATTCAACTAACGTTTGAGAAATAGGATGGTTTTTTAATACACCAAACCCTGTGTCCCGTAACGATTGAACAAAGCGTTCTTGAGCATCTATTGCATTAAAATCAATGGCTTCTAATAACGTATTATCTGCATCCATCGTCAAAGACCTATTAGTTAAGACTTCCAGCTTTCATTGGTAAGTGCATTTTTAAACAATGCAATAAGTCTCTGGTCATCCACTGTCAGACACGCCGTTTGCTTGGGGCGACCTTCCCAAAAAGTAAGCGGGTACGGGATACCATAACGACTCATAATAGTCTGACCTATCGCGACACCCTCTGTTGCCACGCATACCTCACCCCTTTCTGTCCCAAAAATATCGGGCTCGACTACGTAAGCAACGGCTGATACATCATGCGCGTAGCAACCATCAATATGCCGAACACTGCTATAAAAGGCCGTATAGAATTCGGCTGCATCATGCATAAACTGGCCAACCTTTGGATTATTCTCACGGATCTCATCAAACAGAGATGGTGTAAGAACAACCTGATGGGTTACATCTAGGCCTACGATAACAACTGGCCAATGCGCTGCCATTACTTTTTCAGCCGCATGAGGGTCTGACAGGATATTCGCTTCAGATACAGGCGACACATTTCCGTCCGTTGCTATCGCCCCCCCCATGATTACAACCTGCTTCACTTTAGCGGTAATCGTTGGATCTAACTTCAAGGCCGTTGCTAAATTCCCTAGCGGACCCACGGCCACCAGCGAAACCTCATGAGGGTAGCGATTAATTTGTTCAACAATAAACTCAGCGGCACTTTGATCAATAGCTTTACGATCAGGCGCCTCAAGATCTAAATTACCGAAGCCATCCGCTCCATGCACAAAATCAGGAAACGGTGCTAAGTCTTTAACCCAAGGCGTGGAAACTCCCTGCGCAACAGGAATATCTAGACCCGCCAATTCGACTAATGTCAGCGCATTCTGTGTTGCCTGAGCAACCGATACATTACCAAAGGTTGTGGTTAGCCCAAGTAGATCAATTTCAGGATGCGCCATTGCCGTAAAAACAGCCATAGCATCGTCAATACCAGGGTCTGTATCTAAAATCATTTTATGTGGCATATATTACTCATCTGTAAAGTGTAGATAGGTCTCGAATCATCCAAAAGATAATGCCTCGAACCTAGATATTTTTATGGCTAGTTACTACATCAAACGTAACTTAAAAGAAAATCATCAACGTCACGCTCTACTGGAATACTTGTAGATGCCCCCGTTTTTTGAACAGCCAAAGCAGCGGCAGCCACCGCTTTATGTAAACATTCGTTTGGCGGCTTTCCTGCTACCTTTGCTGCTAAGAAATACCCTAAAAATGTATCGCCGGCTGCAGTGCTATCAATCGCCGCCACATCAAAAGCATTCATCATAAAACGTCCATTAGGGCCACACATAAACGCACCTTTACATCCTAGCGTTACGACCACTTCTGTCTGCGGCAATTGTTTTTCAATGTGCGCCATCAACTCATCAGGAAGATGCAGTAACTGTTCAAATTCAGGATATAACTGTAACAACTCGACTTCGTTTAAAACCAATAATGACAAATATTTCAACACGAGTGACTTAACCTTGGCATCCAAAGGTGATGGATTAAACGCAACGTGGACGCCGCGCTTAGTCGCCGTTTCGATCGCATAACCAGTCAAACTGCATTCATTTTGCAGTAGCAACCAGTCACCCGCCTCAAGCTGTTGCAATAACGATTCAATATCAGCCGCCAAAAAGCTTTGATTAGCACCGCCATACAACAAAATACTATTCTCACCAGCCGGGTCTACTTGAATAATCGCATGCCCACTTGGCTGATCAATCACGATCACCTGCTGGCAATCAACCCCTGCTCCGACCATCTCGACCTTAGCCCATTCATCGCCTACCCCTAAGCGGCCAATATGAGAAACATGTGCTCCGGCTCGTGCCAACGCTATCGATTGATTTGCGCCTTTGCCTCCCAACACGCGTCGGTAGTCAGTACTCGCTAAGGTTTCACCTGGCTGCGCCCAATGCGGTACTTGATATACATGATCAATATTGATTGAGCCATAACAAAAAACTGTCATACACGCCTACGCTTATTCATTGTATTAAGTACGGAAAACCACTTTCACCGTTCTTTGCTATAAGGAATGCCTATCGCTTTGGGAGCTACCGCACGTCCGATGAAACCGGCCAGCAAGATTACCGTCAACATATACGGAAGGGCCTGCATCAGCTGCACCGGAATCTCTCCGATCAACGGTAAATCTACACCTTGCAACCTTGCTGCCAATGCGTCTAAAAAGCCAAAAAGTAAACACGCTAACATCGCTTGTGCAGGGCGCCACTTACCAAAAATTAATGCGGCAAGCGCGATATACCCTTTACCCGCTGACATCTCTTTCAAAAAAGCCGCATTCTGTGCCGTTGATAAATATGCACCTGCAAAACCACACAGAACACCCGCACAAATAACGGACCGATAACGTAACCAAGCCACCGATATACCTGCTGTGTCAACCGCTTGCGGATTTTCGCCTACGGCCCGGAGTCTCAAGCCAAAGCGCGTGCGATATAGCACCCATGCCGTCAACGGCACCGATAGAAAAGCCAAATACACCAAAATATTATGACCACTGAGTAACTCACTATAGACGACACCCACGATAGGAATATCAGCCACCGCATCAGCGCCCGGCAAGGTTATCGATGAAAAACGCGCATCAGCCACTAATGACGGTGTTTGTCCGCCGCGATGAAACCATGCGATCCCCAATGCCGCCGTTAACCCAGACGCTAGGATGTTAATAGCCAAGCCACTGACAACCTGATTTCCCTTATGCGTAATACACGCAAAACCATGTAACAAAGCCATCGCAACAGAAACACCTACCGCACACAGCAACCCAAGCCAAACAGACCCTGTCACTGCCGCTGTTGCCGCTGCGGCAAAAGCCCCGGCTAGCATTTTCCCTTCTAACCCAATGTCGACAATACCCGACCGTTCGGAGAATACACCCGCCATCGCGCAGAAAATGAGTGGGGCAGACAAACGCAGGGTTGCATCCAGTGCCGAAATCGCGATAAGAATAGCATCGTTCATGACTTATCCTCTGCGACGGCTCGTTTGAAGATACGCTCTAGGCTCGGTCTCACCATATACGCTAGCGCCCCACAAAATAGAATCACCAAACCCTGTATAACAACAACAAGATCGCGTGTGATTGTCGATATTTCAAACGACAGCTCAGCCCCTCCTTGAAACAAAGCACCAAATAACAGACTCGCTACAATAATACCTAGTGGATGGTTACGCCCCATCAAAGCCACCGCTATACCTGTAAAGCCGGCCCCCGCAACAAAGTCTAACACCACTCGCTCTTGGGCACCCATCACCTCATTAATACCGACCATCCCCGCTAGCGCTCCGGAGATACACATGGTCAATACAACCATGCGTCGCGTATTTATACCGCTGTAAATGGCGGCTTGCTCATTAAAACCAATCATCCGAATGGCATAGCCCCAGCGCGTATACCAAATAAATAGCCAAACAAACACACAGCAGAGCAGAGCCAAGAACAACGCGACATTTAAGGGGCTTGAAGCGATCTCAATGCCCATGGCAGAAAACACATCATGCATAAACGGCAGGGTAGTGCTGCCAGCTATACGCCGTGTTTCTGGCGACATAGCACCCGGTTCAATTAGCACATTAACGAGGAGGTACACCATTAATGCCGACGCTATAAAGTTAAACATAATAGTCGTGATTACAATATGACTACCCCGATATGCCTGAAGATAACCGGGAATAAACGCCCATAACCCGCCAAACAAACCACCCGCTATAATCGCCAGCGGCAACACCAGATACCAAGGAAGCCACGCATCTAACGCTAAACACAAAAGTCCGACACCTAGGCCACCAATATACGCTTGTCCTTCACCCCCTATATTAAATAAGCCTGCATGAAAGGCGACGGCAACCGCCAAGCCGGTAAAAATAAAATTAGTCGTGTAATAGAGGGTGTAGCCTATACCCTCGTCGTAGCCAAACGCGCCCATTAGCATGATTTTGCCCGCTTCGATGGGGCTTTCACCAATCAGAAAAATCACACCCGCAGCAACCACAAACGCTAATAACACATTAATCAACGGAATCAGCACAATATCGACCCACACCGGCAGTCGCTTTTGACTCATGATAAGCGCTCCGACGTAGACGAAATACCCATCATCATTCCTAAGCGACTCGCATCGGCTTCACTTGCCGATAGCTCTCCAACAATTCGCCCTTCAGACATCACAATAATGCGGTCGCACAACGACATCACTTCTTCCAGCTCTACCGAAACTACGAGTATTGCACTGCCGGCATCGCGCAGCTTAACGATGTGTTGGTGAATAAATTCAATCGCGCCGATGTCGACTCCACGAGTTGGCTGCCCGACCAATAACACTTTAGGTTCACGCTCCATTTCACGAGCAATACACAGCTTTTGCTGGTTACCGCCTGAAAAATTAGCTGACTTGAGGTTTGGGTCAGCAGGCCGCACATCAAACTGCGCCATTAATGACTCACAATACCGAGTCACATGAGCACTACTCATTAACCCCAGCGAGCCAGCTAACCCAGATGCTCTGAACTCTACTTCATTCTGAAACCCCATAATCGCAGTTTCTTTAGCTGAAAAAGCACTCACCATCCCCATCCGATGCCGATCTTCCGCTACATGACCAACACCCAGTTGCCTAAATGCTTTGGCATCTTGTAGGGTCTGTGCGTCGACTCGCGTACCACACACATCAAGATAGCCTTGCTGCACACGACTAATACCCGACAACAACTCCAACAGTTCAGTTTGACCATTACCTGATACGCCTGCTATACCCACAATCTCCCCTGCACGCAGCTGAAGATTAATCGATTTTAAGCGCTCAACGCCTCGTGCATCACGCCACGACACATCGACAACATCCAGTAAAGACTGCTTCGGAGCGGCAGGTGTTTTATCGACGCGCAACAGGACTTTGCGGCCAACCATTAATTCAGCTAGCTCCTCTTTCGACGTCTGCGCCGTCAGTCGCTCTGCCACCATAGTTCCAGCACGCATAACAGAAACTTTATCGGTAATAGCTAGAACTTCTTGTAACTTATGCGTGATCAATAGCACGCTAACACCTTGATCGCGTAGGGTATTTAAAATACCAAAGAGCTGTTTAACTTCTTGGGGAGTGAGCACGCCCGTAGGCTCATCTAGAATAAGTACTTCGGCTCCTCGATAGAGGGCTTTCAGTATTTCAACGCGTTGCTGAAGTCCAACGGGTAAGTCGCCCGTCATCGCATCAGGATCGACGGCCAAACCATATTGGTCAGATAAACCTTGTAACGCTTCACGCGTTTTAGACACACTTTGCGACAAGGAGAAACCTCCCTCGGCACCCAGCATGACATTTTCAATAACGGTAAAATTATCCACCAACATAAAATGCTGATGGACCATGCCAATACCGCAAGCAATCGCGTCACTGGAACTTCGAATAACGACAGGCTCACCCTGCCTATAAATAGAACCCGAATCAGCTTCGTAAAAACCGTAGAGTATGCTCATCAATGTCGACTTACCGGCTCCATTCTCGCCAATAATTCCATGGACCTCTCCACAAGCGACACTCAGATCAACATCACTATTGGCGTTTACCGCGCCAAAACGCTTCGATATCCCACGCAAAGATATTGCCGGGAGGTCAGCGTTATTTGCGTTGCCGCTACGAAGCTCCGGATGCATATAGGCCTACCAAAAGATCAATCTAACGCTGGGCAGTTACTATCACTCATGTAATCATGCACGACTAAGCTGCCGTCAATGATCGCCTGCTCAGCCTTTTCCACCGCAGCTTTCATGTCCGGTGTGATTAACTCTGCGTTATTCTCATCTAAGGCCCAAGACACACCTTTCTCAGCCAAGCCTAACACTTGAATACCGGGCTTCCAGCCATCGTCCGCCGCAGACTTTAACGAAGAATACGCCGCCACATCGACCTGCTTAGTCATTGATGTCAGCATCGTACCCGGATGTAGATGGTTCTGGTTGGAATCTACGCCAATGGCATACTTCCCGGCATCTTTAGCTGCTTGATAGACACCGATACCTGTTCCACCGGCCGCAGCAAAGACCACATCCGAGCCACGATCAAACTGACTGCGGGCTAACTCAGCACCTTTCGATGGATCGTTCCAAGCCGTCGGGGTTGAGCCTGTCATATTACTGATAACGGTAATACCATCCACCGCATACTTAGCTCCCTGCGCATAACCGCAGTTAAATTTTCGGATTAGCGGGATATCCATACCACCCACAAAACTGACCGTTTTAGTTTGTGATTTCAGTGCGGCCAGCATTCCCACTAGAAAAGAACCCTCATGTTCTTTAAACACCACTGACTGGACATTCGGCTTATCGACGACGGCATCAATGAGTGTGATTTTTGTATCAGGGAACTCAGCAGACACTTTCTCTACCGCCGTCGCTTGAGCAAACCCCACACTAATAATTGGATTCGCCCCTCGCTGCGCCATCTTACGTACCGCTTGCTCACGCTGCGATGGGTTAGTCACCTCAAACTCCCGGTAACTAATGCCCGTCTCTTCTTTGAAACGCTCAATCCCTTCATACACACCTTGGTTAAAGGATTGATCGAACTTCCCGCCCATGTCGAAAACAACGGCTGGTTTAATATCTGCGGCAACAGCCGAGACAGAAATAGGCGCGACAATCGCCAAGGTTGAGATGAATCGTTTCATTGAGCACTCCAAGTGTCGTAGCTATTAAACAGCGCTAGTGGAAGAAGACATATAAACCTGACTGAAAAGGCAAGTATCACATCGAACATACGTGATTCTTGTCATCAGTCAATATCTAGAAACGACAAACCCGATTTTCAAAGTAGTGGCTGGCTGCTATGATGCCGTCTTTGTTCAGCATGCAAAGGAATTGCAGATGTCATCACTACTCCATTCCATAAATACCCGTTATGGCACCTATCGTGGCTATATTCGACTAGCTCTGGCTAGGCTAAGCGCTAAGACCGGCCGTATAGATCAATACCTAACCTTTAATCCAGCGATAACCAAACGATTAGTATTTGTATGCTTGGGTAACATTAATCGCAGTGCTTACGGCGAAGCTTACACACACCATCACAGCCATTTTCCGGTATGCTCCATTGGGCTTTCGACAACAACGGGCGCTCCGGCAACCGATATCGCCATACAAAAAGCAGCCGACCGCTTCATCGATATGACCTCGCACACAGCGACTACTATTTCAGATTTCGAACGCCTGGAAGGTGATCTATTATTAGCCATGGAAATACGACACGCCGATGCATTACGTGAAAGGTATGGTGAGGATGCTCAGATTTTTTTATTAGGCTCATTGCCTAAACGACGCTATGTCCATATTCATGACCCACATACATTGTCATCAGATTATTACACGAGCTGCTTTAATAGAATTGAAGAGTCTACTCGCGCGCTACTGGCAGCTTTAGATTCAAGTAAAAACATAGAATCGAAAAAAAACCAAGCAAAACAACAAGCTTAAGCTGTCACTTCCGCTTAATCTTGTTGAAAACTCCCGTTAACATCCCAGCCACATCCCTAAAGAAGGGCTTCGGGTCTTTACACATGAATACAAAATAGCGCGTATTCGGGTTCAAAAAGCTCCTCATGTAACGCCACAAATCAGCAAACGGCGTATTAATGTAAGAGCGATCTTGAATTCTAGTTGGCTGCAACAACACTCTCACTAAGCGCTTAGTCTCTGGCACCATAAAGCGACACTCAATACCTGATTTAACGATCGCTTCGGGCAATACCCCTCCATAAACCTTTGCTTGATATAGCCGCCACGCAAACCCTGCGCCTACATGATAAGCCAACGGAAAGCTCCCCCAAAAACGGCCATTAATTTCCATCAGGACCGCCTGCTGCGTCTCCTCATCGAAGCGATACTCGACCATCGCCACACCATCCCACTGCAAAGCCTTGAGTAACGACTCGGAAAGATGATTAAGCTCTTGATGTTGATCTTGTGAGAGCGAGCGACACACAGTTGAATATCCGCCTTCTGGCGGCCATTCATGAATTCGCTGGTGCTGAAATCGCTGAAGTACCTGGCCCTGGTGAAACAAGAAAAACTGACCTAAACCAACACCTTTTCGATATTCTTGAATCAGCGGAAACTCTCCTACTGATATATATGATTTCAGAATAGAACTTAGCTGATCAAAACTATAGACATACTCGGCCTTAACTAACGGCAACCCTAATTCGAATAGCCGCGGGATAATAGCCACGGGCTCTTTCCACTTCACCACAACGGGAAAAGCTAGCACGCTCCGAAGAGTAGCTAGCTCAGACAGCTCACCTATCTCATATGTTTCTGGAACAGGTATTCCCAACGCCTTCGCTTGCTTATACGTTTCAGCTTTATCTAACACACCGTCCATAATAGCCTGATCAGGAAATAATAAAGAAAGATGCGCAAATTGTTCACGATGCAAATTAATCCATTGAATATCATTTTCAGCGACAGCTAAAAGCGCTTTGGCCTGATACTTCATCGATAGATCGAGCAACTGATCAATTAATAACTCTTTACTGGCACGTCGATGACTATGCGAGACATATTTAGACGCGACACCAATCGAGAAACGAGACGCATACAAACCAATGACCTGCACACCCTGCTCCGCAAGCTCTCGACAAAGACAAAGGCCTGTCGGATTATCGACACCCAATATAATGATAACGTCTTGATTCACTTGTTTAATACCACCAGACTAAATCATTCAATTTATTATGACCCATACGTGCTAGCGCCAGCATATCCGAAGGTGTTTTCAGAGAGCTTTGCTTCGCCGTATTAACCTTAGTGTTAATAAAGTTCGTATCAAGGGCCCTGAAATCTGTTGATTCAAATCGATCACGATTGTCATCTAAAAATCGACAGAGGGAAACCAAGCGCTGCTGATTAATACGGTTAGGACGTAATACCGAATAGCGGTAATCCTTGCGCTTAAAATACTCAAATGGATGAGTCAATATGACTACGTGTTCTACGCGCTGTTGATGCGCTCTATTCAACACGGCTCGAATCTCTGGCCAACTACAGGATGTAATTTGCAGCGTTTTACGATGCTCAGACTTTAAAAGAGGCATATCTACGAAGCTTGTCACTGGTAACTCATTAACTCCAGCCACATCAACCACACCATGTTCAAGACACAGACTCGCATCTTTAGGCTTATAAATGCCTACCCCGACACTGGAGCTCCAACGCAAGCCGTTTGCCAAAAAAGTGGGATAGAGGTCTGCCCCAGTAAATAAGCTGCCTGTACGAATCGCTACAGGAGCAGCTAAACCCCATGCTTTAAACGTTTCACAACCTATGTTCAGAATCGCATTCACCTGCTCAGCTGAACGGTCGAGCAATGAATCATTTACCGGATAAAGAGAGCTTTTTCTCTGAATGACGTCACGATCAAAAACAGCCCATACAGGATGTGTGTGCAACTGAATATCATGATAAGGCGCTATACGCTCAACTAAGCGGCCCATCGGTTCTAAACCAAAGTGGCACTTATTAATAGCTTCGACAAAGAAAACCGCTTTTGTATTAAACCGGGCAAAGGTATCAAGCAAAAACCCAAGCCCCTGCTCCTTACCCTTAAACATGCCACAGACAACCGGGTCAGCAACGGGTTTTACATTTAAAGATGAGTCTAAAGCTCCTGCTATCGAAAACTCAGTATCGATAGTAATGAGCACTTGAGTCTTATGCATGATAACTCCATTTACAGTGCATAAGTGAACGCGATACAGATGAGCGACGCTCATCCGCCAAAATAGCTATAGCAGCTTACCGCCTCTTCCAGCTAGATAGCAAGCACCCTCTTGTCGATAAGAGGGTGCTTGCTATCTAGCTCATGACAGAAACAAAAAAGCCGCTCACAATGAGCGGCTTAGTCGAGTGCCTATACGTCATAAACTACAGGCTTAGCACTTTCTCACCACGGGCAATACCCGATACGCCAGAACGCACCACCTCTACGACATTCGCAGTGCCTAATGCATCGATAAAGGCATCCAGCTTAGCGCTAGATCCCACTAACTGCACCGTATACGTGTTAGGCGTAATATCAATAATCTGACCACGGAAAATATCCGCAGTACGCTTAACTTCCGCACGATAAGCACCTGACGCCTTGAACTTGATCATCATCAGCTCACGCTCGATGTGCTCACCTTCGGTCAGATCGACCACCTTAACCACATCAATCAACTTATTAAGCTGTTTCGTGATCTGCTCGACAACACGATCATCACCCACCGTTGTGACAGTAAGACGCGATAAAGTCTCGTCATCGGTTGGCGCTACGGTTAGCGTTTCGATATTAAAGTTACGCTGAGAGAACAGACCAACAACACGTGACAAAGCACCCGGTTCGTTTTCTAAAAGAACTGAAATGATATGACGCATTTTTATGTCCTCTCCGTTTTACTAAGCCACATATCGCGCATGGTGCCACGCGGTACCTGCATCGGATAAACGTGCTCATGCGGATCAACAGCAATATCCATAAATACCAAACGGTCTTTCAATGAGAAGGCCTCGGTCATGGCCGCTTCCAAATCACTGTATTTATCGACTTTGATACCCACATGGCCATACGACTCAACCAGCTTCACGAAGTCTGGTAAAGACTTCATGTACGACTGTGAATGGCGAGATTCGTAGTTCATATCTTGCCACTGACGAACCATGCCCAGTGATTGGTTGTTCAAGCAGATGATTTTCACCGGCATATCGTACTGTTTACAGGTAGATAGCTCCTGAATATTCATCTGGATACTACCTTCGCCCGTTACACAGGCAACATCCGCATCAGGGAAGTTAAGCTTAACACCCATCGCTGCTGGCAAACCAAAGCCCATCGTGCCTAAACCACCGGAATTAATCCAACGGTTTGGTTTGTTGAACTTATAGTATTGCGCCGCAAACATTTGATGCTGACCTACATCAGAACAAACATACGCATCACCGTTAGTGACCTTGCTGAGCATTTCAATAACTTGCTGCGGCTTCATCAACTCAGAATCCGTCAAGAAACGGCCACCGTGACGCTCTCGCCATTCGTCAATCTGCTTCCACCAGCTTGCAAGTGCCACCTGATCAACGGTTTTCTTAGTCGCTTTAAATAACTGGACCATATCCTCTAAGACTAATTTAGCGGCACCTACAATAGGCACATCCGCGCGGATTGTCTTAGAAATAGAAGCGGGATCCACATCGATATGAATGATTTTAGCCGTAGGACAGAACTTCTCTGTCGCATTCGTTACACGGTCATCAAAACGCGCTCCAACAGCCAATATCAAGTCACTATGGTGCATTGTCATGTTAGCTTCGTAGCTACCATGCATACCCAACATACCGACGAACTGACGATCCGTACCCGGGTAGCCACCAAGACCCATTAAGGTGTTAGTTACCGGAAAATTGAGCGCTTGAGCAAGCTCAATAAGCTCAGCGCTGGCATCACCCATGATGACACCACCACCGGCGTATATCACAGGACGTTTAGCCGCCATCAGCATATCAAATGCTTTTTTGATTTGTCCGCTATGGCCTTTCGTGACCGGATTGTACGAACGCAGCTTCACGTCAGCAGGAAACTCATACTGAAAACGGTCTGTCGGCGTCGTCATGTCTTTAGGAATATCAATAACGACGGGACCTGGGCGACCGGATTCCGCAATATGAAACGCTTTACGGATCACTTCAGGAATTTCTTCTGGATGACGAATGCTAAAGCTATGCTTAACAATCGGTCGAGAAATACCGATCATATCGGTTTCTTGGAATGCATCTTCACCAATCAAGTGACTCATCACCTGACCCGTGATCACAACCATAGGGATAGAATCCATATAGGCTGTTGCTATGCCTGTTACTGCGTTTGTTGCACCTGGGCCTGATGTGACCAGCGCGACGCCGGCTTTGCCGGTAGCGCGCGCATAAGCATCAGCCATGTGTGTAGCAGCTTGCTCGTGGCGCACCAGAATATGTTCGACTTCATCCTGCTGGAAGATAGCATCATAAAGATGCAACAATGCTCCGCCCGGATAGCCGTATATATATTTCACACCCTGATCGCGCAGGGCGCGAACAACCATTTCTGCGCCTGATAGTAATTCCACGTTATTACCCTCTAATCGTCACCGACTCTGCGGTGAATATAAGTTCAGAGATTCTGCAAAATGAACATGTACTGCCACAGCGCTGATGACGCCGAAACAGCGAAAACCTAGCAAAAGGGTTAGGCCCACGTTCTGATGAATGCTGGCAAAGGATCGCTTAACCGGCAGACCTACTGAGACTAATTAAGCTGGGTATTGCTTAGTTTCGCTGACAGCCTCGGGGTTTCCTACTGCTGAAAACGAAGAAAAATAGCGCAATATTTTCTCACTTCGGCGCCAGCCATTCAAGGGGACTGACCTTTATTTGAACAATCATTTCGTAATTCGATATCAGGGAACGAGTGCGAAGCAGTAAAACTAGGTTTATAGTGTAGAAAACGTGTATAAGTCTGCTTTCGGAGAGTATTAGATGGCGATTAAAGAAATTAAGAATAAAGAGCGTGTGATTAACGAATTAATGCTGTTTATACGCAAAGTATTTAGCGAACCTGAAATATGTGCGCACGCTAAAAATATCGCACGTAAACATCTCGGAAAAAAAGATGCGGTTGTTTTAATCGCCGAGGAACTTTCATCAACCACTAATGTGAAAATCCCTCTTGAACACAGCGAAGCAGATGATCTGTTCTTACACTTGCTCATCGATCTTGTTAAAGATGAAACAGCGCTTTATTAACACCCATATAACCAGCCAATGCGCCCATTAAACGCTTGGCTGATTTACAGATTTACATATGGCATGCACCTATTCCGGCACTAGCCAGCGCCCCAGCGAAGGTTCAGCATCACTTTCAGCTAAGGTTCGTTCTAGCCATGGCATAACTGCGCCCAACTGCTCTTCCAACTGCCACGGCGGATTAATCAACATCATCCCGCTACCAAACATACGCCCACTTTCCGCCGACTTTTGATAGAACTCCGACACATATACATTTCTGACGCCGGACGACGCAACACTTT
>Ga0209302_10000692_pt1 | contig 19410 bp, 16 predicted proteins | sample ArcOceMetagenome_2_FD_187445 | JGI IMG/M metagenome (GOLD analysis project Ga0209302, IMG submission 187445) | Marine eukaryotic phytoplankton communities from Arctic Ocean - Arctic Ocean ARC135M Metagenome (SPAdes) (version 2) | ecosystem: Environmental > Aquatic > Marine > Oceanic | place... | reverse complement strand
GGATGCTTCCAGCAGCGGGAAGAAATTCTTCAAATGCTCACGGCTCGCGAGATCGGGCACCACCCCGCCGTATTCTTGATGCAAGCTGATCTGACTGTGTACCCACTCGCCTTCGACTCCCTTGGCGGGATCGAACAGTGCGAGCGCAGACTCATCGCAAGAACTTTCAATGGCTAAAATCATCTGTGGGGATTGAAAAGAAGAGTATGAAAAATGGGAAGCACTATAAGAAGGTGAATGAACTGAACATTTAAACCGCAGATTCACGCTGATGAACGCAGAAATCCTAATCCGCGTTCATCAGCGTGAATCTGTGATTCTAAAATGCGTAACCTGAATGGAGCATGCCACTGTCACTCAAGACAATCAGCGGCAGACCGATTTCACTGCCCCTCGGCAGCGACGTCTACAACAGAGCCTAATTCGGTCGCACCAATCAATCCGTCGAGTATCTGCTCTGCGACGAGTCGCTGCGAATCTTCAACCGGCGCAAATCCAAATGCCTTGGCAAAAGATGCATCGCTCATCTTACGCAGATGATGCTCTTGCAGCATGAGCATCATAGCTTCTTCGGCACTGCGCTCGACCGTAACATTTGGATAGACGCCAGTACCGTTAATCGCTTCACCGCTGGGCAATAAATAACGAGCACTGGTAAGTTTCAGCCCATCGCCATCAGGAAAAGAATAAACACTTTGCACCGAACCTTTGCCGTAAGATTTCTCTCCTACCAGCACTGCCCTGGCATGATCTCGCAACGCACCAGAAAAGATTTCGGAAGCGCTCGCGCTGTTACCATCAATCAGAACGACTAACGGTTGATGATTCGCATCCAACGTTGCCTCGGCATAAAGGACCTCTTGCACGCCGCGACGCGATTGCACGGTCAGAACTAGTTGCCCCGCCTCTAGAAAGATTTCAGACATCCGCACCGCGACATCAAGGCGACCGCCTGGATTGCCTCGCAAGTCGATAATCAAGCCCTGCATCCCTTCAGCTTTGAGACGATGTATCGCGAAAATCATTTCCAGATCGGTCTCGTCAATAAACTGGCGCACACGCATATAGCCGACGGTCTCCGTCGCCATCTCGACATCAACCACAGAATCGAGCGCAATCGCCCGCCGCTCCAGGTTGAAGGAATATTCTTCGGCAGTGATCGGCCGCTCAACCTTAAGTGACACCATAGAGCCCGGCTTTCCGCGAATACGGGCAATCACCTCACCGAGAGACTCCTCACGCGTATCGGCCCCATCGACACCGACAATGAAGTCACCAGAGAGAATGCCGCCCGCTCCAGCACTGCCCTGTTCAAAGACCTGCGATATTATAATTCTCCCAGAAAATTGTCCCACCTCTATACCAACGCCGACATATTCCTGATTGGCCGCCATGCTGAACTGCTCGTAGTCGTCGTCCGTCATATACTCGGAATATGGATCAAGCGAGCGTACCGCCGCACGCAAGGCGACATCGGTCAGGCCTTGAAAATCCACCTCATCGGCATGGACAAACTCAGACTCCACAATCCGCATCACCATCGCGTAACGCGAAAGGCTCTGCCAATAATCCATAGAAAACATCGCCCGCCAATTCGCCCGCGTCGCAAATTGCGAAGCGAGCACCGCCAATAAGGCAACAGGGATCACCCAGCGCAGTGTATGCTTGTTCATACCATGCACTGTGTTCACCGAACAGCCGGTTGTAAATATCGGGAATGGGGGTAGGTGAAAATAAAGATTCGTGCGGACTGGGATAATCCATCGATTCAGTGTGAATATGATGAACGGGATGATTAAAAGCATGAGTAAGAGCCCCCCATTCATCCCATCAGCGCAGCTCTATCCACATTTATTCTCGACTCACAGCCACAAGCCTCGTTGATCAAATGGTATGAACGCGCCCGACAAAACACTATGGGACCAACTTCAAGCGAGCTGTGCAAACGGCCCGATCAGCTATCGCGACTATATTAACTTGGTCCTGTATGCTGACAACTGCGGCTATTACACTCGGGACCGCGATCGCGTTGGACGCAGCCCAGAGCGCGACTTCTACACTGCTGAGAGCCTAGGTAAGGTCTTTGCCCAACTGGTCATTACCGCAGCCCATGATCTACTCGGCGAAACCACTGCCACGCAATCGACTTTCATCGAAATCGCCGCCGAACCTGGTGCGGAGCTTCTTAGCCGTATCGAGTCGCACCCTTTTGCTGACAGCCATGTGATTCGTCAAGGCGATGCGATCAGCGCCGATGGCTCGGTGGTGATTTTTGCCAATGAGTGGCTCGACGCCCTGCCCTTTCACCGCTTAATCTTTCGCGATGGCCAGTGGTACGAACGCGGCGTGTGCCTCAACGCAGAGCACGCGCTCGAAGACGTGCTGCTCGACCACTTCACGCCAGAAGTCGCGGCCATTCAAAATCGCCTCCCCGCGCAGGCGCTCGAAGGCTACGAGCTCGACCTGCCCCTGCAGGCCGAGGCCGCAATTGCCGATCTGCTCGCGCAAGACTGGACTGGCATACTGCTGCTATTCGACTATGGTAAGACATGGTCGGCACTTTCCAGCGACTGCCCCGCAGGCACCGCTCGCACCTATTACCAGCACACACAGGCCAACGACTTGCTCGATCAACCTGGAAAAAAAGACATTACCTGCGACGTCTGCTGGGACCCACTGGCCGATTTATTGAGTAAAAAAGGCCTCCAATCCGTCACCCTTGAGACGCAGGAATCGTTTTTAGTACAGCGTGCACAGCGCGCAGCTGAGTCAATTGTCAGCGACACCGCTGGCATGTTCAGCCCTGACAGGCAAACACTTATGGAGCTGATCCACCCCGCACACATGGGCCGGCGCTTCCAAGTGCTATGGGCACTACGGGGCAGATAACTTTTTCTAGAAAAAGGCTTGCTTGGCTGCCACAGCCCCCTACTTTCCTGCCCTTCATAACTTTAATCAAGGAACTCTCATGTCACGTATTTGCGCAATCACAGGTAAACGCCCCGTCAAAGGTGGTATCATCATCCGTAAGGGTCTCACCAAAAAAAGCGGTGGCATCGGAACAAGTCTCGTTAAGAATACAAGACGTCGTTTCTGTCCAAACGTTCAGCGCATCCGTGTAAAACTTCCAAGTGGTGAAGTGAAGCGTATGTGGGTCTCCGTTAAGGCGATCAAGGCTGGTCTTGTTACAAAGGCATAGTCCGACACAACTTTCCTTAAAAGCCTCGGTTTAACGACTGGGGCTTTTTTGTGCAAGGACGGACAGATCGCCGCTGAATAACTTGATCACCGGCATCTCACACCTCTCACTTTCAATCAGTTACTTCAAGCGATGCCATCTTCCATGGCACGGCGACACCACCCATTCCGGATCTAAGCTTCCGAGACTTTCGGAATATTTGTTACCGCCTCTAAACCGTGCATCTGCCTTGGCGGCGCCTGCCCGGGCGATCGTGTTTATGTCGACCGCTCCGTAGCACGACTCGACAGCCTCGCCAATGCCCTAGATGACGCTTAGGCCGAACCTACGCGTCATCGCCTATCCTACAGCTGGCGTACTTAAAATCATCCAACATCAAGCCACCGGATTTATCCTTAAAACTGGATTCATTGATCAGCTCAATACGCATTGCATACAACTACTATCCGATTCTACCATGGCAGCCAAGATGGGCGTATCAGCTAGAACCCACATCAAAGATAACTTCTCACAAAAAGAACCACTCGCGTAATATAACGACTTAGTTCAGCCTTAATTTTGTCCCGAATCATGCATGTGCCACCGCTCCTCAAGCCGACCTACAGCGACGACCTCCCGATCCATGCACGACGGGAAGAGATTATTTGCGCCATCCAACAAAACCAGATCGTCATCATCGCTGGCGAAACTGGCTCGGGCAAGACCACCCAGATCCCGAAATTCTTGCTCGATGCCGGCTATGGACAGAACGGCCTAATCGGTTGCACGCAACCGCGCCGCGTCGCTGCGCTGTCCGTTGCCCAACGTATAGCCGAAGAACTCGGCGTCACCTACGGCAACGAAGTCGGCGCCAAAATACGCTTCACCGATCAAACGCGCCACGATACCGCGATTAAGGTCATGACCGACGGCATCCTGCTCAATGAGATTCAGGACGACCCAATGCTGCGCGCCTACGATGCGATCATCATCGACGAAGCTCACGAGCGCAGCCTCAACATCGACTTCATCCTCGGCTGCTTACGGCAACTCACCGATCTGCGCAAAGACCTGCGGATCGTCATCACCTCAGCGACGATCGACACCGAAAGTTTTTCTAAAGCTTTCGACGGCGCCCCCATCATCGAAGTCTCCGGCCGTATGTTCCCGGTGGATACCTACTACCGCCCAATCGAGGAGATGCTGGAAGACGCGGGCGACCTGACCTTCATCGAAGCAGCCGCCGAACTGATCAACGAGATCATTAATCACAACAACGAAGGCGACATACTCGTCTTCCTGCCCGGCGAGCGCGACATCAACCAACTACGCCGCAAACTCGAAGACAGCCGCGCCCGCGGTTGCGACATTCTGCCACTCTACGGCCGTATGGCCAATGCCGACCAACAGCGTATTTTTCATCCGCAAGGTCGGCGCCGCATCATCCTCTCGACCAATATTGCCGAGACCTCACTCACCGTGCCTGGCATTCGTTACGTCGTCGACACTGGCCTCGCACGCATCAGTCGCTACAGCGCGACCTCCCGCACGCTGCGCCTGCCAATCGAGCCCATCGCTCAGTCCAGCGCGGATCAACGCAAAGGCCGCTGCGGACGCGTGAGCAACGGCGTTTGCTATCGCCTGTACTCCGAGCAAGACTTCCTCGGTCGCCCACGCTACACCACACCAGAAATCCATCGCTCAAATTTAGCGTCCGTGATCCTGCGCATGCTCGCCTTCCAGCTCGGCGACATCCGCACCTTCCCCTTCATCGATCCGCCCTCCGATACCGCGATCCGCGGTGGCTACCGACTACTGGAAGAACTGGATGCTGTTTACAGCGACAGCCGCAGCGAAAACGAAGACGATTACCGACTCACCAAACTCGGGCGTAAGCTCGCCAGACTACCTGTCGACCCCACCGTAGCGCGCATGCTACTGCAAGCGCAGCGCGAAGGTGCGATCGAAGACGTGCTGGTGATCGCATCAGGCCTCTCCATTCAAGACCCCCGCGAGCGCCCCGCCGAACTCGCCAAGGAAGCCGACGAAATGCAAAAGCGCTTCGTCCATAAAGAGTCTGACTTCCTGACCTTACTCAACATTTGGAACGCTTACCACGACGAGATGGACCGGCTCTCCCAAGGTCAGCTGCGCAAATTCTGCAAAAAGCATTTCGTCTCGTATCAACGCATGCGCGAGTGGCGCGACGTGCATCATCAGCTAGAGCGGGTACTCAAAAGCCTAAAGATGATGCCAAGCGGCAAGGACAACGCTCCCCGTGGCCTCGGTCGTAAGACCGGGGTTACCGAACCAAGCACACAGCCAGCCAAAGCCAACGCTCCCGGCTCTGACGAGCGAGGCCACAAGCCCAAGCAGCACCCAACGAGCAAGCAACAAGCAACAAGCAACACCCCCCACTCCACACCCGTTACTCCTCACTCCTCACTTGGCAGCGAAGCTGCCACCTACGCAGCGATTCACCGCTCGATCTTAACCGGCCTACTGAGCAATATCGCCGTCAAAGAAGAGGAGCACAACTACCGAGGCCCGCGCAATCGCAAGGCCCTACTCTTCCCTGGTTCTGGGCTGTTCGATCACGCCACCGCCAAGAAACAACGCAAAGCATCCTACGCGAAAACTAGTAAACCTAAGCCAGCCAAAACAACTGCGCCCGCATGGATCGTTTGCGGCGAGTGGATGGAGACCAGTCGGCTTTTTGCCCGCACCGCCGCCAAGGTGCAAGTGCAGTGGATCGAAGACGTGGCTGGCGACTTGCTCAAGCTCAAGCACTCCGAACCATTCTGGAGCACCAAATCCGCTGCCGCTCTTTGCAAACAGCGCAAAGTGCTCTTCGGCCTGGAGATCGGCCAAAGTAATATCAGCCTCACCCGCATCGATCCCGATCAATCGACCGAGATATTCATCCGTAATGGACTGATCGAGCAAGGTATACGTGAGCGCCCCGATTTCCTGCAGCACAACGACGAAGTCAGCGCACGCGCCGAATCCGAACTCGCACGCCGCCGCCTCGGCTCAGGGTTTGCAGTGGAAGATCGGCTCTACGACTTCTACCAGCAAAACCTCACCGCCGTCGGCTCTTACGCCGAACTGCGCAGCTTCGCTAAGCGCGAACACAAGGGTCGACTAGACTTCCTCAAAGCCTCGATCGACGACCTGCTCCCCGAAGAGGAACAAGACGACACCACCGAAGCTTTTCCCAAATCACTCGCTATCGGCGGCAGTGAACTGCCCTTACGCTATCGGCACGAACCCGGCGGTGACTCCGACGGCGTCACCCTACACGTGCCACTCACGCAGATCGGCGCGATCCAACAAGGCACGCTCGACTGGGCCGTGCCCGGTCACCTTGAAGAAAAGATTGAAAGCCTACTGCGCGGCTTACCCAAGCAAATCCGTATTCAGCTACACCCGCTCAAGGAACGCGCCGCCGAACTACGCAAACAGCTCAAGCCCTCCGAGCGTTCACTGCGTGAACAACTCGCCGAGCAGCTCAAGGAGCAATACGGCATCCAAACGTTCAAAGACAACTGGACGAAAACTGAGATCCCCAGCTACCTGCAACCACGTATTCAGATTGAGAATACAAAAGGCGACGTTCTCGCCGACGGCCGCGACCTAGATGCACTTCGAAAATCTTTAGAAACTACCAGTAAAGAAGTCTCCCGCGGCAATGGGCTCGACGCCATCCCCGCATGGCAAGCGGCCACCGCGCACTACGAACGTGAAAACCTCAGCAGTTGGAGCTTTGGCGACCTCCCTGCAGAGATCGATCTGAGTGGCGATTCTGGCCTACCGCTCAAAGCATTTCCAGCATTGGTACTGGAGGGCGAACAAGTGCACCTACGGCTCCTCGCAGATGCCTCCGCTGCACTGCAGGCCACACAAACCGGCTGGCCGGCACTGGGCACGATGGTGATGGGCCGCGACATCGCTTGGCTACGTAACGATCTAAAAGACCTCAAACAAATCGGCGCCCTCCTGCTACCTCTCGGCGACTTCGACACCATCAAAGCAAGTGCATGGCACCACATTCAGAGCCACTTGTTTCGAACGGGCGAATACTTACCCCTCAAAGAATCACGTTTCAAAAAAGTGCTCGCGCGCGCCGATGAAGAACGCCGCGGGATCGTCCCCATACTGAGAGAGCACCTCCGCGACCTACTCGAAGCCCGCCAAGATATCTGCCTATTGCTGGAGCAAAAGAAGACCAGCAAGGCACTCGTCTATCCTGGCATGCGCGCACAGATGGAACGTATCGCACCCACCAATATCCTAGAGCACTACAGCTTGGCCGAACTGCCACACTTGACACGTTTTCTAAAAGCCATGCGCCTCCGCGCGGAACGCGCCAAAGACAGCCTCCAACGCGACATCGAGAAATCGAAACGGGTGGCGCCCTACGAGACTCGCGGCGCAGCGCTAGTTAAACTAGCCAAGGACCCAGCCCAACAAAGCGCAGTCAAAGCCTATCACATGCTGCTCGAAGAATTCAAAGTATCGGTCTATGCGCAGGAGCTCGGCACCTCGCAAAAAGTCTCCGAAAAACGTCTCGATAAACTAGCCGACGAACTTGAGCGAACGCTGAAGTAGTCATTAAATCTGCAAATACCAAGTCTCACTCTCCACAAGTGCAGGTGTGTCGTCTACTATTTATATTATTGTAGGGCAGCGCAGAGCGGGTCACATACGGTACAGGTGCAAAAAGTTAATAATGAACTGAATTTATGGACTGTTTGTCAGGAATGCCAGGGACACGGCAAACAAACTAGGAAGCTCTCAAGGAAAGTGCGACTCCGCTACCAGCGGGCACTGGTTCAGTTTGATACAGCAAAAAGCGCTGGGACGGCTCCAGTTCGCCCGAGGGGTCATCTTGATACGTGCTTGAATTGCAACGGAACTGGTTTAGTTACTTCTACGAGTCATCCACTAACGGATAAAGAAAACTACCCACACCTTGCCATCATTGGTGGTGGCATCGGCGGGGTCGCTCTAGCCGTGGCTTGCTTGCACCGCGGGATTCCCTTTACTCTATATGAACGCGATAGCGGTTTCGACACACGCGCTCAGGGCTATGGACTCACACTGCAACAAGCGACCCGAGCGGTCGAAGGATTGGGCATCGCCTCGCTAGAAGCGGGAGTGACTTCAACCAAGCATGTGGTGCATACGACCGATGGCAAAGTGATCGGTGAATGGGGACTCAGAAAATGGGGGCGAGATGCTGCAAAACCATCACCAAGGCGCACAAATGTACATATTGCCCGGCAGTCGTTGCGCTTAGCTTTGCTTCAACAGCTCGGTGGACATGATGCGGTGCAGTGGGGGCACCAGTTGCTGGATGTTAAAGAGTGTGAGACTACGGGTGTGGATCTGAGCTTTGATGTGGCCGGTAAGATGAAGCACGCCAAGGCGGATCTTGTGGTCGGGGCGGATGGTATTCGTAGCTCGGTGCGGCGCTTGTTGATTGGTGAAAACATGTCCCCGTTACGCTACCTCGGTTGTATTGTGATTTTAGGGATTTGTCCCTTGGCAGCTCTCGAAGGTGTTGAGAGCTCTTTGCTGGATTCGGCCACGGTATTCCAGACCGCCAATGGCACTGAGCGGATCTACATGATGCCTTATTCGTCTGACTCGGTCATGTGGCAACTGAGCTTCCCTATGCCCGAAAAAGAAGCGAAGGCCTTACATGCCCAAGGCGCTCAAGCACTCAAGACTGAGGCGTGTCGCAGGACTCAGTGGCACAGTCCCATTCCACAAATCTTAGCGGCGACTTTGGAAGCTCAAATTTCCGGCTATCCCGTATATGACCGAGCACTACTCAAGCCAGAATTGCTAGAAAACGCGGCTCAAGTGACTCTAATCGGAGATGCAGCTCACCCGATGAGCCCATTTAAAGGACAGGGCGCCAACCAAGCTCTACTAGATGCGCTGGCGCTAGCTCGAGGGATCTCAAAAGGATGCCACCCCTCATCGCACTGGAGGAAAGCTGGAATGAGAAAAAGTGTTTTAACTGAGTTTGAATCCGAGATGTTTGAACGCAGTGCGACCAAAGTGAAGGATTCAGCAGCAGCTGCACAGTTCCTGCATTCTGCGAGTGTGCTCCATGAGGGCGATGGACCTAGAGGACGTTGCCCAACGAGTAATGATAGATGACTAGGCTTAATATGGAGCCATGGCGGAATGGCACGAACTTAAGGGGTGAAGACGGATTCTTAATCGTAATCCTAATCTTACTCTTAATCACCTCTTCGAGTCCTCAAATCACTCAATAACAATACCTTAAGATTAGGATTAAGAGTATGAGTAAGATTAGGACGCATACAGATTCGCGCCTTAAGTTCGCGCCATTCGGGTCATGGCACTAGCGGTGTATTTCACTCATGGTTTGCAGGCAGTGTATCTTTTTCGATAAAGCCGCCGAATAGGGACCATGGTTAAATTGCAAAATAAGTATCTCGACCTCACCGCCATGCCAGGGCGGAGGAGGCAGAGCCTTGTGTTACTTGAGTCTCGGCCAAGGTTACAACCACGATCAGACTCGATAATCTTGCATTTTTAATGCAGATCATCTGTGTTGATTCCATCACTGATTCTAAATCTACCACTTCGCAGCCAGAGGCTGCTTACGCCGAGACTAACCAATGGCCGGCACTGCTGCGCGGTTCTGTGCTCAGCAGCGCACAGTCAAAGCATGTGCAGTATATTTCACTAGCAGATCGCCGTGCACAAGTGGTGATTACGATTAACGCCTTCCTTATCCCAATCGCGATTTCGGCCTATCAAAATCCGCAAATTCGGCTCGGCATTACACTCTACGTCTTAGCCGCAGCAGTCAGTATTGTCTTCGCTGTCATGTGCCTCATGCCCAAGCGCTACCAAACAGCCCCTGGCGAAAAATCAAACCTGCTGCACTTTTCTGGAATTTGGCAATACGATGAAGCCACCTATAAGGCACTGATGCGCGAATCTCTCGAGAATCGAAACACCATCACCGAACTCATGGTATCCGACATTTATCACCTAAGCAATGACGTGCTGCGGCCTAAATTCCGCTGGATGCGTCTGAGTTTCTACGCCTTTCTCTGCGGCCTACTTAACGCTATGCTATTCATCGCGCTGCCACTCGCCCTGTAAAAGATTCGATACCAACTTAATCAAGTTGCCCCAGTCAGTTTCTACGGCTGTGACTTAAAGGGCTATGCTGTCTCTCCATTGGCTTAGCAACGCTCCCCGATCTGAGCCGGCTCTCTATCCTCGGCAGCCATCGCAAATGCACACTGTAGCACCATCGACCTTCTTATACCGGAAGTGCCGCTCGGGGTGAGTCTTATCCGTTGCAGCACATTCACTGCAGGTATGAAACGCAGCATTGTCGCGCTCGACCTTTTGTTTGGCAAACTGCGTGCGACGCTTGCGGCTCTCGACCGAGTTGACCAAGTCATTGCGGAAGAATAGGAAAAAGTTAAGCAACGGACCGAGAATCGCAATGCGATCACCCCACGACGGCGCGCCCAAAAAAGAGAATGCAGTCAATCCGACCGCCAACCATGCCAGCCACTTCACCTTCACGGGCAAAAAAAACATTATCAGAAATTCAACATTCGGGTGGTTCACTGCGAAAGCGAGGAAGACACTCAAATAGAGAAAATCGGGAAAGATAATGATGGTGGTCGCGGGTGAAATAAATTGCCCAACAAACGCCGCTAGAATCGTCAGAAGCACACCACAGAGAAGGTAGGCATTAAACCGGAACGCACCCCAGATCCGTTCGAGTGCCGAACTCATCATCCAAAAAATATACCAAAAAAAGGCAAGAAACAGCGCGCTCATCGCACCACCTGCGATATTGGGCGGCGAAATCAGAAACGAAAACAAGCGCCACAACTCACCGCCGAGCACCGCCTTCGGAATCAGAGGTAGGGTCACAAACGAGATCCGCCCACTAATGACCATGGCATACACCACCAGTTGCGCGACAATAACATACAGTATCACATTTGGCACCGCCCAATGCCCGAAGCGCTTCTCCAGCTTATCTAAGAAAGTCATGCTTTATCTATCTGAGGCAGTTCGCATGAGCGCAAGCGAAAGACGCGAGAGATCCCATAAGGCAACAGATACAACGGAATACACGCCTAGGCGGAACAATCATAACCTGCGATTCCCTTCGATATATAGAGGGCAGCAAGGACACAGGCGGTTTAAAATCAACGTATCCGAGGGCTTAAATGTGCAATCGCCCAAAGAACTCGGCCACAAGCAAGCTCTGCTTAAAAGAAGAAGTGCAGGATCAGATGTAGCACGATACAGGACGCAATCGCTGCGGCGAGATCGTCGACCACGCAACCGAGGCCGCCTGGGAGATTCTGCAACTTCGAAATCCCAAATGGTTTGGCGATATCAAAAATCCGGAAGAGCACGAAACCGGCGATCAATACTGGCCAGCCGCCATGCTCGGCAACTAGGCCTTGCGGGCCATTCATGCCGAAAAAGACCAGCGGTACGGCGATTAACTCATCGAGAATGATCATCCCTGGGTCACGCATCTGCAGGCGGCGCTCCGCGGTATCGCAAATCGCCACGGCGAAATAGGTCAGCAACAGCATATACAAAAGATAACCCAGCGGCGTGGCATTATTAAACAGCGCGGCATACAGTCCAATGCCAGCTACGCTACCGACCGTACCAGGCCCGTTTTTGACGAGACCCAGTGGCCCGAGTGTCGCGAAGTTCACCACCAATGATGTGGGCAACATCTGTGTCCACGGAAAATAGCGCTGTATGTTATTCACCTATTGTTTCATCCTCCCCAATGAATACCGACCAGTACTTGATCATATATTTAGTGCCAGACGACACGGTCAGCACTGCGGCCAAGACAAAGAAGGCGACTCCGAGCCAGTGTAACATCCCAGCAAAGGATTGGCCTATGATCTCTGGAAACAAGTTGGGGAAATCCTCACGAATCGCGATGGCTAGCAGCAGTAGAATCGCTGATACGATTTGAAACACGGTTTTGTTCTTACCGGATTTCTCCGCGGCGAGAATGATGCCCGAACTAGCTGCGACAAGCCGTAGGCCAGTGATTAAGAATTCCCGGCTTAAAATCAGCAGCAGTAGAAAAAGCGACCAGAGCCCAGGCAACTCACCGCGCACCACCATCGCAATAAAGAAGCCGACCATGAAGATCTTGTCCGTCAGCGCATCCATCAACTTACCGAAATTGGAAATAATTCCCTGCTTGCGGGCATAATAGCCGTCCGCCCAGTCGGTGATTGCACCGATCACAAACAGCACGAAGGCCGCCGTACTGGCCCCCGTGACAGGCAGATACAACAGAGCCACCACCCCAAAGATGATCGGAATACGAGAAAGCGTCAAAAGATTCGGTAGATTCACTGTGCTAGGGTGGCGATTCCCGACGAACTGGGCTAGCCCAAAATGCGCAGACTTATCCGCCTGCGCAAAATTAGGCATTCAAGCAGCTGCTACATTTCCTAAATACTGTTAAAAGTTGGACTTCTAGCGTAATATGGACTCAATCCGCCTCTATCATGAAAATTGCAATTTATCCGGGTTCCTTTGATCCGATCACCAATGGACACCTCGATGTGATTAACCGCGGTCGACACATCTTTGATAAAGTCATAGTGGCGGTAGCTCGTAATCCAAGCAAAGACCCACTATTTACTCCCGAAGAGCGCGTCGAGCTGATTAAGGAGAACGTGAAAAATCGCCCAAACATTGACGTGATTGCATTTGATGGGTTGATCGTCGACCTTGCAGTGGAGCATAATGCAGTCGCACTGATCCGAGGCTTACGCGCGGTGTCTGACTTCGAGCATGAGTTTCAAATGGCGCAAATGAACCGCCACTTAGATGATAGTATTGAGACGATCTTCCTGATGCCTAACGAGCGCTATTTTTTCACCAGCTCGAACCTCGTTAAACAGGTATTCAAATTTACCGATCGCGAAAAACACCTAATCCCGTCCAACGTGCATGCCGCACTCTCTATAAAGTTCGGCCACAACCAATAATATGGCAGCTGACCCAGCACCCTCTACTGATCCCAAGCAGGGAAAACGCACACTTGGGATTATCTTCCTGACGCTGTTCCTCGATCTAGTCGGATTCTCGATCATCTTCCCACTTTTCCCAGCAATGCTGGACTACTACCTGCCCAATGGCGCAGGTGATGGCAGCTTGCTAGGGCAACTCATCGCGCCCCTTTCGGCGTGGGCTGAGCGCAGTGGCGCAGAGGATCCGCGCTTCATGACGGCGGTGCTATTTGGAGGCATCCTCGGCTCGCTCTACTCGATCCTACAATTTATTTGCGCACCACTATGGGGCGCCTACTCAGACCGCGTCGGCCGACGTAAAGTCCTATTGATCACGATCGCAGGCCTAGCGCTTAGCTATGCCGCATGGTTTTTCGCCGCATCGTTTTGGGTATTGGTACTGGCACGCGTGCTCGGCGGCGCGATGGGTGGCAACCTTTCAGTGGCCACCGCAGCAGTCGCGGATAGCACCACACGCGAGAAGCGCTCCAGCGGACTGGCGATTGTCGGCATCGCATTTGGCCTAGGCTTTATCGTTGGCCCTGGAATCGGCGGTTTATTTGCCCAGATTAACCTACTGGAGATCGCCCCGGCGTTGGGTAAGTTTGGCGTCAACCCATTCTCTGTGCCTGCATTAGTGAGCTTCGTGCTGGCACTCACTAATCTGATTTGGGTGGCGCGTAGCTTTAAAGAAACCCTACCAATCGAGAATCGTGGCAAGGCGAACCCCGACCGCAAAGGTGTCCCCGTGTTACGTATGTTCAAAAGCCGTTGCCCCGAAACGCGACGTACCAACCTAGTCTACCTGCTCTATATGCTAGCGTTCAGCGGCATGGAATTTACCCTCACTTTTCTGGCGGTCGAGCGCTTCCAATTCTCCCCTGCACAGAATGGCGGCATGTTCGTCTTCATCGGCTTTGTGCTAATTGTGGTGCAAGGCGGCATCGTTCGACGCCTTGCTGGGCCAGTTGGTGAAAAACGCCTTGCCGTGGCAGGCATTGCTTGCGGCGTCGCGGCCTTCCTTATTCTAGCAATCGCACTGAACCTCGGGCTGTTCTTCGGCGCAATCGCACTGATGGCCTTTTCGATCGGGCTCGTCTCGCCTACCCTCAGCGCACTGGTCTCACTTTATACTAACGAAGAAGAACAGGGCGCAGCCATCGGCGTGTTCCGCTCAGCAGGCTCACTCGCCCGCGCGATCGGCCCACTCTTGGCGGCCTTCGCCTACTTTGCGTATGGCTCAAAAAGCGCCTATTTATTTGGCGCTATCATCGTGATCTTGCCCTTAATCCTAGCCCTCAAACTCCCCAAACCAATCAAGCACAGTTAATCGTCACCGACCAGTGACTACTAAGTTGTATTCTACTGTTGTAATAATTCTGATCTGCTTAAATATATCCATTTCCTAATAGGAGGCAGGCCTGCCATTAGCTTCCCTTAATCCAAAAACCAACCAGACAACATAACCTAATTAAACTATGCCAGTAGCAACACCTACACAATACGCAGCAATGCTCGACGCAGCCCAACAGGGTAACTACGCATACCCAGCGGTTAACGTCACATCGATCACTACGATCAATGCAGCACTGAAAGCCTTCGCAGACGCAAAGTCGGACGGCATCATCCAAGTTTCCACAGGTGGCGGTCAATTCGCTTCCGGTCTAAACGTAGCAGACGCAGCTTTCGGCGCAATCGTGCTCGCTGAAGCGACGCACTTGCTCGCGGAGAAATACGACGTGCTCGTCGGTCTGCACACAGACCACTGCCACCCTGAGAAGGTTGAAGGTTTCCTCAAGCCACTGCTCGAAGCTTCTCGCAAGCGCATCGCAGCAGGCAAAGGCCCGCTGTTCCAATCACATATGTTCGATGGTTCTGTAGTAGAGCTCGACGAAAACCTTAAGATCTCCAAGGAGCTGCTCAAGGAATGTGCTGAGCTCAACATCATCCTCGAAGTCGAAGCAGGTTGCGTAGGCGGCGAAGAAGACGGCCACGACACATCCAATCTTCCAGCTGAAAAGCTCTACACCACCCCCGAAGACATGGTCGAAGTGTACGAAGCACTGCAGCCACTCGGCCGCTTCATTTTCGCAGCGACTTTCGGCAATGTGCACGGCGCTTACAAGCCAGGTTCTGTACAGCTCAAGCCAAAGATCCTTCGCGATGGCCAAAAGGCAGTGACTGATAAGCACGGCGACGCAGCATTCATGGAACTCGTTTTCCACGGTGGATCAGGTTCTGAGCTTAGCGACATCCGCGAAACACTCGGTTACGGTGTGGTAAAGATGAATATCGATACTGACACACAGTATGCGTTCACACGCCCTGTCGTGACACACATCTGTGCAAACATCGAAGGTGTGCTCAAGATCGACGGCGAAGTCGGCAACAAGAAGACATACGACCCACGCGGCTACCTGAAAAAGGGCGAAGCCAGCATGGCAGCTCGCTTGGTTCAAGCAACCGAAGATCTTTGCTCCAACGGCAAGACGATCTTCGGCACTGTCTAAGCAATCCGCTTAACATTTCATCAAAGGCCAGACGCTCACGCGTCTGGCTTTTTTTTGGGCCCATAAGTAATAAAGCCGGACCCTTTCGCGCCTGAAAAGTGCGCTCGCCAGACCGACAAGATCCATCCAGACGCACGTTAAGATAAACGTATATCCCCCCAACAAAGATTGGCCGCTTATTGCCTCCAACCTTTGTTGGTGTACCTTAACTAGTGTGCATGCCATCTCACCACAGTTCCATGTAATACTATTTCTCATAAATATTAATAATTTAGCTGCGTATGGAAATGACGGAGCATTTCCCTCCAATATTTACATACGCAAAATATACTGAAAGTAGCATTTAGCTTACCCGCAATCAATGAGCTAAGCTTAATTCAGGAGCCGATTATATAAAATTTACTCAACGATAAATCTAACACATGCACTCTACAAAACGCTTTTTCGCTCCCCTTGAAACCAACACCGCAGAGACACGCACCACCGTCGCACCAACGACTGTCTCGAAGCTCGGTGCACTCGGCCTGGAAGTCCTCATTCAATCCGGTGCCGGCACACAGTCGAACTACAGCGACACGGAATACGAAAATGCCGGCGCCACAATCGTCCCCAATGCGGACACTGGCTACGCGCAAGCCGACATCGTCGCCCGCGTGAGCAAGCCATCTCCCGAAGATTTGGATAAGATCAAGCCCGGCACGCTGCACATTAGTTTCCTCGATCCGTTCAACGAAAAAGAACTAATCGACGACCTTGCCAGGCGCGACATCTCCGCCATTAGCATGGAGATGATCCCCCGCAGCACACTGGCACAAAAGATGGACGCACTTTCCTCACAGGCAAGTCTGGCAGGCTATGCCGCAGTGACGATGGCAACGGGTCGTATGACGAAAATATTGCCAATGATGATGACGCCGTCTGGCACCATCCCTCCAGCCCGCTTCTTCATCATCGGAGTCGGTGTTGCCGGTCTACAAGCCATCGCCACAGCGAAACGTCTCGGTGCACGTGTGGAAGCGTTCGACACACGCCCCGCAGTTGAAGAACAGGTTAAATCGCTCGGCGCAAAATTCGTTAAAGTCGATCTCGGCGAAATGGGACAAACCGAGCAAGGCTACGCCAAAGAACTCACCCCCGAGCAACTCGACAAGCAACGCCAAGAAATGGCCAAAGCCTGCGCCCGGGCCGACGTTGTTATCACCACTGCGAAACTGTTTGGCCGCAAGGCACCGCTAATTATAAACAATGAGGTACTCGATCAAATGCAACCAGGCAGCATCTTGATTGACCTCGCAGTCGAATCCGGTGGCAACGTCGAAGGCTCCAAAGTCGGCGAAGAAGTCGTCACCACAAACGGCGTGCGCATCATTGGCCCCGAAAATATCGAAGGCTACTATCCAACAGATGCGACACTGATGCTAGCCTCTAACTTCTACAATCTCATCGAGCACTTCTGGGACGCCGAAGCAAAGGACTTTCAATACAAAGAGGATGACGAAATCCTCAACGCCTGCCTCATCACTAAAGGCGGCGCAATCGTCCACGAACGCTTTAAAAGTTAATCGTTGATCGTTTTTTGTTAAACGTTGTTCGAACTAAACGCCAGCAAACCGCTACCACCAACCACTTTCACCCAGCAACGTTATGGAACTCATACTTTTACTCTTCATCTTCGTGCTCTCTGGCTTCCTTGGCTTTGAGCTCATCGCAAAAGTGCCTTCGCAACTGCATACACCGTTGATGTCCGGCTCGAATGCGATCTCAGGGATCACCGTCGTCGGCGCGATTCTCGCCGTCAACACCAGCTCCGACACCTTGTCCGTCTGGCTTGGATTCGCTGCCATCGTACTCGCTACCGTTAACGTCGTCGGCGGCTACATGGTCACCGATCGCATGCTCGGCATGTTTAAGAAAAAAGGTAATTAACCAACACCTTTTGAATTCAGACCAACCACTTTTAATCAATGGAAACTCTCGTCAATCTCTCTTACATCGCTGCGGCGATCCTATTCGTCTTCGGCATCAAGATGCTCGGCCACGCCGACACTGCTCGGAAAGGCAACCAGATCTCTTCGATCGGCATGGCGATCGCGATCATTGTCACATTGCTCAGCCAAGGTCTTGACTATAAGCTCGTGTTCGGCGGTATCGCCGCTGGGTCAGTGATCGGGTTCATTGCCGCCAAGCGCGTGCAAATGACTGGCATGCCCGAACTGGTCGCCCTGTTTAATGGCTTCGGCGGCCTCGCCTCGCTTCTAGTCGGTTGGGCGGAGTATCAACGCACTTCTCATACAAAACTAGCAGGAATCGATATTGCTAAGGTTGAAACCTTTACCGCAGGCGTCATCGTGCTAGCGATTCTAATCGGCGGCATCACCTTTACCGGCTCGCTTTACGCTTGGGGCAAACTATCAGGCAAGCTGAGCGGACGCGCCCTCACCTTTGGAGGACAAAAAACAGTTAATGCACTGCTCGCCCTCGGCATCATCGCCGCCGGCGCGATTTTCACACTGGCCCCGACCGCAGAGCTCGCTTACCCGACACTCGCCGTCGTCATCGTGCTCGCGCTGCTACTCGGCATCTTCGCCGTCATGCCAATCGGCGGCGGCGACATGCCCGTCGTCATTTCATTACTCAACTCCTGCTCCGGGCTCGCCGCCTGTGCGGCGGGCTTCGTGATCGCCAACAACGTGCTGATCGTCGCAGGCTGCCTCGTCGGTGCCTCTGGCCTGATCCTAACTATTATCATGTGTAAAGCAATGAACCGCACTTTAGTGAACGTGCTCTTCTCTAGCTTCGGCGCTACCACACCAGCCACTGGCAATGCCAGCACTGGCGAGATGAAACCACTATCGGTTGAAGATGCATACTACATTCTCGAAGCCGCTAGAAATGTCATCGTCATCCCCGGCTACGGCATGGCCGTCGCACAAGCGCAGCACGCCGTCAAAGAACTCGGCGAAGTACTCGAAGCCAACGACTGTGAAGTACGCTTTGCAATTCACCCAGTCGCGGGTCGTATGCCAGGACACATGAACGTGCTACTCGCCGAAGCCGACGTGCCATATGAGCAGCTCGTCGAAATGGACGACGTTAACCCAACCATTGAAATGGTCGATGTCGCCATCGTGATTGGAGCCAACGACGTGGTCAATCCAGCCGCAGTTGACGATCCTGCTAGCCCAATTTACGGCATGCCGATTATTAACGCGCACAAAGCAAAGACCACCTTTTGCCTCAAGCGCGGCAAAGGAGCCGGTTTCTCAGGTTTGGAGAACGCACTCTTCACCGCACCCAACAGCCGCATGATTTACGGCGACGCCAAAGCAACAGTCACTGGTTTGGTCGCGCAGTTTAAACGTAGCTAGCACCACGCACCGCGCTTCGCGCGGAGTGACGCCTTCGGCGTAGTGATAGTGAGAGTCTTTAGTGAGGATGGATGAAAATAGAAGCCGCTTCTACTGCAATTCACATGAACGGTTCTACCGTCGGCTCATACGATGCAGTGCGCACCGATACGGTGCTGCTCTACCCTAAATCAAAGAGTCACTCGCCACCCTCACAAGCCAAAGGCATCACTCGCCCGAAGGTCGCCACTCGCCACCCTCACAAGCCGAAGGCGTCACTCGACCGAAGGTCG
>Ga0209302_10000685_pt1 | contig 19458 bp, 12 predicted proteins | sample ArcOceMetagenome_2_FD_187445 | JGI IMG/M metagenome (GOLD analysis project Ga0209302, IMG submission 187445) | Marine eukaryotic phytoplankton communities from Arctic Ocean - Arctic Ocean ARC135M Metagenome (SPAdes) (version 2) | ecosystem: Environmental > Aquatic > Marine > Oceanic | place... | reverse complement strand
AAGCCCATCATAGTAGTGCGAAACATAAATTTTATCTCCTATCCATTCCAAGTTGTGGGGCATAGTGCTAGCGTTCAAACCACTATTAAATAACGAGATCACCTCCAAGTCTGATGGATCCCTAACGTCTATAATTTTCATTCTTTTTCCAGGCGTTTCATCAGCAAAAGCAAAATAATTACCATCAGGTGAAAGCCATCCTGAATGGTTATAACCCTCATCAGGATAGCCATCTAAAGAAGAAATAATGGCAGGATTAGATGGTTCAGAAAAATCATACATAAACAAGCCTTGAGAGCCAGCACTCAGGTACGCCACATTATCTTTAGCAAACACATCATGCACATATTCTACAAGGTTAAATTCACTGACAAGTTCTGGGTTTTCAGGTGTATCTGATATATCAAATACTTTCAATGCACTTCCTGAGGGGCCAGAAACATATAACTTCATCCCCGACTCATCTACTGTTATATTATGAGCAGTGGTAAAATTAGTAGTATCATCTAGTACCACTGAAAACTCATTGGGTAGATTAGAAACATTAATCACTTGGAGAGAACTACTTCCTTGATCGCAAACTGCATACAGATAACCTTCAAAAAAAGCAAAATCACGGTGGACAACAGGCCCTTGGAATCTTCCGGGAACATAAGCTACCTCTTCTATATGATTATTCTCTGGTAGCGAAAATATATGTGTACCTAATGTAGATCCCATACATCCAAATTCTTGTCCGTCTATTTCGAAACCCCATACATCATTGTATTTGGCAGAACCATTAAAAGGAACATCCGTTCCATCCCAGTTGGCTAGCAATGATATATTATCACGGTCTTGTGAAATTAGAGAGGTACTTATTGCAACGCTAAAAAATAAAAAACCAATAGATAACTTCATGTTAGGGTTAGATTACATTCAAATGTAACATATGAACAGAACCAAGTACTTACTTTTGTCAAAAACCTATTTATGAATCGACTCTTAATTTTATTTCTTCTTATATCTCTAAGCTTTTCCTTTGTGTCTCTTAATGGACAAGATGTGCCTAAGTGCAGGACCTACGATGCTATAGATATGCTCTTACTTCAATATCCCCACCTCAAAGAACAAATGGAGCATAATGAGAAAGAATTAGATGAATTTACTGCTGATTACGCTGCCAATAGAGCCGGTGGAGATGATGAGATTTATTTAATCCCTGTGGTATTTCATGTTATTCATGAAGGAGGTGCTGAAAATATTTCAGATGACCAAGTTTATGACGCTATGAGTATCTTAAATAGAGATTTCAGATTAGAAAATGAGGATTTAGCTGATGTAGTGGAGGAATTCTCAGATTTACCTGCAGATATTAAAATAGAATTTAAACTCGCCCAACGAGACCCCAACGGAAATTGCACGAATGGCATAGTGCGAATCGAAAGTGAATTAACAAATGAAGGGGGTTCTGACATGAAAAGTCTTAGCATTTGGCCCAGAGACTCTTATTTAAACATTTGGGTCTGTGCAGATGCAGGAGGTGCCGCGGGATATACATATGTACCGTCTTCAGTAGATGGGAATTTCGGTCTTTCAAATGATGGAATAGTTTTGTTACATACTTACACTGGTTCTATAGGAACAAGTAGTGAAAATAGGTCCCGAACATTAACCCATGAGGTAGGGCACTGGATAAATCTAAGGCACCTATGGGGAGGAACGAATCAGCCTGCATTAGCAGAAAACTGTGACGTTGACGATGGAGTGGATGATACTCCTAACTCTGTGGGTTGGACGTCATGTGCTCTTTCTGGTGAATCCTGCGGAAGTTTAGATAATGTCCAAAACTACATGGAATACTCCTACTGTTCGAAAATGTTCACACAAGGACAGAAAGTGAGAATGAGAGCATCTCTAAATTCTAATACTGCGGATAGGTTCGAGTTATGGCAAGAAGAAAATTTAGCAGCTACGGGGATTTTAGAAGAGTCTATTTTGTGCTTCGCAGACTTCACGAGCGACAAGCAAAGCACTTGTACTGGATCAGAAATAGTATTTGAGGATTTATCTTTCAATCAGCCTACTCAATGGACATGGAATTTCGGTGATGGCACTATCCTGACAGGTGAAGATTTGCCTAATCCTATTCATTCTTACAGCGAAACTGGGAACTACACTGTCACTCTAACTGTTACTGATGGAGAAGAAACTATTACAGTAGAAAAAGATGGCTTTGTAAGTATTTCTGCCTCTGATTTTATCGCGATACCGTTCGAAGAGGGTTTTGAAAACCTTGAAGACGAGGTTAACGAAGAATTAAAATGGGCGGCACAAGGTGATGAGGGCACGGAAAACTGGAAGCTATATGACAATACTGGTTACTCGGGTGAACAGTGCGTTAGAATTAGGAATAATGCCAATCTTATAGGTGATGAAGATGACCTAATTAGTTCATCTATGGATTTTACTGGTGCTAATGAAATTATCATTTCGTACAAGTGGGCCTTTGTAACTAAGGAAGAGGCGACTGATGATAGATTAAGAGTTTTTATTTCTAATGATTGCGGAAACACCTGGCAGCAAAAGAAAATCCACCGCGGTTTTACAGATTTACCTACAGCTGAATCAAGTAATTTTCAATTTGTACCTGATTCACAAGAAGAGTGGAACGAATACACTCTAATGATAGATAACGAAGAGTTTTTCGGCCCATCATTCAGGGTTCGATTCCATTTCACAAACTATGGCGGTAATAATATTTACCTGGATGACATCAACATAAGCTCAGCTAATGATCTTTCTACATCTGAGTTAAGTGCTTTCTCTGGTTCTACTATATTCCCGAATCCAAGTAATGGCAGCGCCACTTTAGCATTAAGACTTATTCAGCCAATAGAGTCAGGGAGAATAAGCTTATGGGACTCTCAAGGGAGAATGATAAAGGACATTTACTCTGGAAGTTTATCTCAGGGAAGTAGAAAATTGCAACTAGACCATGGAGATTTAAGTGAAGGTCTCTATTTTATACGGTTAGAAGATGGGCAACAGGGGACACTGAAAAAATGGATTATATCGAAATAAAAAAAGGCCGCTTACAGCGGCCTTTTTTTAAAAAACATCATTAGCGCTATACTAGTTAGCTATTTTCTTTAAAGCCAATCATGATAGAGACACATCCCTCATGAATGAGTTGGCTAGCCAAATCATTTTCAGGAACTCTTACCCTGACAATGAGTTGTTGTGTGGTGGCTACTTTAAAATCAAAACTGGACTTGTCTTCGTTATCTAAATTAGAATAAATTAATTCTTCATCGGTATCTAGAACTTCGAATTCCAACTCTCCTAAGACAGGGTGTCCACAGATTAATAATCTATATTCTTTTCCTGCATAGAATGTAATTAGTAACTCTGCTTCATCACCAGGGATAAGCTGAGCACTGTTAAAGTTATCATTCTGTACGTAACCATCTAACTGAGGTAAGCACTTTTTCTTAGTAAAGCTTCTACACTGGGCATTTGACAGCAGTGGAGCTAATATTAGAATGGGTAATATATACTTGATCAATTTCATTTTCTTTGGCTTTGGGATGGTCGTCTAGTTAATATATTTATTTCTAATGTCCTTAATTTTACTCAAAACCTTCTGTAAGGTTACATCGTTCATAGAAACTTTTTTGCTTCCTCCGATAACTACCATACCTCCAGCATCTTTCTCCTTGGTGGTCCTTCCTTTAATAATTTCCACGTCAGCATAAAGTGCTTGTATTTCTTTTAGGTCAATTTTAATCCCATCTAACGATGCACTGTCATACGTATTCATTAGGTTCACCAAGTTATCTAATGCGTACTTCTGTTCTGCTATTCTTTCATGGAGTTCTATATTCCCAGGAACGTAATGTTTACCCGCTAAATGAAGCCCCTCTAACCATCCTCCAGCGACTACTAATGCTGAAGTTTCTTCTCTACTTTCATTTTCTTTTAGGTAAGCATTAATGGTCCAATACGTTTCTGTGATGATGGACATAAGAGAATCTTGATTACCTTGATTACCTTTGAGTCTATCGAATACTTTTTTATCTATAGCTGCTCCTACATCTAGAGCGTTAGCTATTTCCTGCACAGCATCTAGGTAATTAAGCGATTGTCTGTCTTGCTCGAAAATACTAGTATAACTTAAATCAGCTCCATAGATACCTAAGTTCATGGCTTGCTGAGCAGAAGTAACATACTTGCTTACGTTAGCAGGATCGTTTAAGTAAGTATTATCAAATGACGATCCCGTTTTTTTAATTAAGTCTGCCATCTCTACTGGTGACGGTAGGGCATGAAAAATCTTCTTAATATTTTCTTTTCTGGCAGATTCGTAAACACCTTCTTTAGGAGTGAACGCAATCTCATCTTTAGCTGATTTCTTCTCTGATTCTCCAGACTCTGGAGAACCAGAGCAGGCAGAAAAGAAAACCACTATCGATAAAATAGTAAGAGGGTGTAAAATAAGTTTTCTCATAAGTTATTTATTTCGTTGATTATTAGATAATTTCTATTCCAAGTTATTCTTTACACCTCATAATACGCAGAACGGAGCTAAAAGTTTTAACTAAATATCTGTTAATTCGAAGGCTTAAATTGAGTATATGCCTTTTTATCCATCGTAAGCATAGATTTAACTCCTTTTAGGTTGTTTCTAACGAACAATGAAAACGGATAATAAATAACTATTTATTGGACTATTCCTTCCGAGGGGTGATATCGTCTCTTTAATCTCCCTAACTTAAGCCTAGTGTAAATCTGCGAAATACGCTCCCAAAAAGTAAAATTAGACGCATTGTCAAACCATGCCCATAAAGACTTCTAAAGATCTACTCCAGCGGATATCTTAATGTGCCTCTAGCCAATTAGCGCCCATATCTACCTCTACCAATAAAGGAACAGACATTTTATACGCGTTTTCCATCTCTGATTTAATAAGCGGCTTAATGATTTCGAGCTCTGAATTATGCGCATCGAAGACCAGTTCATCATGTACCTGCATAATCATCTTCGACTTAAAATTCTCTTCCTTAAATCTTTTGTGAATGTTAATCATAGCTAGCTTGATTACATCTGCGGCTGAACCTTGGATAGGTGCGTTTACCGCATTCCTTTCTGCGAAACCTCTAACTATGGCATTTCCGGAATTAATATCTTTAAGATATCTCCTTCTTCCTAGAATAGTCTCTACATATCCATTCGTTCTGGCAAATTCTACATTCTCCGCCATATATTCTTGAAGTCTAGAATATTTCTGGAAGTAATTTTCTATGATTTCTTTGGCTTCTCCCCTTCTAATTCCGAGGTTTTGAGACAGACCGAAAGCGCCTTGACCATAGATAATACCGAAGTTTACAGCTTTAGCTTTGCTACGCATCTCTCTGTCTACGTCATCCATAGAAACTCCAAATACTTTACTCGCTGTAGCTACATGAATATCCGCTCCCGAAACGAAATCATCTATCATAGCGGTTTCATTACTTAACGCGGCTATAATTCTTAATTCTACTTGAGAGTAATCTGCCGCTACCAGAGTGTGATTTTCGTCTCTTGGGATAAATGCTTTTCTGATTTCACGGCCCTTCTCTGATCGAATAGGAATATTCTGTAGATTAGGGTTATTAGAGCTTAATCTTCCCGTAGCAGCTACGGTTTGCATATAATTCGTGTGCAGTCTGCCTGTGGTTTTACTCACCATCTCTGGCAATGGATCCACATACGTAGATTTTAATTTTCTAAGCTGTCTATAATCTAGAATTTCAGAAATAATAGGATGGTCCTCTTTATATGTGGCTAGCACATCCTCTGATGTTTTATACTGCCCAGAAGGAGTCTTCTTCGGCTTATCTGAAATCTTCAATACCTCGAAAAGTATCTGACCTAACTGCTTAGGTGAATCCAAATTAAATTCAGTGCCGGCTGTGAGCTTTATGCTTTTTTCTAGCTCTACAAGAATAACTTCCAATTCCTTAGAATAATTCCTCAGATGAGCCTCATCTATATTTACTCCTTCTAATTCTATATCTGCTAGCACATGAATCAATGGTGCTTCTACTTTTTCATAAAGGTCTTTTAGGTGTGGTTTCTCTAATTCCGAAGAGAATTTATTCCTTAACTGTAACGTAATATCAGCATCCTCAGCAGCATAGTCCAAAACCTCAGCAGGTTCCAAATCTTTCATGCTCTTCTGATTTTTTCCCTTTTTTCCTATTAATTCTGTAATAGAAACAGGACGATAATTCAGATAAGTTTCTGCCAGTAAATCCATTCCATGCTTCATATCGGGATTCATTAAGTAATGAACTAGCATGGTATCTAACACCTTGTTTTTTATATCTACTCCATACTTCCTTAGCACTTTATAATCGTACTTGAAGTTCTGTGCTATTATTTCCTTTTTGGGGTCATTTAGTATGGGTTTGAGTTCTTCTAGGCGTTGCAACGCGTTTTCACTCGTCACTGGAATATAAAACGCTTCTCCTTCTTTTACTGCAATGGAAATCCCTACAAGTTCAGCTTCTATAGGATCTAAACCGGTGGTTTCTGTATCTAAACAGAAGGATTTTTCCTTGTGCAGCCTTTTTATGAATTCGGCTCTTAAGACGTCATCATCTAATAATCTATAATCATGCTCAGTGGTAAGAATCGTTTTCATTTCTACAGGCACCTCCTCTACTTTAACCTGAGCTTCCGCTGGCATTGCCGGAGCATTGCCAAACATGGAAATCTGTGAGGAGGGTTGTTCATTTTGAACAGACTGAATTTCTTCGTTTAAAATTCTTTTGCTAAGGGTTCTAAATTCTAAATCAGTGAATACCTCTCTTAGTAAATCTCTGTCTAATTCCTCTAAGTTTAGCACATCGAAGTCTACTTCATTAGGCACGTCTAAGATTATGGTCGCTAATTGTTTTGACACAATCCCCTGTTCTGCAAAATTCTCTACGTTTTCTCTTTGCTTTCCTTTAAGCTTGTCAGCATTCTCTACAATACCTTCTAAACTTCCGAATTCTTTAAGCAGCTTGGATGCTGTCTTAGGCCCAATGCCAGGTATTCCCGGTATATTATCTACTTTATCCCCCATAAGGCCGAGTAGGTCTATAACCTTAATGGGATCTTCCACATCAAATTTTTCTCGAATTTCTTCTATTCCCCAAACCTGAGCCGGGTTTCCGAATCTACCTGGTCTATACATAAAGATATTGCTAGATACTAGCTGAGCATAATCTTTATCGGGAGTCATCATATAGGTGGTATACCCTTCTTTTTCTGCCTGCTTGGCTAAGGTTCCTATTAGATCATCTGCCTCAAATCCTGGAGCTACTAAACATGGAATATTAAATCCTTCTATGATTCTTTTTATGTACGGAATCGATAGTATGATATCATTAGGGGTTTCTTCTCTATTGGCTTTGTAAGCCGGAAAATCTTCTTTTCTCTGCTTGGAACCGCCTGGAGGGTCAAACACTACTGCTATATGAGTAGGCTTCTCGTTATTTATAATCTCTAACAGCGTATTCGTAAAACCGAACATGGCTGAGGTATTCAGCCCTTTAGAATTTATTCGTGGGTTTTTAATAAACGCATAATAAGCTCTGAAAATGAGTGCAAAAGCATCTAATAAGAAGAGTTTCTTTTCTTTGTCTTGAGATAGCATGTCTAGGTAAATTGAAGCTCTGAAATTACAGAACCAACCGCCAAATGCCTTGCTTTTTCAGGAGTTTTTATTAACGCCTTTTATAAACTGGCACAGAGCTGCATGCTTCTCCAAACATGAGTGACTTTACCACTGGCTTTAATGCTTTGGTTAACTCTAAAAATGCGACTTCTGCTGCAGATATATCTGAGCAGCCTTTGACGATTACTCTCTGGTCTTTATACTCCGATAAATCGAGGTTTTGAATGTGGTTCTGCACCACCGATGCTTCTAAAGATTCTCTATTTCCGAATGTAATGGAGCTAGCTACACCCTCTAAACTAGCGGCTACTAGCATGTATGCCCATGTGGGAACTATAGCATCTGCCGAGCACCATACACCTACATTCTTTCCTTCATATTCCGTCCAGTCAGTCTCCTTTACCCACACTCTAAAGTCCTTCTCCTTAAGAACTAACTCCTGCCATAACTGGGCTTTTAAATCTATGGTGACTCTTACTCCCTTAGGGTAGAAATCTTTAATGTCTAAAGAAACCAATCCTGCCAGCGCTACTTTATTTACGATTTCTTCCATCTTTTGATTTATGAGTTTTGACTGACTATTAGAAATTTGTGCTGAAGAAAATCAAACGGCACTTGTTGTTGGAAGGTATCTAAAAAAAGCAAAACTAATGGACATTCTCACTAAAGTCTTTTTCTTAAAAAAATCAGATAGCCATTTGCTTGGACCCAACAGTTACCATATCGGCTATGGCTTTTTCTATGTCAGCGGTGTTATAACCACACTCGGTATATAATTCCGACTGTGTTCCATGCTCTATGTACTTATCTGGAACTCCTAATCTAGTTACGTGTGCTGAGTAATTATTCTCTGCCATAAATTCGATCACAGCAGACCCCATACCGCCTTGGATACATCCATCTTCTACAGTGATTACTTTTTTGAATTTAGAGAACACTTCGTGAAGTAATACTTCATCTATTGGCTTTGCAAAGCGCATGTCATAATGGGCCGCGCTTATCCCTTTCTCTGCCATGCTTGTACATGCGGTAAGAGCATTATTTCCTATGGGCCCTATAGTCAATACAGCTATATCTTCTCCGGCTTTCACTTTCCTACCGGTACCAATTTTCACTTTCTTAAACGGTGTCTTCCATTCTGTCATCACCCCTTTTCCTCTCGGGTATCTTATAGAGAAAGGGCCGTGACCTTCCTGAGCAGTAAACATCAGGTTTCTTAACTCTTCTTCGTTCATAGGAGAAGAAACGATCATATTAGGAATGCACCTCATGAAAGCTAAATCGTAAGCTCCATGATGGGTAGGACCATCTGCTCCTACCAATCCTCCTCTGTCTAAACAGAATACTACATCTAAGTTTTGAATAGCTACATCATGAATAACTTGATCATAAGCTCTCTGCATAAATGAGGAGTAGATATTACAGAATGGAATTAATCCTTGAGTAGCCATTCCAGCGGAAAAGGTTACTGCGTGCTGCTCTGCTATTCCCACATCAAAAGCTCTATCGGGCATAGCTTCCATCATAAATTTCAGGGAACAACCTGTAGGCATAGCAGGAGTAACTCCTACTATTTTGTCGTTTTTCTCTGCTAACTCTATAATAGAATGACCAAACACATCCTGGTATTTAGGAGGCTCTGGGCTTTTGGGAACTACTTTAACTATTTCTCCTGTGTCTTTATTGAAAATTCCTGGAGCATGCCACTGAGTAGGTGAACCGTCTTCTGCCGGCTGGAACCCTTTTCCTTTTTTAGTTACACAATGTAAAATTTTAGGACCTGGTATATCTTTCAAATCCTTTAATACTTTGGCCATATATTCTACATCATGACCATCTATAGGACCGAAATACCTAAAGTTTAATGATTCGAATAAATTACTCTGCTGCAGTAGAGCTGACTTTACTCCATCCTGTATTTTCTGAGCTATGCTCTGAGCATTGGGCCCGAATTTACTGATTTTGCCCAGCAAATTCCAAACCTCATCTTTTACTTTATTGTAGGTGTGAGACGTGGTAATATCTGTAAGGTATTCTTTAAGCGCCCCTACATTAGGATCTATACTCATACAGTTATCATTGAGCACTACCAGTAGGTCGTTATTCAATGACCCAGCATGGTTTAACCCTTCGAAGGCCAATCCTGCTGTCATAGCTCCATCACCTATTATGGCTATGGACTTTCTGTCTTTTTCTCCCTTTATTTTGCTAGCCACTGCCATGCCCAGTGCTCCAGATATACTCGTAGATGAATGACCTACTCCGAAAGTATCATATTCGCTTTCAGATCTTTTAGGGAATCCACTCAGTCCTTTATAAACTCTATTTGTATGAAAAATATCTTTTCTTCCTGTTAAGATTTTGTGTCCATAAGCTTGATGGCCTACATCCCAAACCAACTGATCATAGGGTGTATTATACACATAATGCAACGCTACAGTAAGCTCCACAACGCCCAGACTAGCCCCAAAATGGCCTCCTTTTTCAGAAACTATATCTATGATATATTGTCTTAGCTCATTGGAAACTTGAACAAGTTCTTCATTTGAAATATTTTTCCTTAAATCTTCAGGAAGATTTATTTTTGATAAAAGTGGGCCTGCCTTGTATTCGCTCATATTGATAATAAAGATACTTAAACAAAGGTAAGTTCTAATAACTGTGTATTTATCCCAGAATTGTGGGTGAACTCGTTATTTAATTTTCGTTATACTAAAGCCGCTTTTAGCATTCCATCAAAAATCTCACGGCCATCTGTGCTTGTAAGTTCGAAATCCGCAGCTCTTTCTGGATGCGGCATCATACCGAAAACGTTTTTAGACTTATTACAAATTCCAGCGATATTGTCCAAGCTGCCATTAGGGTTAGAACCGCTAGTGACTTGCGCTTCTTCATTACAGTATCTAAAAAGAACTTGGTCGTTATCTTGAATTTCTTTCATCTGCTCTGGCGCAGCAAAGTAATTTCCTTCCGCATGAGCAATAGGAATTTTGTACGCTTTATATTCATCCAGATTTTCAGTGATAATCGTAGAATTAGACGCTGGTTTCAGGTGTACGTTTTTACAAATAAACTTTTGGTTTTCGTTGTGCCTTAAAACTCCAGGAAGCAGGCCAGACTCACATAATATTTGGAATCCATTACAAATACCCATTACATACCCCCCTGAATTAGCGTGCTTTACTACCTCACTCATTACTGGAGAGAATCTAGCTATAGCGCCACTTCTAAGGTAATCACCATAAGAAAATCCTCCAGGAAGAATAATAAAATCACACCCTTTCAAATCAGTGTCTTTATGCCAAAGCTCCTCTACAGGATGCATTAAAACATCTCGTAAAACATAAATAATATCTTGATCACAATTCGATCCAGGAAAGGTAATTACACCAAATTTCATTTGTCTGATTTTGATGACAAAAGTACTGCTATATGTTCAGATTTTAAAGAACTAAACTCTATCACATTTCAACAGTTCTTGAGATAAGAAACAAACTTATAAAAACAGTTCAATTGGTTGAAACAAAAAATCTCATTGATTCAGTGAGGTTTTAATAGCCGCATTTTCACGGTATATATTGACTGGTTAAGCTAAAATCTTGAAATCTTTTTGACTGTTTTTTCATTCGTAGTTAGATTGATCACAGACACCACATAGAGTGCGGTTGCCGTTTTTAAACCCAATTGAATCGCATTTCCCTTTCCCAAAACTCCTTTTTCTGAATTAATCACCTTACCTAACAAGTCGTAAACAAAAACTTGTACGGACTGTGAGTGACTGGCATTACTGTTTATGGTGATATTACTGCCCTCTGCTGATATGCTTATGGACTCTGAAAAATCTAGCTCTTCAATTGCGCTATATTGTTGAACGGTTACTACTGCTTGATGATAATCATCACACTCTCCATTGCTCCCATACATTGATACTGTGAAAAACCCAGGCTGCGTGAAAACATGGATAGGAGACTCTTCAGAGCTTAATATAGAGCCATCTCCAAAATTCCACTCATAAACAGTTGTACCCTCTGATAGATTCAAAAATGTAACTTCTGCTTGATTGAACTCATCCAGAGTAATTAATTGTTCCACAGTAAAATCAACAGAGACATCTCCCACTTCCAAAACAATTAAAGTTTCTGTTCTTACACAGCCGGCTGCATCTGTTATGGTATATGTATAATCTCCAGCGTTTAACTGTTCAATATTCGTCCCTGTTAGCTCATTATCCCACTGGACATCTATAGGCTGAACTCCGCCTGTTATGTTCAAAACAATTTCTCCAAAACCATCTTCTTCACAGGCGACATCGTAAACACCCTCAGAAACCTCTAACGGTTCCTCTGGCTCGAAAACACTAACCTCTAAAACCAAAGCGCCACAATAGTCGTTATTCCCGACCTCTACTATGTAATCTCCTGCTGATAAGCCTGCTATAGAAAACTCTGAAAATTCATCTATAGCTTCTCCCAGAAAATTCATCCCTTGATCAAACCATGTGTACGCCCAAGGTCCATCTCCAGCGCCTTCGGCAACGATAATACCATCATCGCCTCCATTACAAGAAACACCAATGACATCTGCTCTAACCGGAGACCCAATGTGAAAGAGAAATCTAACCTCGTCTTCAACGGCTAGACTTGAAAATACTATCTCTGTGGTCACTGCTAAATCATACAATTCACCCGTAATTAAATCTTCAAATCCTACACACTGATTATTTATATACTCATTTACACCTGCGAACGAGAGCGTATAATTCCCTTCGGCTGGAATGTTCACCATCATTTGAATATCCTGTGCTTCAGAAAATGCTGGAATACTGTTTATAGCTAACTTTACATTATCTGAAGATAACGTACTGATATTAGGCACAGAGTTATCTCCATAAAACTTTAATGCATCTAATGTTGGCTCAAACATCATAGAAGCCTCTGGTTTTGTCGTAATTGCTAAATCATCAGACCAATTCCCGTTACTTATAGTTACAGAAATACTCTGTAATGATTCTTGAGTATCTGAACTATGCAGCGATTTAGAAGATTCATTCAAGCTTAACGAAGGACTTTCTCCTGCTGCCATTACCCAAAACGATTCCAATGGCTCAATAAAAGCAGAGCCTCCATTCACCCCTAATCCATTTAAATATGTTCTAAATTGCTTTTGAGAAACATCCCAAACATACAGTGCCCCTACTAAATTATTTCTATCCCATCCTGTTTGGCTATCCCAGTTAAGAGTGGCTGCGTAAGGATTTCCAACTAAATTTAAACCATCAGCAGCTGGACTGCTATTATTAGTGAAACTTACAGGAATATCAATATCACCAACATTAGGTGCGCCATTAGCATCGTAAATATAGCTTCCACTAGAAGCATAGACGTAATATCCTCTACCTATTTCCATTAAATCATTAGCGGACTCAACCCCTACAAAATCAGTACTTCCGCCATCAGACTCCTCTGCATAGTAATTCACGCTTGTAAAGGGATGAGAAGGATAATCCGCCCCTACAAAACCGGTAGTCACAAAATCATCTACAATTTCACTAAGGCTGGCATCAGCAACAGGAGAAGCAAGACCTATCCAACCCGAAGCAGTAGTCGCTATTTCTTTAGACACAGAAACATCACCGTTTATGGCCCCATCAAAAATAGGAGCGATTTCACCTATACCTTCTAAGGTATACGACAAATTTAGAGCTCCGTTTGTATTTAGAGTAGCTGCTCCAACCCATATTTCTTTGGTAATAAATAAATTACCCTCCAAATTTATATCGTTAGTCCCAGTGAAAAATAATTTTTCCATATAGCAATTACCAAATAACGTTTGGTCCACCGCTCCCCCAAAACTAACATCAACATCAGTTAGCACAGCTGAACCATAAAATGCTAGATCTCCATTCACCGTAATGGTGTTATCTGGAATGCCAACGAGCTCAGCGTCTTCTGTAACATGAAGGGTAAACACCTCAATATCTGAATTAAAGCTGACACTATGATCTGCAGAAACAGTTACCGAATTTTGATTACCAGGAACACAGCTACAATCCCAAGTATCGGGAGACCCCCATTCACCGGACATTACTGATGTTACTTCGGGAAACAAATCATTCTGTCCTGGAAGAATGGAAGGATCCACTTCTATCAAGAGCTCTACCCCAGTATTAATTTCAAAATTAAAATCTCCAACATCTTGTATACTTGGAAACAAAGAATGCTGAGAAATACCTTGAAAAGAAAATACTAGAAGAAAACTAGCAAAGATTAATTGTTTTTTCATTTGAACGTAATTTGACAGACAACAACACCTGCAACAGGTTATACGCGAGAAAAAAAAATTAGTTCTTTAATTCATGACTAAATGGTAAGTGATAATTCCGATTAAGATCAAATGACAAGCATTAAGCAATCCAACCAAGTGTTTATTCGAGATAGACAAATATGCTATAACAGAGAAATAAACAACATTTGGGACAAAATAAAAGAATGACCAATCTTGACTGTTTCTATACCCTAAAACACTTACAAAAAGTTGAAGAATAAAAAAACTAATCAGTAACATCCTTCCCTTTTCCTTTGCCTTATTACTCATCCCTCCTAAATAAGAAGGCAAACAAACAATCCCTAGCACGGACAACAATGAATAATTTCCTATCAATAACCAGGAGATTAATGGCACCTTTTGAATTTGCACACTTGGATAGAAACTAATCCAATCTTTAACTTGAGGTAGCTCACTTCTAAAAATAACCTCCATCAACACTAGAGCGAATAAAACATTCATCACTCCACAGAGAAAGACAAAAACACCTCTAAATTCAATTGGTCTAAATAGGAGTATAGCACCTAAATAAATAGGTATAGCTGCCATAGCGTAAGAATCCAGAAGGATAGCTAACACTAAAAAAAAACCCGCATTAAAAACAGAGCTCAGCCTCCCCAATTCACCTAGGCTACTCAGAAGGCTAGTTAAAGAAAGTAAAATAAACGGCATGCTAATCAAGGCCATGCTCAACCCTTCTGAATAGACTATTGCTGCTGTATAAATAACGGCTAAAAGAGATGGTAAATAATTAGACTTATAAAGTAAATCATGATTATTTATCAAATTATTCAACGCCCAACTTAAAAGCAAAGTAGATAAAGTACAAATAGCATAAATTACTCCTCCCGAATTAAAATAATTCCCTGCGAAATCTTCGCCAAAAATATTTAGTGTATTTCCTACGGAGATAACATCCGTATTAAACAAGACAGGAATAAAAATGAGGGCACTCAATAAAGGCAAGAGATACTCTAAATAAGGCTGTGAAAAAACTAATCTATTTCGTGTCATTTTCGAGTGCTGAAATTATTACAAACTTTTGTACTTTTGCATTGAAATTTTTAGTCATGAATTTGAACAGCATTTTAAGAGGAATAGGTGAATTACTTACATGGACTTTCGATACGGTCTTAGTTCCTTTAGGTCAGTTACCAAACTACGCATTTATAGCCGTAGGAGTCTTTGGCTTATTTCTTTGGTTATCTATGCAACAGAAATATAACAAGAAGGCTAAAAGCAACGGAACGCTTAAGTAAGCGTCTCGCTTATAGTATTATTTACATAAAGCTATGCCTTTTCCTTTACTAAGTCAAAACCAATATCTTTTCTGTAAGACTTTCCTTTGAAATCTATTAAATCAATTGATTTATATGATTTCTTCAACCCTCCTGGGATATCGACACCATAAGAAGTAACAGCCATAACCCTGCCTCCATTAGAAACTATTTTACCCGAATCTAATTTAGTACCCGCATGAAATACGATAGAGTCTTTAACATTCTCTAGTCCAGTAATACTCTCCCCTTTCTTATACTTCCCCGGATACCCTTGAGCTGTCAATACCACTGTAGTTACTGTTCGTTCATCTATTTCCACATCACACTCCGATAAAGTCTTAGTGGCTACACCATCCAAAATATGAAGTAGGTCTGATTTTATTCTAGGAATAATTACTTCCGTTTCAGGATCTCCAAGCCTCACATTATACTCGATAACATAAGGGTCACCACCAACTTTCATAAGACCAAAGAAAACAAACCCTTCAAAATCAATCCCGTCTGCTCTTAAGCCCTTGAGCGTAGGGATGATTACTTGGTTTTTAGCTTTCTCCATGAACTCCCTGCTTACAATAGCCACTGGAGAAATAGCTCCCATACCTCCTGTATTCGGACCTGTATCACCCTCTCCTACTTGCTTGTAATCTTTAGCAGAAGGCAGTATTTTATATCCAGAACCATCTGTAACCACAAACATAGAAACCTCTATCCCAGGTAAAAATTCTTCTATAACTATTTTCTTGCCTGCGTCTCCATAAGCTCCATTTATGAGCATATCTTTCACTACTGTCTTAGCTTCTTTGAGTGTTTCACAAATCACCACTCCTTTACCTCCAGCTAAACCATCTGCCTTTATTACATAAGGGGGTTTGAGCGTAGCTAGAAAACCAGAAGCTTTAGATTTAGTAGATTTCGTAAAAGTTTCTGACTTAGCACAAGGTATATTATGCTTGACCATAAATTGTTTAGCAAAACTTTTACTCCCTTCTAGTCTCGCGGCTGATGCGCTAGGACCTATAACTGAAGTCTTTATTTCTGGTCGAGCTTGAAAATAATCTTTAATCCCTGCAACTAAAGGCTGCTCAGGCCCGACAAGTATAATACCAACATCATTGGCTTGAACGAACTCGGCAATTCCCACAAAATCCATCGGATCTAACTCTACATTCTCACCTAAAGTGGCTGTTCCTGCATTCCCAGGTGCTATATATAACTTCTCCATTTGAGAAGACTGAGCTAATTTCCAACTAAGGGCGTGCTCTCTACCTCCAGAACCCAAAACAAGTACGTTCATAACCAATTTATTTACAGACAAAATTACTCATCTCACAGGGCTGTTCAAACATTTCTTATTAACAAGAATGGCCATTTTTACAGAAGTTTTTATAAAATCATAGTAGATTACCTCAATAAATAATTCAGACGTCTTATTATTTGAGATAAGTTTTATACTATTGCCCATAATGTATACCTCAATTACTGCCGTAATAATCACTAAAAACGAAGAAAAGAACATCGAAAGGTGCATCTTATCTTTAGCAGAAGTCGTGGACGAAGTTTTGGTGGTAGACTCTGGGAGCACTGATAAGACTTTAGCTATTTCCAGAGAACTAGGAGCATCAATTTTAGAGTCTCAATGGCTGGGGTACGCTAAGACTAAAAACTTAGGAAATACTGCTGCAAAAAACGACTTCATATTGAGTATAGATGCAGATGAAGTAATTAGCCCTGCTCTTAAAAAATCGATTTTACGTCAAAAAAAATCAGGCCTAGAAGGTATCTATAGTTTTAACAGGCTAACTAACTATTGCGGAAAATGGATAAAACACTCAGGGTGGTATCCAGATGTAAAAGTCAGGATTTTCAATAAGCGTGATGTTCATTGGACCGGTGATTTCGTGCACGAAATACTTCTCCTTCCTGAAGAACTGAAGATTAAACATCTTCCGGGAGACTTACTCCACTATTCTTACAACTCCAAAGCAGACCACATAGCACGCACTAAGAAATACGCAGATTTATCGGCCGAAAAAATGTTTCATACGAATCAAGCTTTTGGCCCCTTAAAGCCCTTCATAAGTGGGACTGCTAAATTTATTAAAATGTATGTGCTTAAACGAGGTTTTCTCGATGGCAGCCTGGGGCTACAAATAGCTAAAATATCAGCTCAAGGAGTACATTCGAAATACAGAACTCTTGCGGAAATAAAAGCACGAAAGAATTAAGTATTGCAACGCCTAATTACTCACTTTCATCTCTAGGCTTAAGCAAGAATAAGAGCCCTGAAAAAAAAGCTACAAAGGTCACCCCTGCCTGAGAACCAATAGTATCCTCTCCTAGAAAAGAGACCAGCACGATAATTACAAATGCTTTACCAAAGTTTACAAACTTAGCTGGGACATTTCTCCACTGCTGTACAAAAATCATGATTAATAAAAAGAGTGCCAATGGTCCGGCTAGAACTAAGTATGAAATATATTGATTATGCGGCTTTCTCCTTCTCTCATCCGGCAAGTTAGGGTAGGCCTCATCATAATAACTAGCTAAAGCTTCCTTCATATCTCCGGTACCGGCTCCTATGATAGGAGAATTCAAGTAAGCTTCCCATCCTGCCGTTTGGAAAACGATTTTCTCTGCTATAGAATTTCCCCTGAACTCTTTGCTAAACCTGCTCTTTTCTACATGAAAAAGAAGCCCCCTTACTCTCTTAGAAAAACCTCTGTACTTCCACAAATCAGGATATGGGCTGCCCAGCAGAATACGCTGGAAATCTTTAGAGTCTAACTGACTTATTCCCGCAGCATTTTTTTTAAGGCCTTTATTATTTAAGTAGCGGATCAGCACTCCATAGTTCTCATTTCCATCCTTATTTTCAGCCCAAATGGACCGGCCTGTAGCAGACTTAAACCCCCCATCTAACTCAGAAAAACTGACATAACTCCATAAGAAATTTCCATTTTCCATAAATCCGTTTTCCAATTCAGGGTTATATCTTTTCCCATTTTCGGTAAACTCCGGAGTAGCTTCTGGAAAGTTTGGATTATAAAAATCATAGGTAGTGTAGGCTAAAAACCCAAAAACCACTAAGATAATAGCAGAGAAAATTAATCTGAAATACTTAAAAGCCTGATTTCCATTTATGGTTAATACTCCAAGCAGAACAGCCATAGAAATCACAAAGAGCAAAATCATTCCCGTGACAGTTTGAGCCAAAAAAACGAACATGCTCAATACAGAAATAATTAAAATCTTAAAGACCCAATTGACATTGGAGTAGCAAACCCAAACAATGCTCAACACTATGTACAAGGAGAGCCTGATGTGCGAAACGAATAATGAGATTTTTCTAGGGTTACCTAGAGTGAGCGTGTCAGCGCTGAAAGCCACTCCTATATTTATTAATACGGATAATACTGTAGCCGCCACAAAAGCCCAGATCAACAGATTGATTTGCCGTTTGCTCACAGATGAAATTCCAGAGAAAACTAAAGGGATCACCAAGAGTGGAATTACCTTTCTTATTATTCTAGCTCCAGTTTTGATATCGGAAGTCCAAAGGAGAGCGACTACAAATAATAGGATTAAAGCTATGATTGGCTTTAAAACTGGATGATTCAATCTTCCAAGTTTCTCTTTAAACCCTCCTTCTAAAATATATACTACAGAGACTCCGATAGTACCCATACTCATCATAACCAGAGAAAAAGGTATTCCTATGGCTATAAATGATGCGCCGATTAGAAACAGTGCATTTAAATGCTTAGAGGAAAGAAATGGAGTTAATCCGGCCATTTATCCTATTGTAAAATAGAACTGTAATTCGAGTTGAACGTTTTTACGCTTTCCTTGATATAGGGGTCATGAAGTAGGCTGTATTGGATTTCTCCTTTTTCAAAGAATAGTCGTTTCACTATTTCTTTCTCTAATACGGGAAGAATTTCAAACTTATATCTATCTAAATCAGCAGAAACATTTGGAGCTAACCCAGTAGACAACGCGCCTATTTCATTCTGTGTTTCGGTAAAGTAATCTTCTTTTTTTGTTACTTCTATTAACTCCATCATTTTCTGGTAAGAAGCTGTCGAGTAGTCAAAATTAGCGGAAGTCGCACAGGTCTTAAACCCATCATAATCTTCGTACTTAAAATTAATTACTGTATCAGGATTT
>Ga0209302_10000682_pt1 | contig 19573 bp, 16 predicted proteins | sample ArcOceMetagenome_2_FD_187445 | JGI IMG/M metagenome (GOLD analysis project Ga0209302, IMG submission 187445) | Marine eukaryotic phytoplankton communities from Arctic Ocean - Arctic Ocean ARC135M Metagenome (SPAdes) (version 2) | ecosystem: Environmental > Aquatic > Marine > Oceanic | place... | reverse complement strand
TATGAAAAATGAAGAGCAACAACGTAAAACAGAAGAACGAGAGAACCAAATGATGGATTTACAGAAACAATTTTTAGAGGCAATCAAAAATGGTTCTCTCGGTAACAAGGTGATTACTGTGGAATAGTTGAAAAAAATCGAATAGTTGAAAATCGAATAGTTGAAAAATTGAATCATACAGAATGAAATAGATGAATGATATAGATACAAATAACCATAGACTTATATATAAGATTAATCAATCATGTCGGTTTCAGCCGACCCCAAAAAACGCTACGCGAATTTATTTGAATTTTTACAAAAACATAAGGTGACCAAGGGTTCAGATACTAGCACTATAACAAATACCCGGATCGGAGACGGGACGTCTATTTATCCAGGGTCATATTCGATCCCAGACGACGAATATGAGACATTTCTGGACATATATGGAAACGAAATGTTCGTTAAAAATACGAACAAAAAGGAATACCTTACAGAAAAGCAACGACTTAATACCGGGGTGCTCGTAGTTGATATCGATTTTCGTTATTCGTATGAGGTAGATGAAAGACAATTTACAAGCGAACATGTGGACGATGTAATCGATTTATATTTAGAACTACTAAAAAAGATATACAATTTCGACGAAAATGCTGAGTTCCAGATATTTGTAATGACTAAGGAGACCGTGAACCGTGTGAAGGAAAAGAACTGTACGAAAGATGGCATTCATTTGTTATTTACATTTCAAGTAGAGCGTGATATTCAAATGTATATTCGAGAACAGATATTGAAAGAAATCCCTAATATTTGGACGGATATGCCAATAATCAATACATTTGAGGATGTGTTTGACAAAGGTATCACCGCTGGGACGGTGAACTGGCAGTTATATGGTTCACGAAAACCAGGTTATGATAGATATAAAATATCTAGAATTTTAGATGTAACGTTTGACCCAAATGATAATGAATTTAGTTACGATGAAGCATCTGTATCAAAATTCGATTTAAAGCGCGATTTGATGAAGTTGTCTGTTCGAAATACGAATATCGGGTCTGCTTTATTAAAAAACAGTTTTATTCCTGTATACGATGACTATAAACGAAAGTCGAATTTGTCATCTGTAACGCGTAGAGTTAATGTAACCGCACAGATTGATACGTCATTTGATATAAATACATTATCTCAAATACAAACCAAAGACGAATTAGACATGGTCAAAACCAGCTTTTTAGATTCATTGACCCAGGACGATCATGAAATCCTTGAAGCTCACGAATTGGCGATGGCGTTACCAGTTTCGTATTATGGTAACGGGTCATACGACAAATGGCAACGTGTCGGTTGGTGTTTACGTAATATAAGCGACAGATTACTAATAACGTGGCTATGCTTCTCAGCAAAATCGGAAATATTTGACTATCGTTCAATACCAGATTTATGTGATAAGTGGAGGCGCACATCTAATCGCAATACCAGCGGTGGTATTACAAAAAAATCACTTCTAAATTGGGTTCGCGAAGACAATCGAACCGAATATGATAGAATTGCGGAGAATTCTGTTGATTGCTTAGTAGACCAAGCTCTTTCACAAGGAGGCAAACCCGGTTCGCGCGGTTCGGACAGTGGATGTAGTGACTTCGACCTCGCTAACGTATTATATACAATGCATAAGCATAAGTTTGTATGCGTTTCTGTAAGAGCGGACGAATGGTTATATTATGAAGGACATCGCTGGAAATCGAATGAAAAAGGAATGAAGTTGAGACAACAAATATCAAAATCGTTTCGAAACTTATTTCGACAGAAAGCTAGTTCGTTAGCATCGATACGTGTGGACCGATTTGAAAACGATAACAAGCCCGACAACAAGCCCGACAACAACGAAGAAAATACCCAAGATAATGCTTCTACGCGCGAAAACCTGATGATCTCACGTTGTAATATGTTAATTACGAGACTTGGTAGTACAAGTGAAAAACAAAAAATTATGACCGAATGCAGAGAATTGTGCTATGACAGCGACTTTCTAGACAACTTAGACGCGAACCCATACCTACTGTGTTGTAATAATGGTGTATATGATTTTAAATTAAAATTGTTTCGGTCAGGTTTACCCGAAGACTATTTAAGTATGTCAACTAATATAGATTACGTTCAATTAAAACCCGAACACGATGTTATTGTGTGCGAAATCAACACTTTTATGAAACAGTTGTTTCCCGAAGACGAATTGTGTCAATATATGTGGGACCATCTGTCATCCGCATTGTTAGGAACATCAACGAATCAGACATTCAATATGTATATTGGCGGTGGTTCAAATGGTAAATCGGTTCTAATTGATTTAATGTCTAAAGTGTTAGGTGATTATAAGTGCGATGTTCCTCTCTCCTTAATTACAGACAAACGAGGAAAAGTCGGTGGGGTCAGTCCAGAAATAGTAGGCTTAAAAGGAAAGCGATATGCGGTCATGCAAGAGCCTCAAGAGGATGATGTGATAAATGAAGGCATTATGAAGCAATTGACTTCGGGAAAGGACCCCGTTCAAGGCCGAGCTCCTTATATGCCTCAAGTAGTAAGTTTCATGCCCCAATTTAAGCTTGTAGTAGCATCAAATCACTTCATGAAGGTGAAAGCAACAGACCATGGTACCTGGCGCAGAATTCGGTCTGTGCCATTTAAAGCATTATTTACAAATAATCCGGTTGATACTGATCCCGAAAAGCCTTATCAATTCAAGACGGATGTTTCGATAGATGAAAAATTTGAATCTTGGAAAGAGGTATTCCTATCGATGCTTATAGAACACGCGTGTAAGACTGATGGAATAGTAAAGGACTGTGATATAGTGTTGGAACAGAGTAATGATTATCGCAAATCTATGGACATCCTCTCAGCGTATATGGATGAACAAATTGTACGAGACCCTACCAAAACGGTTGGTAAAACTGAAATCAACCAGGATTTCCTGAGATGGCATGAGACGAATTATGGAAATCGCGGACCTTCGCCCAAAAAATTACACGAGATAATGACAAAAACGTTTGGAAAATGTATTAATCTGAGGTGGAAGGGGTGTTCATTCAAATCGTATGAAAAAGAAACTGATGAAAGTGCGGAAGAAGAATTACAGAGAATGACCGATGGTAGTGATAGCAACTAATACACTGTGGTAACCAAAGTGGTATATAACAATAAAAATAAAAAAACATCAAAAAATAAAAATTTTTTTGATTTTTACTATACAACGCAAAAGATATAGATATTTGTTGATTGTATAGAGTATCATAATGAATAAAAATGAAGTAATACACAAATTATCAGAAAAAATTGCTAAATTGGAACAAGAATTATACACAACCAAAGAAGAGCTACTCAACATATATACAGAACAATCTAATGTCATTGTAGAAGAAGACACGATATCACAAACAGAAGAAGTGATATCACAAACAGAAGAAGAAGAAGAAGAAGAAGACCAATTACTAGATAATGAGGTAAAATACGATGACAATATATCACTTGACGAACAAAAAGAGAAATATGTGTTATTCTTCATGAATTATTGGTTTGGACTGAATGACAGTGTAAAATGTGATGACGATGGATTATTTGACGGGATGACACTACCAGTTCCACACGCACGATTCATTTGGAGATTATCTTGGTTGTCACTTATTGGTGGAATATATGCTGTCTACCGAGGATATTACGAGTTATCGTGGTTTCCGTTGGTAGGTTTTCTTACATCGGTAAATTATTGGAGAAATCCAGTAAGTGAATCATTCGGTAGGTATATTGACATAGTTTGTATCAGTTCTGGGATAATTTACACGGCGGTTCGTGCACAACGTTCACAAAGAATGGTAGAATACTACATAGTTTTGGCAATAGGATTAGCATTCTTCTTTTCGGGTAAATATTTTGGAAAAGAAGCTACAATTGGAACTTTTTGTCATGCTGGAGCACATTTATTCGGAGATTTATCGAATATAGTTCTTTACACTGGGTACGTTCCACCGTTGTATTGAATACTGATTGGTAAATGTATATTTTCTTATTCACGTTCATATGGTTCCGCCCGTATTATGGAACGGAGAAACGAGTATTGTTTATACATAAGATTTTGAATGTTTGTAATATAGAAAGGATATGCGATAATAATTACAAGAATGCCGACTTTAATGTATTTATGTAAATCGCTATTCAATAAAAATGAATAAGTGAAAACAAAAAAAGCAACCGCATATATAATTAATAACCAAAAGTTGGCATTTTGGACGAATGGGTATTGTTTTGAATAATATTCAAAATAGGTATCATTCGTAGTGAGAAATTCGTTAAAATTATTGTATATGGTTTCTAGTTTGCTGTTTTGAGTTTTAATATGGTTGTATTCGTCTGTGCTCATGATATACAATAATGTGATAAAAGAATCCAAATTTACTCGGTGTAATAGATTATTCCATCATATATTTGAAAAAAAAATGGAACGATGGAACACGCTAAAACTATAAGTATTTTTTTATATAATTTCATGTCTAATTGGACGTATACAAATAAATAAATAAGAATCAGTAAAATAAAAATATATATGACTGTTAGTAAATTTTTCCATGTTTGTAGTGCGTAATATTGTTGCAAGTCATATTGCGTATTAGTAATAGTAATATTTTTATTATTCTCCTTGTCAATCAACAATTTTTCTAAAACCACAGTTCGCTTTTCTAGATTATTGTATATTTCAGAGCTCATTTTATTCGAATTGTCAATATACAATAGTATGATACAATAGTAGGATGAATATAACAAAAAATTGAAAAACTTTTCTATTGTAAATAAGATGTAACCCCCAAATAAAAGAACAATAATAAATTTAAATAGTATTACGTATAAGATGGAAAGCACAATGAATATGAATACAATATATGAAATGATGCCCATAGAGCTTCAACGAGAGATGACATCATACCAGTATAGCAGAGATTATGTAAATTACTCGCATATAAGCACAATCGATTGGACCGATTTAGAGAACCATTGTCATAACATAATTAGTAATGGTGGTGGAATTCAATTAATATGTGATGTGTATGATAATATTTCAAAAATAGATAACGTGGAAAATGAGGTCGATGATGGAAGTATTGACACCGAAAAAATGGCATTCTTCAATAATTTACGTCCATTTTCCCTATTATATGATTCTAGTGAGTTTTACCCTAGATATACAGCATATACAGCGAGTATATTTCATAGAGAAGACGAATTTGTGATTTATCCTGATTATATCGAAGCATTGATGGCGTATTTATTATCCTTAGACATTCTAATTAACGAAGAGGCGAATGAACCAACAACTACGCATAGATATATGACAAAACTTAACTACATCAACAATATTTATTATTATATTGTGAATATGAGCGATAAGTTTACAATGAGTTTCAACCAAATGAGAATGTCGAGTGAAGATAAATAAACAAAACAACAAAAACAACAAAAAACAACAAACAACAACAAACAACAAAACAAAAATGTAGCAAAACAGTTACATTTTTTGTTGGAAATGTGAATGACAAAAAATTGAAAAACTTTTACGATATAAATAATATGCAACCCCAATATAACAACAATAATAATAAATTCTAATAGTATTACGTAAAAGATGGAAAGCACAATGAAAATGGATATGGTTTATAGCATCATACCTGAAGAACTTCAACGAGAGGTGACATCATACCAATATGGAAAGGAATATATAAATTATTCTAAACTGTATTATACAATTAAATGGTCTACATTGGATGAACATTGTATGAATATAATTGAACATAATGACGGAAGTGATTTGGTCTGTCATGTATGGGACCGGATATTAGAAATAGAGAATATAGATATCGAGGAAGAAGACAAACCTATCGATGTTGACAAACTAGCATTCTTGAATAATCTACGACCATCCGAGTTGTTATACAGCGATTTTGTTTATGCACATAATAGTAGACACAAAATATGGTATAAAGAAGACGATGATGTGGATTACGATAGTTATACTAATGCGTTGTTTACCTACTTGTGTGAATTAGATGATAAGATACACGAAGAATTAAATTACTCAATAACAGAACGCATCTATATTAATAAATTGCGATCTATAAATGACATTTACTACTATATTGTGAATAAAAGTGAAAAAATAACTATTGAAAAAAATAAAAAACGAATGGCGCGTGAAGATTGCGTAGAAAACGTAGATGATGATTCAGATTACTAGAAACGAAAATAAAAAAAAAAAAATGTAACAAAATAGTTACATTTTTTTGATACGAGAAGGACTAATATTTCGAGTATTTGTCCGAATTACTTATGGGGGGTATAACAGATGTAGTGGTTGGTCCATTTTGGATATCCGAATTACTATATCTGGATTGTATTGTAGTAAATCCCTCTTCGGGTAGACACTTTTGTTCGATTTCGTTCCACTTAGTATATGTTTCCCAATTACCAGAAATGCCTTGCTCCCCGTCTGGTTTGGGATTGCAGCATGCCGGTCCCGAGCATACTTTTCCTGAAGCACCAAGTAAGTCACCTTGTAACATAGCTCTTCGTTGTTGTTCGCTTGCTTCGCTCGTACTAGGATAAGTCGTATTATCTATGTCCAACTCATTAAAATTCGTTTTATCACGCTGCAATACCATTGTATAAATCGTAATACACCATATAATAGCGGTTGTGATGGTAATAATAATGAAAATGGTAATAATAACAGATGGTATAACCGGAACATATTTGCCGAGTAAATGAAATAATACACATAATAGTAATGCGAATGAGAATATGATTTTCATTTTAGTATATTGTTGTTGTCGTAAACGATAGCTCTCATTTAATTGTATATTTCTGTTTTCACCCGAAACAACATCATCGACAATCTGTTTTACCTCGTTCAACCGTTCATTTTCGGTAGTTACGATTTCACTGACTTTGGCTTGTTTAGTGAGAATATCATTCGACGTTATATCTGCGCTAACATAAGAAGATTTAAGCTCATTTAAACCAGCATCGACTTGTGATAATTTACTTATGAGTTCCTCGTCGTCGGTACTTAAATTTTTTATATAATTGGATTGGACGTTTAAAATACTACCTAAATCAAACACAGGAGTTGACATAATCTATAATATACAATGTCAAAAAAATGTAGATAAAATGGGTGTTATTCACGCGCCAGCAATATTGCGAAAACAACTAGACTACTTGAAACAATTGTAGCAAGTAAAAATGTATTTTGCGATTGTTCTGTTTGTAGTTTAATATCATTGATACGCGTTTGTTCGACACTGGGTGCGATTTCATTATTTAATTTCTTGCGGATGTCTTCCGATGAAAACTGATATTTATTGATATTAGTAGGGTCCGAAACGGTAGATAAAGTAGAGTTATATTGCGAAACTGAATTATCTAAATCATTGTAGTTATTATTAATAGATTGCATAGTATTGGCATATTGTGTAGAAGTTTCTTGTAACGGAGTGATTTGTTGTGTTATAATATCCTTAATATTATTAGTGGTTTGAAAAGCAGTAATACCCCCGAACTCAGGACTGTTAACAAAACTGTTTATTATTTGTGATATACTGGTTGCCCCGGATAAACTAGATACATAATTGGAGAACCCACCTTGGTCTGGTTCTCTATTTAAATATATTTTATAAGCAAGAATAATTTTTTTCTCGTTTTCTGTAAGAGATGTTCCAGAACAGGTAATGCCAGTAGGACAACTAGTAATCGAGTTTATACTGGGCATAACATCCCCCGAAGGAATGCTATTGGTTAAAGTGTCTGTAATTTTTATAATATCACTTCCATTAAATTCAAATGCGTTAAACGTTTCAATATCTGGAATATGTCGTTTCTGATTTCTTATTAATAAATATACTTCGGGTTGAGTATTTGATTGTATCAGAACAGGTGCGGTCATCTCTATACTAAATGTATAGAAAATGTATTTTTATTTGGTAAAAATAAAAATACATTTGAAAAATTATCATTTGGTTCTCCTAGATAAAAATAATACAACTGATAGCACCAGAATGCCGGTCAATCCACAATAGGTTACAATATCGTGTTTTTTATTCGTATTAGTACAAGTTTTGCATGTAGAACTATTTTCTAAAGAAATATTATCGCCGTTTACGAAACTTTCCAAAGCGTGTTTTATAGTATTTTGTCTTCCGATAAGAGAAAAAGTCTCTTTGTTTACATTGGGATTTTCTACCAACTGTCTTGTTCCAGAGAGAGTGATATTATTTATTTTGATTACATTCATATTTTTGCCCGAACGATTGAATATAAAACGATAATAAGAATATTGTTTCTTAGAATTAATATGATATGTTTTTTTCACAATTGGCATTGGAGGAAGTCCATCTTTAAAATCATTATGTTCTTTTATCATATCCCATTGTTGTCCATCATTTGAACCAACTAATGTAAATTTTGTAGGAAAAGTATTGTTTTTACCGAATTGCGGTGTACGTATCGAATAATCAAATAAATAAGATTTATACGGTAATATAATTTGCATCCATTCTCCTAAAACATCAACCATCTTATCTACACCAACCTGTGTGGTAGCGATAGTTTCCACTGTTCCACCGGATTGATATATAGAAACCTCATTATACGGATTTTGTGAATACGCGGGATAATTGCGATTTAATTTATCATATGTATCGTTATTTTTAAAATCACATTCCCAAAATGTATTGCTATCGTTATCAAATGCCTTGTATGCTTCTGTATTATCGGACGACCATGACGAAGATGAAAACTTGTATGTTCCGTTCGGTTGAAACTTAGATATTCCCAAATCATCCAAACCTTTGAAAATCATTTCATTTGAAATAATTTTTTGGTCGTTTTGAGTCGGAACCATTTGTATAACTTCAAAGTCGTATTCAGTATTCATATTGTATGTTTCTTCTACAATAGGAGTATATTTTTATGATATTTCATTTACATATTTTTGAAAACAAAATACAGTGCGGATGTTCCTACAACACTCCATAATGCGTTTGAAAGAATGGTATTGTCAAAATGTGTCTTTTTTTCTTTGCTAAAACTATTGTCGTGATCCGAAAGTTCCATCATTTTGCTGTCTATTTCTTGTCTTAATAGTTCATTTTCTTCGTGAGTGGTAACTACATTATTATGTGAGGCATCAAACTGTGCTGGAGTGGTATTGGTCGTGGTAGTCGTAATGCTATTCGTTGTTGATGTAATAGACGTGTTCAAATCAGTTAATTGTGCAAGGAGAGTAACTTTATCGATAGCACAAGAATTGTTCTCTGTGCAGTCGATATACGTTGCGTAATCTTTATTAAATTGTATAATTTTGGTAAGAACATCATTCTGGTTCTCCATAGTAGAAAGTCCTTCTATTTGTGGCATGATATTAGAGAATGTTTCACAATTTCCGTTAAGAGTTTGACATGGTTTTCCGTAAATTTGAATGCCGGCTATATTAACAACATTACAACTTGGATGATTGTTTTGTTCTTCAAATACAATGCGGAAAAAGTAATATGATTTGGACGATACACTGGGTATATTAAACGAAATGTGTTTACGTGTATCATATTTTTCGTGTGCTTTGTCTATATCCTGTGTATTAATAACATCCCAACTACTACCATCACGGGAACCTAAAAATGAAAAACGTTTAGGGAACCGTTCAGGACAACAATGTTGCGCATTAAGTATTGAGAAACTGGTAGGAGACAGCGTATATGGCAATTGTATTTGTATCCAATCGCCATTTTTAATGGTTCCTGCGGTGGTAGTCGTTTTGAAATATGTATCGCTTGTACCGCCACCAATATATTTACCGGAAGTATAAGGACCCTGTGTATATCCTCCGTGTGGAGTCCAAGGAACATGCCAAAAGGTAGCGTCGTTATTATCAAAACAAGATATAGCGGTCCAAGTGCTACCAACATCACCAAGTGTGCTGGATGACGACGCAACATAGTCGCCATTCATATAAGATATATCTGACGAAGATACAGTTAATTTATTATTAGTTATGTCTAATGCAAAATTAGATGGAATTGCGTTTTGTATAGATTGAGTTTGAGACATGATATAACAATAGTTATATTATGTCTACAAAAAATTTACGTACTTCGATATCTATATGCTAAATACGCAAGTCCGAATATACCAACCGTCAAATTTCCCATTTGTAAAAGACCACGATTGTATTGGTCTTTTGTATTCTGGTGTTTTTCACTTGCACCATTGTCTGCTTTTTGCAATTGTTCTAGTAGCAATTTATTTTTGCATTTTTCTTGCGTGATACATTGTTGTTGATTTGAATCATCAATCGTTCCACAATTGACCGAGTTTACATTGCTGCATTCAGTAACTGTTGGCATGTCATTTGCGCCTACATAAAAAAAATCATTCGGACTGTAATTATTTAAGAAATCTATAGACATATTTATATTACAATATCACTATATTTTGTTACACACACACACGGTAATAGTTATAATTCATTGCCGTAGCACTATTTCGTTGGAATTCGCAAATTTCGCCCGGTCGAAGATAGATTGCTAAAGCTTGAGGGTCGAATCGCGAAATTTCGGGTAATTGTTTTTTGTTATGAATACTGTATTTTTGTTTTAAATCGTTAACCTCTGCCTCGTTCAAAATTCTGGCTTTGGGAACCAAAGAATGGTTTAAAATATTGAATTGTAAGCGATTAATATTATGCAATACAATAAATTTTTCACTATGGTCATAAAAGTAACGAATCGTGGTTTGCATAATAGCATTAGGTTCGTCGTCCGTAATAATAACAAATGTGTCATCGTTCGTTAATGTGTTTTGAATATCATATAAATCACTAACAAATTCGTTAATGTCCTTCTTTAAATATTGACTATTTTTTAAATAGTATTTGACGTATAATTTACGACCGCTTTGTTTATGTGTTACAAGTATATCCAATTGGTTGTTTTGTTCCATTGCTTCGATTTCATTTATGCTAAAATCATCGAAATTCGTAATATCATACTTTAACACTTCGAGTTGTTCTACGATAGTAATACGCGAACGATATAATTTTAATATACGATTGTTAGATGTACTCATTATGTATATTACTAGAAATAATAATACTATACATCATTCATATAATTGAATTCAATTTTTGTTAGATTTTTTTAATAACAAAGTTATTAAAATCAATCGGACCTTCTGTTGGTGTGTCAATAATAGATGTAGGTAATTCTGTAACTTGATTATGATGTTGTATAACGTCATTATTCATTTTGATCATATCATCAAGTTGGTTCGGTTCTACGTTATTTGATAAAAGACCATCTGTAGACATTTCAGTGCTGCCATTAGTAACTTTGATAACCGGTGCGAAATGAATAGTGGCGGGTTGTGTATATTTCGTAGCATTACCGCCACTCATAGAAGAAATGTTACTATCCATAGATTCCAAATCATCGCGAATCAAAGGCGGGGGCGGTGTATTTGTAGGAGTGGATAGATTGCTGAAATTCTTTACATCCTCTGTTCTATATATATCATTCGCGGTAACCACTTGTATTACATCGGTATTATCATTACTGGGAATATCAGTTTCTATTTTTAAAAAACGGTCACCAACATTGGATACAGTCCATAATCGGTTCATTGTTGTGTCTCCCCTATAATATACATTATCACCAACGTCGTACGTTTTTGCTAATTCAGCCAGTTTATCCTCGTCCGATAATGGTGGTGGTTCCAATGGTGAATTTGGATATTGTCCTGGTGGTGGTTCCAATGGTGAAGTGTTTGGTGTATCTTCAAGTGCCCGATATTTTGGTATCGATGTGTCGGTAGAACTTTCAAATGATTTGTTATTCATAATATCTCCAGGCGAATTTGTTTGATATTCAGGGGAAGGTGGATATTCAGGGGAAGGTGGATATTCAGGGGATTGAACGATAGGACTAAAAGAATCAATTGTATCAGATGTATTCACACGTGTGTTTTTTCTGGATTCTTCTAACAATTGTTGATTATCCTTGATGATTTTTTCAATATCTGCATCTTTGGTATACATCAGTTTATCAATATTTTTAGAATAAGTCATATTTTCGATCTGGTTAATATTATCCTCTGTAATAAACCTCATTTGTACGTTTATCGTACCGAGTTCTTGCATTAAGAGTTTGAATGAGTAAGGAACATTGACAACACTAAATGTTCTGCCGTGTTTTGTAATATTTTCGACATTTAGTTCAGTGTTATTTACATTGCCTATAAATTTAATAGGACCGTCTGCCATAGGACTCATAAAAATATTCTTGGCGGGATTATATATGGCGAGTAATCCGGATGTATTACATATTGCTATTTTGTATTTATCGCCACGTTCCATCATTGACTCGCGTAAAAATTCGGATGCACCAATCGAAATGACAACATCACGTTCCATTTCACCTATTCGTAATCCACCATCATTTGCTCTTCCCGAAACCGCTTGTCTCGTCAATGCGGTTCTAGGACCCAATGCGCGATGATTAATTTTATCCTTCACCATATGTTTCAATCGCATATAATAGTTCGGTCCCACGAAAATCTCACTCTCGATTTGTTCTCCCGTCATACCATTATACAAAATATCATTTCCACTGGAATGATAACCTACTTTCGTCAACATTTCACCGAATTTATTGATTTTTGTGCCTTTATTTACAAAGGCAGTACAGTCACCAAATCCGCCATACATAGCCGCACTTTTACCTATAATACATTCTACAAGGTGTCCGATAGTCATACGAGATGGGATTGCATGAGGATTGATAATAATATCCGGACGCACACCATCTTTTGTAAAAGGCATATCTGATTCAGGCACAACTAATCCAATTGTGCCTTTCTGTCCCGCCCTTGATGCCATTTTGTCACCCAGATTCGGTATTCTAACCTCACGAACTCTTACTTTTGCGATGCGCGTTCCTTCTTCACCTTCTGTAATAAACGTTTTGTCTACAATACCAAGTTGTCCTTTCTTAGGTGTTTTTGATGAATCCACCTTTTTATCAGAACCGTCGGATGTGGTCATGCCAATGAGAACCGTTTTTTCATTGATAACTGTATTTTCGCGTATTAGACCATATTTGTCAAGTTTACTATAATCATACCCAGGCTTGCTCCCAACAACGGTGGTATCGTTTTCGATATTTCCGAATCGAGTTTCACTAACACCATCACCCGATTTATCCGTTTCTTCGTGTGTTTCATATGTGCTATAATAGGTTGTTCTGAATAACCCACGTTTTAGTGCGCCTTCATTTATTAAAATTGCATCTTCCACATTATATCCAGTATAACACATAATTGCGACAATTGTATTTTCGCCATATACATTCTCTTCATTATTAATATGTTCCATATATCGTGTTTTGACAAGAGGGATTTGTCCGTAATTCAAAACAACAGCAGTTTTATCCATACGAAGTTGATGATTTGTATGATACATAGATGAGGCTTGTTTTGATTGACCACAAGAGAAAGAGTTACGTGTAGCGGGATTGTTTTCGGGAAAGATAATTAAATTGGACATAACGCCAAAAATGAGTGACTCATGCAGTTCCATATGTGTATATTTACTTTGTGTATCTGCTTCATATTGTTCTTTATTTAACGCGATAAGTGTATTTTCGGTTTCACTTGAGTCGATATAATCAATAATGGCTTTTTCGTCATTAAATCGTTGTAATTTTGCGGGATTGGATTCGCTATTTATATTATCATACAACTCGTGTAGTTCATACATATTGTAATTATTTGTATTGAAGTTCTCTAATTTCTTATTATTAAAACCGGATATAAGTTGTTGCCAGGTATATTTTTTGTCTTCAATATATTTTTGTATCTTGGGATTTTCAAATGACATTTTCTGTGTATCAGTATCACGATAAAAAATAGGACGACATATTCGTCCACCATCGTTGTAAATAAATATCACATTTTGTTGAACATCAAATGTAACACTTGTATATATCGGTAATAGTGCGTTACGACGAAACAGTCTTATTTTTTCAACACACTCTCGTGGATTATCAATAACGCCGCACCAAAATCCATTTACAAATATTTTTGTCATTCTTGAAATATTAATAGGGATACAATCTTCCAAAAGTTTCATTTCTACTTTTTCACGCAGCCATTGAATCAAGGGTTCTCTTGAAACGCTTTGTGTAATATAAGATGATATCGATAGATGTTTATGAAGACCGATATTACCACCGTCTGGCGTGTCGATTGGGTCAAAAAACCCCCATTGTGTTCCGTGTAAAACACGAGGACCTACTACTTTCACACTAGGGTCTAATGGTAGATTCGTTTTACGCAAGTGACTTAACGCAGAACAAAACGAGAGTCTATTTAAATCCTGAATTACACCAACTCGTTTTGTATGCGATGTTGCGCCCCAATCTCCCTTAAATCCGCGACGAACACCTGATTCTAATATGCGTGCATTGAATATTTCCTTTGTATTCTGTTCGATGAGTCCGCGTAGGTTATTTTCATAAATTGCTTTATTTAAATTATATTTTCTTTCATATCCTAGACGAATGGCATTATGTTGCAAAGAATAAAATTCACCGAACAGACCATTTAAAAGTGTTCCCACAAGTTCAATACGCTTATATTTGAAATTGTCCCTGTCAGTAGGTTCATCTATGCCTACGTATACTTTCAATAAACGAAATGTAATATAACCCAAGAAATATGCTTTTTGTAAAAAGTTGGTTTCGCCAATATGGGGAAGGAAATAATCAGCAAGAATATATAAAACTTGAGTTGTATTTTTTTCCTTTGTAAATGATGCGATATATTTTAATGCGAGTTCTTGTGTCATAATGCCTCCAGCGTCATGAACGGATGGTATAAAAAGGTCAATCATATTTTCGTATTTATCCATATCAAGTAAGCACATATTGATAATCTGTTTGTCTGTTGTAAATCCTAAAGCGCGAAATAGAATAAACAACGGAATCGGGTTTCTTACATTTGGAATACTGACAACTATATTTTTGAATGTAAACTTCTCATTTGGTGCTACGATTTTTACAGACAATTGACGAATTGGTTTGGATACATTTTCAGATACAGACTTGATTTCAGCCGAATATAAGTAATTTTCATCACCGGATTCCTTTATATAAAGCAGATTATCCCCAAACTTCTCTTGGGAAACAATGGTCTTCTCCTTTCCATCAATAATAAAATAACCACCTACATCATTTCTACATTCACCCATTGAGAACCTTGTTTCTCGTGGTAACCCAGATAACACACAATAATCGGATTGAACCATAATAGGAAATTTACCTAATAACAGTTTATTTAATGAAAACTCTTCTACTTGTGTGCTATCATCTTTCATTGATTGTTCTGTCATTTCACGAATAAAAGCTTGTTGTGCTACAGTAGCATCCGATGTAATTTTTTTTGTTTTGTTTTTGTTTTTTATAGCACCACCTTCCATATTTTCATTATCGATTAACTCGGTCAAATCCGCAGTACTCTTTTTCACATTTACATATTCGGGATTCACTTCATTATCGTCTACTAATAAATCATTTGGTCCAATTAAATTCGCCAGTTCTCCAGGTTCACGGATAGTAATGATTTCGACATCAATATCATAATGAATTGTCATACCATAAGTCATATTTCGCAATCTGGCTTCATTTGGGAACATAAAATGACTGTTATTCTCGTCATAAATGACCGGTTTTCCAAAATATATTTTAGAACCATCCTTTCCACCAAGATGTAAAATAGCTTGACCTCTATAATCTTTTATTGTTTCGTCATAATTTGTTTGTATCATAATAGGTTTTTTTTCCTTAAACATACGAAAAATTCCGTTTTTGAAAAAATCATTATATGATTCGGTATGATGTCTTACTAAACTTTGTGGGTTATCCGAAAAGTACGTATCTATCATGTTCCATACATTTGTATCTTCCATTTATCCGATGATAGTATATAAATTATATTATGATATTATATTCAAAACTATCTAACTGATTTTTTACAAATAGATTGTTACATACAACAAAAATGTAATGTAATATGGTAAACCTAATAAAAGTATATATGTATATCTATATATCTATATATTATCAAAACACATAATTGAATATCGTAAAATGAAATCAGAAATGGATCGCAATAAACTAGACCACAATGATTTGTTTTATACTTCCCTTTGCTACCCAGTAGCAGTGAACACATATAAGGCAGCCAGTGTGGGCGTCACCGAAGCATATGATAATCTCGATATAGCGTGTCGCACTTCACTGAAGAATAATTTAGACTATCTCATAGTCAAAGGGGCAATCAAAGAAGACCCCGCATTTAATGAAGCATCTGAAGAAATTAAAGAAGCTTTGGAACAAACTCAAAAGAAGGCAGTTGAGGTAGCGTGCCGCGCTTCAGTAAAGAAGACATTAGCATATCGTTTACTCCAACAGGCGACTAACGAAAAAAAAGAACACCCCGCATTATACAAAGCAGCATACGCAGCTAAACAATACGTGAAGACATCTTACAATGAGGTAGTCAACAAGACCTCGGTAGCCAACAAGAAGATAATAGACTATCGTCGTGTCATGAAGAGAGGAACCAATCATGTCGATTCAGTCTATCAGGTAGAACGGTCAGTAGTCGATAAGAAGATAGAAGTCAACGAGGCTAATGCATTATATCAGATAGCAATCAACACAGTCGCTGTGAATGATGTTACCCCACAAGAAGTACACGCGTGTGATGTAGCAAAGAAGTCCGTTGTCTTGGCAGTTAAATCATACGATGAAGCAATCGAAAAAGAAATCGAAAAATTCAAAGCACACGTCACAGAAGAAGCCGCATCAGTAAATAATTTATTATACAAAGAAGAAGCATATCGAGAAGCCAACAAGGCGACCACTGAAGCAATAGAAGCAACTGATGAATTCAAATTAGCCATAACAGATGCAATTACATTGGCAGGTAAGACACACTACAAAGAAGCGTTCGAAGCATCAGTCGAAACATATCAAACCGCCTTGATAGATGTAGATGAAGAAGTAGACGAATACAGGTCATTCCATAAAGAACAATGTAGTGCGGTCAATAATGCTGAAATATCCGCACTCTATCTGGTATCAATGAGGATTGCGGAACAAGTAACCGAAGTAACCGAAGAAGTAACCGAAGAATTTAAAGCCACCTTTGAAGAAGACGACAAATTATACCACGAATTATCACACGATTCCAAGGTGGAAATAAATTCACTATACAAAGAAGCATCACAAGAAGTATATGAGATAGCCAGGAAGTCAGTTATCGAAGCAACCAATGAAGCAATCGAAGAATTCAAATTATTCATCGAATAAGTTTCCATATCATCAGACAACACACTCTACCAAGACGCAACCGACGCATCATCCGAATACAAACATCGCATATTTTTATTCGGATGATACGTGATGTATATATCTTGACAAGTATCAAGATTTTAGTATAGTGTATTTGTAAGATAGATATTTAGTTAGAGGTAGACCATAAATAAATAAATATATATATGTATAATATATATTCTAGATACAGAATGGACGGTTTAGAACAAAATGTATTTGGTCCTTTGGGACAACAATATTGCCTGTATTTTTATGCCTTATCAGTTATGGCATTTGTAATTATGTGTATACTCGGTATCTCGGTCATCGCGTTTGGAATAAAAAAACAGAAGGGTCTTGATTATTACACAAGTGCCTTGTTTGGTTTATTAGCATATGGTATTTTCTATTTCCAGAACCGTCTTTTATACACAATGTGTCAATCTGCTATTTCTGCTTAATCATCCATTCGTTTAAGTAAAAAAATCATTATATTTTGTAATATCAAATGGATATTTTATATTACAGTAATTATTGCACGCATAGTCAAAAAACAGTAAATACTTTAGTAAAAGGAAATCTGAAAGATAAAATTAGTTTTATATGTATTGATAAACGAACGCAAGACCCTACTACAAAAAGAACACATATCACATTAGAGAATGGAAAGAAAGTATTATTGCCCCCAAACGTCCATAGTGTCCCTACATTATTATTGGTGAATGAGAATTATCGTTCGATTATGGGTGACGATATTGTAAAACATTTTCATAATGATATGAAGAAAAAGAGCGTGACATTTTCAAAAACAGCATCTGAACCAAGTGGATTTGAACTAGGTGGTTCTGTAGGTGGTGTGAATATTATGTCTGAAAAATATACAATGTATAATTTAACGAGTGACGAATTAAGTGCGAAAGGGAACGGTGGTAATCGCTCTATGCATAATTATGTAACAACTGAAAATGATATGTTATTTATTGAAACCCCCGAAGACAACTATGTTGCTGATAAAATATCAAATGACGTGACACTTGATAATATACAACAAACGCGCATGGATGAAATTAATCAAGTAGTTCCACCAACACAACCATTAGGACAACACGTAAAATAATGTGTACATAAAAACAATATAAATGGTATTTTATAGAAAATGTATAATAGAATATGCCTGACAAGACAACATATTTGCGAGGATTTAACACACATTTTTTTGACTTTCTTAATGATATCCAAACTATTTATCCTGAAAGCGATGAGATTAAATACGCAATTACCGCATTTGAAACAATTAAGCGCGCGAATCCAACTGTTTTGATAAAATCCTGGCATAGTAAGGTATATAGTGTGTATAAAACCGAAATAGACAAGGGGGATATCACATTTTTCTTTGAAAAAGATTATAGTAATGACTTTTCCGATGTAGACAAATCGAATAGTATTCTAAAAATGATTGACAATATCCGTGACCCTATTAAGCAAATGAACGCAGAAAACAAAGAACATTCTACAAAATATATTCAAAATTTGAGTAAATTATCTACTTTGTATTCTTCATATTAGTTTTCATTGCCTGTCATAATTGACAATACTTCTTTTGGGTGTAATGAGTTGAAATAATTAACAACTTCTTTGCGGGTAACACACTGTTTCTTTTGTTTAGCGAAAGAAGATATATAGACATCTTGATGTATTTTGCGAATAAACGTAAAATACTTCTCACATAATCGAAGATTGTTTTTTCGTACATATGTTTCCATATATGCGTTATATAACATATTAATTAGTTCTTCATATACATCACGAATGCGATAAAAATTATTTTTATCTTTGGTAGATTGTGATAAATATTTATGGACGCCATTTATCCTACGCAAACATAAATACCGGAATATAACAATCGAATTTATATTATGTAGTTTTGTTTTAGTTGAATAATAAAAAGATAATAATTTGCATTTATCGCCAGTAGCACTATCCGTTAACATTACACCAGATGTTTCGCTTGTGAATGATAATAATAAACGTTCAGTGTCTTCGTAGTTATTCATATCATAGCGTATAGGAAAACAGATTATTCCATTATATTCCTTCAATATATCCCAGTTCTCATA
>Ga0209302_10000681_pt1 | contig 19576 bp, 20 predicted proteins | sample ArcOceMetagenome_2_FD_187445 | JGI IMG/M metagenome (GOLD analysis project Ga0209302, IMG submission 187445) | Marine eukaryotic phytoplankton communities from Arctic Ocean - Arctic Ocean ARC135M Metagenome (SPAdes) (version 2) | ecosystem: Environmental > Aquatic > Marine > Oceanic | place... | reverse complement strand
CGGCGTGGCTGAGACATATGATCGTGTCAAAGGCGGTCCGCATCAGGAGTGGGTGCGTGCAATTAAGGGCGACGGCCCCGAGTGCGGTTCGAACTTTAATTATGCAGCTCCGATGAGCGAAGTCGCTGTCCTCGGTGTGCTCGCGCAACGCTTCGGCGGTCGTATCGAGTGGGATTCGAAAAATATGCGTATCACTAACCGCCCCGAACTAAATGTCTTCGTCAAAGAACCCGCCCGCGCCGGTTGGGAAGCCGCTCAAGATCTCTGGACTTAGCCCAATGTCAACGGAAGTGAGTCATCCATATTATGAAATATTATCCTCTGTTTCTCTCCGCTACGTTGCTTAGCCTGCCGCCTCTATCCGTATTTGCAGGGAACGCGTTTTATGGCGATGCGCCAGATGCGAATCATCCGTGGGCAGTGCACGATCAGAATCGTCCGCAAGCTCCACGCGTGGAACCTGGTGCAACGGTTGGTGATGCACCTTCGGATTCGGTGGTGCTATTTGATGGCACGGCCGATTCGTTTAAGCGCAACTGGCAACACGTGAAGCCGAAGAATAAGCGTAGGGCCGATTGGTCTGCCCGAGATGGTTATATGCTCGGCGTCGGTGGCGCGGGCTATATCGAGACGCTGGCGCAGTTCGGCGATTGCCAGCTACACATCGAATGGTCTCATGAGCGACAACTCCCCGGGACCGGGCAGGGACGTGGCAACAGTGGCGTGTTCTTACCTGGTGGGATCGAGGTGCAGGTACTGGACAATTATCAGAATCCAACTTACCCAGATGGCGCAGCAGGTGCCGTCTACGGAGTCATGCCTCCAGCGGCCAATGCACTGCGGGCACCGGGGCAATGGCAGAGTTATGATATTATTTACCGCCGGCCGATCGTGCGCGCGAGCGTGGTGCTGGATGAAGGTTCGATGACGGTACTCGTCAACGGTGTGGTGGTGCAAGACAGCACGCCGTTGGATGGCGGCGGTGGCTGGAAGAAGCGCAAAGCATTAAATCAACCATATCCAGATGTGGGGCCACTTTCACTGCAGGACCACGGCAACCCTGTGCGCTATCGTAACATTTGGGTTCGTCCACTGCGCCCACGTGCGACTGACGGTGGCACCGATGGTCGACTCTCCGAAGCGGCAACAACTGCCAAACGGGCGGAGATTGGAGCTGAGGTGCGTGCCAGCGCCGCCAATATGCAAGGCTGGGATCAAACGATGCGCTTACTAGAGGCCCAGATGTATGATAGCGATCCCGCAGCATGGGATGTATGTAATCGACAAGTCACAGAATTGGTAGAGCAATTGAAGGTTCTCCCCACTAAGGTGCTCGAGATGCGACGTCAGGAAGTCCTAAACTTGCACAAAGCACTGTCTTACTTGCAGCGTTTCGACATCATTCCAGCAGATTATCAGCCCGCAAAGGAGCTTCGTGAGATTGCCGATGCGCTGGGCTGGTTAAAGCAGAAATAGTGATACTTCGCTGCAGAATAGTTAAATCCTCGAGGGGCGAGTATCGGTGGCAAGGCGAATTGTCTTAGTAGAGCGGGTGTTGTTTGCCTCGAAGCTGTCAACCGAGGCAGCCTTGCCTTACTTATTCAAACGTCTCAAGCGGTTCGCGTGACTAGATCGATCTTTGCCAAGTATTGGCTGACCGTCTCTGCATACTGTTCGACGAGCTTAATCTCAGCTTTGGTGAAAGCTGGGCGGATCTTGGCAGAGGTAAAGTTGACTGTGCCCCATACGCTGCCGTTGTAATTAATCGGCGCGCTAATATAGGCTTCAATAGGTATGCTCACATAAAGAGGGTGGCGTTGCATGCCCAGAACATGATCGATTTCGGTGATCGCGATAGTTGTTTTAGCGCGATAGACATCCCGGCAATAAGTATTATTAAGAGGGAATACCGCTCCTTGGATAAGCCCATCCATCTCACTGTTAATCGTGACGATTTTGTACAGATCGTTGTAGATATGGCTGACGATCCCGACTGGCATGTCGAGGTCATTTACGCCTCGGTTGATGAGTTCGTGGCAGGAATCAATTAATTTTTTGGGCAACATATTATTTTTGCCCTTGCTGGCTAAAAGGAGTTTTTTTTATCATGTCGATCGTTACCTTCGGCACTTTGCATTCTGATGTGCCACAGCCGCAGCTAGAGCCACCTTTTTTTTTTGGAAAGAAGGTCTGGTACAGATAGAAGGCCGCGCCGAAAACGATGAGACCGACAAGGATAATTTCGAGGTAATTCATGGGGGTGGGAGTATACGTATATCTAATGTTCTGATCTGTTATAAATTCAGTCCCTAGAGTAATGTGGTGAGCGGGGTTACCTAACAAATACTGATGATGTCGTCGCAAACGGATTTTGCCCCGCGATTTTGAATCGTAAATACAAGCTTAAAATTAATAAATGTGTAATGAATGTAATAAAGAAGTCTAGTCGCGAATTCCTCTTTATGCAAACAACATGCCGATTTGATAGGTTAGCACAGCCGCAATCCAGGCGACGGTGGTGAGCGCAAAAAAGCTTCCGATCGCCCACCTCCAATTCAGCTCTTTGGCGATTACAGCAAGTGTCGCACCGCATTGCATACAAAGAGCAAAGAACACCATAATCGAAAGTGCCACCGGAATATTAAACACCGACTCGCCTGTGCGTGGACCGCTTTCCCATTTTGCCTGAGTGAGTGTGTCGCGTAAGTCATTGGACTCATCGTCGATTTCGCCACCTAGAGCATACGTAATACCAAGTGTCGAGATGATCACTTCGCGGGCTGGAAAACTTGCCAACACGCCGACGGTGATTTTCCAATCATAGCCAGCAGGAGCGAACACAGGCTGCACAAACTTACCGAATCGGCCCATGTAGCTTTGCTCCAAGTATGCCGCATCGATGCGCTTGCTGAGTTCTTCTTCGTCTAAACTAGTATTGTCGGCCTGAGTGGCGACTTCGGCTCGATAAGAATTGGTGACGGTTGTTTCGACCTCCGCAGAGCGAGGGAAATAAAGCAGCGCCCAAATAATCACAGTCATTGCGAAGATGACTGTGCCTGCGCGTATAATAAATTCTTTGCCGCTTTCATACATGCGCCAGGCCATGGTCTTGAAGCGCGGTGCACGATAGGGCGGCAACTCCATCAGGAAAGGTTTTGGCTTTTGGCCTTGATTGAGTGTTTGATTGAGTGACCACGCTATCGGTGCAGCGAGGACCGCGCCGACGAAGTGCATGGCAAACAATGTCGCACCCGCGACTGCTGAACCGTAGCGCGGTTCCACAAACGCACCGATCAGTAGTAGGTAAACGGGGAGACGCGCTGAGCAACTCATCAGCGGTGCGATCAAGATGGTAATCATCCGTGCTTTGCGATCGCTGATCGTGCGTGTCGCTAGAATGCCGGGGATCGCACAGGCGTAGCTGGAGAGCAAAGGCACAAAACTTTTGCCGTTTAAGCCGCACCAATGAAATAGTTTATCCATCAAAAACGCCGCGCGCGCCATGTAGCCGGATTCTTCAAGTAATGAGATGAACAAAAACAGTACCAAAATCTGCGGTAAGAACACCACAAATGCACCGACTCCGCCGATGATGCCATCGGCGATCAAGCTCTGTAGTATCGGAGTCCCAGTCAGCGCGTCAGAAGCAATGTTTTGCAGCGCGCCCGTGCCGCCTTCGATCAAATCCATGAACGGCCCCGCCCATGTATAGACCGATTGAAAGACCACATACATCATACCGACAAACACCACCAAACCCCAGAAGCGGTGCAGCAAAAGTTGGTCGATACTTTCGGTGGTGGAGCGCTTTTTCAGCGCTGCCTGGCGCTCGATAATATCGCCGAGTAGAGGATTGAGAAAACGAAAACGTAGGATCGACTCTGCCGCATCAGGGTTGAAGCCATCTTTGTAGAGCTGGTCGCGGGCATCTTTGATGATCCCTTCATACTCAGACTGCGGGGTTTGTAAGCGTTCACGCACCGAGCTGTTAGGGTCGAAAATGAGGCGTTGTAATTCGCCGACTTGCAATGCTTCGCCGCGTTTACTGATAAATTCGTCGTGCAGTTTTTGCACCGCAGTCTTGACCGCTTCCGGCCATATTGGCCGCATCATCATCGCTTTGGTCTTGATCGCATGTTCGACCGCGCGGGCCAGTTCTTCGGTGCCGCGACTACGTGTCGCCACTGTCGGCACGACCGGCACGCCGAGGCGTTGCTCCAGCAGTTTACAGTCGATCTGCAGGCCCTTTTTTTCCGCGACGTCCCAGCAGTTCAGCGCGATCACCATCGGAACGCCTAACTCTGAGGCCTGTGAGGCGAGGAACAGATTGCGCTGCAAATTCTCCACATCCACCACTACGATAATCAGATCGGGGGCAGGGTGGCCATCAACACGCCCAGCCAAGACATCCACTGCGATGCGTTCGTCCAGCGAGCTGGCGCTCAAACTATAGGTGCCTGGTAGGTCGATCAAATGTACCTCTTGATCACGATTCAGTGCCCAACGGCCGATTTTCTTTTCGACCGTGACACCTGAGTAGTTGCCGACACGCTGACGCATGCCCGTGAGCGCATTAAACAGCGAGGTCTTGCCGGTGTTGGGATTACCAATTAACGCGACGCGAAATTCTGACGGTGCTTCGGACATACTAGATCTTCTCCACTTCGACCTCGGCTGCGTCTTTTAAGCGTAGACTCATATGACAGCCCTGAAAGACCACTGCGATCGGGTCGCCCAACGGTGCTTGGTGCGTGAGGCGTACCTCTTGCCCGGGCAACAAGCCCATTGACATCAATCGGGCGACGCTCTCGTTCTCGCAGTTCACTTTCGTGACTCGAAAAGTTCCGTCTTTCTTAATTTGATCTAAACGCATGGGTGAGCATTGCATGAGAATAAGTCTCAATAGCAAGTTGCTAGCAGAAAGACTTGAGTCTGGATTGCAAGCTCAGAGGTACTGATTTTTGTCGAGTGATGAGTCGCTCGGGTCAACCAGCCGATCGGTGGGAAAATCGCGACAATCGGTTGTTACACGGAATTGTGCAGCCGAGCGATCTTGACTTTGGTCTCAACAACGAGGTGAAATTATCTGCGTAGTTCAGTCGCTTTATGGCCGGTGACGATGACTCTCCGTGGGAAAAGCAGGACCAACTAGTCTTGGGCGCCTCCTATTTCCTGAATACCAACGTCAAGTTGTTTGCCGAATACATTCACGTCGATGCTTGGGTGCCGCTCAATTTCTTGGGTGCCGCTCAACTTCTTGAGTAGCGGCAACACTTTTAACGGCCTGAGTGATGAATCTTGGTCAGACCAACACGCGACCACCGATGCGGTGGTGTTGGGCGTAACGGCCGCCTTCTAGGTGCGCCGCAGCAACTATTTTAAGCCAATCCCCCAAATTCGCTTGAGGGATTTTTTTTGATTCATCCATTCGCACCTACTTCGCACCCACCTCGCACACGCTTGAGGGCCCCGGCACGAAGACGGACACTCCTACCGCGCACGCCGCAAAAGCAGACGCTCCTGTCCCAGGCTGCGCCATCAGTTTGAAATGTTAGCCTTGGATATAAACAACAGTGGCCGATGTCACAGTGTTAATCGTGCGAGGCTTGACGCTGTTTGTGCGCGCGGGACACGATCACATACTTGTCCGCCATGCCTTTCAGGCCGGCGCGCTCTTTGTCGCTGAGTGCCCGCACGACTTTGGCGGGGCAGCCGAGCACTAGCGATCCCGCTGGCACCTGTGTGCCTTTGGTGACGAGTGCGCCCGCGCCGATGATCGATTGCGCACCGATCACTGCGCCATCGAGAATGGTCGAATGCATCCCAATGAGACACTCATCGCCGATCGTGCAGGCATGCACCATCGACTTATGGCCGATCGTCACAAACGATCCCACCTTTACGCCATAGTCGTCCGCCAGGTGGATGACGCTGCCGTCTTGCACGTTCGAGCCATCGCCGATTTCAATACTATTAATATCTGCGCGCAGCACACAGCCATACCAAACACTAGTGTTTTTACCCATAGTAACGTCTCCTAGGACAATCGCATCGGAAGCGACGTAAGCAGATTCATCAATCTGTGGAGTTTGATCTAAATAATAGGATAACCGTTCATCAAGCGTCATAGATTTAGTATAATCACCGGTTATTTTTATAGCCAAGATCAGAATCACATACGCACGCACCTATGGGTCAGTTAATACTGTTTAGTAGGGCAGCTTCTGTTGTGTCTGCGGGCATGTGTTCAGCTTGATAGTGTTTGACAAAATGCCACTGGATTTCTTTTTTTAAAACAATTATGAGCAATCCGAAAAACCTTAAACCCCGAGCCTTAGACGAGTCGTTTTGCTCGATTCTAGTCGGCTTTAACTTCCTTTTCTTCACAGCCCTATTGGCGTTTATGTTGGTCCTGCCATTGAAGGCTGTTCTCTCTGGTTCGGATGCGTCGCATGGCACAGACGGGAGCCACGAAGCTGTTGCAGATGTCAGCCTTGAGGCTGCAGCAGAGGTTCCCGCAGCAGTCGCAGTCGCAGCAGTCGTAGTCGATCCGATTACACACGCTGCAGGTAAATCCGCATATATGATTTGCTCGACCTGTCACGGAGCTGAGGGTGAAGGCAACGCGGCACTCAATGCACCCGCACTGGCGGGACAAAATGACTGGTATCTTAAACGCCAGTTAATTAAATATAAGGAAGGCGTGCGCGGTTCGCATCCAGATGATACTTATGGTATGCAGATGCGTGCAATGGCGATGACGCTGGCTGACGAAACCAAGATCGACGAAGTTGTTGCGTACATTGCACAACTACCAGTCACCGCGCCGCTAGCGACGTTTGACGGTAATGTCGCCAAGGGAGCAGCGAGCTACGCACTCTGTGCGGCTTGTCATGGACCAGATGGCGAGGGCAATGAGTTGATGAATGCACCCGCGCTGCAAAACCTACAGGACTGGTACATCGTCAGACAGCTGCAGAATTATAAATCTGGTGTGCGTGGCACACATCCTAAAGACATCGAAGGCATGCAAATGCGCCCAATGTCGATGATACTTGCTGATGAGCAAGCGATGAAGGACATAGCCGCCTTTATCGGTTCCAAGGTAGCTGCGAAATAGGTTATCGGCAGTGACGACCTCCGTGTCGTCCGCATCAGTGGAGGGCAACGGTTATGCCCTTCATGAGCGCGCCGTTGCTGCCCCCTAAAAAGCTAAGGGGTGATTTTTTACTCATCAGATGGTTGACAGCCTCATGTGCTGCGCATTTTCTCCCAGCTTCGACTTTCCGCTCAGGTGGTGAAACGGTAGACACGCCACGTTCAGGTCGTGGTGCTCGCAAGGGCGTGAGGGTTCAAATCCCTCCCTGAGTATCTTTGAAACCCGCTAGCAATAGCGGGTTTCATCGTATCTGGAGGTTTGGGCTCTGCTCTTATCCTTAATGAACCTCGCCCGTGTGGAGTTTGTTCTTTCGTGGCTCAGATGCGTTCCAATGCTGACTTGGGACCGTGTACAGTAAAAAAGTGCGATGGTCGGATCAGTCGAGCAGCACTAGATGATCGCGGTGCACGATCACGCTGGAGTGTAACTCGGGGAACGTTGCTTTGATCGCTTCGGGGGGTAGGCCCATGATTGCGGAAAGATCGATCGCGTCGATTGATGCGAGGCCGTGAGCGATGATTTTGTCGTCGGGAGCGCGGATTCTGATGACGTCGCCATCTTTGAACGCACCAAGGCTGTCGGTTACCCCTGCGGAGAGGAGGCTCTTGCCGAATTTCAGGATCGCCGCGGCCGCTCCCGCATCGATGGTGACGGTGCCACAGGTGTGATCCTGAATCGCGATCCAGCGTTTGTGCGGTTTGATTGGCGTAGCGCTAGGCGCAAAGTAGGTGCCGACGCTATCTCCGGCTAGGAGCTTGTTGAAGAGTTCGCTATCTTGACCGTTACCGATGGTAACACCGCAGCCTGCGCGATGGGCGATCTTTGCGGCGGATAGTTTGCTTATCATACCGCCGACAGCGGTGGTGTCAGTCGTGCCTTGTGCCATTGCCTCGATGTTGGAAGTCATCTTTTTGACGAAGGGCACGACTTTGCCGGTGCCTTTCATGTCGATGAGTCCGGGGATGTTGGAGAGGATAAACAGCTGATCGGCGTTGGTGACGCTGGCGACGAGCGCGGAGAGTGTGTCGTTGTCGCCGAATTTGATTTCTCTGGCGCTGACGGTGTCGTTCTCGTTAACGATCGGCACGGCTCCATCGGCCAGCAATCGCTCAATGGTATTAAACACCGCGTTGTGGCGGTGCTTGGCGCGCAGGTCTTCACGCGTCAGCAAGATCTGCGCAACGGTGAGCTCATGTGGGTCGAATCCTTTTTGCCAGGTGTTGATCAGGATCGTCTGCCCGACTGCAGCGCAGGCTTGCTGCGAGGCGAGCTCTTTGGGGCGTTTTTTAAGCCCCAACTTACCCATGCCAAGGCCGACTGCGCCAGAACTGACGAGTATGACATCGATTCCGTTATCGCGTAGTACTTTAACTTGATGGCAAAGCACTTGAATGCGTGCTGTATCCAGATCACCGATACCGGACGTTAAGACGCCGGTGCCGATTTTGATGACGATGCGTTTGGCCTGTTCGAGTGGAATCATTTTTAGAGGGCAAAGGTCAGATATTAGAGTTCAGCGGTCAGTGGAATAAGCTTATTCGACTGCTGATGTTTTTTCTCTGGATTTAGACTTTTTTTAGGTCCGCTTCCTTGACTGAAAGCTGCTGGTTAATTTCGGAGATAAAACCGTCGTGCTCTTTTTGCACTTCTTTTTCATAGCGCTTGAAGTCGTCTTCCGACAGGCCGTCGCTTTTCGCAGTCTTAAACAGGTCGAGTGCATCGCGCCGGGCTTGGCGCACGCGCACGCGGCCATCTTCTGCCATATTGTTAGCAGTCTTCGCCAGTTCTTGGCGACGCTCGCCGGTAAGTTCTGGGATGGGCACGCGGAGGATGCCACCATCGACCATCGGGTTGAGGCCTAGATTGGCTTCTTGAATGCCTTTTTCAACATCGCGGATCACGCTCTTATCCCATGGTTGCACCATAATGGTCTTGGCGTCGGGGGTGGTGACTGCAGCGACCTCTTTGAGTGTGACGGTGCTGCCGTAGGCGGTCACGCGGACTGAATCGAGCATCGTTGGGGATGCTTTGCCGGTGTGTAGGCTGCCGAATTGATTGAGTGTATGATCAACTGCTTTCTTGAGGTCGGCAGCGAGCATTTTAAGGATGTCTTTTGGTTCCATATTTGTAGCGGTGTTGAATTATCTAAAAGTGTAAATGTTAATTAACGAGTGTGCCGATTTCTTCGCCCATCACTGCGCGGAGAATAGCGCCAGGCTCACGCATACTGAAGACAAGGATCGGCATTTTGTTTTCCATGCATAGCGAAAAGGCGGTGGAATCCATGACGCTTAAGCGATCGCGCAGTGCGTCGATATATTCAAGTTGGTCGTATTTAACGGCGTCGTCGTGCTTGTGTGGGTCTTTGTTGTAAATGCCATCGACCTTAGTGGCTTTCATTAGTATGTCGGCTCCGATCTCGCTGGCGCGGAGCGCCGCGCAGGTGTCGGTTGAAAAGTAGGGGTTGCCAGTGCCGCCCGCAAAAACCACCACGCGACCGCGCTCTAGGTGGCGTGTGGCACGCCGTAGGATGAAGGGCTCGGCGAGCTTATCCATCGGGATGGCGCTTTGCAGGCGCACGGTGACGTCGAGCTTCTCGAGGCAGTCCATGAAGGCCAGGCCGTTGATAACAGTGGATAGCATGCCCATATAATCGCCGGTGGTGCGATCGACGCCGCGCATCTCTGCGCCATTGAGGCCGCGAAAAATGTTACCGCCGCCAATCACTAGGCCAACTTCGACGCCGATATCGGAGACTTGTTTGACTTCCTCGCAGATGTCCTTGAGGATTTTAGCGTCAATGGGATCACCATCTTCGGCATTGCGCAGCACTTCGCCACTCAACTTTAATATTATACGGCGATATTTCGGCTTTTGGCCAGTTTGGTCTATTTCATCCATGAAACGTTTTTAAACGCTGTTTTGACTAAGACGTCAACCCATGGATTTGAGAATTGAGTACAAAACAGTTGTGAAAGTTGCTGTTCTAATTCAGGACTTGCGATTGAATTTAAAAACTATGAAGATTATTAAAGTGAGGGCTTGACGAGTGAGAAATCATTTCTACTCTTCGCCAACTTCAAAGGCCCATGGTGTAATGGTAACACTACTGTTTTTGGTGCAGTCATTCGGGGTTCAAATCCCTGTGGGCCTACCAATTTTAAAAGTCCCTGTTGATTCGTTCAGCAGGGATTTTTTATGCGCCTATATCAAGGCGTGCCTTGATCCAGTCTTTGATTCCGTCGACCGCCTCCGGACCTTGCGACAGTACGAGGTAAATAATGTAGCCGTAAAGCACCACCGCGAGGCAACCGACTGCGAAGGCGCCGATTGCGAGCAGGCCGTCCTCTTCTGATAAACCGACGCCGATCAGAAAAATGACCATGGCCGGTAGTGTATTGGTCAACGGGATGGGTAGCATCATTAGGCAGGCCATAATCAGGATGACGATGGCGAGGCCAGATTGCCCGAGTCGGGTGCGTATCCATTGCTGTCGAGGGCGAATGAGGTGCTCGATGGCACGTAGAAATTTAGTCGCTGCGCCGATCATCTTATTGGCCAGTGACGGCTTAATTCGGATGCGCTGCAGGCGTGCGGGCAGCCATACGGTTTGGCGCCCCATGAGCATTTGCAGTGCGAGTAGAGCGATGACGATGCCGAACGGCGTGCTGTAGCCGGGCGCGGGCACGGGCAAGGCGCTGGGGAGTGACAGCAGTACAAGGACCAAGCCGAAGCCTTTTTCGCCGACAGCGTCGGTGAGTTCGCCGATCGAGGGGCCGCTTTGATGTTCACTGGCGAGGGCGTTTTCGAGTGTTTCGGCTAGGGATGTGTGTGTGGGCGTAGTCTGGTCAGTTTGCATATTGCGCTTCATGGATTATGACATAGGCTATCAAATAGTATCCGTTAAAGGTCAAAACAATCTGCTAAAAGTATGAAAGGTCTGGTGAATAAAAAGAGACTCAGCCGCTGTGCTCTGTATGGTGGCTCGTTTGATCCAGTGCATCATGCCCATCTGCGAGTGGCGCGTTACGCGCTGGAGCAGGCGCAGCTGGACCGAGTGGTGTTTGTTCCTGCAGCACAGTCGCCGTTAAAGGCGCACGCGCCGCTCACGGATGCCGCCGTGCGTGTACAGATGCTCTCAGTTGCGCTGCGGGGCGAGGCGCATTTCGAGCTGGATGAGTCTGAAATAGAGCGGGGTGGGCTGAGCTATACGATTGATACGGTACGCCATTTTTCTGCAGGCCACCCCGATACCGAGCTGTACTGGATTGTCGGTGCGGATCAATTTGAACAATTGGATCGCTGGTATCAAATCGAGGAATTAGCCGAGCGGGTGACTTTTTTAGTGTTAGCTAGGCCAGGATCACATTCCGGTGCCTCCTCATTGATCCCTCACTTACGCTATCAAATGATCAAAGCACCGCTAATGAGTGACAGTTCGAGTGAGATCCGAGTCCGCTGCCGAGAGGGGCGTTCGTTACAAGGTTTGGTGCCAAGTGCAGTTCAGGCTTTCATTTTCGAGCAGGAGCTTTATAGCAACTTGCAGTAAGAATTCATATGGCCACTTCAAAACAGAACCAAACCAACGCTACGCTCGACGAAATTCGCTGCGCGGTAACCGCAATCGATGATAAAAAGGGCGAAGCAATTCGCGTGCTCGATGTGCGTGAGACTTCCTCAATCACAGATTACATGATCCTGGCAACAGGCACTTCAAATCCCCACGTGAAAGCGATCAAGGCGGGTTTGGACCAAGCACTGAGTGAGGCCGGAGTAAAGCTGCTCGGGCAGGATCGCGAAGTCGGCAGCGGCTGGATCGTGGTGGATGCCTTTGATTTCATGATCCATATACAAACCGAGGAGATGCGTGATTTGTATCGCCTGGATTATCTGTGGCGGGATTCCGCCGAGGTCGAATTGTAGCTGATCCGAAAAGTTCTTGTCGTGCGATGAGGTGCGCTGTCTGGGTCGTAAAATATATGCTTACCTCAGTATGCCGCCCTTTAAATTGAGTTGCTCAAGCAGTGCATCATAGAGCTGTTTCGCCAAGCGAAGTCGGCGCTACGAAAGCTTGAGTGAGTCGACTAGTTGACTAAATTCACATGCCTGAGGTGCTTGCAGTTGCAGGCGAGTGCTGCAATTCGGCATGTCGATTTCCAGTTTAGTCGCTCGAAGTAGTAGGCGTTGCACGCCGAAATGTTGCCGTAAAAAACGGTTTTGAGCGCTGTCGCCATGGCAGGTGTCGCCAACGATCGGGTGACGGAGATGGGCCATGTGACGACGTAGTTGGTGCTTTCTGCCTGTCAGTGGGATCAGCTTGAGTAGCGAGAATCGCGCGGTCGGATAACGGCTGACAGGTAACGCTAGCTCAACACGCTTGACGCAGGTGTAGTGTGTCTGTGAGCTTTGAGATTTCGCTGGGTGCTCCTCGCTGCGCAAGTCGTAGTCGATCTCGCCGGCATCTGCTGGCCAGCCGCGCACGACTGCATGGTATTCTTTGTGAGTGGTTCTGTCTGCGAATTGTGCCTGTGCAAAGCAGAGCGCTTCGCGATTCAGCGCGAAGAGCAGAATGCCACTGGTGGCTCGGTCGAGCCGGTGGCATAGGAAGACCTCTTGGCCGATTTGGTCGCGGAGGAGTTGCAATGCAAATTCAGTGGCGTGCGCATCGAGTTGAGTGCGGTGCACGAGTAGGCCCGCTGGCTTGTCGATCGCGATATAGTCTGTGCTCTGGTAGATGATCGGCAAGTGCATCGTCGTATTCAGGGATCATTGTAGACTCGATGAAAAGATTATTCGCTGAATTGAACGTCGCACAGTAATTGTTGTCAGTTCGAATTGGCTACGCTCAGCGGTTTGAAGGCCAAGCATCGAGCCACGGCTTAAACATCCACAGTATGAGATTTTTCTGCTGTTCAGGTGAAGTGGGTTGAGCACATCAAGCACCGTTCTAATCCCGTGCGAGCGCATTCCTTAAATTCGCCGCCGTTTGAATGATTGAAATACAGCGAAATCCGTCTCGACAAAATTCCATAGGTTGAAACCCTCTGCATTCACTTTAACGGGTAGCAATCATGCAAGAACAGTTAACAGCCATCGTAGCGGGCGTGCGGGACAACGCACCCAACATTCAAACACGCGTAGAATTTGAGGCCTTTAAGGCCACAATCTCTGGTCCTAAGGGCTCTCTCACGGATGTGATGAAGCGCATGGGCAAGGTGCCCAAAGAGGAGAAGCCCGCCATGGGCAAGCTTATCAACGAGGCCAAGAACGCTGTGACAGCCGCCTTTGACGAAGTCATCGCTCGCCTCGAGGCCGCCGAACTCGCCGCAAAACTAGGACCAGCCATTGATCCGACCTTGCCATGCCCCGACCTAGATCGCGGCACGCTGCACCCGATCTCGCAGGTCCGCGAGGAGATGGTCGAGCTGTTTCGCCGTATTGGCTTCTCCGTCGCAGAGGCGACCGAAGTCGAAACCGAGCATTACTGCTTCGACGCGCTGAACATCCCCAGTGATCACCCAGCCCGTGACATGCAGGACTCCTATTACCTGCCCGACGATTTAAAGGTCAACAACGTCGCCAAGCACGCCGACGAGAAATACCTACTGCGCACGCACACCTCGACCGTGCAGATCCGCACCATGCTCAAGCAGCAGCCGCCGATTCGCATCGTCGCTCCCGGTCGCTGCTTCCGTCGCGACACGCCGGATGCCACGCACAGCGCGAATTTTCACCAGATCGAAGGCCTCTACGTGGATAAAGACGTCACGCTGCTCGACCTCAAAGCCACGCTCGATCATTTCGTGAAGACCATTTTCGGCCCCAAGGCCAAGACTCGTCTGCGCCCGAGCTTCTTCCCATTCACCGAGCCAAGCTTCGAAATGGACTTCTTTTCGCCCGATCTTGGTAAGCTCAGCAACAAGTGGCTCGAAATTATGGGCTGTGGCATGGTCGATCCGGAAGTCTTCAAGGCTGTCGGTATCGATCCCGAAGTCTACACTGGCTACGCATTCGGCATGGGCATTGAGCGGATCGCAATGATCCTGCAAGGGGTCGACGACATCCGCTACTATTACCAAAACGACGTCCGCTTCCTCAAGCAGTTCGCCTAGAGCGCAAACCACAAAACCACGAATCCACACGAACAAACACTAATGTCGATGACACGTAGCGAGCGCACTCGTGTTAATCCGTGTCCATTCGTAGTTCCAAAAAACACATTTAAAAAGTATTTATTGAAATGAAAATTTCCTACAACTGGCTTAAAAATTACATCGATCTCGATCCCGTCGAGCATTCACCTGAGGTCCTGCAAGAGGTGCTGCCATTACTCGGCTTCGATATCGAAGAGATCGAGAAACTCGGGCCACCGCAGCTCAACAACGTCGTCGTTGGCCAAGTGCTCGAGTTCAGCCAGCATCCAGATGCCGACCGCCTGCGCTGCTGCAAGGTCTCGACCGGCAAAGAGGGCGAAGTCCACGACATCGTCTGTGGTGCCAAGAATTTCGTTCAAGGCGACCACGTCATGGTTGCACTCCCTGGTGCGGTACTCCCTGGTAATTTTAAGATCAAGGCGTCCAAGCTACGCGGCCAACCGTCGGCTGGCATGATGTGCTCATCCAAAGAGCTGCAGGTCGGTCAAGACCACGACGGCATCTTGATCCTTGCTAAGGACGTGCCGCTCGGCACTGCAGTTAACGACCTCTACATCGACGGTGACACTGTTCTCAACTTAGAGATCACTCCCAACCGCGTCGATGTGCTCAGCCACCTTGGCGTCGCTCGCGAACTCTCTGCACGTTTCGGCCTAGCGGTAAAATATCCAGAGGTTAAAGCCAGCACTGCCAGTACTAGCTCTGGCGAACCGCTCATTTCCGGCGTCGAAGTCGAAGCCACCGAAGTCTGCCCGCACTACACCGCGACTTGCATCAAAGGCGTCAAAGTCGGCCCCAGCCCGAAGTGGCTTAAAGACGCCATCGAGGCGACTGGCCAACGCTCGATCAACAATGTTGTCGATGCGACCAACTACGTGCTGCACGAAACTTGCCAACCGTTGCACGCATTTGACGCAGCCAAGATCAAGGGCGGCAAACTCGTCGTTCGCATGGCGACCGAAGGGGAGCAGCTCACTACGCTGGACGAGAAGGCACGCACTCTGTCTGCCAATATGGCAGTCATCGCCGATGCCGAGCGTGCGCTGGTCGTCGCTGGTGTGATGGGTTCACTCAACGCCGAAGTCGACGACGCCACCACCGACATCGTCCTCGAAGCCGCTTATTTCAATCCGACTTCCGTCCGTGCCACTGCGCGCAAGTTGTCACTCTCCACTGATAGCTCGTATCGCTTCGAACGCGGCGTCGACCCGCAAGGCGTCGAATATGCCGCACTGCGTGCGATTGATCTGATTCTCGAAGTTGCAGGTGGCACAGTCGATGGGCCAATGATCGTCGTAGGTCAATTCGTTGAAACTGTCAGCGAGATTCAGATCAAGCCCGACAACATCCGCAAGTTCATCGGCTTCGATGTCAGCGACAAACAAATCCAGCAAGCCCTCGAATCCCTTGACCTCAGCGTCGCCGTGTATTGCGACAGCGATGGCTCTGCGCGTTGGCTAGTATCGATCCCATCCTTCCGCGGCGATCTGCAACGCGATGTGGATCTGATCGAAGAGTTCGTCCGCATCTTCGGTACCGATAATATTCCCGAGTCGCCCGTGGTCGCGCGTGGCATCAGTACCGAGGATCACCGCATCTACACCGTCAATGCGGCAGTGGCGGATTACTTGACCGGTCAAAACTTCAACGAAGCGTACCTCTATTCGCTGCGCGATCCCGAAGAGACGCAGTTCTTCTTTGGCGACGGCGGCTTCAAGATGCTGGCCTTGGATAATCCCTTGCAGAGCGATCAAAGCCACATGCGACCGTCACTGATCCCAGGGCTATTGGATGTGCTCAAGCTCAATAACGCCCGTGGTACTGGAGCTACGCGCTTCTTTGAGCGTGGTCACGTTTATCGCGAAGTGAAGGGCGAGATGGTTGAGCTCATTTCTGTCAGCTTTGTCATTCTTGCCGATCAAGTCAGCCGCGAATGGCGTCAGCGCGAGGTCGCCGATTTCTACACCGCACGCACACTCGCAGGTAATATTCTCGATCTGGCTGGCACCGCGTCTAGCAAGCTCAACTACAATCCGATTGCGGAGTGCAAGCTTTGGCAGGGCGGTCAATCTGCCGATGCTGGCGACTTTGCCAAGATGGGCTTTGAGGCAACCGTCGGTCTGCTAAATATCGCGACTCTCAAGGATCGCTGGGATATCGACCAAGCCGTGATTGCCGGTTCGGTGCTGATGACGCCGAAGTTCTTCGAGCGCAAAGCCAAGCGTGGTCGCCATAGTGTGATCAGCAATCAACCCGCGTCATCAAAGGATCTGGCACTCATCGTCGATCAAGCCGTCCTCGCTGGACAGGTGCAAAACGACGTCGCCAAATTCGCTAAAAAAGCCACCCTAGGTTTCAACTGCGAAAGCGTTCGCGTATTTGATGTTTACCAAGGCGAAGGGCTCCCTGAAGGTAAGAAGAGCCTCGCAGTGAGCATGAGTTTCCGCGCCGCCGACCGTACCCTCAAGGATAAGGAAGTGAACACCGCCTTCGAAAGTATTCAAAAACTCATTACAAATAAAACCGACTATCAGATTCGAAAATAGTCTCTCTCAGGGAAGATGGCTCGGGTCGCGGGGCCCAGAGCTGGTTGTGTCTTATCCCTGCTGCGCTGCTTCGGTCCATGCGCACTGTGCGTAGCTGGTTGATCTGTTCGACTAAATCGCCGTTGGCATACGCTTGCGGCGCCGTAGTTTCGCCTAACTTTAAAAAGAGTGGTAAGTTGTGGTTGATATTAACATTGCGCTTGCGCCTCGCAGCATTTGTGCGCTGAATATTACTGTCAAACTGATCGGTCTCTGTATACTTGTGCTTGTGATTATTGCGCAATTTGCGATCGTTCAAGACGTCATCTGCCCTTGCCCTCCCAATTCCAATAATTGATGCTTGCTTCTCCCTATTCTGAGCGTGCGCAACGACGCCCCCAGGGCGTCATCGCTGGGCAGGTGTTTGGGATACCAGCAATTGCAGTCCCGCAACTCCAGACACTAAAGCATTTAAGCGGTGGCTTGTCTCTTCGTCTGCGGCAAATGGTCTCGTCTTGGATTCAGATGCCAAGGGGGTAACGTTGTCCAATTCATGCAAGATTTTCGCAGCGGTTGATGCATCAGGAAGTCGCGATTTAAACAATGGTGTCATCGCCGAAAAAATCCCATTTTTCAGCGATGGGTCTTTGAGTGAAGGCTATTATGCCTATTGGGTCGAAGATGAAGGTGTCAAAGCTGATTTTTCTTGGCACGAGGGAACCTTCACCGATGACGATCGTAAGCAAGCGCCGCGCCTGTCTGCTTCTCCCGGCGTTGATTATGGCGTGTTTGCCAGTGATGCCACCAGCCCATTTAATGGACTGGTGGCGCACCCCATTGAAAAGACGCTCCGCATAACAGTTGGCTCGCCAATATCAACAAGGCGGTCAGCACCTCAGGTTTTACCCCTTGTCACAGGAAGCAGTCAGGATGCAGTCAGGATGCGGCTGCTTGGCTTAAAGCATTCCGCCACGACATTACCTTTGGCAGCCGTGCTGTGCTCTGTGATGTCAAAAACGGAGGTCTCCGACGCGACCTCAGCCTCGCCTTTGAGATGAATGGAATCGCGGAGTCCGAGGACGCGACTCTTTTTAACTAGCGGACTGGTGGGTTTGTCGCAGGGACTGACAGTTTGGCTGCTCTTCAAAATGCCTCGAGGATCACAATCAAAGATCGGTTTTTATTCAGAGATTTCCAGGGTGCAAGTAATGTCTTTTCTGGCGACATCTCTGTGCCGGAATCTGTGGTGAGGGGCCAGTTGGTGGCTTCTGCGGGATTATGCGAATTTGTATAAGCGCTTAAGCACTTCTGGAAGTGACTACGCTCTGGATGCCGGGGCTTATTTCCCGAACAGAACGACCGCTAATCCGAAGAATAATCTTTTTGATATTCACGCCCAAAAGAATAATGCTGACGCCAGCATTAAAGTGGTCGCTTTGAATAGAGAAACGAATTCGAATGGCGCTTACGCCTTTCGCCCTGTGCGAGCCATTTATGCGCCTGTCTTACTTGGAGTGAACGCGGTCTACAGTCTGATGTATACTGGTCGCCAATCAAGCGCTGGATCATGTCGAGCTCTACGACATCACCGCCAATATCTACGAAAAAAATGACCTGAAAGCACAGCATCCAGAAGTGGTGACACAGTTGCGCAAGCAACTCGAAGCCTGGCAGCATACTCTACCGAACCAGCCGACTGGTGATGTATTTTCCGCTACGCGTAAAAAGTAATTGTTTCACTTATATGAGTAGTGTGGGCGGTATTGCACAGTAACTGCAACCGGTGAATTTGTGGTGTAACTTTGGTTTGAGGCGGGTGATTGACTTTTTTCCCATATACCCATATAGTAACCCATATTATGAAAACGACGATGGATATTGATGATTCCTTGCTGGTTGCTGCCAAGGCGACCGCGCTTCGGCGGGGGACAACGTTGAGGGCTGTTGTCGAGCACGCGTTGCGGCGTGAGGTCGAACCTGTGGGATACGCGCGCCGCGATTCGGAGTGTTGTTACGAAGTCAATGAGCGGGGGATGCCTTACTTAAAAAGCAGCGGCGGTCAACAAGTGACCTCAGCTGCGGTGTATGATTTGATCGACGAGGAAGGCATTTAATGTTTCTGCTAGATGTTAATGTGCTGATCGCCTTGGTGGATACAAATCACGTCCATCACGAAACCGTGGCGGAGTGGTTTTGGAACCATCATGTCGATGGTTGGGCGACCTGTCCGATTACAGAGAATGGTTTTATACGGATCCTGGGACATGAAAACTACCCCAACGGGCCGCAATCAGCCGAGGCTGCTCGTGGTCTACTGGTGGCACTGTGCGCTCAAGCGGGCCATCAATTCTGGGCAGATACCGTTTCGATGCGAACAGTTGTCCGTTACCCTAAATTGCCTGCCTCCAAACACCTCACTGATTATTATTTATTAGTCAGCGCGATTGAGAAACGAGCAAAGCTAGTGACGCTCGATAAACGTATCTCACCCAGCCTGCTCGCTGGCGGTGAGGATGCTTTGCATGTGTTGTAGTGCAATCGCTGCTCCAAACGGAGGCTCGTTCCAGACTGAGGGGATACAGTTGACATGACTGGGGTTGTTATTTGAGGGGGTACAGGTACAGGTACAGGCGATGGGCGAGTAAGCAGGGACAATTACCCCTTCCAGCAGGTGGGGCGGATTTTGGTATGTCCTGGTTCGTAGTCGGCGGCATGATCTTCTTTTAGAATTTGGCAGA